>Ga0335081_10012860_pt1 | contig 13546 bp, 14 predicted proteins | sample Lox_Sample_35_FD_206713 | JGI IMG/M metagenome (GOLD analysis project Ga0335081, IMG submission 206713) | Soil microbial communities from Loxahatchee National Wildlife Refuge, Florida, United States - Lox_Sample_3.5 | ecosystem: Environmental > Terrestrial > Soil > Wetlands | place: USA...
GACGACCACCTGCGGCGCACCCTTCATCACCTTGAACCGCTTGCCGTCACGCTCGACTTCCGCCTGGGCGCGTTTGGCGACGGGGTCGAAGGGGCTGAAGGCGCGCACGGCATAGGCATCGAGATCTTTGAGCGAAAGACCGCCGGCGATGATGGCCGCATCGATCGCGTCAGGGGCGTCGCGCCGCGAGGCTAATATGGCCGCGACGAGGAGATCGTTGCGGGTGGCGCCCGCGGCAGGCTGCAGGTCTCCCAGCGTGAGCTCGTTCTTGGTCAGCGTGCCGGTCTTGTCCGAGCACAGCACATCCATGCCGGCCATCTCTTCGATGGAGACCAGGCGCGAAACAATCGCTTTCAGCCTGGCGAGCCGCTCTGCGCCGATCGCCATCGTGACCGAGAGGACAGCCGGCAGGGCGACCGGGATCGAGGCAACCGTGAGGATCAGGGTGAACTGCGCGGTCTCGAGTAGTGGATCGTGCCGGAACAATGCGGCGAGGCCGATGATCAGTACGAGACCGATCGTCACCAGAATGAGGAAATTGCCGATGTGCAGCACCGCGCGCTGGAAGTGCGACACCGACTTGGCCTCCTCGACGAGATGCGCGGTCTTGCCGAAGTAGGTGTTCATTCCGGTCGCCGTGACGACCCCGGTCATCTCGCCTTGTTTGGCGATCGAGCCCGAATAGGCGTCGTCGCCGATCTTCTTGTCGACCGGAAGCGACTCGCCGGTCAGGGCGGATTGATCGACACTGAGATAGGCGCCGTCGACCAGCTTCATGTCGGCGGGTACAACATTGCCGAGTTTCACCAGGACGACGTCGCCCGGCACCAGCAAACGCGCTTCGATGTCTTTCCACACGTTGTCGCGCCTGACGCGGGCCTTGAGGGCAAGGCGCTGCTTGAGGAGCGCGATGGCGTTGTCGGCCTTGAACTCCTGCCAGAACCCCACACCGGCATTGATGAACAACATCAGGAGAATTATCGCGAGATCGTCCCAATGCCCGAGCACCGCCGAGAGGATCGCCGCGATCTCGATCATCCACGGGATCGGCCCCCAGAAGAAGTGGGCGAGACGGTCGAGGGTACTCACATGGTGCTCTGCCAAAGTATTCTCACCATGCTGCGCCAGCAGCCGCGCCGCTTCGGCGTCGCTCAGACCTCGCGCTTGATCGGCGCTCATTGTGACCGCTGTCTGGGTCGGCGACTCTTTCACTACCTGATCGATCGTCATTCGCATCTCCACCGCCGGATGGTAGCGTCACTGATGCCGAAGGGCAGCATTCCGGGTGCTCCCCCGGAGGTGGCGACCTCTGCTACCGCCTTCGGGTCTGCCTCGACGCTTGCTGCGAGTCGAGTTTCATTATCCAATCCTCGAGCGTCGCCGAAAGGTCGTCAGCGACCTTCTCAACCTCCGCCTTCATGTTCTGGCGGAAACCCTCGCCTTGACGATTGAGCTCCTCCAACCCCCCCTCGAGGAACTTGTATCGCCGCTCCAGTTCGTTGATCTCAGCGTGTTCCTCGATTTTCTCGGCACCCGCGGCCTTGCTCATCGTGTGCCGAAGCGTGGCGATGCGTTCGGCCAGGGCTTGCAAGCGACGCTCCAATCCAGGATGCAGACCGTGTTTTGACATGTCGTCTCTCCTTCAGTGCGACCGAGATTGGTCGACGACGGCGGCTCCGATGGGCCTCAGGAGCGACCAGGAATGGCGGGCGATCATCAGGCCCTCGTCGGTGGGAATGACCCATGCCGACGCCTTACTGCCGGCGCGCGTGATGCGGCGACCGCCGCGGTCGTTCGCCGTGGCGTCGATCTCGATGCCAAGCCAGCGGGCACCCTCACATACGCGCCGGCGAATCTCTGCCGCGTGCTCGCCAATTCCAGCGGTAAAGACGAGCGCATCGAGGCCACCAAGGGCCGCAGCAAGCGAACCCAGTTCGCGGCCGATGCGATAGACGAAGAGGTCGATGGCGTCGGCGGCGTGCAACTCGCGGCTTGCGAGCAGCGTGCGCATGTCATTGCTGACGCCGGAGACGCCGAGGAGCCCGGACCTATGGTAGAGCAGATCGGCGATGGCGTCGGCGCTCATCCGCTTCTGCTGCATGAGATACAGCACGGCGCCAGGATCGAGATTGCCGCACCGCTGGCCCATGGGGAGCCCGTCGAGTGCGGTGAAGCCCATGGTGGTTGCAACGCTCTTGCGCTGGTGCAGCGCGCACATGCTGGCGCCGTTGCCGAGATGCGCGACGACCACGCGCCCTTGGGCCAGCTGCGGGCCCACAGCCTCCGGCAGGACGCTGGCGATATATTCGTAAGATAGGCCGTGAAAGCCGTACCGGCGGACACCTTCCTCGCTGAGCTTGCGGGGCAGGGCGAAGGCCGCCGCGACGGCAGGCTGCGTGTAGTGGAACGAGGTATCGAAGCAGGCGATCTGCGGCAGCGCCGGGTAAAGCTTGGTGAGGGCCGCAATGGCCGCAAGGTGGTGCGGCTGGTGCAAAGGCGCGAGTGGGATGAGGCCGGTCAACACCCGGACGACCGAGCTATCGATGCGCACCGGTCCCTTGTAGGCGGCGCCGCCGTGGACGACGCGATGGCCCGCGGCGATGAGACGGTGTTGAGGGAAGACCCGCTCGAGCCATTGAAGGAGCGCCGTCAGTGCTTCCTCGTGCGTGGCACCTTCGGAGAGATGCTCATCGATGAGCGCCGCGCCGGCGCCATCCTTGGCAGAGAAACGAATGCGGTGACCGATCCCCTCGCATTCGCCCTCGCAGTAGAGGCCTTGTCGCGTCGGCCGGGCGTCACCTGGGAATAGCGCGAATTTGATGCTCGAGGAGCCGGCATTAAGAACGAGGATGGCATCGCTCATGATTCAAGCCGCTGCGTGTGATGCGCCAGCAACAACGCGATCGCACACGAGGCGAGCCGCGCCAACGTTCTGTCCGCCCGGCTCGTCAGGATGACCGGCACGCGCGCACCCAGCACGATTACGGCCACTTGTGCCTCCGCGAGATACTCGAGTTGTTTGGCAAGCATGTTGCCGGCCTCCAGATCGGGCACGACGAAAATGTCAGCCCGGCCTGCGACCGGCGAGACGATCCCTTTCGTTTTGGCCGCTTCCACTGAAACCGCGTTGTCGAAGGCAAGCGGCCCGTCGAGAATCCCGCCCGTAATCTGCCGCCGATCAGCCGTTTTGCAGAGCGCTGCCGCGTCAAGAGTGGATCTGATCTTTTCGGTTACGGTCTCGACGGCGGAAAGGATCGCCACACGTGGTTCAGCGACGCCAAGCGCATGGGCCAGCTCGATAGCGTTGAGGATGATGTCGCGCTTCTCATCGAGGGTTGGATAGATGTTGATGGCGGCGTTGGTGACGAAGAGGGGCCTCGGGTACCCCGGTGCATCGATGACCAAAACATGGCTCATGCGCCGGCTCGTCCGCAGCTTCTCCTCTCCTACGATGGCACCCATGAATTCGTCGGTGTGGAGGCTTCCTTTCATCAGCGCGTCCACTTTGTGGTCGCGCGCCAGCGCCGCAGCTGCGGCCGCGGCGGCATGGCTGTGCTCCGTCGCCACCAGCTCGTAGGGTGAAAGATCGATCTTCGCCGTGGCAGCGACTGCGCGGATCTTAGCTTCCGGCCCGACCAGGACGGGAACGATGATATTGGCTTTTGCCGCCTCCACTGCGCCCAGCAGCGACACCGTATCGACGGGATGGACGACCGCGGTACGGATCGCTGCAAGACCTTTCGCCTGATGAATAAGGCGCTGATACTGGTGTCCCTGTTGCCGCAACTCGACCTCCGGCAGAACTACTCGCGCGCGGGAGATTTTCTCGGTCGGCGCATTCGCCTCGGCGGCGCCATCGATCACGGTCTCGCCTCGTTGGTTCGTCGCCGTGCAATCGAAGGTGACGCGGTGATGCTCGGGGTGCTTCTGTGCAACCCTAACAGACACGGTCACAGTGTCGCCGAGCCCCACCGCACGCTTGAACCGAAGCGTTTGGCCGAGGTAGATCGTGCCGGGTCCGGGGAGCTCGGTGCCGAGCACGGTTGAGAAGAGCGCTCCGCCCCACATGCCGTGCGCCACCACCTTGTGGAACATGTCGCTCTTGGCGAATTCCGGATCGACGTGCGCCGGGTTCACATCGCCCGACATGACGGCGAAGAGCTCGATGTCCTGATTGGTCAGCGTTCGGGCAATGCTCGCTGAATCGCCGATCTGCAATTCGTCGTAAGTCCGATTTTCGATCCGGTCCATGACGCCGTGCCTTAGCCAAGAATGTGGTACCCGGCATCGATGTATTCGATGTTGCCGGTCAAAGCCGCAGCGGCATCGCTAACAAGGAACGCCGCCACACTCCCAACGTCTTCGATTCCCACGAGCTGATGCTCGGGAGTCCGCGACCGGGTGCGTTCCAGGAGCTCGTCAAACCGGTCGATACCGGAAGCGGCGCGCGTCTTGAGCGGTCCGGGCGACAGGGCATGGACGCGTATGCGCTTCGGCCCGAGCTCTGCCGCCATGTACCGGACGGCGCTCTCGAGAGCCGCCTTCACCGGCCCCATGACATTATATTCAGCGACCACCTTTTCCGAGCCGTAAAAGGTGACCGTTAGGAGGCAGCCGCCGTCCGTCATCAGGGGCTCGGCCATCCGTGCCATTCGGATGAAGGAATGACAGGACACGTCCATCGCCATGTTGAATCCGGCCTGAGAGCAATCCGTGATGCGGCAGTGAAGATCCTCCTTCGGCGCGTAGGCGATCGAATGCAGCAGGAAATCGAGCCGCCCCCAATCCTTGGCAACGCGGCCGAAGACTGCCTCGAGCTGGCCCGGCACGCGCACGTCGCAGGGCACGATGATCGGGCTTTCGAGCCCTTCCGCGAGGGGACGAACGTAAGGCTCGGCCTTTGCGTTGAGATAGGTGATGGCCAGCTCTGCTCCCGCCCGATGAAACCCGTCGGCGCAGCCATAGGCGATGCTGTGACCATTGGCGATACCGACGATCAATCCCTTCTTGCCTTGGAGCGACATTTTGTTCGCCTGCGATGCGGTGAGTGCCGCTTGTCCGGTTGCAAACTATTCCGCGGCGGAGCGATCTTGAGCCCGTTCGGTCCGGGAACCTTTGCTTTGCCCGGGTTCCTTTGCCGCGCCGGCAAGCGAGGCTGCGCCCCGTCCTGCTTCCTGACCCTGGGACCGGAAAGGTGCCGCTATCGCCTTCTGCCCGATCTCCGCCCAGCGCAAGGCGTCAGCGCGGGTCTCGTTCATCTCGGCGACCATGAAATTCATGGTTTGCGTCAGCCACTCGCTATAAGCGGAGGCGAACGCCCCTGAGTCTTTGCAGGAGCAAAGCGCTTGGAAGGAGCGAAAGCTGGACTCCATTGCCTTCTGTAGGCGGTTCATCCTGGACGCTATTGTTTTTTGCGCCTCGTCGAACAGTTCCTGAGCTAGTGTTTGGAAAACGTGGGCCATCTGCGGTGCGGCAAAGGGCCACGCCGTTCCGAAAATCGTATCGGACTTCTGTTGCTCGCTCATTTTCGGCCTCCTTGGCGATGGGATAACGATCAGCGCTCCAGGACGTAACGGCCCGAGGCCGGTTGAAGCGGCGGCAGCCCCTTGTCGGAAGCGCCAAGGCTCGGCGGCGTCATACGGCCATGAGATTGACCGTCGAGCCAGTCAAGCCAGGCCGGCCACCAGGAACCCTCTTCGATCGCCGTTTTGGCGCGCCAGGTATCGGGATCGAGATACTGGGCGTCGGCCGCGTGCCGCGAAATCCGGTAGTGACGGCCCTTGTGGCCAGGCTCGCTGAGGATGCCGGCGTTGTGGCCGCCGCTCGTCAGGACGAAGGTGACGTCGGTGCCGCCGACGAGTTGTTGCTGCTTGCCAGGTGAGCTCCAGAGATGGATCGCCCAATCGGAATAGGTGAGCCAGAGCGCGGAGGGTGCTAGCCCAAAGGTGAACCGTCCCATGCTCGCGTGCAACAGCCAGTCGATGCTGGTCGGCGGATCGGGCTTATCGCGCACGTCAGACGCGTTTGAGCGTTCCCCTGGCGCCGATTTCCCGACATTGCCGCCAGGGACGCGGGCCTTTGGTACGGCGCTTTGCGTCCACACGCGCCAAACCTGCGAGGCCGGATCATTGAACCAGTTCAGCGGCCACTGTTGCGGCGTTGCCGGCTCTGCGCGGACGCGCGGCGGCAAGGGCGATGTGTCTGCGGGGTTCGCGGCCATCGGTTCCCCTCGATTTTTTCGACGCCTCACTCTGCGATCTATCGCCGCGTTCGCCATTGATGTAGCGCAAACCTTACGCACTTTTCATCTGTTCTTCATATGCGGCTAAGTCTTTCGTAGGAGTTGCAAGGAGGAGCGGTCACTAATGATAGGACGTTGACCGGCGAAAATTCGTCCGGAGCCGACCGTGGGCGACGATCGAACGCTCTTTGCTCACCAGCACGATCCGCATTTCGCCCTGGTTACGATCGTGAGAGCGCGGCGGTTCCGCTGCGGCAGAACGCGGAGAGGCGACAAGAGGGTCTTCGCGGCGAACGCGCCGCAGTTTCCAAACCGGCGACTGTCGCAATGGCCTTCCATCGTTACCCCGACGTCCCGGTATGATCAAGCTCTTCTTGCAACAGTGACGGCGATGTTGGTTTCTTGGCGAGAGGCTCGGCACAAGGGGAACCGTGAGGCTGCGTCGCTCGAAGCCATGGCTGGTCCGCGGCGGCTGGTCCGCAGGTTGGTCCCATCCGCTGCGCTGCCTTCGGGCAAGCCGGCTCGACCGCAGCGCGGCTGCCCAGAGCAGTGGCGAAAGGGTTGGCGACGGCCAACGCGGTGGCTCCCTGAGCGCTCTTAAGCGCTGGTCGCGAGTAAACCGGCACTCGACCGACCGCGAGGGTGGTCTGCACACCGGGAGCCGGTCGCGCCCGCCGCCCTGGCGCTCAGCGGTAGACTAGAACCGGAATCTTCGAATTGGTAAGCACCTTGACGGTCTCGCTGGCGAGAACGACCGCGGAAACGCCGCTTCGCCCGTGCGACGCCATGACATCAGGTCGCACTTCTTCGACGTCGTGGTCTCGATGATCGCCTTGTAGGGTTCCTCACCGTCAACGTGAACTGTCTCGCAGACGACGCTCGCCGCTTTTGCTGTGTCGGCGAGACGGGGTAAGCGCGCCCGGCTCGATACCGGCACGTCGCGCATCTGGTCCGGTGCCGCGAACCCCACGCGTCCGCTTGCACCGATTCGCGTGTGGAGCGTCTTCAGATCGACCGTCCGATCCTCATCGGCGACGACGAGAAACAACCGCCCCTTCTTGTCCTCAGCAGGAGGTTCTTGGTGAACTGCCCGACCATCGCGCCGCGCAGCGCCTTGCCTTCCTCCACCGTAAGGTGGGCGGGGTAGGGGACCGTGCGGGCCTCGATGCCGAGCGCGGCGAAGCGCTCGAAAAGACGCCGGCGGGCGATTTCCATGGGGCGCTCTCTGGATGACGATGGATGATCGCTACCTCGGCGGCGCTTCGACCGGCAGGCCGGCCGCTCTCCATTCGGGGTAGCCGTCCTCTAGCCGGTGAACCTTGAAGCCGCGTTCGCGCAGCAGGGCGACCGCCTCGAATGCCAAGACGCAATAGGGGCCGCGGCAATAGGCGATGACCTCACGGTTCTTGGGGATGTCACGCAGCCGCTTTGCCAGCTCGCGCAAAGGAATGTTGACGGCGTGTGGCAGATGCCCCGCGGCGAACTCGTCCGGCGGCCGCACGTCGAGAACGGTGACCAGCCCATCCTTGAGCCTCCGCGCGAGTTCCTTGCGCGACACCGGCTCAAGCGCGTCGCGCTGATGAAAGTAGCCGCCGACGATGTCGCGAACCGAGGCGAGCGTCCGCTCGCCGACGCGGCGCAGCGACGCCACCAGGTCGAGGACGGCGGGATCGCTCGGTCCATAGAGGATATACTTGCCGGCGCGGCGCGAGACCAACAGCCCCGCCCGGCGCATCAGGCGGAGATGCTGCGACGCATTGGCGACCGACAGCCCGGCGCGCTCCGCCAGCGCCTCGACGCTCAATTCGCCCTGCGCGAGCAGCTCCAGGATTTCGAGGCGATGCCCGTGCCCCAGCCCTTTCGCCACCTCGGCGAACTGCTCGTAGAGAATTTGTTTCGGTCGTTCACTTGACATGCGGCCTGACTCACGATAGGTCATTCAATGACCTGATTGAATGTAGTTTCGTTGTCACCAATGTCAAGCTCCTGGGTCCCGATGTCAAACGCGCTCCTTGCCCACGAACCCACGATCCGATTGGCGTTCTTCGTCGGCATTCTGGTCGCCATGGCCGCTTGGGAAGCCATTCTGCCGCGCCGCCGCCGCCTTGTCTCGCGCTTGGCACGGTGGCCGAGCAATCTCGGCATCGTCGTTCTCAATACCGCCGTGCTGCGCCTGACCGTTCCCGTCGCCGCGGTCGGATTGGCGGCGCTCGGCGAGCAGCGCGACTGGGGTCTCCTCAACAATCTTTCGCTGCCCGGCTGGGCCAGCATCGTCGTCGCGGTCGTGTTCCTCGACCTCGTGATTTATCTCCAGCATGTGATGTTTCACGCAGTGCCGGCGCTGTGGCGGCTCCATCGCATGCATCATGCCGATCTCGACTTCGACGTGACGACCGGGGCGCGCTTTCATCCCGTCGAGATCCTGCTCTCCATGGGCCTGAAGCTCGGCGTGGTCGCCGCGCTGGGTGCGCCGGCCGTCGCTGTGCTGATTTTCGAGGTCGTACTCAACGCCACGTCCATGTTCAATCACGGCAACGTCGGTTTGCCTAGGACGATCGATCGCACGCTGCGCTGGATCGTCGTCACGCCCGACATGCATCGCGTCCACCATTCCGCCATCCCCGATGAGACCAACAGCAATTTTGGCTTCAATCTGCCATGGTGGGATCGGCTCTTCGGGACCTATCGCGACGAGCCGGCGGCGGGCCACGACGGCATGACCATCGGGCTCGATAGCTTCCGCGATCCGACCCAGCTCCGGCTCGACCGCATGCTCGTTCAGCCCATCATCGGCCCGACCGGCGCCTATCCTATCAACCAACGGAGGGCGGCATGAGACGCATTTCCGGCGTGCTCCCACGCGCGGGCCTTGCCCTCTTGCTGGCGGCCGCAATTGCCTGGGCGATCGCCAATCGCCACCGGTTTGATGTCGCGGCCGTAATGCAGGAATTCGCTGGGCTTGGGGACTGGGCGCCCCTCGCTTTTGTGGGTCTCTACGTCGTCGCAACGATCATCTTTCTCCCCGGCTCGATCCTGGGCCTCGCCGGCGGCGCCCTGTTCGGACCGCTGTGGGGCTCTGTCTATACGCTGCTCGGGGCCACGATCGGGGCAACGCTTTCATTCCTCGCGGCGCGCTACGTCGCCTCGGACTGGGTGGCCGCAAGGGCCGGTGGCCGCTTGAAGCAGCTGATCGAAGGCGTCGAGGCGGAGGGCTGGCGCTTCGTCGCCTTTGTCCGCCTCGTGCCGATCTTTCCCTTCAACCTCTTGAACTATGCGCTGGGTCTCACGCGCATTCGGCTGGCGGACTACGTGCTGGCGTCGCTCGTGTGCATGACACCCGGCACGATCGCCTACACCTATCTCGGCTACGCCGGACGCGCGGCGTTCGCCGGCGGCGAGTCGATTGTGCAAAAGGGCTTGATTGCCCTCGCGCTGCTGGCGGTGGCGGCGTTTCTGCCGCGGCTGGTGCGGCGGCTGTGCCAGCGACCGGCCCAAAGTGCAAGCTGAGCTTTGCAGGGAGATCAAGGCGTCATGTCTCGCGACCTCGCCAAGAGCTCGTGGTTACCAGGTGTCGCAACGGCGCTGGCGATCATCTCCTGCTATGGCACTGGTCTTCTCCTCGGAGTCTTGTCGTTGCTCGGCGTCTCCGTGGCGGTCAACGAGCGCGCCTGGGCCGGCGCCATCAGCGTCTTCGCGGCGCTTGCTGCCGTCCTGATCGGCGTGTCGAGTTGGCGCCACCGCATCGTTCATCCAGCAGTGTTCGCCATCGTTGGCCTCGTGCTCATCTTGTGGACCATGTATGGCGCCTACGCGAGCGGCGTCGACCTTCTCGGTTTCGGGTTCCTGATCGTGGCGACCATCTTGGATTGGCGGGCGCGCGCGGCCTCTCGGCCGGTTGCGAGCGAAGTGTCTTGGATCGAAGTGTCGGAACTCGCGGATCGGCTTAAACGGAAACCGTCGCCCGTCGTTTTTGACGTGCGCGGCGCCGAAGAGTTCGCCGGCGAGCTCGGCCACATCCCCGCAGCGCTGAACCTGCCGGTCGGGGAGCTCGGGTCTCGCTTGAGCGAGATCAACCCGCACAAAGACGAAGCGGTCATCCTGGTCTGCCGGACCGACAAACGCTCGGCCAAGGCAGCCACCGTTCTTCAGGCCGCAGGTTTCCGCGATGTCCAAGTCTTGCGCGGCGGTATGGAGCAGTGGAGTCGCAGCAACCTGCCCATCGAGGAGCGGCCAGCGGCTCGGCCGACCTGAACGGTGCGTAACCCGTGCATGGATGGGAGTGCCGAGATGACGATAAGACTCTCAAATCTCGCCGCGCTGAGCGCAGCTATGTCCGTGATCCCGCTGTTGGCGTGGGCTCAAGCGACTTCCAATGCCGAACGATATGGCTATGGCATTGGGCGGCGAAGGAGGCGCACACGGCGGTCGAGCGCGCCCGTGCGCAAGTGGCCGAACTGCTGGGCTGTCATGCCATGAGGTCGTCTTCACCAGCGGTGGCAGCGAAGCAAACAACCCTGCGCTGAAGGGGCTGCTGCTCGCTGAAGCCGATCGGCCGACCCATGTCATGCAAACGCCTTGTCGTGCGCGTCGAACACCATCTCCTGCGTCTCGCGGAAGTAGGCACGCACGATCGGCATCCGGCTGTAGGCCAATCGCATCTGTGCCACCTTCACCGTCAGCGGCAGCCCACCGAACTCGATGTTCTCGTGGCTCCAGTCGAATTGGGAGGCTTCGCCGGGATCAAAGCGCAGCGGGACGAACGCCTGGGCCGGCACCCGGGCACGTTCTTCGCGCCATGCCCTACGAAACGGTGCACGCTGTCGTGCGCCCCTTCGTAGCCGCGCCCGCGCAACTCCTCGAACAATCGTTGGGTCGTCCGCCGCTCGCGACGCGGCAGCTTGACCTCCGCTTCGAGTATCTCCGTCAGAACCTCGACCCACTCACCGAGCTTCGGCTGTGGTTGAACATCCCGCTTGTAGCTGAACTCGGTCGCGCCAGACCGCAGCACCTTCCGCACCGTGTCGCGCGCAATCCCGAGCTCCCGCGCGATCCGCCTGATCCCTTTGCCGTTCTGGTATCGCTCAAATCTTATCCGCGCGATCGCGTCCACGCCGAGCATCCCCCCACACCCCCAAGGCCCAGGCCAAGGGAAGCGTCTAGCGCACAGAGGGGCTATTTTTCGAAGCGAAAACCGCCCTTCACAGGGCCAATATTCCACGCGATTTCACAGCCATGTTAGCGGCTCCCCCGCCGCACCCGCGTCTGCGTCCCGGTTGCGGTGGCAAATGCATGTCGGCTCCGGGGATGAGAGCAAATTAGGTCAAACCCGCGAAACCCTCGGTACTCGCGACAAATCGTGGTAATGTCCTTTATCGCCGACATTGAGCCTTTCCGGGCGTCGGCGGCCGAGAGATTAGCTGCCCCCCGAAAGAGAGGCTGCGCACGCTCCCGCCTGACGGACGTAGGGGGGCCGACGCATGCGCGATTACCGCTGTTATTCGACGGACCGGGGGAAGATATTCTCTTGTGAGATCATTGCCGCAGCAAGTGATGCCGATGCCGTGCAAGTCGCAGAAGATATGTGCGACGAGAGGGCCTTTGGCGGGTTCGAGGTCTGGGAGCGGGCTCGACTGGTCTATCGGAACGACGAACCGACCATGGGCGTGTCGGCCTTCTGGTCAAGTGCCTCGGCGTAGCGCAGCAGGTCGTCACGGAGGGCATGACGCGCTTCGCGGTGCGCCTGCGCGGCCAGTGATCTAGATCAAACGAGGTCGTGCGGGAGTACACAGGGGTGGCGATCGCCGCGCCAGACCCGGAAGCCGTTTCTGGGCAACCACCCAGCTGGCATCGCGGCGAGTTGTCCCCGTGATGTAACGTAAAATGATCTTTATCGCGGCCGCTCAGCATCGCCATGTTGCCGACGGCGATGCCGGGCGGCTGAAGCCGCGGCATCCTGATGTCGGTGAGGAGGTACACGAATCAATCAACACCTCGCTGCCGACCGAGCGGAGAACCCCTGGGTCGGTATGATCTCAGGAGCTTCATTTTGCATGCGCCTCAGGCGGCCGCCGCGAGAGCTTGCAGCGCGCTCCGATTCTTCAATCCCACCTCACTGCTCGCCCGCAAGGTGATGACGCCTTCGCTCCTGAGTTGGCTAAAGACGCGGCTCACCGTCTCGGTCGTCAGACCTAGATAATCGGCGATGTCGCAGCGCGTCATCGGCAGCGAGATGCGATCGGCCTTGCCGTTGCGATCCGCCATTGTCAGTAGGAAAGAAGCGAGCTTCTCCGCGGCATTCTTGCGCCCGAGCAGTAGCATCTGCGACTGCGCCGTATCGAGGTCGCCGCAGACAAGCTTTAGCAGGCACCTGCCGAGCCCGGGCTGTTGCTCGACGAGACCGTCGATCGTTTGGCGGGAATAGCGCATCAGCGTCGCGTTGCTCACCGCTTCGGCGGTGAAGCGATAGATATCTTCGAGGCCGACAAAATCGCCAGGCAACGTGAATCCACTGATGTGGCGCCGACCATCTGGGAGTAGCCGGCTGCTTCGCAGCGCGCCGATAAGCACCCTGAACCAGAACCTTCCCGGGTCGCCTTCCCGGAACAGCGCTTCATTGCGGCGCACGGAAATGACGGTCCCGATTTGATCGAAGTCGGCGAGACTGCCCCCGGCGTGGGGACGCGGAGCGAGAACAGCCGGAGAAAGGCTATCGACAGGGCTCACGCGAGTGCGGATGACGGTGGCGAGCATCGAACAAGTCCTCCCAACAGGTGGTTAGATGGACCAATGGTGGTGACCCGAAGTCGCAAGCACTATGAGGATTAGTACCTGTGCGTTGGACACGCCCTGCACGTCGGCGGGTCACTTAGCCGGCGCTCCAGGAAACGGACCAGCCATTCCGCCATTCCTGGCTGAACCACCCCGTACGGTTGCCATATATGATGCAATATTACAGAGCGGTGCTACCCATATGTGCTACCCCTGGGCGTGACAGGATTTTTTGGCATATCCCGTCATTGGTTCCTAAGGGAAGTGCCAATGGAGAAGGCGCTTGCCGAGATCGAGAACGACATCGCTTCGCTGCGCGAGCACGAAGCCGAGTACCGAGGGCTGGCAGAGCAACGGAGAGCCCACGGGCATCTACCAATCGCTCAAAAGCTTGAGAGTTTGACCGGCGATTTGGAGGCAAAAGTATCAGAGTTGGAAGCGTTGAAATTGAGGGCGGCACCTTACCCCATCAACAGCGAGCCGCGCCGCACCGCCTCCGTCGCCTCGACCAAATCCACGATATCGCCGACCGACCAG
>Ga0335081_10012862_pt1 | contig 13544 bp, 15 predicted proteins | sample Lox_Sample_35_FD_206713 | JGI IMG/M metagenome (GOLD analysis project Ga0335081, IMG submission 206713) | Soil microbial communities from Loxahatchee National Wildlife Refuge, Florida, United States - Lox_Sample_3.5 | ecosystem: Environmental > Terrestrial > Soil > Wetlands | place: USA...
TTCACCCATCCGGCGATGGTGTCGGCCGAGCCCTTCTTCAGCTGAACCAGGTAGTCCTCGACGAAAGTCTCCGGCACTTCGACCAGCAGGACGTCGCGCGTCAGACCGCCGTAGTTCCACCAGTCGGTATTCAGCGTCGGGACGCCTTCGAGGTGGCGCTTATTGTCCACCTTCACAACGAGCGAGTTGCCGCTGGCCTTGACTTTTCCGGTGATCTCGAAAGAGAAGGGCGTGAACCCACCGGTGTGGGTGCCGAGCTTTTCGCCGTTCAGGAAGACGATGGCCTCGTAATTGGCGGCACCAAAGTACAGGAAGGCGCGCGTGCCGGGCCTGGGAGCGAAGTCGAACTTCTGCCGGTACCAAACGGTGCCTTCGTAGAAGAATAGGCTCTCACGCTGCGAGTTCCAGTCGCCGGGCACGTCGAGTAGCGGCGCGGTGTCGAAATCGTACTCGACGCGGTCGGTCTTATCCTTGGGCTTGACGTCCAGGAAGTAACCTTCCTTGGACACCTGCATGCGGAAATCGAAGTAGCCGTTTTCGTACGGGTCGACGATGGTTCTCCACTTGCCGTTGAGGCTGGTGGTTTTGCGGGCCGCGATATTCGCTATCGCCGAAGCCCCGGCCTGCGCGGGCAGAACCGCCGCGGCAAGCGCCAGGATTACCAGGAGTCTGCGCATTTCAGTGCTCTTTCTCTTTTTTAGCGCCGTTGCGAACACCGCGCGTGGATGCGAAATGAAGATTTTTTAATCTACGTGATATTCTGGAAGTGCCGCGTGACCAAGAGCAGGACAATCCGGATTGCGACGCCGATCCTCTGCGCATGGATTGCAGTCTGGTGCTGCGCTCCGTTTGCCGCCGGACCAGGGGCCGCGGATGGCGAGCGGGGGCCTCTGCAGATTCTTGCCGCGGGCTTGCCGTGTCCGGCGATACTGGCACACGGTGCCGGCGCGCGCATCGAGGTATCCAAGCAGCGCAACATCCGGAGTTCCGGTTTTGTCCTGCCGGCGCCGGGCGGGCGTCACGCCGACTCCGCGTCTCTCGCCGCGACGGATGCCGATACTCCGATGCGCCGCGGTGCCTACGCCGCTACTCCCGGCGGCCGGTCCCCTCCAGATCCAATCTCCTGATCGAACCATAGCTGAGCCTGATCCGTTCGCGGCTCACGCGTTCCCGCGAAGCTGCGCTTCAACACAACCAACAGGAGATTGGAACCAATGAAAACCGACAAGAAAACGAACGTACAAGAGTCTGAAACGACGTCCGATGAACACATGCCGCGGAAGCTGACCCTGGCCCAGAACGTGATTCTGACGGCCAAGGTCCTGCTGTGCTCCGCCCTGATCCTGGGCGCGCTCTGGGGCGTGAACCAGTGGACCGCCGGGAAATGACCCCCGCGCCACGTCGGGGCCGGAGATAATGGAGTGCTGCCTGCCGGATATCGGGAAAGGGGGCATCATGACACGACGATCCGTCCTTAGGGAACTGGCTGGCGCGGCTTGTGCCGTCCGGGCGCTGCGCGCACAGACGGCACGGGCGCCGCGCCAGATCGCACAAGGCACGTTTCAGCCTGCGTGGGAATCGCTGGCGCAATACAAGGCGCCGGACTGGTTCCGCGACGCCAAGTTCGGCATCTGGGCGCATTGGACCGCGCAGTGCGTGCCCGAGCAGGGCGATTGGTACGCACGCCAGATGTATATCCAGGGCCATCCTCAGTACCGGTTTCACGTAGAGCGTTACGGGCATCCCTCGAAGTTCGGCTTCATGGAGATCGACAACCTATGGAAGGCCGAGAACTGGCATCCCGAAGAGCTGATGCAGCTCTACGTCAAGGCGGGCGCGCGCTACTTCGTGGGTCTCGCGAACCACCACGACAACTTCGACTGTTACGATTCCACGCACCATGCCTGGAACTCGGTGCGCATCGGACCGAAGAAGGACATCATCGGCATCTGGGCGAAGATCGCGCGCAGCCATGGCCTGCGGTTCGGCGTAACCAACCACTCGGCGCACTCGTGGCACTGGTTCCAGACCGCCTACGCGTACGACCCCGAAGGGCCCCTGGCAGGGGTTCCCTACGATGGCTTTCTGACCAAAGAACAGGGCAAAGGCAAATGGTGGGAGGGCCTGGATCCCCAGGAACTCTACACCGGTCCGAACATGGTGATGCCCAAGGGATTCACCACGATCAAAGAAGCCAACGACTGGCACGCGCAGAACGACCGCAAGTGGACCGAGGCCCCGCCGCCCAATAATCCCGGATTCGTGGACCGCTGGTTTCTGCGCTGCCAGGAGCTCTTGGACAAGTATCAGCCGGACCTCTTGTACTTCGACAATACGGAACTGCCGCTCGGGCAGGCCGGCCTGGATATCGCGGCCCACTTCTACAACGCCAACATGAAGAATCACGGCGGCCGCCTGGAGGCGGTGCTGAATTCGAAAGGCCTCGTGCCGGACCACGTCGGCACCATGGTGCTCGACATCGAGCGCGGACGCGCCGACCGGATTCTGCCCGCGGCCTGGCAGACCGACACGTGTATCGGCGACTGGCACTATCGCCGCTCGACCTTCGAGAATCACACCTACAAGACCGCCGACACGGTGATCAAAATGCTGGTGGATATCGTCAGCAAGAACGGCAACCTGCTGCTGAACATTCCGCTGCGCGGCTCGGGGGAGATCGACGACGACGAGCGGAAGGTGCTCGATGGCCTGGCTTCGTGGATGCCGGACAACGGGGAGGCGATTTTCGGCACGCGTCCGTTCTCGGTGTACGGCGAAGGGGCGCCCGATGTGAAGGGCACGGGCAACTTCAACGAGAGGAACGCGCGGCCGTATACCGCGCAGGATATCCGGTTCACGGCCAAAGGCGAGACGCTCTACGCCATCGCACTGGGCTGGCCAGGCGACGGCAAGCTGACCGTCAAGACGCTGGCCGCGGGAAGTGCCGCCTATCCGCGCGAAGTGGGCCAGGTGGAACTGCTGGGCAGCCGGGGCGCCCTGCGCTTCACGCGGGGAACCGAGGGCCTGGTAGTGACACTGCCCGATCGAAAGCCGAACGAGTACGCACACGCGTTGAAGATCCGGCCGAAGTAGCCATGCTGGAGCTGCCGCCGGAGACCGCGCTGCTCGTCATCGACGTGCAGAGGGCCATCGACCATCCCAGTTGGGGCGAGCGCAACAACCCGGACGCCGAGAGCAACATTGCCGCGCTGCTGGCGGCGTGGAGAGCCGCGAGAAGGCCGGTCTATCATGTTCGCCACGATTCGACGGAACCGACTTCCACCTATCGGCCCGGTCAGCCGGGCCACGATTTCAAGCCGGAGGCACAGCCGCTGGCGGGCGAGACGGTAATCGCCAAGCAGACCAATTCCGCGTTCATCGGCACGAACCTGGAGTCCCGGCTGCGCGCCGCGGGACACACGACGCTGGTGATCGCCGGAGTAATTACGAACAACTCGGTCGAGGCCACGGTACGCATGGCGGGTAACCTGGGATTTCGAACTTACCTGGTGGAAGACGCGACGTTCACGTTCGGACGCCGCGATTGGCACGGCCGGTGGCGCACGGCGGACGAGGTCCACGCCATGAGCCTGGCGAATCTGGATGGGGAGTACTGCACGGTGGTGCGTGCGGAAGACATCGCGAGGTCGTCATAGCGCGCCTGCGGCGCTTGGGCAGGCCGGGAGGCCTACCCTACAAAGTCACGCCACTTTAGCGCCGCACCACGGGCAGTGGCTCCAGGGCGGCTGAGTGGCGCGGTGGCAACTGGGGCAGACGGGCGTGACATTGACCCCGCAGTTGGGGCAGTGCGGGAAGCCCTTGTACACCGGCGACCCACACTTGGCGCAGTAGACGGGAGGAGGATCGCGGAGGATGAAGTACAGGATGATCCCGATTGCGCTGGGCGCGAAAAACGCCAGCAGCGCCCAGAGCACGGCATTCATCCCGCGGCGCCGTGCATCGCCGTAGATGTAGGAGATTACGAGGACGTAGGCGGCAACCAGCAGGGGAACGACCAGGCAAAGAATCAGCTCAGGGACACCGAGCCGGTTATTCAAGGTCACGGCCAGCAGTACAAAGAATCCCGCCACGCATACGAGAGTGGCGGCGATCCAGCCGCCGAACGGGATTGTCCCGTGGCCCTGCTGGTTGCGCGGAACGGGTGTCATAAAATGCTCCTTTCCAGGCGATGCCTGGATGCGAGGGCCGCGGCGGCGGGCGCGACGAGGCACGCTGTCAGGGTAGAGAGCGCCAGCCAGGCAATCAGGCCGGAAAGCTCCGGGCGTACGACGGCGGAGATGCCGCCGGTAATCAGTTGATAGACCGCCCAGGTCATCAAATTCGCAACCCAGGCGAAGATTCCCGCGCCTACGGCGATGACGGCGCCGCGGCGCCGCTCGGCGATGGCCGCGGCTTCGGTTGCCATCAGCGCTTGTGTGCGGGCCACCAGGTCGGCGGAGGGAGACGGTGCGGGGAGCGAACTCAGCGTTCGGGCGCAGGCGGCCAATTCGGCGAGCCGGGCGGCACACTGGCCGCATTCGCGGATATGTCCTCTGACGGAGCGCTCCTGGTCAGCGTCGAGAAGGCCCGCGGCGCTCAGGGCGAGCAGGGCTTGCATGTTCTCATGGGTCATAACAGATCCTCTTTGTGCCAACGCGCGGTCATGCGTTCGCGCAGGCACTCCAGGCCGCGCCGCACGCGGGTCTTGACCGTGGAAAGCGGCGCGCGCGTGACTTCGGCGATCTCCTCGAGCTTCATCCCCTCTTCGAAACGCAGGGTGAGCACTTCGCGGTACGCGGCGGGGAGTGCGTCCATTTGGGCGGCGAGAATCGAGGCGCGTTCCGCGTTCATGGCCTGGCGGAGAGCGTCCGGGCCGTCATCGGGCAACGACGAGCTCTCCTCATCCAGGCTCTTCCCAGCCTTGCGGCGCAGCAGGTCCATGGCGGTGTTGTGGGCGATCGCGAAAAGCCACGTATCGAAGCTGCGCCGTGCATCGTAGCGGCGAATCTCCCGGATCACATTGAGCCAGGTCTGCTGGAACAGGTCATCCGCCGTGGCGGGTTCGCGGACCAGGCGGAGCAGGTAGCGATACAGCCGGTGCCGGTAGCGGCCGACCACTTCGGCGATAGCCGCCGGATCGGCGCGCCGCAGCAACGCTGACTCCTCGTTTTGCGCCGACTCAACGTCCTTGGCGAGTGCAGCCTGGTAAATCATGACGCATCCGGTATACGGATGACGGCGGAAAAAAGACGCACGGCGCTATAGTAGCTGAAGCCTCGCTATGGACCGCATCCGCATTCTCGCCACCGGCGGGACCTTCGACAAAGAGTACAACGAGATTACCGGCGAGTTGTTCTTCAAGTCCACGCACACCGGGGATATGCTCGCACTGGGCCGGTGCCTTCTGCCGGTCGAGTTTGAAACGCTGATGATGATCGACAGCCTCCAGATGACCGCCGCCGATCGCGAATCAATCCTGGCACGCTGCCGGGCGGTGGCGGAGCGCCGGATCGTCATCACCCACGGTACCGACACGATGCCCGAGACTTCGGTGGTCCTGGGGAAGGGGCTGAAAGGAAGCGGGAAGACCGTCGTGCTGACCGGGGCCATGGTTCCGTACAAGTTCGGCAGCTCGGATGGGATGTTCAACCTGGGCACCGCCCTGGCATTTGTGCAGACCTTGCCACCGGGTGTTTACGTAGCGATGAACGGCCGCTGGTTCCCCTGGCACTCAGTCCGTAAGAATAAGAAAAAAGGCATATTTGAGCCTACAACCCAACCCGCAGGCAAATCTTAGTGTGAGTTTGTCAACGTTTTTAATTAATGTGTTTTGTGATGGTTATAGGAAAATCTTGTCACTCTCAAGCCAACTGTGCTAATAATTGACAGTGGAACTCAGCACCAACCCGAAAAATTGAGTTCCACCCATAAAACCGAGTTCTCAATTTCAAAAAAACTGGAGGTAGTCAATCCATGAAGATTCGTCCGCTTTATGACCGCATCGTGGTCAAACGGATTGAGCAGCAGGAGCAGATGCAGGGCGGCCTGTATATCCCCGACACCGCAAAAGAGAAGCCTCAGGAGGGCGAAGTGGTCGCGGTCGGCAAAGGCAAGCGGCTCGAAGACGGCAAGGTGATCCCGCTCGATGTGCAGCCCGGCGATCGGATCCTGTTCGGCAAATATTCCGGCAGCGACATCAAGATCGATGGCGAAGAGTATCTCATCATGCGCGAGGACGAAGTTCTCGGCATCCTGGAAGCGGCGCCGAAGGCCGCAAAGAAGGCCAGCTAAAGGAGAAACAGCACAATGGCGAAACAGATTGTCTATTCCGAAAGTTCCCGTCAGGCGATTTTGCGCGGCGTCAACCAGCTTGCCGACGCAGTGAAGGTCACGCTCGGCCCCAAGGGCCGCAACGTGGTACTCGAGAAGAAGTTCGGCGGCCCGAACATCACCAAAGACGGTGTTACCGTGGCCAAGGAAATCGAGCTGAAGGATCCGCTCGAGAACATGGGCGCCCAGATGGTTCGCGAAGTCGCCTCCAAGACCAGCGACGTGGCCGGCGACGGCACCACGACCGCCACCATTCTGGCCCAGAGCATCTTCCGTGAAGGCGTGAAGGCGGTTGCCGCCGGCGCCAACCCGATGGCTCTGAAGCGCGGCATCGAGCAGGCCGTCGAGACCGCGATCGAGGAAGTCAAGAAGCTCTCCAAGCCAGTGTCCGGCGACATGATCGCGCAGGTCGGCACGATTTCCGCCAACAGCGACAAGACTATCGGCAACATCATTGCAGACGCCATGAAGAAGGTCGGCAAGGATGGCGTGATCACAGTGGAAGAGTCCAAGACGATGTCCACCGAGCTGGAGACCGTCGAGGGCATGCAGTTCGATCGCGGCTATCTCTCCCCCTACTTCGTGACCGACGCGGACCGCATGGAAGTGGTGCTCGAGGATCCGTACATCCTGATCCACGAGAAGAAGGTCAGCAACATGAAGGACCTGCTGCCGCTGCTCGAGCAGATCGCCCGTTCCGGCAAGCCGCTGCTGATCATCGCCGAGGAAGTGGAAGGCGAAGCGCTGGCGACTCTCGTGGTCAACAAGCTGCGCGGCACCCTGAATGCCTGCGCGGTGAAGGCTCCGGGCTTCGGCGACCGCCGCAAGGCGATGCTCGAGGACATCGGTATTCTCACCGGCGGCAAGGCCATCATGGAAGAGACCGGTATCAAGCTGGAAGGCGTCCGCCTCGACGACCTGGGGCGCGCCAAGCGCATCACGGTGGATAAGGACAACACCACCATCGTGGACGGCAACGGCAGCCAGAAGGCCATCGAGGGCCGTATCAAGCAGCTCCGCGCCCAGATCGAGGAGACCACCAGCGACTACGACCGCGAGAAGCTCCAGGAGCGCCTGGCGAAGCTGGCCGGCGGCGTGGCGGTGATCAAGGTCGGCGCGGCCACCGAGACCGAGATGAAGGAGAAGAAGGCTCGCGTGGAAGACGCGCTGCACGCCACCCGTGCGGCGGTCGAGGAAGGCATCGTTCCGGGCGGCGGCGTGGCCCTGCTGCGCGCGTCCAAGGTTCTGGCCGGCCTCAAGTCCGATGGCGATGAGCAGATCGGCATCAACATCGTGAAGCGTGCCTGCGAGGAGCCCCTGCGCCAGATCGTCGGTAACGCGGGCACCGAGGGCGCGATCGTGGTCGACAAGGTTCGCGATCATTCGAACCCGAACCACGGCTACAACGCCCAGACGGACAGCTACGAAGACCTCGTGGCCAGCGGCGTGATCGATCCGACCAAGGTGACCCGCTCGGCGCTGCAGAACGCGGCTTCGATCGCCAGCCTGATGCTGACGACGGAAGCCATGGTGGCCGAGATTCCGGAGAAGAAGCCGGCGCCGGCCGGGCCGGGAGGTCACGGTCCGGAGATGGATTACTAAGGAGAAGCTAGAAGTGAAGAAGTAAAGAATGCCGCGCTTCGGGTACGACTCGGGGCGCGGCTTTTTTTTGTTCAAAGAGATTCTCGGTGAATAAGGCGCCGGCGGCCGAGCACCATCCCGGACCACTTCTCGTCCACCGCGCACACCTTGTAGTCGGTCAGGCCGTAGACCTGCGTCATCTCTCGAATGCGGGGCATGGTGAGATCGCTGGGAGTGGCGCCGGCCTTCTTCGGCCAGAGGATCCAGAGCCGCAGTCCCTGGCGCATCGATGAGGCGATGACAGGCAATTCCCGGCCGAGCGCGGCGGCCGAGCCAAAGAAGGCGAGCATCACATCGGCCTTGCCGGGCTGTGCAGGGCGCCAGCCGCCTTCGGGTAACCGGAAGTCCTTGGGCGAATGCACCAGAGCCACGCCGGAATCTTCGCCGATCCCCAGCTTGTCGAGTAGGGGCCGGTGCCACATTTTCGGCGCTACCGGTTCGGCCGGCGCGCGGCGGATGGCTTTGTGAATCGCCGCCGCCGCGTTCCGCCATCGCGTGTACACGGCATCCGGCAACATAGCCCGGACCTGCGCGGCTTTCCCGGGATCGCCTTCGATGAACACCAGCGGGATGGCGCGCAGGGCCTTCTGCTCGCGCAGGGCGGCGCCCATGTATTTGCCATAAGACGGCAGCCGCGTGAGGTCGATCACGATCGCATCCGGCGGAGCGGCGCGGATACCACGGAATCCCTTGGTACCCAGGCTGGTGTACGGCTCGGCGTCCAAGCCATCGGCATGCAGACGGGCCGCCCAAGCGGCCGCTTCCACAGGCTCGCGGTGGATTACCAGGACGCGCGGCACCGGGTCAGGCGCGCACGACGCCGGCGGTGGGCAGCAGCCGGCTGCGGATCTGGTTCATGACGTCGCTCGCCAGGAACGGCTTGCGCAAGACCGGGAAGCCGTGCTCTTCGCAGAGCGCCTCTTCTTCCGGCGGAAGAATCGTGCCGGTCATGACGATCACGAGCATCTGCGGCACCGATTGCAGAAACTCCACGCCCAGTTCGACGCCGTTGCCGTCGGGCAGCATGTAATCGAGCAGCGCGGCATTCGGCTTGTGCTGGTGCATGAGCTTCTTGGCTTCGGTGGCCGATTCGGCAGTCAGTAGCGTCCATCCTGCGTCGGCCATCAGGCGTTCGAGGAAGTGGAGCAGGTCGCGGTTGTCGTCTACGAGCAGTACCGTGGGGTGCGCCGGTCCCAGTGCGCCTGGCGTGTCGTGGGCACGAATATCCAGCTTTTCCCGATCCTGCGACACTTCGACCCGGACGCGCGCCCCGGGGTTCACCTGGTTGGTAGCCACCAGGGTGGCCAGGGGCTGGGTCAGGAAACGATGGATGGTACGGTTCAACTCGCGCGCGCCGTACTCCGCGCTGGTGCCCCTTTGCAGCAGGAACTGGCGGGTTTCGAAGGGAACATCCAGGGTGAACGAGCGGTTGCCGAGACGCGTGTTGACGTGACTCTGCAGATCGGTAATTTGCTGATCGAGGATGGCGGCCAGAGACTCCGGAGTGAGCGGCTGGTAGGTGATGATGCAATCGATGCGATTGACAAATTCCGGGGAGAACCGCTTACGCACCGCGACCACGGCGATGTTCTGCAACTTACTGGTCAGGTCCGAGCGTTCCGCGGCTTTGACGGACTGAAAGCCGAAGTCGGGATTGATCTCGCGCATCATTTCGCGCGCTCCCAGGTTACTGGTGAGAAAGACCAGGCTTTTTTCGAAGTTGACCGTAGTGTTGTCGCCCAGGCGAAGGAGTCCCTTGTCCAGCACACCCAATAACAAGCGGGTCATCGAGGGCGCCGCCTTTTCGATCTCGTCGAACAGCACCAGCGAGAGACTGCACCTTTCGCTGGTGACGGAGTTCAGCTTCTGCTGGGTGAGCATGGGCTGGGTTTCGCGATGCCCCAGATATCCGGGCGGAGCGCCGATCAGCTTGGCGACCTCGTGCTCCATCTGGAACTCGCCGCAATCGATTTTCAGCAGGTTCTTTTCGCTGCCATGCAGCACTTCGGCGAGAGCCTCGATGGTCTTGGTTTTGCCCGTTCCCGTCGGGCCGAGAAGCAGAAATACGCCGACGGGCCGACCCTCCGGCGCCAATCCGGCTTGAAACATTTGAATATAAGGAACGATGACCCGCGTGGCAGCGGGCTGGCCGACTACCTTTTGAGACAGCACGGCCGTCAAGTCAGCGACGGGGTCCGATGCTTGTTTTTTCGGACGCTGCGCGTTTTTCCCAGGTTTTTCCTTGTCCACGCCACTCTCCGACTTGATTATAGCGACTGAGTTTTTCCGGACTTTCGGATTGTGCCGGCCCTCAGGTGGATTTGTTTCTTTCATCGGAGATCCCTTTTGCTTCTATTTCAGCAATTTAACAGCATGAGAGGAGCGGGGTAAAGTTTTTATTGTAAACCTGTGACCGCCTCCCATGACTAAGCTTGTAGCACGCATCGATCAGGCGTGCATGTCTGGACAAGCACGTTATAGTACTGCTCTCGGAGGAATCAGATTGTGGGTGGAGCGGCTTAGTAACCGGTGGTCACCGGTGCCGGAAGGTGATTCGGCCCTTGGTCAGATCGTAAGGTGATAATTCCAGCGTAACCTTGTCGCCGGCCAGCACGCGGATGCGATTGCGGCGCAACCTGCCCGCGAGGTGCGCCAATACCACGCGATCGTGCTCGAGCTGAACGCTGAAGAGTCCACTGGGGAATTTCTCTAATACAGTGCCGGTTACTTCAATGCTGTCCTCTTTGCTCATAAACCTCCGCTCTTAGGATGGGCGGCGGGAGCCCAAGGCATCCCGCCGCCGACGGGTCTAGGCGGCAGCCGTGACGTTGGTTGCCTGCAACCCTTTGGGCCCTTTCGTCACCTCGAACTCCACCTGGGAGCCTTCATCCAGGGTACGGTAGCCCTGCGATTGAATTGCCGAGAAATGCACGAACACATCCTCGCCGTTCTCCCGCTGGATAAAGCCATAGCCCTTGGCCGCGTTGAACCACTTCACTGTGCCTTTTTCTTTCATCTGCTGATGTTCCTTCTCTGCTCTTGCAAAATTCTGCACCTGACCCGTTGAAGCCCCCTTAAACAAGAAGAGGGGGTGCGGACGACTCACGCAGCCCCCTCAGCAAGTCTATGAAGCGGAAAACAAGAGTCAAATGCCTTACCATTATACAACAGGAGACCAGCTCCCGCTTCCGCCAAGATCGTGACTACCTTTGAGTTCTACCGCTTCCGGTTCCATTTCCGGGCCCTCGACCGCCTCCACTTTCCGACGGGAAAAAGCGCCAACGTGGTACGGGGCGCGTTTGGCGCCGTGCTGCGCGATACCGTGCCGGCGGAAGTGTATTCGCGTCTTTTCGAGCCGGGAGCCGAGCTGGGACCCGCGCCCAGCGGGCTCTCGGATTGGCCGCGCCCGTTCGTTCTTCGGGTGGCTCACCTGGACGGGCTCACGGTTGCCGCCGGCGACTCTCTGCACCTGGATGCCCACGTTTTCGACGTCCACCAGCCGGCCCTAGTGCATTTCCGTAATGCCTTGGCCGGCCTGGCAGAGAAGGGCCTCGGACCGGGCCATGGCCGCGCCAGATTGGAAATCACTGAGCAGCTCGACCTTGACGACCAAGCGGTGCCGGTAGACGATTCCGTGGAATCGCCAAGCGTGGTGTCGCTCGAACCGGATGCGGCCGCGGTTGCTGCTGTAAGGCTGCGGTTCTGCACGCCGACCGAATTGAAGACCGCCGGCAAGGTGGCGGAGCGGCCGGAGTTTCGGGTATTGTTCGGACGACTCCGGGACCGCCTGAGCACGCTGCGGTCCTTGTATGGACCGGGACCGCTGGATATCGACTTCCGTGCGATGGGGGAGCGCGCCTCCCGGATCCGGATCCGCCGCTGCGAACTCACCTGGGAACAGGTCAAGCGCCGCAGCGGCCGTACCGGACAGGTGCATTCGATCGGCGGATTTACGGGCGAGGCCGATTACGAGGGCGACCTCACCGAGTTTTTGCCTTGGCTGAGAGCTGCGCGGTGGGTCGGCGTAGGGAGGCAGACCGTTTGGGGCAAGGGGGACGTGCGGGTGGTGTAAACCGCCGTCAGTCCCGCGCCCGATTCCAGACGCGATCCCGCAGAATCGCGGGCAGGCCGAGCACCAGCACGACGACATATCCCAGCGCCTGCGCTACCAGGATATAGGCCAACGCTCCATCCCTGGAGATGCCGAAGGGGGTGAGTACGGCGATGGCCACGGTCTGGTAGGTGCCCACGTAGCCCGGTGTCGGCGCGATGGCGCTTCCGAGGCCGAGGCCGCAAATCAACAGGATCGCCATCGGATAGGTGACCGGCAGGCCGAAGGCTCGCGCTCCGATCATCGCTCCACCGGCATCGATGATCCAGATGGCCAGCGTCAGGACCGCAAAGCCAGCCAGCCTGCGGGCATCGTGAAAAACGCGCAAGCCGGACAGCACCTGCCCGGCCAGATGCAGGAGCCGCTGGCGAATTCCCGACGGCAGGGGAATGCTCCCGATGATACTCTCGCACAGCTTGCCGGTGCGCGGCAGGATGGAGATCGCGAGTACACCCGCCATCGCCATCGCCGTGGTTCCCCAGGAGATGTCGCGCAGCCAGGCGGGCTTGGGATTCACACCCAGCAGGACCAGTGATGCCCAAAGCACAAGCACCACCGCGTCGATCGTGCGCTCGGCGAGAGCCGTGGTCAGAACGTAGGTCTTACTGAGAGGCGACCGGCTGCTGAGAATGAAACTGCGGATGACCTCTCCCGCCCTGGCCGGCAGGAAGCTGTTGCCCAGGTATCCCGCCATATTGGCCGAAAACACCGTGCCCACGCTGAAAGCGGCCTCGGCGGTGAGCACGACCCGCCAACGCAGAGCGCGCAGAAAGTGCGTGAGGCAGGTAGCCAGCGCCGCGGTGCACAGCAGACGGGCGTCCGCGTGGACAATCAGGCTCCAGACGCGCCGCCAATCGACGCCGTGCAGCGCGAAGTAAAGCAGAACCGCGGCCAGGACCAGCGGAAAGATCCAGGACCAGACGCGCGCTCTCCGGGGCTCCCTCAGATGAACCTCCGATAGCGAGCCTGCTCAGCAATCAGGTCAGGCGGGCAGGCCGAATGCCAGGCCCAATGCCCGGGCGCCGGCTGCGATCCGGCGTGACGCAGACGTTCCGCTGGCGGACCCAACAGGTGGCAGCAATACAGCAGAGATATGAAATGCCCGCGCTCGCGCCGGACAGGCTCGATGGTTTGTATCAGGGCGATCGGCTCGGGGTCGAATGTCACGTCCGTTTCCAATTCGGCCCTGGCGGTGAGGCGAATGCGTTTCTCGAAGGTTTCTTTGTAGCGGATGACCCCGCCCGGAATGTGCCAGCCCGGCCCGTAGTATTCGTCGTCACGCCACGTAAGCAGGGTACCCAGGCGATCGTCACGGATCAGCAGATCGACGTTGACAATGGGCACGATCCTGCTGAGGAACACGAACAGATCGTGAGGTACACCTTGTTCCAGCGCGCCGGCCCACGCGTCGATCGTGGCCAGCGCTTGCGCGCGTTCTTCCATTTGGAAGCCTGCCCCTCGC
>Ga0335081_10012863_pt1 | contig 13543 bp, 14 predicted proteins | sample Lox_Sample_35_FD_206713 | JGI IMG/M metagenome (GOLD analysis project Ga0335081, IMG submission 206713) | Soil microbial communities from Loxahatchee National Wildlife Refuge, Florida, United States - Lox_Sample_3.5 | ecosystem: Environmental > Terrestrial > Soil > Wetlands | place: USA...
AATGGCGTATCCCGCAGCAACCGTGCGGATCGAAAAGACGGACGAATCGGGACGACCGAAGTAAACCGCTAGAACGCAACGCTAGAGATAGGGACGACGCTCCCGAAGCGCCCTCAGAGACCGAACCTCGCTACTCACCACGGTAGAACTGCCAATTCCTTCCTTTCACCTTGACGCCGCTGTTATCCCTGCATTCGATGGCTGCCCGAATCATCCCCACAGTGGTTTCGCTCGTTGCATTTCGTTCCACAAAAACGCTTACACCCGTATTTCCCCAGGCGCATGGCTCATTCAACCCAAATCCACCGGTAGGTTCCTGGCGGAACTGTTCGTTCTCCATCTGCCCTTCCTGAGAAAAGACTGCGCCTAGACCGCCCGCTTCTTCTGTCAAGGCTGTTCGCTTCGCTCCCATGAACGCCAACCCCGCGGCCTTGACAGCGCGGACGGCTAGGCGCCGGGGACTTCCAGGAAGGGCATTTGCTTTTTATGCACCGCTTCGCGTTGCCTCTGGGGAGCAAAGACCAAATTCAGCAAAGGAGAAATGCAGTCATGCAGAAAGTCACGAAACAACCGTTGTTTGACTTGGGCCAACTCGTCGCCACACCCGGCGCGTTGGCCGCTCTCGAAAAGACCGGACAGAACGCGATGGAGTTCCTGTCGCGCCATGTGACTGGCGACTGGGGGGAACTTCCCAAGGAAGACAAGGCAGAGAACCAACTCAGCCTTGAGAAAGGCTTCCGCCTCCTCAGCAGCTATCGCACTTCCGCTAACGAAAAAATCTGGGTCATTACCGAAGCGGACCGAGCGCATACGACCCTGCTTCTGCCCGAAGAGTACTGAGAACGGAATCCACAGGAAAAGGAGAAAAACGATAATGACAACCGTACTCGAAAGGAAATCCGCTTCTGCCATTCCACCCGTCCTTCACTCCATGCAGGACATTGCCCTGAGTCACATCGAGGAATCGGAGACCAATCCGCGCCGCCAGTTTGATGAAACGAAGCTGGCGGAACTAGCAGATAACATCCGTCTGCACGGAGTCTTGCAGCCCGTGCTCGTTCGCCCTCTGCCGGGTGGCGAGCAAGGCCGCTATGAACTCGTTGCCGGGGCGCGGCGTTACCGTGCTTCGAAACTTGCGAAGCGCGACACGATCCCGGCCACGATTCGCGAACTTACCGACAAGGAATGTCTCGAACTGCAACTCATCGAGAACTTGCAACGCGCCGACGTGCATGAACTCGACGAGGCGCGAGGCTACTCCGCATTGATGCAACTCGAACCCGGCAGCTACACGGTCGAAACGCTGGCCGAGAAAATCGGGCGCTCCGAGAAATACGTGTATGCCCGGCTTCGTCTCATGCAGCTTGTGGACGAGGTCCAACAGGCGTTCTACACCGGCAAACTGACGGTCGCGCATGCCTTCGAGATTGCGCGATTGACGCCCGAGGACCAGCGCCGCGCGTTGGCCGAATGCTTTCCCGGCCACCGGACAACCGCCGCTCTCCTGAAAGACCGGAAAGCGGAAGCCGTGACCGTGCGCCAGCTTCGCGAATGGATTGAGCGCGAAGTGCATCTGGACCTAACCAGTGCCCCGTTTAACACGGAGGACGACAAACTCCTGCCCTCCGCAGGAAGCTGCCAGCAGTGTCCGAAGCGCACGGGAACGAACCCGCTGCTTTTCCCCGAAGCCATCGGGCCGAAGAAGTCCGTTTGCACCGACCGGGCCTGTTATCGCGCCAAGGTCGAAGCGCTCGTGCAACTTCGCGCCAAGCCTTTCGAACAAGCCGGGGAGAAACCGCTGCGCGTCTCGAACGCACCCGCGTGGCAAGCAAACGGGCACAAGGGAGACCTGCTCTTCAGCGGTCAGTACCGGACGGCAAAGAAAGCGGAGTGCCCGCATACGAAAGCCGCCGTGGTCATCGACGGCGCGAGTGCCGGAACCATCCTCCACGTGTGCCGCGAAGAGAAGTGCCCGGTGCACGCGCAGGAGACACGCTACCAGCCCACGCCGCAAGAACGCGCCGCGCGGGCGAAGGAAGCTCTTGCCGAGCGTATCGAAAAGCAGACGCGGCGACGCATCCTCGACGCCGTTCGCAAGAAGCTGCCTGCAACACTATCGCGTGCCGATGTTGAAACGGTTGCGCTCGATTACTTCCGGCGTCTCGGCCACGACAACCATCGCCGCATCTGCCGTGTCTATCAGTGGATGGAAAAGAAAACCAAAACCTCGTGGAATGCGCAGGCCGTGGACTACGAGGGAATCGCCGGAAAAGCCGTCCAGGGGATGAGCCAGCCGCAGTTGCAGCAGTTCCTCGTGGTCTGCTCGCTTGCGTCGGACCTCTACTGTCCCGGCTATAATCCGCGTCAGCCCTTAAGCAAGGACTCCAACCTCGCGCAGGCCGCCGCTCGCTATAAGGTGGACACTGCCAAGCTCGCTGCTGAAGTTCGGGCGGAACTCGCCAAGAACGGGAACAACCGAAACAAAACCAAGGACAAACCCATAGCTAAGGCAAAGTAGAATGCTCCCGGGCCGCGTCGCAAGGCGCGGCCCGAGTCTCACTCATGCGGCGGCTACAGCTCGTCGGCGGTTGTTGACCATTTTCTGTGCCATATAAAGGATGAGCTTTCGATCTTCGTTCCCCGCCTTGCTCAAGCAACGGCGGAGTTTGTGAAGAAATCTCGCGTCTTTTCCCGAATGGCCCCAGGCAATGTCATCCGCCGTTTTCCGTTTCCGGAGATTCGGGAGCTCCGGCGGCTCTTCGCCATCGTAAAAGAGTTGGTACAACGGAACTTCCAGTGCCCGCGCCAGCTTTTCGAGCGTCTCAATGGCCGGGACCGTGTGGCCGTTTTCGACCCGCGAGATGTAGCACCGCAACAGCCCGGTGCGCTTCTCGATGTCCCCTTGCGAAAGCTTCTTTTCCTCGCGCAATTCCCGCAAACGGTCGCTGATGACCATGCCCTGCACCCTCCTAGAAACGACTTCCAGATTCTGCCTTGTAATAGACGTATGGTAACACTAACTACATCGCCGATGACTCTCGCCGGGCTTTTCCCCATTTGTGACCACAACAGTTGGGTGTGCATTCGGTGCGATACCGAATGCTGCTTGTGTAAAGAGGCTAAGGAAGACGTTGCACCGATACGCTTCGAATTCTGTTCGGACGAGTACTTCGAACCGCGCATCTGACTCCCTGGTTGGAATCTAGGCTCGCATCAGGATCCCGGATTGCTCGCTGTGTGGCTCCTCTAGGGCAAGTAGTTGATCCTAAAGAGGCGTGGTCTGGCTGGATTTGAACCACCAACCTCCTAGTCCCGAATCAACGCACGGAAGTCGAGAAAATCATCTAAAACGTTGAATCGCCGTCGGAGAGATGAGCAACTCTCTCCCTCAATTGGGCTCCTCATTGGGTTACAAATTGTGAGGTCGACCTCCGGAAAATGAACGTCTGCTTGGCTGACAGCCGCGCATCGAGAAGCAACGCCCAGGACAGTGCCCCTTCCCGGAGCCCTCCTAGTTCCGGTGCACACTGTGGCCGAAAGACAATGCAAGCAGTCACCTGAGACCCCGCCGCTGGAGCCTGCTTTCAAGCGAAATCATCGAGACCAAGCCAAAAGACGTCGCGGTCACACCAAAACCCTGGCCGCCGGTTTGCTGTCGCACGCGTGCCCAAACGTTGTCAGGATGGGCTCCAGTGTTCAAAGGTCATTCCTGACGGACAAATCCCAGCTCTCGAAACAGATCTCGCAAATATCTGTAAAGGTGCGAGCACGCTCCTAGAACGGGTAAGCCTGTCACCGAGTATCCTCGTCAGAATTGCAAAATCGGAAGAGCCAAACTGCTCCCAAAAGAAACGATCCGTCTTGTAGTTACCATCTAAATAGAGGTAGCGCGTGTCATTTTCTTCCCCGAACAGAACCCAGTTGTCGGCCTTGTAGGAGGCCCCGGTGAATCCGACGTTCGGGTTCAGGTAGGTCAGCAGCAGAGAGACATTCGGTTCGATGCGCCTCAGCAGCTCCCGAGCTCTCGACATAAAAAAAGAAATCGAATTCGGCGGGGCTGCGCTAAACGCAAAGACTCTAGAAACAACGAGAACAGAGGTTGGAACCACATTTTCAGGGAGGCTACGCTGTATATTGTAAAGATCGAAACGAGAAAGCGACACAATAGCGACAGGCCAACAATCTGTGACCCTATCGCGTAAGCCCAGATGAATGCTTCCCGGTCTAAAACTCAACAGGTAATGGAACCGCTCAAGGATTGCCTGGGCCACGCTTGCTGGCACGTAGTCGCATTCATAGTCGTCTAGCGAGTTCGTTTGCGCTGGTTTCCTCGGAACACGATCCAAATAGTCTTTCCGCAGTTCGTAGAGATGTCTCGCGAGCCTCTCGGCCTCACCCAGCACGCAATTAGAATTCTTCCTCTTATCGTTTGGTAGCCGGGGCAAGTGCAGTGACAGTTGGAGAAGAAGCTCGTTTCTTTCCACTCCGGAGAAGGAGCGACAAATTTCCTCAAGAGTTGCGCCACCGTTTTCGCCCAATTGATTCAGGATATTCGACGGGGTGAATTCCAAATCAACCGCAGCTGCGAATTGTGTCCGCGTCAGCATTTCTGGCCTCTCAGCAAAAATCCTCGATTGCCTTTGGCTGACGGGCCAACTGTGTGACCACAACACAGACGGATAGCGCTACGGGTTGTTGACACAACCGCTGGGTGCATTAGGGAAGCCAAGGGGGCCGGATTACTCCTATTATGACGAACCACTTATTGCCCTCCTTTCGAGGGCAGTTCTCGGAATGTCAACCAACCCGCGACGGCCAAGCATGCCGCTCCAGCTAACTTACAGCACAGCGTCCAGAATTCGGGGTATTTTGTTACAAAATCTCCGAAGAGGAGAGACATTTCCGAAACGACCTTGTCGTCCAGTGACACCAGAAAGCCACCTAGGAAGATTAGGATCACAAACGCCTTCAAGATGTAGTTCGGAAGAGAGAGTCTTACCAACAGGTTGGGGTTGGGAGCATTCACTATCGCTTCCTTAGAATCGCCGACTTCAATACTCAGAACAGAAATCGTTTCCTCCGTGGTTCGCTTACAAGCAATCAATGCGGACCGTTCGGAAATGCCTGATACGGCAGACTGATAAGATTGGTCAACCTGTAGGAAACCGCTCGAGCTTGAGCGAATCCGCGCGACCGTCTCCGGCCGCGACCCTGGCTGAGTTCCTGATTCGAATAGACTGAAATTCAAACGGTAAATGCGACCTGGTCTGACCTCATAAACCCTCTCCTCGGCAAACGCCCGCGGAAGAATATTTTCGTTCCTCCCAACTTCCTGTAAAGACCCAATTCGTAGGAAAGTGGCCCGGTTCAACCGTGCCGATTTCGCAAGCGTGGTGACTACGTCTTCCCAGGCAGTCTGAGCGTTACTCGAACTCGATAGCACGTCCTTTCCAGGGACCACAAAGTATTGCGGAATCTTACCCTGAAAAAACCGAACAGGATCGAAAGCAGCAATCTTTGCATTCCACTGGCTCTCATTTTCGGTAGCGTTATACTCTACGAACTCTCCTAACCGCAAAAAGTAGCTTGTTCTTTCTCTTTCGGCTAGTTGCTGCCCCGCTTTCAGTGAAGGGAATCCAGCGATACTGACTCGCCGCAACGGAAAATAGGTGACACGTGCGAAACTTGGCGGGACCGTGGGCTTATCCGATGTTATATATTCCACATCAACAAACACGATGACCCCGCTAAGGGGCGCTCCCACAGTTCCTGCCTGTCGCGGTCTCAGATCGGGATGGATGTTACGAAGACGGTAACTGTACTGCAAGATGTGACCCTCAGGGTAACAAAGAGCATCCAGAATGCCCCTCCGATAGGTGGGCCTATTGTCCTCAGCGCTCGTATAAAAGAGTGTTAGGTCACTCTTTTGCTCTTCAACTTTACTGGGTTCTTCAGGCATTCGTCCCACATCCGTCTTGATCCCGAGATTGCCAGAGTGAGCGGCAGCCACGAAAGCCGCAATCGACTCCATTACCGATGATTCTCAACCTGTCTTCACCAAAAGACAATAGACGCCCTGAAGTGCGATCAGAACTGGTTGAGGACCCTGCTTATCACTGGCATTGGCCGCGGTGAATAGATCCTAAGCCGGCATTGTCCATCTGCGAGCCTGTGGGCAACGTATCTTGGGTCCACAAAAGGAGCAAACAACATAGCTTTCGCCATGAAATCTATCCACCCCTCTTGCGTAAGAAGTGAGATGCCATAGAAATGATAAGAACGTCCTGACTCGACAAGAATGCCTTCTTCTTGCCCGACAATTTTCAGCATCTTTGCGACGGCACGGGCGTTGCCATCCGAACACGGACAGCTAAAATCCATCATTGGCACGTGCATTGATTCACCGGTCTTCAATCGAACTTTGGAACAGATCGCTAGGGCGTTCCCCTCCGGCACTTGAGCGGCGATCTCTCGTGCTCCGCCATTCAAAACATCATTCGCGCCTAGGGAAAAAGGAATCGTCGTGGGGTTCGGAACGTGGAAAAGCGCCGCTCGAATGAATCTTTCCTCGAATTCACCTTTTCTCATCGCGATGGAAGCAAGAGCCTCCCAAAATGGTACACCAGTCTCCGAACAGATCTTGTCGGCCGCTGCAATCAGTTCCTTGTCACTTTCATTTCCGAGCGCATTGCGTAACCGCTCGCTCAGACCCGGCCCCGGATGGAATGTCTCAAAGCGAACTTCTGCCACTTCCGGCCGAATGTGGCAAAGAATTGGCAGGAAATCAACGATCTTCTTCCCGACGAGAGATGAAAGGACATCCACCCGATAGCTCCTCTTCTTGGATTACGCGACGCTTTGATTATAGGTTATGCCTGCCGATCCCTGAATGCTTGGTGGAATCCCGGCTGGTCTATCGACGCACGAGCTAGACAGACGGCTTTGTAGTCAGAGGAACGGACGAGAAAGTGTCCCAGGAACCTCAGAAAGATTGATGGTCTCGGATTTTGTCGTAGCTTATGGCTAATTCCTGTCCAACTTTCAGGTCCGTGTTGACCACGGGTTCGCTGTCAAGTCGACCAAAGACAAGCCTGTTTACGTGATCGCAGTGATCCACTTCCACCCACATCCATTCAGTCTTGCCAGAACGCGTGTCTACAAATTCGACCTTCACATGATCGCCTGGCCGGTAATTGAACATACTCTACCCCGCGATCATTATCACATCATGTTTCGCGTCTCTGCGATCCTGTCTTGCACAGCGCCTTTACGCTCCGGCCCTCGCATCTAGTACCCTTGAGGTCACTCATACTCTCCTAGCTACGCTAATTCCATGACCGTTGCAAAATGTCGCAGCGAATTTGCCTCGAACATCCATGCATGGGACTTTTGACCTTTCCTACCTAACAGAGTGGTTTTGAATTTCAGAAGAACGAGTAGCGGATTAAGAAAACACTCACCACACCTGTACAATCTCTCGCCGGCTGCGCTCTTAACCCACCAACTTCGAGAAATCCGACAGACCGACGCCGTTCGTGCCGCCTACCGACGTTGCACCCGACAGCGCAAGCCCGCCATTCAAAGGCCGCGATCTTGGGTGGCCGGAGCACGTCAAGTTCAAGCGCGCGAAACCCCTTGAACCAGCCAAGATTCCTGCATAAGCTTTCCACGCCTTGGTTGTTTTCATCGCCTGCTCTTCCATTGCTTTTGTCGTTACTACTCGGTTTATGTCTAACCCTTTTATTTGACACGACTTGGAGGAGGCAATATCATCGACTTAGCTCTTAAGACGGAATTCCCAGGGGACGCTGTCTGTCGACGTGCTTCGATGCGAAACAAAAACAACCTGACGTTTGCCAGCTTGTTTTCCGGTTGCGGCGGATTCGATCTCGGGTTCTTGCAATCCGGATTTCGGTGTGCGGCGGCTTTCGACATTGATCCCCTTGCCGTTCAACATCATACCCAAAACCTTAATACACCCGCTGTAGCGTGCGATTTGTCTCGAGAAATGCCTCTCACTCGCAGGACTGCTCCCGACGTTCTTTTGGCCGGTCCTCCATGTCAAGGCTTTTCCTTAGCCGGAAAACGAGACCACAATGACCCGCGCAACAAACTGCTTATTCTCGCCGCTCACGCTGCCCGCAAACTTCAACCGCCGATCCTCCTAGTTGAAAATGTCGCCGGCGTCCGAGCAGGATCTCACGGCCGCTATTGGGAAGCGCTCCATGAGATTATGAGAACGGCCGGCTATCAAACCCGGGATTTCCTCTTAATAGGCTCAGATTGGGGGGTTCCGCAAATGCGAAAGCGGTGCCTCTTCGTCGCTTGGAGGACTGGCTACGCGCTGCCTGACGAGCTGTGCGGTTCTCCCGGCGGCGTCCTGCGCGACGTGCTGAAACACCTCAGAGGTGTTCCAAACCATGAGCCCAAATTGGTCGAAGCGAGCACTAGGGCGGGCATGATCGCTCGACGAATCAAACCGGGACAGAAACTCTGCAATGTGCGGCTTGGCCGCCGGTCAGTCCATACATGGCAGATACCGGAGGTTTATGGTCCAACGACGCCGGATGAACGCAGACTCCTGGAAATCTTGGTCCGTTTTCGACGCAGTCATAGAACACGTACCAATGGCGATGCCGACCCAGTTCCACTAAGCGCCCTAAAGTCCCACGGAAGCCCTAGAACGGCAGAATTACTAGCCTCATTGGTTTCAAAAGGCTTCGTCAGGAAAATTGGCCGAAGGTTCGATTTAGCCAACACTTTCAACGGGAAATTCCGCCGGCTGGAATGGGACCGTCCCTCCTTCACTGTGGACACACGCTTTGGGGAACCGGGGTATTTTCTACACCCAAGTGAAGACCGCGGTTTCACCGTTCGTGAGGCAGCCCGTATTCAAGGGTTTCCGGATTCTTTCCGCTTTTTTGGGGACACGCGTGGGCAATACCGATTAATCGGCAATGCTGTTCCGCCTCCAATGGCGCGTTTCATCGCCCAAATAGTTAAGTCTGCGCTCTTAGGCTAGGCGCTCAAGTGTTCTTCCTATGCAAAACTCGATCTCACAGCGAATCCAGCGTTGGGCGTCAGAGGAAAACGGCGACACCGATTTTAACTCCCTCCACGCGGAAATAAACTATCTCGCCACTAAACGCTTCGACCGTTACGTGCCGACGTTTGGTAGCTTTGAAAATTTTGCGTCACGGCTCGAGAAATGGCTGGAGAACAGTATCCCGGAAGAGGACCGTAAGGTCTTATTCCGTATGGTTCTTCATCTTTTTTTTCTGGGACACGAAGAGCTCATCGCCCTTCAGCGGGCGGCCTTTCGCGGACCTGTCGTGCGTTGGCTCATTAACACGCTTAGTTCGACCCTAGATGAGGTTGACCTCGACGCCAAACTTGAGGCTGCCATACAACGGACTTGGTTTTGTCCGATCACGGATAGTGCTGGTATACAGGACTTCTATCATGTAAACCGCATAACCAATGTCGAAGACCGTATCCAATGGCGTGCTTTCGCCCGAATAACAGGTGGCGACTCAACTAAACTCCAAGAATACATGGCGAAAAGTGGCCTTTCGACGGTTGCTCTAATTGAAGACATCGTGGGTTCGGGCAGTCAGATGTCAGACTTGGAGCCTCTATTCAAGACTCTCCCAGGATCTACTCCGGTCCTTCTCTGCCCCTTAATTGTATGCCCGAAGGGAGCTCAGGTCGGTCGTTTTCTAGCGAGTAAGTACTCAAATGTGTCCTTTGATCCGGTCCTGGAGCTTCCAAATCACTCTTTCGTCACGGCCCTCCCGGACCCCGATGAGCCGGCCTTTTATGCCGCTGTGCGGGATTTGATTCAACGAACATATTTGGTAGTTTCTTCTGGTGAACCTGCATCGAACACGGTGAAACCGTACGGGCCCTTTGGTTGGCAGAACACGGGAGCTCTCATCGTCACATATTCCAATACGCCCGATAATACGCTCCCGGTGATTCAGCATTCGTCCCAGACCTGGAACCCACTCTTTCCCAGATCGTCGAGGATTGATTGATGGCTCCAATCAATCCATTTCATGAACTGTATGTCACGGAGACCGCAAGGCCGGAAGAGTTTGTAGAGCTCTTCAGTCCGGTGCTGGTTCCCCACGCGCTCTTGCTATTTCAGACCGGCAATGTGGTCTTACGCGGAACGCAAGGCAGCGGTAAGAGTATGCTGCTAAATTTGCTCCGCCCTGAGATTAGGCGCGCCTACAACGAGGCCGGTCAAACTTTCCCGGTACCACCGAAACTTTCACAGTTCATCAGCGCAGGAATCAACCTAACAAAGAGTGGAATTTTGGATATTGGACAGAGGCCAATCACCAAAAACAGCGAAGACGACGAGCGATTGTTTCCACTGTTCTTTGCGGATTTTCTCAACTACTGGATCGTCCGGGACATCCTGCGAACCTTGGAAACGGTCGAATCTGCACCCGACCTGTTTTCCTATGTCGCGTTCAAAAACAAAGAAAAGTTTGCTGAATTGCTTTCGTCCGCTGAATGCTGGTTTGGATATCTAGAGAAAGCCAAGGGATTTGACGCGCTACTGCATGCCATAGACCACCGAATTCAATCGTATCGCGCATTCCATCTTGCCAATACGTCAGCTCTACCGGATTCGCTAATAGAGACGAAAACAACAATAGGCGAACCCATCAGCCAGGCGGTCCAATGTCTCTGGCAAAGTGGGACTCTCAGCCAACGAGTACCAGTTTTTGTCCGAATCGACCAGCATGAGGTTCTCTCTAGAAGTGACGACCTTCGACCAACAATCGGCATTGAATACAGGCGCATCATTAACAAGGCATTCAGCCGACGTGATCCGAGAGTTTCTTATCGACTTGGCACGCGTCGATACGCATGGGGTGACGACCTGTCCGTTTTTGGAACAGGCACCCCGCTCGAAATCCTCCGCGACTACCGAGTCGTCGACATCGATTATTTGTTGACCCGGAAGGAGGATCGCAGTACTTGGATGTTCCCGAGATTCGCAGAAGACATATTTGCTCGCAGGCTGAGGCACGCAAAGCTACAAGCCCTTTAAGGCAGCCAAAGACTATGTCGGAACGAGCACTGCTGACAGAGGCTTGAAGATTGAAGATGCCTGGACAGACGAATGGAAGAACTTCATAAGACAGTTGTTCCTAACTGATCCGCTGGCTGCGAAACTCGTCGAGGCGTGGCTACGCCAGAAAGGGCCTGGTGGACGACCGAACGCTGAGGTTGCTCACGTTCCCCGCAAACGGCCTTGGCCCTGGGACCGGGCATATTGGAAAAAGGAACGGCTTCGCCAAGCCCTTTTTCAATTGGCTGCCCGCTGTGCGCAAAGACCCCTGTGGTATGGTCGAGAGAATTTTCTGTCGCTTTGTGCTGATGGGACCCTTATCTTTGTTAGCGTTTGCCAGCACGTCTGGGACGCCTTTTTGCGGTCCCAACTCGGAGTTTCGGACTCTGAGCAAATCGACCCTACCGAAGAGGGCATCCCTCCCGGAATCCAAGCACTAGGCATCACAAGCGCCAGTTCTTATTGGTATGAAAAAATCGTTGAACAATCGGGAGGCGGCGAGAGACGAAGGTTCATCGATTTCCTAGGACGTCATTTCTACTCTAGCCTGATGAACGACAGGGCGATGTCTTACCCAGGACACAATGGGTTCTCGCTGCCGAACCACGACCTAGAGTCCGATTTCGAGGTCGCGAGATTTCTGAACGACGCCGCCGACTATGGAGACCTTCAGAACGCCCCACACACGACCAAGAGCAAGGGTGGGGAACAGCGAACGAAGTGGTACCTGAACCCGATTCTTTCGCCACATTTCAGACTCCCTGAATCCCACGTCAAGGAACCTGAATATATTGACTTGCGCCAAATACGGAAGTGGCTGAGCGATCTTGGAATCGTGCAAGATCAAGCGCCGAAGAGCAGCAAAACCATCGTTAACAAAACTGACAGCCGACAACTCTCATTATTGTGAGCACTATGATCTATCGGCCATGGGGTCTCCTTCCTTGGGTATTCAGCCACTTGCCTAGCACGTCTTGGTCATTTTTGGGTTCCCTGGGCACGGAGGAAAGATCTATAGCGGCCTGGCGATATCTATCACAGAATGGCTCAATCGATCGGACCTACTTCTGTCTCGTAAAGGACCCCGACTCTAGATTTCAAGCTGAGACTGCCGCGCGTATTACTCAACGGAAGGAGGAATTCCAGCAAGCTGGGGGCGACATCTCACATATTCATGAGCACGCACTCTTCGCGCGAAGTGGCGAGATCATGAAGATTGCGGAGGACTTTGTCTCTGCAGGAGCGCAAAACGTCCTACTTGACGTGACCAGTTTCCCAAAACGCTTCTTCTTTCCCCTCGTGAAAATCATCATGAAATCGCCGCAGATAAAGTCGCTCATTGTCACCTATACGATGCCGAAACGGTATTCCCACGAGGCTCTCGCCGAAGATTTTCAAGAGTGGCGTGCACTTCCATTGTTCTCTGGATCGGAAAACGGTGCAAAACCCGAAATGTTAATCGTCAACGTGGGCTATTTGGCTATGGGGCTGCCCGATCAGATTGAGCATGGTAGTCCCAGAATGGAGGTAAAGCTGCTGTTCCCCTTTCCCAATGCCCCAGCTTCGTACCAAAAGACCTGGCGATTCGTTCACAAGATCGAGCAAAACGTGAGGGGTGCCCAGACCGATATGAAGCACGTTCATGCTATGGACGTCTCGGACGCCTTCGATCACATCGTCGCTCTAACAGACAAAGGGCGGCGTCCCGCGCTTTTCGCGCCCTACGGCCCGAAGCCAATTTCCCTTGCGATGTGTATCTACGCTCTTTTGACCGACAATCCCGTTTTTTATACGCAGCCGCGAACGTACAATCCCGAGTATTCCAAGGGGATTATGGAAATCGGCGGACAGCCCGCCATTCAAGCATACTGCTTGCGTCTTAATGGGCGTGACTTGTACGCTCTCCCGACAAGCTCAACATCGTCGCCCTAACTTCCTTGTCGTACCAACATCTCAATCTTCCCCAGGCAGGTCCGTAGCTCCTCCGTAAGCTGATGCTCCCATATTCGAATGCTTTCACAGCCCGAACTCCGAAGTTCACGGGCAACTTTACTGTCTCTCTTTTTGGTCAAAGCGAACTTCTGTCGCCAGAATGAAGAGTTATTCTTCGGGATGTGCCCACACCTCTTGCACCCGTGCCAATAACAGCCATCAACAAAGATCGCAAGCTTCTGCTGCTCAAAAAAGAAATCTGGTTTGCCGGGAACTCCTCCAGGCCGAACCCGCCATCCTCTGACGCCCGCGCGAATCAACGCCCCACGAAGTCGCCACTCTGTTGAACGGTTACCTGCGCTTCGAATCTTCCCGAAGATGCGCGAACGCTCAACTGAAGTGTGCTTGAATCCATTGGAGAGGGCTTTCAGTTTGGCGTACAAAGTCTTCCTCAGCTTACGGAAGCACGGACCTTCACCGCTTAAGAAGATCCACGGGCGCGTCTCTATCCTGGACCCGTGC
>Ga0335081_10012864_pt1 | contig 13542 bp, 10 predicted proteins | sample Lox_Sample_35_FD_206713 | JGI IMG/M metagenome (GOLD analysis project Ga0335081, IMG submission 206713) | Soil microbial communities from Loxahatchee National Wildlife Refuge, Florida, United States - Lox_Sample_3.5 | ecosystem: Environmental > Terrestrial > Soil > Wetlands | place: USA...
AGGACCGATGTCGGCGCTCTCCGCGATGCGCGCCCGCGGATCGACGATGGCGGTCGGATGGATGGGCATTGCTAGGTAGTCTGAACGGCCAGCCTCTCTTCCTTGTCCTCAAGCTTGCACATGACTTCCGCTTCGGCCACCACATGGCCGTCCACGGTAGCAACGCCTGCCATTTTGGCGACGCTGGCCTTGCGCTTGATGACCTTCATCTCCATGCGCAGGGTGTCGCCGGGCACCACGGGCTTACGAAAGCGCGCGTTTTCCACAGCCACCAGGAGCACCAGCTTGTTGTGGCGGTCTTCTATGGTTTTGAGCACGAGCACGCCGGCGGCCTGCGCCATGGCCTCGATGATGAGCACTCCCGGCATGACCGGGAAGTCGGGAAAGTGGCCTTGGAAGAAAGGCTCATTCGAAGTGACGTTCTTGATCCCGACAACGCGCTCCGGTTCCAGTTCAATGATCCGGTCCACCAGCAGAAACGGGTAGCGATGCGGCAGAATGTCCCGTATTTCGTTGATATCTAATACCGTCATGGAAGCCGCTATTATAGCTCGGCTGGGTTCGATATCCCTGGTATCCGGGAAGAACACCTCGAAACCTGCCGGGCCATTATGATAGAGCAGTGGACGCGACACTCTCTTATGCAGCGGCGCGCCGGCGCGACATAGCGGCGTTGATCCGGCAATTCGTAGAATGCGAATCTCCCAGCGACGACGACGCGGCCGTGAATCGCTTCGCAGATCTGGTTGCCGACACCGTGGCTCCCATGGCGCGCGTAAAGACGCACTCCGGCGGCAAGTTCGGCAAGCACCTTACGTGCGAAATGCAGTTACCCGGCCGGAAGAAGAGCGGGCAGATCCTCGCGCTCGGCCATCTGGACACGGTCTGGCCGTTGGGCACCCTGCGCACCATGCCGTTCCGGGAAGCTGGCGGACGCTTGTGGGGGCCGGGCGTGCTGGATATGAAATCCGGAATCGCGTTCTTTGTCTTCGCTGCACGCGCCCTGCGCGAACTAGATATCCCAGTGGCTTCAAAGGTGCTGCTGCAACTCAATTCCGATGAGGAGGTGGGCAGCGAATCGTCGCGCGAACTTACCGAAAAGAACGCCGGACGCAGCAAGGCTGTGCTGGTGCTGGAACCGGGCACCGGACTGGAGGGAAAACTGAAGACTGCTCGCAAGGGCGTGGGAGATTTCACCCTGGTGGTCCGGGGGAAGGCGGCACATGCCGGCGTCGATTTTGCCGCCGGGGCAAGCGCGGTGCTGGAACTGGCACGGCAGATCAATCGAGTTGCGGGTTTCACGATCCTGTCCCGCGGGATCACGGTGAATCCGGGTGTGATCTCGGGCGGCACGCGTTCCAACGTAGTGGCCGCCGAGGCGCGGGCGCACGTGGATATCCGCGTTCTCAAGCTGAAAGACGCACCCGGGCTGGAGAAGAAATTTCGTTCGCTCCGTCCCCTTGATCCGCGCTGTTCGATTGAGGTAACCGGAGGGCTGAACCGGCCGCCGATGGAGCGGTCGGCTGGAATCGTCAAGCTGTTCCGGATGGCGCAGAAACTGGCGCACGAGTTGGGGGTTGAGGTGGAAGAATCGCTTACGGGCGGAGGCTCTGACGGCAATTTCACGGCGGCGCTTGGTATCCCCACGCTAGATGGGTTGGGTGGTGTAGGTGAAGGCGCGCACGCCGCCAACGAGAGCATCCTGGTGGACCGGATCGCGGACCGCACGGCGATGATCGCAAAGCTGCTGGCGGCGCTGTAGGGCGCTGGTTGAAGCTGGCGCTGCGTGCTACTCTCCGCCGTGGAGAGCTGACGATGCGCCCGAACGCTTTCATCGGCAAAGCAGAACGGCCTACAGACGGGGAGCTAGCCGCGGCCCTCGGGCCGGCCAAGTCCCTGTGGGACCAGTTAGTCGCCAGCCTCGTGGATGATTTCCAGCTCGATGGCCAGGAGTGGAGTTCCTACTCGCTCAAGGCCGGATGGTCGCTGCGCCTACAGCGCAGGAAGCGGAACATCCTTTACTTGATTCCGTGCCGCGGCTGTTTCCGGGCAGCGTTCGTGCTGGGCGATAAAGCGCTGCAGGTGGCCCGCCAGAGCAAGCTTCCCCAGCCTGTGGTGCGGATGCTTGCCGAAGCCAAGCGATATCCGGAGGGAACCGCCGTGCGACTGGATGTGGCCGGGCCCAAAGACCTGGAGGTCATCCTGAAGCTGGCAAAAGCGAAGATCGAAGGTTAGGCAGCGGGCTGACGGGATAAACAGGTCTCAAACATCCGATTGGATGTATAATTGATGGCGGCTGAAAAGGGGTCACGGAGGGGATGCCGCGCGAAGCGACGTCCCCCCTTGCGACGGGGTTAAAGGGACAAGAAAGGAGCCAGCCATGCGCATCCTTATGCGTGCGCTATTCACCGTTTTCGTAGTGTCCACACTGTCAGCAATCGTGTGGGCGCAGACAGCCAGCACTGGCACGGTGCTCGGGCTAGTTACCGATCCTTCAGGGGCCGTAGTGCCCGGGGCAACCGTCGACTTGGAAGACGCTGCAACCAGGGCCGTGCGCTCGGTGACGACGAATACCGCGGGGCGTTACGTGTTCGTCGCCCTGCCACCCGGGACGTACTCGATCCGCGCGGTGGCGCCCGGATTTCAACAGGCGGCCGTGCCCTCGGTAGTCGTCGAAGTTACTAAGTCGTACACCATCAACCTGCAATTGGCTATTGGTGAATCCCGGCAGACGATTGAAGTTTCCGCCACGCCGGGCGCCGAACTGCAGACCCTCGATTCGACGATCGGCTCCACTCTCGGCGGCGACACCCTGCTGGCGCTTCCCACGTTGCAGCGCAATGTAACGGGCCTGCTCTCGCTGCAAGCGGCATCCATGCCGCAACAGGGCCCTAACCAGAGCAGCTATTATGGCGGCCAGGTGGCCGGCGCCAAAAGCGACCAAAACGCGATTGTTCTAGACGGCGGCAATGTCACCAGCTCCGTCTCCGGGAACTCGGACTACTACACCAATTACACCGGCGGCCAGGAGGCTCCCATCCCGACTCCGGTCGAAAGCATCCAGGAATTCCGCGTGGCAACCACCAACCAGACCGCCAGCTTCAGCGGATCCTCCGGGAGCCAGACGGTGTTAGTCACCAAACGCGGCAGCAACCAGTTTCACGGCTCGGTTTATGAGTATTTCCAGAATGACGAGTTGAATGCCAACCGGTGGGATCTGAATCGCATTCCACAAGCGCGGCCGGAGAGCCGATCGAACCGTTTCGGAGCCACGCTGGGCGGCTATATTCCTGGCCTGCCGGAAAAAGCCAAGACATACTTCTTCGTCAATTACGAGGGCCGGCGCGAGTTGAACACGGCGACCGTGAACCGCCTGGTACCCACCGACACCATGAAACAGGGCACCCTGCGCTTCCGGGATTCCACCGGCAATGTTGTGTCTTACAATCTGGCCACTTCCACCCAATGCGGCTCCAGCGGCAGCTTGGTTTGTGACCCTCGCCAGATTGGGCTGAACCCGTTGATCAAGCAAATGTGGAGCAAGTACGAGCCAACCGGCAACAACCCCAGTCTCGGGGACGGGCTCAACACGATCGGCTTCACCGGGCCGGTGGCGCTGCCGGTAAGAGGCGACTTCGGCATTGTCCGGCTGGACCACTCCTTCGGGTCCAATTGGCAACTCACCAGCACCTATCGCCAGTACGTGGAGACGGCCGCGGTGGGAAACCGGCAGGTGGACATTGGCGGTCTGCTGCCTGGGGACACGTTGGGCCAGATCGCCACGACTTCCAACATCCCGCGCCAGCCGCGGTATTTGGCGGTGAGCCTGACGGGCTTGGTGACGCCAAGCCTGACCAGCGAAACCAGCGTCAGCTACCTGCGCGATTTTTGGTACTGGAAGACCGCCGGCTCGTTCCCACAGGTTCCCGGAACCACGGGCTCTCTAATGGTTGGCGGCGACAACGACAATGAACTCCAACCCGTCACATACCGCACCGGCACCGCGCGCCAGCGGGCCTGGGACTCTCACAGCCCCAGTGTGCGCGAGAATGTCACCTGGCAGAAAGGCACTCATCTTCTACGTCTGGGCGCCACCTACGACCACACCAACGTGAGCTTCTGGCGGGATGACGGGCAGGGTTCGCTGACCGTGCCGGAATACAACATCAGCGTCACGTCGGGTCTCAATATTCCGAGCGCCTACCGCCCGCCCACCTGCGCCGGCGCACTCACCAGCAACTGCCTGCCGTCCAATCAGGTCAGCACCTGGAACAGCGATTACGCGCAGATGTTGGGTCTGGTGGACCAGGCCGTGCAACTGGGGACGCGCAAAAGCGATCTCTCCGCCAACCCGCTCGGAACCGTGCTGTCAACCGAAGTCTACTGGGGCATGTACAGCCTGTACGCCACCGATTCGTGGCACATATTGCCCACGCTGACTGTCAATTACGGCATGAACTGGGGAGTCGACGTGCCGGCCCAGGAAGCCACAGGCAAGCAGATTATCGCGGTGCTGGCCGGCAGTGGCCAGATACTCGATCCGGTCGCCTACCTGCAGCAGCGGCAGCAGGCAGCGCTCAATGGGCAGGTTTACAATCCGCTGATCGGAATGGAGCCTATTAGTTCCACCCACCGCCAGTACCCGTACGACCTCGTCTATAAGGACTTGGCTCCTCGCATTGCGGTCGCCTGGAACCCCAAGTTCGACGGCGGTGCGCTGGGTTGGCTTTTCGGCAACGGCAAGACCGTTTTCCGCGGCGGTTATGCGCGCCTGTACGATCGTCTTAACGGCGTGCAGAAGGTAATCAATCCTTTGCAAGCCCTGGGCTTCGGGCAGACGCTCACGTGCCTGGGCCCCTCCACTTCAGGCCAGTGCCTGGGCTCTTCGGGCGTCAATCCAGCCACTGCGTTCCGCGTGGGAGTCGACGGCCCCACGATCCCGATCCCAGCGTTGTCGGCCACTGCTCCCATTCCGCTAATTCCCGGTAACAGCAGCGTAGTGGGCGCCAACCAGCCCTTTACGTCAACCACATACAACATCAATCCCAAGTACGAGCCATCACCGAATAACTCCTGGAACTTCACGATTCAGCGTGAAATGCCCGGCAATTCCGTGCTGGAGATCGGTTACATACGCCGCACGGCGTCGGAGTTGTATGCGCCCGCCGATTTGAACCAGGTTCCCTTCTTTATGACTGCCGGAGGACAGACGCTTGCGCAAGCTTTCGACGCGGTCTCGGCGCAGCTTCGCGCGGGTGCAACCGTTACGGCGCAACCCTTCTTTGAATCGGTACTGGCCGGCAGTTCGTTCTGCAAAGCTCCCAACACCAGTTGCACGGCGGGCGTGGCCGGCTCCTACAGCTCCAACTTCCTGGCGCAGCAGGTCCGCACGCTATGGAATGCGATCCAGCCTTCCTTCGCCATGGGACCGGGAACCGCAGCCGCGACCCAGGTGACCACTTTCTTCTTCTATACCAACCGCGGGTGGTCCAACTACAACTCCGGTTTCATCACGTATCGCACTCGAAACTGGAAGGGTCTATCGCTCGACGCCAATTTCACCTATGCACATTCCCTCGACGCTTCCGGTTACAACCAGGATTTCGACACCGCCGGGACAGATGCCTTTAACTTGAACTACGACTATGGCACGTCCCTGTTCGACCGGAAGTTCGTATTCAACCTGCTCGGCTCGTACCAACTGCCGTTCGGCCACGGCCGGAACAAGGTTCTCAACCAGATCACCCGAGGCTGGTCCATTTCGCCCATCTTCAGCGCGTACAGCGGGCTGCCTCTCAAGGTGACGGATGGCTCGGGGCAGGAGTTCGGACAAGGGACCAGCAGCAGCGCGGGCGCCATTCCGCTGGTGAAAGTCACGCCGGGTAACAGCGTGCACTACGGCATTACCGGCAGCGGATCCATTGCCACGACGGACAATCCGGCCAGTGGCGGCACGGGACTGAACATCTTCGCGGATCCCGCCGGCGTTTACAACTCCTTCCGTCCGATCCAGGTGAGCGTGGACACGACCAGCCAGGCCGGAATCTTGCGGGGCATGGCGCACTGGAACCTGGACCTGAGCATCGCGCGCCAGTTCAAGTTCAAGGAACGGGTTTCGACCACTTTCAGCGCCATGTTCTTCAACACGTTCAACCACGTGATGTTCGCGGATCCGGCGGTGAGCCTGCAGGCCCCGAACACTTTTGGGGTGATCGGCACTCAGTTAAACTCGCCACGAGCGATTGAACTGGGTCTGCACATCGACTTTTGACCGAACAAAGAAGGGCACACGGCGCATTCGTGAAGGATGCGGCGGCACCTGGGAGGGAACGACAAGCGTCGACGTATGTCTATGCTTCCCGTTCTCGTTTCATCCGTTGAAGGAGCAGGATCAGGCTGCGGTCCCGCGCGTTAATGCAGGGAGCATCGCACGCTTCCAGATCCTCCAGGTGGCGGCAGTGGCCCCGGCACGTCTCTGTCCCCATCAGCCAGGCGTGCGGGGCGCCTGGTTCCGGTTGCGGCAGCAGGTGGCGCAGCCGCCGGGAGAGAACCGAGACAGAACTGCCGCAGCCGTGCTCGAACACCAGCAGGTTGACGTCCGGGTTGGTGAGGGAAGACTGCAGACCTAGAAGGCGCACCGAGGGATCCAGGACGAATCCGTCCCATGTCGGCCAGACGCACCTGCAAGCGCCGCATACTTGGAAGGGGCCGGCCGCAAACTCCTCGCTCATAGCCGGAATTATAAAAGGGCGTGCCTCCGATTACCAGGCTTTCGCTGTGCAATACCCGTGCCTACACCTTCGGCAGCAGATCCGGTATGACCTTCCAATAGGTGCTTCCGCAGGGGACTCCCGCCTTCAGACTTCTAAGCACCAGGCGACCATCCGGTTCGACGTCCACCTGGTAGAGCGGCAAATCGCGTTCCTTGACTACGTATAGGCCGTATTGCATCGCCCAGGAATCCTGATAGGTGTACGCCACGTACGGGTTTTCCGCAATGGCTCGAACCCGGAACTGCGCCGTGGAGGGTTCATAGTTGGCGTAGCTGTAACAATGGCCGATGCAAACGCGGTCGATCATGTGGGCCAGGGCATTAATGCGGAGGTCTGGCTGTTCGATGGCGCTGACTACCCGCTGACCGAACCCCAGTTGCGCCACAGTATCCTGCATGCGGTCTTCGAAAGAATTCAGCGCGCGCTCATCGCGATACAGGAAACCGAAGAATACCAGGGCGACCAAGACCAACGCGTACCGCTCGAAAGGACGCGGACGCGCCCTTGCCAGAAGCGCGCACACACAGATCCCAACACCCAGTGACATTCGCTCGGCAATAAAGGCCAGGGAGTGACGGAAGCCGGGAATGAGTACGGTGGAAGGCAGAAGGAAAACTCCACCCGCTCCAATGACGCAAAGCTGGAAGGGGATGCCCGATATGACCTCGCGGGCGCTGGACAGGTGGATCACGTTGAGAAATAGAAGGGCCCAAACCATCAACAGGCCGACCAGGACCACATAGTACTTGGCGTCGAAGACCCACACCTGGTCGACGCCAGTGGTCAGGGTGATCTGCTGCGCGGACCATTGCGTGACCATGGTTCGGCTGATAACTGCGTGCAGAAGCACTATGGCCAGCATCGAACTGGCGATGGTGTAAATCCGCAGCCGGGGCGCCAGCCGATTGGCCACCAGCAGGTAAGCCGTCAGGCAGACGGTCCAAACCACGGGAAGCGCGTGCGCCAGATAGGCCAGCGCGAGGATGGGAACGGCCGCCGCGAGGCGGCGCGGGTTCCTTTGCCACACCAGGGCGAGTGCCCAGAAACAGAGCCCCAGGCTCAAATAGAAATTGAAGAACCCCATGTGGTAGACCCAGCCGTAGGCCAGCATGGCGATGGAGGGCATCAGGTGCCAGGGGCGGCGGCCGGAAACCACCGAGGCGAAAGCAAAAGCTCCCCAGATGAAGGTCAGGACAGCGAGCGAGACAGAAATGCGCTGGGCCGCTTCCGCGCCCACGATTTTGAACAGGCTGCTCAGCATGAGGTCGAACAACACGTTCGTGAACTGACTGACGACCACCAATCCCTGAATGCGGCCGCTCTCAATCAACTGCGACAGCCACGAGTTGTAGATGTGGCTGGAAAGATCGCCGGCCTGCACGCGTGGCTGCCAGTAACACGGGATCAGCAGCAGGAGCGACATCAGTACGTAAGCCCAACGGCTCCGGCTGAGCGCTGCGAAGGCTTGCCTCCAGGGCCGAGTGGACGGGGGCTGGGATTCTCGATCGTGTGTTGTCGGTCGCATCTTCAACTATTCTCCAACCGAATAGACTGGAATTCGGGGATCAGGTCAAACGGAGTGGCCACTGTGGCGATATCTTCGCCAATCTGCTGGATGTTTCGCTCGGATATGTGCGCATCGGCGTTGTCGACCGCCAGACGCAGGTAGTTGATGCGGTAGGGATTGATGCCCATGATGCGGCAGCAGGTGGCGTCGACCGAGGCCGGGTCGCTTCCGGCCACCAGCACCCCCACCTGTTTCGGAACACCCTGAATGGGACCGTTGCCTTGCATGCCAACAATGCCATCGACGATAGCGAACTGGCGGGGAAAGGCGGCGTGCAGGTCGGCGATACTGTCTGCGATGCCGGCCCAATGGAGGATATTCTTGGGCCAGCCATATACCCCGCCGGGGACCAAGCCGAACAGGTTCTTCATGGACAACGTGGCACCCACCCAGTGATGGGTCTTCATCTTGGGAATGGAAACCAGCAGATCGGCGGCAAGGGTGGTGTTGGGCAGGTACACTTTTCTGAGGCGCGATAACTGGCGCGGCAGCCAGACCAGGCTGACTTCGTCCAGATTGAGGTCCACGAACAAGTCCTCGAAGTGAGGAATAGTTTTGAAGTAGCCGGCAGCGTCGGCGAGGTCGAGGGTGTTGCGGCGATGACCGGGTCCCTCCGCGATGCGGACGCTGGCAGCGCCGCGCGCGCGGAAAGCCTCCATGGCGGCGTGCACCAGCAAAGGGTTGGTGTTGACGTTGGTTTGCGGTTCAAATTCGACGAGGTTGGGCTTGAGAATGACATTGCGGCCGCGAACGTCGACTTCGTGGCTGTCCAGCAAGCGGCGCACGATGTCGTACACGCGCTGGTCATAGGCGGGGGCGCGGACGATGGACACCCGCGAGGGAATCATGGGCACCTGCTTGTCGCAGGAACTGAGGGCCACCGCGCCCGCGGCAGCGGCCGTGGCCACAATCCAATCGCGTCTTGTGGTCTTATAGTCCATGCTCATCAGCCCAAAACAGGTTGCAGCCTTGCTGAACTTCATCCACCAAGAGTTGGAAGGAGGCCTCGGGGAGGGTGCGGCACTCGATCTCAGAAGGCCGGCAGTAACTGGCCGGCAGTTCACCGTGCGCCAGAAGACCGAGGCGAAGCCAGTTCAGCGCGTCGGCTGAGCGGCACTGGGAAAGGAAACGAAGGGCAACGGCCAGGGAGCGCTCGACTTCAGCGGTGCGGACGCCACGCATGGCAGCCAGCGCCATTCCGGTGGTTTCCGGGTAGGGCGCTGATTCGTATCCCAGAGCGCGAACGGAACCATGGTTCCAACCGCCCTCCTGGCACACGCGACTGATCAGGAACCGGCGGCCTTCGGACACGCGCTCGCCGAGGCCGGGAGTGGGGTGGCGGCGGCCTTCTTTGTCCAGAGCCAACAGCGCCAGCGAGGTCGGACCCACCCAGGCGGCGGTGTCGGGAATCCAGGGCCACCCGCGAAGCTGGTGCTCGGAAGGGCTGGGGTTCCCGAGGAGCCACTCGCGGAGGCGATAGGTTCTGGTGGATTCCCTGCCCGTGGTCTGCAGGAGCCATCGGATGGCAGCCTGGTGGGCCTCCGCGCCCAGTTGTTCCGGCGGCAGCAAGGCCACCAGGGAGGTTACCCAACTGCTTTCATCGACGCCAGCTTTTGGAGGAAAGCTGCCGTCGTAGCGTTGGGTTCGGAGGATCCATTGGAAGCCGCGCTTGGAGGATGAGGTTTCTCCAGCGGCCAGGAGAGCGAGGACGGAGTACACCGTCGGCTCCATCCATGAGGAGCCGCGGACGTAAGGCCAGCCGCCATCAGGGTTCTGCTTGCTGACGAGGAACTCGACCGACATAGAAATCGAGGGCCAGCGGGCGCTGCGAGCGTTGCTTCGCCAGCCCTACATCGCGGCCATTACCGCAGCGCCCGACGCTTGCGCCGGCGCGACAACAGCATGACGAGCGTTACACCCGCTCCCAGCCAGATCGCTCCTTGAATCGCGAGGTCCATACGAGCTCCTTTCGAATCGTTGTCCACCGAACCGCCACCAGCCGAACCGTGTGCTAATTAGCGTTGCGACTTCTTAGCGCGACGCCTCCTCAGGTACATCAGCAAAGTGCCACCGGCACCCAGCCACATAACAGCTTGAATCAATGTGTCGTTCATCGTCTTTCCTCTCCTTAATCTCTAGCTACCACCCACGTGCTTCATCAGCGGGAACAGATATTTGAAGATCTGCAGGATACCGGGACCGGCCGCCACGATCAGCATGGACGGCAGGATGAAAAAGAAAATCGGGAAAACCAGTTTGACGCCCACCTTGCCGGCGCGCTCCTCGGCTTCCTGGCGGCGGGCAATCCGCAAGAAATCGGAGTGCGTGCGCAGGGACTCGCCCATGCTGGTGCCGAAACGGTCATTCTGAATGAGGATGGCCACCAGTTTGCGAATTTCCGGCTCTCCGGTGCGCTCCGCAAAATTGCGCATGGCGTCGGCGCGACGCTTCCCGGCTCGCATTTCGAGCGTGATGAGCGACATTTCTTCGCTGAGTTGCGGGTGGCTGACCTGGAGTTCCTTCGCAACGTGCTGAATGGCCTGGTCGAGACCGAGGCCGGCTTCCACCGAAACCACCAGCAGGTCCAGGGCATCGGGCAATGAAAGCCGGAGGATCTCCTGGCGTTTGGCGACCTTCTTTTCCAAAAAGAACCGGGGCAGAACCCAGCCAGCGCAGCAGCCCGAGATCATCAGCATCAGCTTCATCATCGGGTTGGGGGGCAGCCTGGGCTCCATCATGACGCACACGAACAGCATCAGAAGCACGCCCACGATTCGCAGGCCGAAAAACACGTGAACCGCGTTCTCAGAACGGAAACCGGCGCGGATGAGCGTGGCGCGCAGCGAGGCGACATCGGCCTCCGAGGATGGGACCTTGGATCCGATCTGGTGCAGCACCGTGACGATGGTACTGGCTTGCGGTTCAGAATCGTCCGCGACAAATTGGTTGCGTTGTTCGGTGATGACCGGGTTGCCGAGCTGCTTGAGCATGCGGCCGGGCTTGAAGATGAAGCGGTACCCGACCCAGGAGATCCCGATCAGCAGCATCAGAAAAGCGCAAATGGAGGTTACGAGCGGGTTCGCCATATCAAACCTTGATGTTGATGATCTTCTTGATGCAGAAATTGCCGAGGATCTGCGCGCCGATGGCGCCGGCGATCATCCATTTGCCATCCTTATCCGCAGCCATGCTCTGCAAGTAGCCGGGGGCCACCACCAGCAGGCCAAGCATGGTCGCAACCGGCAGCAGGGTCAGGATGGTAGCCGTAAGCCGCCCATGGGCGCTGGCGGCTTTCACCTGTCCCTTCAACCGGAAACGTTCGCGAATCACGTAAGCCAGCCGCGAGAGAATCTCGCTCAAGTTGCCGCCGGTCTGCTTTTGCAGCAGGACTGAAGACGTGAAGAACCGGACGTCGAGCAAGGGCACGCGGTCGGTGAAGTTGCGGAGAGCGATGTCCAAAGGAGCGCCGAGGTTCTGCTCGTTGAAGAGCGCGCGAAATTCCTGGCCCAGCGGGTCGGGGAGCTCCTCGCCCACCATTTCCAGGCTGATGGTAAAGGCGTGTCCGGCGCGCATGGAGCGCGCCAGAAAGTCGAGCGCATCGGGGAATTGGGCTTCCAGGGCGTCCAGCCGGACCTTGCGCTTATGGCGCACGATCATGTACGGGATGGCGCCGGAGATCAGCGCGAAAACGACCGCGGTTGTGGGCCCGTTCAGGAGGATCTTGGCCCACGCGCCGATCCCCAACCCGGGAATCGCAGCCAACCCCATCGAGCCGATGAGCCGGCTGGCAGACCAGTTCATCCCCGCCTGCTGGATCTGTTCCTGCGCATGCCGCGAGAACTGAAGAGAGGCCAACAACCTTTTGAAGCCGGTGGGCTTCTCCGGATCGATCTCCTTCAACAGGTTGGCTACGGCCACCACCGGTTCGCCCGAGGCGGTTTGCAGCATGTCGGCCACCTGTTGCTTGCGCCGGGCGTCGAAGAACTTCAGCCCCACGCTGACGGAAAGCAGCACGAGCGCGAAGACGACTATAAAGGAGACGACTGCTGCAATGGGCATTCTAGTTGATCTCCACTACCGTCTGGAAGAGTTGCGGCGGCAGGGCAATTCCGCAAGCTTTCAGCCGTTCGTAGAATTTGGGTCGGATACCGGTGGCGCGGAACCTGCCACGCACCTTGCCGGATTCCGAAATGCCGGTCTTTTCAAACAGGAAAATATCCTGCAGAGTGATCATGTCCTGTTCCATGCCCACAACTTCGGTGATGTGGGTGATGCGCCGGGTACCGTCGCTGAAGCGCGATGTTTGGATGAACATGTCGACGGCCGAGGCGATCTGTTGGCGAATGGAGCGGACCCCCATATTGGAGTTGGCCATGCCGACCATCACCTCGAGGCGGCCCAGACCGTCGCGAGGGGTGTTGGCGTGGATGGTGGTGAGGGAACCGTCATGGCCGGTGTTCATGGCCTGCAACATGTCGAGGGCTTCGTCCGCGCGGACCTCGCCCACGATGATGCGATCGGGACGCATACGGAGGGCATTGATGACCAACTGGCGGATGTGGATGGCGCCCACGCCTTCCACGTTGGCCGGGCGGGTCTCCATGCGCGCCACATGGGTTTGCTGCAGGCGCAGTTCGGCGGCGTCCTCGATGGTGACGATGCGCTCGTCTTCCGGGATGTAAGAGGAGAGCGCATTGAGCAGCGTGGTTTTACCGGAGCCGGTTCCGCCGCAGATCAGGATGTTGAGGCGGGCCTTGACGCAGGCCTTGAGCAGCTCGAGCATGCCTTCGGTCATGGCCAGCTTGGCCACCAGGTCTTCGCCTTTCAGGGCGTGGCGGCCGAACCGGCGGATGGACAACAGGGGTCCGTCGACGGCCACCGGCGGAATCGCGGCGTTGACGCGCGAGCCGTCGGGCAAGCGCGCGTCCACCAGCGGCGACGATTCGTCGACGCGGCGGCCGACCCGCGAGACAACCTTCTCGATGATGCGCAGGAGGTGCGAGTCGTCCTTGAACTCCACCGGCGTCCGATACAGCTTGCCGGCGCGCTCCACGTAGACCAGGCGCGGCGTGGTGACCAAAATGTCGCTGATGGTGGGGTCCTGGAGGAGCGGCTCGAGAGGGCCGAGGCCAAAAACCTCGTCCAGAATCTCCTCGATGACCCGGTCTTTTTCCACCAGGCTGAGCGGGGTCTTCTCTTCTT
>Ga0335081_10012865_pt1 | contig 13542 bp, 17 predicted proteins | sample Lox_Sample_35_FD_206713 | JGI IMG/M metagenome (GOLD analysis project Ga0335081, IMG submission 206713) | Soil microbial communities from Loxahatchee National Wildlife Refuge, Florida, United States - Lox_Sample_3.5 | ecosystem: Environmental > Terrestrial > Soil > Wetlands | place: USA...
CATGTCGCATCGGCCGCGCGCACGCATTCGAACAGCACCACGTCGCGGTGGCGCATCAGCGGCAAGAGGCAGGCGCCCGCGATCATCCCGCCGATATGCGCCCAGTAGGCGATGCCGTCCTGGGTGTGCGCCATGACGCTCCACACCTGAGTGAGCGCGAACAGGCCGACCACCCAGTAGGCGGACAGCTCGAGCGGGATGATTCCGATCAGCACCTCGATCCTGGCGCAGGGGCGGATCATCACATAGGCCGCGACCACGCCGGAGATCGCGCCCGAAGCGCCGACCGCCGGCACCGTCGAATGCATGTTGGCAAGGAAGTACGCCGCGTCGCTCGCGTAGCCGCAGGCGACGTAGAACGCGAGATAGCGCAGGTGGCCGAGCGCGTCCTCGACATTGTCGCCGAAGATCATCAGGAAAAGCATGTTGCCGAGCAGGTGATCCCAGGTGAGATGGACGAACATGTCGCTGAGCGGCGTGAGCAGCGCCGGCAGCGGGCCGATGTTGGGCGCCTCGCCGGCGAGGATCGCGGGCGTGAAGCCGAGCGTGTGCACGATCTTCTGCTGCATTGCGCCGGGCGCGGCGACCTCGACGAGGAAGACCGCGACGTTGAGGGCGACGAGTCCCCACGTCACGTAGGGTCGCGATACGCGCTTGCGCGCCTCTTCGTCATAAAGCGGAAAGACCATGGGGTTCGTCGCCGGGGTTGGGGAGGGGGCCTTGTCGAACTCTCATATTGTCTACCGGGGCGCGGGCAGGCTCGCGCGCTGCAGTTCCGCCCGCGCGAACCCGGCTTCGGGCGCGCCGGCCGGGCAGCCGTCGATCGCGCCCTGCAGCAGGGGGCGCGCCGCCGCGGCATCGTTCTTCATCAGCCGAAATTCCGCGACGTAGAAATTCGCCTCGCAGACGCGCAGGCGCCGGGCGAAATCGCCCGGCGTCGCGGCGGCGGCCGCCAGCACGATGGCGGGCGTCGTCTGGTCGGCGAACAGGGCGACGAGGTGGTAGGGCCAGGGCGCGCGGCGGCGGTAGTCGGTGCGCACCGGGACGCCGGCGAGGTCCTTGCCCTGGGCCGAGGCGAGGCCGACGCGGCGCAGGTCGCTCGCGAAATCGGGATCCAGCGCTCCCGCACGCAGGCGCGCGATGTGGCGCCAGATCAAGAGGTAGTCGATCGCCGGATAGAACGGCACGTCGGCGGCCAGCATCGGCCGATTGTCGGTCGGCGTGCTCGCCAGGTGATGCTCCTTCTCGAGTTCCGCGATGCCGATCTCGACGAGTTCAACGCCGTAGCGATGGTCGAAGCCCTTCTGCACCGCCGTGGCGAAATCGTCCGCCGCGCCCTTGGCGTCGCCGGCGACGAGCAGCGCCAGCAGCCCGCGCTGCTGGTAGCCGGGCGCATAGGCGGGCAGCCGCTTGACGACCGCATCGACCGCGGCGCGCGCCGCATCGACCTGCCCGCTGTCGCGCAACGCCTCGCCGCGCGCGAGCTCCGGCCGCGGATCGGGGACGTTGAGCACATCGGGCTCGCGCGGGCGCAGCGCGATCGCCTGCTCGAAGTCGGCGAGCGCGCGCGCAAGCTCGCCCTGGTCGCGCCACATGAGGCCGTGGCGCATGCGGGTGTAGGCGTCGGACGGCCCGATCGCGATTGCGGCATCGACGTCGCGCATCGCGCCATCGAGGTCGCCGAAATCGCGGCGCAGCGCCGCGCGGTCGAGATAGCGGCCGATGTCGCGCGGGCTCAGCCGGATCAGCGCGTCGCGCTCGGCGAGCGCGTGGTCGAGGTCGCCGAGCTCGGCAAAGATCTCGGCGCGGCGCAGGTGCCCGTCGGCGTCGTCCGGCTTGCGCCGGGCGTATTCGCCGAAGTCGGGCAGGGCGCGGTCGGGATCGCCGAGATCGAGGTAGATGAGCGCGCGGTTGTAGTAGGCATTGGCCTCATCGGGCTTGAGGCGGATCACGCTCGCGTAGTCGGCGATCGCCGCGTCGAATTCGCCGCGCTGGCGATGCACCACGGCCCGCATGAAATAGGCGGGGTGGAAATCCGGGTCGACCCTGATCGCCCGATCGAAGGCCGCCATCGCCTCGTCGTACTTCTTCTCCTTGTAGTCGCTGATGCCGCGATCGTAGAAGCGTTGCATCCCGCCGGGGCCGGGCAGGAACTCGTCGAGCAGCCAGACGACGCCGAGGAAGGCGAGGCCGGCGATGACGGCGAGGATCTGATTGAGCTGCTTGTCCGTGAGGCCGCTGTCGATCCGGGGATCGGTTGCCGACGTGGGCCGATCCTCGTGCGCCGTCGCCGTCAGGAACTCCGGGACGGGCGGATCGGTCTCGCGGTCGGCGTCAGCGGCCATGGTGCTCGGCCTCTTCGCCCGATTCGAGGCGAACTGTCGGTTCAACGACGCTGGTGAAATTCGCGCATGCGATTGCGCGCGCTGTTGCGCTCATGTGTGCGACCCCCACACGGAATACCCGAGAACTCCTGAGGTGATTCCGAAGCGATTGAAACCGTACCGCGCCGGCCCGCAGACGGGAATACCCGAATGGGTCTCGCGGGTCGCGCGCCGCACACGCGCGATCTCAAGCTGCGATCGAAGCTGCCCTTGGGTCATATGATCCCGGTTGCAGGTCGCCTCACCGAAGAGCGCGCGGTCGAGGTCGCCTTTCTCCAGGTACGCATCGCCGCGAAACGCGCGCCTCGTCGTTCGGCGGGTCCAGGCGGATCATCTCGGTGAAATTCGCGATCGTGCCGTCGATGCCCGGCGATGGTCGATTCGGTTCGGGCCGTTCCACCCAGGCCCATCGATGGCGCCTCCACGCATCCCGTTACTGCTCAGGCGCGAGGCGCGCCGCGATCTCACGCCGCTTACGGCGGAAAGCCATTCGCAGCAGTGCGAATCCCGCTCACGCGGCTGCGATATAAAGGACGATCGCGGCGACGAAGTATCGCTCGGCCAGCAGCGCGAGCCGGGGATGCCAGAGCCAGGCGTTCGAGTCGCTGTAGGCTGCTGCGAGGAAGGGCAGCGCAATGACGGCAACCAAATAGGCGAGCACGACCATGCGGGCGATCCAGCGCAAGCGGCGCATCTCCGGCGCGGCGTAGAGCGCCGACTCGCGCTCGGTATCGTCGCCGTCGCTGATGCGGCGCAGTGGGGCGAAGGAGTCGCCGAGCACGAGCAGGTCGATCAGGAACTCAAGAAACTCGATCACGGCCAGCCTGTCTGGCGGCGAAAGCGGCGCGGGCGCCCAGCATCGACCACGAATTGCGACCGCATTTCCCCCGGCATGAGGAAGACACCGCCGGACTCGGCCTGATACCAGCTGTACCAGGCGCCGATGAGCCCAATCACGGCCGTGCTCGTGCCGAGCGCAATTCCTCCCCTCGGCGGCCCGGTCAGGGTCGGCTTGTCGGGGATGAAATTGCTGGCGATCGCCACCGCCGCAAAGACAGCGAGAATGACGACTGCGAACATGAAGCTGCACTCCCTGAACCCGCGGTGAGCCTCGTAGAGTGGGCAACCGCGCGTCCTGGGCGTCGGCCGCGTGGGCAAAATCGCTTACGCGCGGTTGCCCACGCGGATACGCCTCGCCATGCGATTTTGCCCACCCTACGAGCTGCACGCGTCAAGCTGCCCCCGCTTCCATCTGCGGATCGAGGCCGAAACGGTTCGGCCCGGTCGTGCCGGGCGCGAAGCCGAGCTCGAACAGCGCCCACAAGGAGAGCGCAATCGAAGCGACCATCAGGCCGACGGCTGGCCCGGCTTCGAGCGTATTCAGGGACGCGGCGATCTGCAGCAGGGGCGGGGCGACGCCGAAGGGAATGAGCCACCAGGCGCTCTTGTTGCGGTCGTGCAGGCGTTTCACGCTGATCGCAACGCACGAGACGAGTGCGGGCAGCGAGCCGAGGACGAGGGCGGCATTGACCATGACACGATCGTGGCCCGCGGCCACCGCGAGGCCGCGCTCGCTCCACCAATAGTCGAACGCCTCGGCGAGCAGGAACCAGGTCAGCGAGACGAGCCAGAATCCCGGCCGCCCGGCGCGTCCGTGGAAGGAGAAGAACAGCCGGATGAGGCCCGTAATCGTGCACATCGCGGCGAGCCTCACGCGTCCGGTGTCGCGGTCGATGCCTGCGGCGCCGCCGTCCCGCCGGCGCGGCGGCGCCACGCCCGCACGATGACGAAAATGAGGACGCCGGCGATCAGCGCGATCGCCGAGATCGGCCGTTGCAGGTACGCCGTCGGATCGCCGCGCGCGATCAACAGCGTGCGCCTGATGTTCTCCTCGAACATCGGTCCGACCGCGAATGCGAACAGCATGAGGCTGCGATCGAGCCGGCCGCGGATCATCGCGTAGCCGATCAGGCCGAAAGCCAGCATGACGACGACGGCGCGCGGATCGGAATCGTGCGCCTGCCAGACCGCAAGGCAGGCGACGGCGGCGAGCAGCGGCGCGACGACGCGTGCGTCGATCCGGATCGCCGGCCAGCGCGCCCTGGCGAGGCCGGCAATCAGCGCCAACGGCACGACGTGAGCGACCACGAGCGTCGCGCCGATGAGCCAGGCGATCGGGGCGAGGTCGGCGACCGTCCGGGTCAGGACGGCCTGGAAATAGACGGGACCGCGCAGCAGCGCGGTCATCGCATCGACCGGCGCAAGCCAGAGAAGGAGCGCGATCATCGACACGCTCAAGCGGATGTCGCTCAGCATGGCGGCGCGGATGATGGCCGCGAACCCGCGCTGGCTTGCCGGGTCGAGCAGGTCCGTCCCGCCGCGCGCCCGGCGGGCGCCCGCCGTGGCGGCGAACGTCTCGCCGTTGGTGGGAAGAAATCCCGCCAGCACGGCGAGCAGGGCCGCCGACCACAGGGAGCGGCCGGGAGCTTCGGCCGAGGCATCCGGCAGGCGCCTGACGAGGGCGCGGACCACATCGTCGATCGCATTGGCGATCACGAACAGGCCGAGCGCGATCTCGAGGAGGCTCAATCCATCAGCCAAGACCGGCGAGCCGAACGTGAGCCGCGGCAAGCCGGTCTCGATGTCGGTGCCGACGAGCGCCAGCAGCAGGCCGAGGACGACCACGGCGAGCGAGCTTGCGGCCGAGCCGCGGGCAAAGGCAGCGCCGCCGAGCAGTACGAACGCGATGAGCGCGGAAAGCTCGATCGGCCCGAACGACAGCGCAAAGCCGCGCTTGCCTGCAACCGCGAACGCGGCGGCGCCGATGGCGGCACCGATGCCGATCAGGAGCGTGACGATCAGCGCGGACCGCTCGGCGGGGGTGGAGGGCGCAGCCCTGGTCGCGGACGACGCGTCGAGATTGAGTGCGGCGAGCGCCCGCCCGTAGAGCGTGCCGTAGGCGAACGCGACGAGGAATACGGCGGGACTTTGCAGCCCGAACGGGCCGAGCATCCATCCGACGAATGCGGCCGCGAGCGCGAGCGCGCCGGCGGGGCTGAGGGCGGGAAGAAAGCCCGCGACCATGCCGGCCAGCAGGCCGAGGACACAGGCGGCGAGCACCATCGGCGACAAGAGCACCGCAAAGCCATGTGCAAGGCCGGCGATCATATCCATCATTCGCCTCCGTCGGTGCGTGGCCGCAGCCATCCCTCGATGGCGACGATGATGCCGAGCATGAATAACAGCGCCGCGAGGACGTCCGGCGCGGCGGCCGGCCCGGGGTGCTGCGCGGTGCCGAGCGGAAGCCCGCGCGCGTCGAACAGCGCCAACGCCGCGATGGCCGCGGCGATCAGGCCCGCCGCCACGGCGCCCCGCCGCGCAGGCTGCGCCGCCGGGCGGAGCGGCTTCGCCCGTTCGTCTGCTCTGCCTTCGGATTGCGTCATGTCGATTGCCCCCTATGACCTTGCCGGCCTCTGCTGCGCACGCTCGATCCGGCGCGCGCGTGCGACCGTTTTCATCATGGGCCGATCCGCCGCGAGCGGGCGCGTGAGCAGCCAGCAAACGGTCGCCGCGACGACGCTGACGCCGAGGGTGAGCGCGAGCATGCCGTAGGCGAGGTTCGGGACGGAGCCTAAGAGGTTCGCGGCGGCCGCGAGCCAGAGCAGGCCGACCGCCGCGACCGCGGCGACGACCGCCCCGACTAATCCGGGCGCGCGAAAGATCATCCAGATCAACATCAGCAGGCCTGCCAGCACCGCGATCGGCCAGCCGAGCACATAGGCAAACACGAGATAGAGCGCGAAGAGGCCGAACAGATCGGACATTGTCGCACCCGAGGTCGGGTGGACGGCATCGAGACCGGCGGCGTAGAGCCAGACGGCGAGGCTGCCGACGAGGGGGCCGAGCACGCCGGCAACGACGATCGGCACCAACAGTCGCAGGAGCCGCTTCACCGGGTCACCTCGTCGAGCGTCATGACTTGATCCGCGTGAGCTCGGCCTTGGCGAAGCCGGCCTGCGCCGGTGCCGCGGCGCAGCTCGTTGTGGCCGCCGCCCGCAGGAGCTCGAGCGCCTCGTCGCGCGCGCCTTTGTCGGCCAAGTAGATGCCGAGATAGAGATCGGCATCGCAGGCGCGCTGTGCGCGCGCGGCCGCGTCGCCCTCGGCCTGTGCGGCGGCGCGGACGTCGGCGGGCGTGAGCTTTCCGGCGTAGAGCCCGATGAAGCGCGCCGGCCAGGGCTTGAGCGCGATCGCCAGAATCCGCGCCTCGGTCTGATCTTCGTTGATCGGATGCTGGAGCCACCAGTCGCGGCGGACCGGGTCGGTCAGCTGCGCGAGGCTCGCGGCGACCTCCGCGGCATCGTCCTCGCCGGCGCGCACGCGCGCGATGTGGCGCCAGATGACGAGATAGCTCACGGCCGCGATGGCGGCCTGCTCGTCGCCGCCGAGCAGTCGCGTGCCCGCGACGCTGTCGAGCGCCCGCTTGTGCGCGGCCGCGAAGTCCTCGGCTGCGGCGGCCGGGCGGTTGTCGTGGAAGAGCGCGATCAGGCCGCGGTACATGCGGTTGTCGTCGCCCGCGAACGGCTCCTTCTGCAACGCGACCGCGGCCTCGAACTGCGCCTGCGCGTCCGCAATCTCGCCGCGCGCGAGCAGCATGCGGCCGATGAGCGAGGGCGGTTCCACCTCGTTCACCCGGATCGCGGCCGCCGCGCGGCAGTCGGCGATCGCGCGATCGATCGCGCCGCTATCGCGGTTGGCGCGGCAGCGATAGAGGAAGGCCTCGTAGTGGCGCGGATCGCGTTCGAGGGCGGCGGCGAAGTCCGCCATCGCGCGCGGGGAGTCGTGCTTCAGGCGGTAGGCCTCGCCGCGATCCGCATAGGCCCGCGGATCATTCGGGTTGGACTTGATCAGCGCCGTGTATTCGGCGATCGCCCGGTCGAGATTGCCCTGCCCGCGGTCGAGATCGGCATTCATGTAGTCCATGCCGGCCGGCACGAGATTGTTGCGCATCAGCCGGGGCACGACGACGATGACGAGCGCGATCAGGATGCCGCGCACGATGATCCGTCCCCAGCTCCATTGCGTCGTGCCGGGCGGCGTCGCGTCGGCTTGGTTCTCGCTCATGGGTCGCCCCACGTCATCGTCCGGGATGGCCTACGGCGGAGGGGCGGCGAGCAGGCGATAGGCGACGAGCGCGAGCACGAACGCGATCCAGATTCCCTCGATGCTCCAGGCGACCGCATTGATCGCCGCATAGGGCCCGGGCCATCGCCGCTTCGCGAGGCGGGCAAGGACCACGCCGCCGATGCTCACGACGATGCCGATGACGATGAAGGCCAGCGCCCACACGCGGTTTTTTCCTTTTTTCTTCCCGGCATTACAAAGCCGGGTTTAGGTCTGCCGTTTGCCTTCGTCCCGCATCGTCCGGTGCATGCGGCTGTTCATGACCTTGACGATCTCGCGCTCGCCACCCTCGCATACGTTGCCGGCGCTCGCAAAGACCCGAATGGGTCCGTCCCCATGCCTTATGTGACGCATGGTCAATCCCCGCGCGCCGCAGCCGTTGATCATTGCGTCCGCCGGCAATCAGACGTCGCACCGATTGGATCAATCGAATGACGGTTTGCGGTCCCGCGCCGACCCTTACGTTGCGTCAGCTCGAGTCGTCCCCGGGTCCGATTGATTGCCTGCCGGATTCGGCCGCATAGTGGTGCGGTCACGTGGGGCGACGCGGCGCATGGACCAAGCGGCACTCATCGACAAGATCTACGAGGCGAGCGTCGCGCCCGAGCACTGGCCGCGGGTGCTCGACGCGATCGCGGCCGGATGCGACGCCGAAGGGGCGCTGCTGGTGGTGGCGACGCGCGAGGACCTGCGCTGGGCGTCGTCGCCGGCGATCGCCAAGACGGTCGCGACCTTGATCGCGCGCGGGGATTTCGGCCGCGACGGGCGCAGCGTGCGGCTCATGGCACGGCGCGAGCCGAGGTTCCACGTCGACCTCGACGCCTTCACGCCCGAGGAGATCGAGCGCGAGCCGTTCTACGCGCAGCACCTGCGGCCGCACGGGCTCGGCTGGTGCGCCTCGACGACGATCCGCTCGCCGTGCGGCGAGATCATCGTGTTCTCGGTCGAGAAGGCGCACCGCAAGGGCGCGGTCGACCGCCACGCGGTCGCGCTGCTCGACCGGCTGCGGCCGCACCTCGCGCGCGCGGCACTGCTCTCCGCCCGCGTCGGGCTCGAGCGCGCGCACGCCAATGTCGACGCGCTGGAGACGATCGGCCTGCCGGCCGCCGCGCTGACGGAGCACGGCCGCGCGGTCGTGACCGACCGTCGCCTCAAGGACTGCGCGCCGGCGATCACGCTCGGCGCCGAGCGCCGGCTGCACTTCGCCAGCAATACGGCCCAGTCGCTGTTCGTCGAGGCGCTGGCGGCACTGGAGACCCCGTCCGGCGCCGGCACCGGCCGCTCGATCCCGGTCGCGGGCCATCAGGACAAGCCGCCGCTCATCGCGCACCTGCTGCCGCTGCGCGGCGTCGGCCGCGATATCTTCGCGCAGGCGGTCGCACTTCTATTCGTCACGCCCGTGACCCGTCAGCAGGCGCCGCGGGTCGAGCTGATCGAGGCGCTGTTCGATCTCACGCCGACCGAGGCGCGCATCGCCGGCGCGGTGGTGGAGGGCAAGCCCGTCGCGACGATCGCGCGGGCGCAGGGCGTCAGCCAGAACGCCGTGCGCATGCATCTCAAGTCGATCTTCGCCAAGACCGGCGTCGGCCGGCAGGCGGAGCTCGTGAGCCTGCTGGCGATGCCGACCTACGGGGCGCCGGCGTCGTGAGGGCGGTGCTCGCCGGACGCTGCGGACCCAAACGGGTGTGGTGGCGACCAAGGGGAGGCCCTAGCTTGGCGGGGTTGACGACGGAGGGGCGGTTTCCATGAGCGGCACGAATTCGCTTTGGCTGGTGGTGATCCTGGCGCTGAACTTCGCCATCTCGTGGTGGAATGCGCGCGCCTGCGGCCGCGCCTGGCTCGAATCGAAGGCGCTCGGCGGCCTCATCCGCTTCCTGGTCTGGTGCGCCGCCGTCCAGAGCGCGATCGGCTTCAGCTCGGTCTTCATGTTTCCCCTGATCTTCATCGCACACGCGGCGGTCCCGGACTATTTCACCGATGAGTACGTCAAGGGTGCGCTCAATCTCTGGTACCTCACGATCATCTTCCCGGCGCTCGGCACCGGCCTCGCGATCACGATCGAGTCGTGGATCGCGGCCTATCGCGAGCGCAGCCTGGGCAATCTCGGACGGGCGGCCTACAACACGCTCGCCCAGGCTCACAACATGATGAGCGCCGTCGACAGCCTCGGGCCGGCGCTGCAATCGGTCGGCAAGATGTTCTCTTCGGTCCTCGCCGGCCGAGGCGACGCCAAGGGCAAGGCCGCGGTGATCGGGCTGCTGATCGCCGTGCTCGTTGCCGCGACCGCGCTCGCGGCGGGCGCCATCCTCACCTCGGTGCTGATCCACCGCTACGCCGGGACGGTGCCGCTGCGGCCGCAGCCGTCGTCGCGGCAACAAGCGGCTTGAGCCATTCGCGAGCCGTCAGTGCGGAGAGCGCGCATGCGGATTGTGTGCCGTCGGAGGACTATGTCACGCTCGCCGAGATGGAGCGCATCAATGGCCGGCCGTTCGGCCTCGCGGGCTTCGCCTGGGACTACGGCGGCCGCGTCACCGCCTGGCGCGGCGGCGCCCTGTCGCGCCCGCTGCCGGGCAGCTGCCGGATCGGGATCGATTTCTATGCGGCGTCGGGACGCTCGTCATCTATTATGCGAAGCCATGATGCAAAGCGTCTCACGCGGCAGCCGAGCCCCGAGCGCGCGAGTCGCGCGATGAATGCGGGGCACCCCCCCGATTCCGTTGCCCGATCGGCCATGAGCCGACGCCGTCTTCTCTATGCGACCACGGCGGCGGTCGGCGTCGGCGGCCTGGCGGCCGCGGCATGGCCGTTTCTTGCGCAGATGAATCCCGATGCGGCGACACGCGCGGCGGTCGAGATCGTCGAGGTCGATCTCGCGGCGTTGCCCGCCGGGACGCAACAGATCGTGCACTGGCATAACCTGCCGATCTTCGTCGTCGCGCGCACGCCCGCGATGCTCGCCGCCATGCAGGAGGCGGCATTCGTGCGCGGACTGATCGATGCGCAATCGGAGCGGCGTCAGCAGCCCGCTTACGCGAAGAACTGGCACCGCTCGCTCGATCCCGCCTATGCGGTGCTGGTCGGCGTGTGCACGCGCTGCGGCTGCGTGCCCACGTTTTTCGCGGACGAGCCTGCGCTGGTCGTGCCCGGCGGCTACGTCTGTCCGTGCTGCGCCGCGCGCTACGATCCGGCCGGCCGCACCTATACGGGCATCACCCGATACAACCTGCCGGTCCCGCCGTACGACATCGTCGCGCGCTCGCGCCTGCGCATCGGCCGCAACGCGAAGGACGAACTGTTCACGCTCGAGATGGTCGAGGTGATATGAGCGCCGTACGGCTTGCGCTGGCCCTGGCGGCCGGCTTCGCGATGGTCGCGCCGGCGAGCGCGCGCGCGCGGGCGCAGGTGTCCGGGAGCTTGTCGGACGAATGAGCGACGAGTTGGAAGCGGATAAGGCGGCGGCAAAGCGCAAAATGAGGACCTACATGGGCCTCGGCATGATCGCGTTCGGCGTCATCGGGGCGATCGTGGGCTATTTCCAGGATCGCGGATCGTTCGACATCATCCGGATGCTCGAGGCCAAGAACTACGCGATCCTGCACCTGGTGATCTGGACGATCGCGGGGCTTGCGTTGATCGGCTGGGCCAATCTGCGGTCGGAGGACGGCGGCCCCGACGACACGTCCTGGCGCGGACCGTCGTGAGGACGGCGAGACGCTCACCGTTGCCTCGCGTGACGATCGTTTTTTCGCCACCGCCGATCGCTCGTCAGGCTGGACGCCGGAAAGATCGTCGATGACATCGGATGCGGCCGCGCCGTCGAGAAGCGTTGACGCCGGCCTTCGCTGATCTGCGCAATCCAGGGGCGCGCTCGAAAGTTCATCGCCCGACGTGCCGCCGGCGTGGTGTGCCTCGCGGTGCCGGTGCGCGACCGCAACGGCAACGTCGTCGCCGGCCTCGCCGTCATGGCGCCGCAGGCGAGCTTCCCGCTCGCGAAGGCGCGGCGCCAGCTGCCGGAGATCCAGCACTGCGCCGACATGATCTCGAGCCAGTTCGGCTGGCGGGCGGGCGGGGCGGCGCGGCGGGGGTAGGGGGCCGTCCTCATCGAACGCACAGCTCGGCCAGCTCGCCGACATCGTCGATCCGGTCGAGCCTCGCGATCCGCGCCCGCAGCATCTCGGCCCGTCCGGCACCCAGAAGCGGTTCAACGAGCGCGGTGAACTTTTCCTCCAGCCGGCGTCCCTGCTCGTCGACATCGGCTGCCGGGACGCCGGAATCGTGTCGCGCCGCGACAACCCGCCCGTCGGCGAGCGCGATCTCGACCTCGGTCAGCGTGAGCGGCCATCCGGACGTGAACTCGACCGTGACCTTGTCGCGCAGGCGGTTCAGGTCGGCGTCGTGCGTGACGTCGTCGGCGAAGATCGTGAGCCGGCTGGTGTCGGCGCCGGCGAGCGCGAGCGCCATGGTGAAGCGCAGGCTGAACTTGGCCTCGAGGCCGGTACGCGGGTCGGCGATGTTGCACACCCCGGCGCAGCCGCGATCGAGCCGGATGCGCACCGACTTCACCCCTTCGGGCGCGATCGCATGCTCGGCCTTGAGCGTGCGTGCGGCCTCGATCGCCGCGTGGGTCAGGTAGCAGGCGGCGTGATACTTGAAGAGATTGGCGCGCAGGTGGAGGCCGAGCGGCGGCGGCGCCAGCGCGCGCGCCGGGTCGAAATCGGCGCTGTGCGTGCGGGCAAAACCCTGCTCGCATTCGAGCACGTCGGGACGTGCCACGAACCCGCGCTTCGCCAGGCGCGCCGCGAGCAGGCCGTTCGCCGCCGCCTTGCCGGCGTGGAATGGCTTGCACATGGTGCCGAACAGCGAGCGAAGGCCCGCGGCTTGCGTGCCGGCGATGCCGAGGGCGTGCGCGGTGCGCTCGGCGTCGAGCCCGATCAGATGCGCGCAGGCCGCCGCCGCCCCGAACGCGCCGATGGTGCCGGTCGCGTGGAAGCCATGGTCGTAGTGAGCCGGCGCGACCATGAGCCCGGCACGGCATTGCGTTTCGTATCCGGCGACGAAGGCGGCGATCACGTCGGCGCCGCAGGCGTGCGTCTCCTCGCCGAGCGCGAGCAGCGCCGGCAGGATCGCAACGGTCGGATGACCGGGCATCGCCAGGTTGACGTCGTCGTAGTCGAGGGCGTGCGCCGCGGTGCCGTTGACCAGCGCGGCCGACACGACCGGCAGCTTGCCGCCATGCCGGAAGACGGTCGCCTGCGCGGCGCCGCCTTGCTCGGCCATTTCCGCCAGCACGATCGCGGTCAACGGCTCGCCGGCGCCCGCGAGCGTCACCGCGACGTAGTCGAGCACGCATTGGCGAACGAGCGCCCGCGCCTCGGCAGACAGCTGGTCATGGCGCACGGCCTGCGCCCGGGCGGCGAGGTTCTGGGTCAGCCCCGCGGCCGTCACGGTGGGATCGAGTGTCCTGTCGTCCATCGTTCCTCTCCCGGATATCAAGATATCGGTTGCGAGTTCTTCGCTGGACGATGAACCCGCGGCCCGCAGACATCAAGGTCGTGGTGCTGGGGTGAACGGGTGATCCTCGAATTCAAATCAGATCTGTCGCCGGCCGTCGCCGAACACGCGACGCCACTCGAGATCGACGAAACGACGGTGGCCCGCCGCCTGGCCGCGGCCGAGGCCGCGACCGGCACGCGATTGTTTGCGCGCGTCGCCGGCGGGGTGCTGCGGCCGACCGATGCGGGCGAGGCCGCGGTGGCGGCGGCCGAGCGGATCGAGCAGGCGGTCGATGGCCTGCATGCCGCCGTGACGCGCGGACGCAGCGTCGTCGCCGGCACGGTGCGGCTGACCGCCGTGCCGATCCTCGCCCATTACCTGCTCGTGCCGGCCCTGCGCGACCTTGGGCGACGCGCGCCCGACCTGCATCTCGAGCTGATCGCGGAGCCGCGCGATCTCAGCCTGACCCGGCGCGAAGCCGACA
>Ga0335081_10012866_pt1 | contig 13542 bp, 16 predicted proteins | sample Lox_Sample_35_FD_206713 | JGI IMG/M metagenome (GOLD analysis project Ga0335081, IMG submission 206713) | Soil microbial communities from Loxahatchee National Wildlife Refuge, Florida, United States - Lox_Sample_3.5 | ecosystem: Environmental > Terrestrial > Soil > Wetlands | place: USA...
TGCCGATCCAGGGCTACGAGACCATCGACGGCCAGGACGCCAACGCGGTCGACCCGGCCTATATCAAGCAGCTCATCCAGGAGACGTTCTACCCGGCGCCCCGCACCCCGGGTTCGTCCACGCCCCGGCCGGTCAGCACGGCCTCCGTCAGCGCGGCGGAGGCGGCCAGTACCACCGTGGACGTGTACAACGGGGGCAGCACCCCGGGGCTGGCCGGGCAGGTCCGGGCCGCCCTGGTCAAGGACGGGTTCGAGGCCGGGCAGATCGGCAACACCAGTGCGCTGACCACGACCCAGGTGCTCTACGGGGCGGGCTCGGCGGCGAGCGCCGGCAAGATCGCCTCGCTGTTCGGCGTCACCGCGACCGCGAGTTCCACGGTGGCGGCCGGGCACGTCCAGGTCAATCTCGGCGCGAACGCCACGGTGCCCGGCGCCGCCCCGTCGGCCTCGAACTCGGCGGTTCCCCTTCCCAGCACGGGCGCGCAGGGCGGCGCCGTCACCGCGAAGAACGGCATTCCCTGCGTCGACTGACCAGCCGTCTCGCGGCGGGCCTGCATGTTCCGGCTAGGCTTGCCGTCATGAGCAAGATCCGGGTGATCGTCGCGAAGGTCGGCCTCGACGGCCACGACCGGGGCGCAAAGGTCGTGGCCCGCGCGCTGCGCGACGCCGGGGTAGAGGTCATCTACACCGGGCTGCACCAGACGCCGGAGCAGATCGTGGCGGCCGCCATCCAGGAAGACGTGGACGCGGTCGGGCTCTCCATCCTCTCCGGCGCTCACATGACGCTGTTCGGCCGCGTGATCGAATTGCTCAGGGAACAGGACGCCACCGACATCGTGGTGTTCGGCGGCGGCATCATCCCGGACGATGACATCGAGGAACTGTCCCGGATGGGCGTGGCCAGGATCTTCACCCCGGGCGCGTCCACCACCGAGATCGTCGCCTGGGTCCGCGGGGCCTTCGGTCCCCAGGCGGCGGAAAGCCCCGAGGCCGCGGAGAGCCAGGCCTGACCCCGGGCCGGGCCTACGTTTTATTGCCATGTTGCCCGCTGGCCGCCCGCCGCAATGGGTGGGCCGTGAGCAGGAGCTCGCGATTCTGCGGGCCGGCGCCGAGGCCCTCGGCCGTGACGAGGAGCGGTGATCTGGGTCGAGGGCGAGGCGGGCATCGGCAAGTCGTCCCTGGTGGCCGCGGCCCTGGCGGAAGCTGGCCGGCCAGGGTGGGATATCGGGTGGGGGGTGGCGGACCAGCTCACCGAGCGGCGCGGTCTTCGCGGCCGAAGCCGCTGCTGACGCCGGTGATGAGCCAGGTCCTGGCCGTCATGTCACTGTCCTTTCCTTGGATGCGGGGGCGACCTCGTTGATGGCGGCCAGGCCGTTGAGCGTGCGGGGTGATGCCCCTTGGTGGCGCCCACGATGGGGGCGCTGACCACCGGGTTGTGCAGTACCCAGGCCAGCGCGACCTGGGCCATCGGCACGCGGTGCTGTCCGGCGACGCGCTGGACGGCGTCCGCGATGGGCTTGTCGTCGTGCGGCAGCACCCAGCGGGCGACAGAGTCGGTGTCGCTGCGCGCGGTCTGCTCCCCCCACGGCCGGGCCAGCCGCCCCTTGGCCAGCGGGCTCCACGGGATCGACCCGACGCGCTGGTCGGCGAGCAGCCCGAACATCTCGCGCTCCTCCTCGCGCTGCACGAGGCTGTACTGGTTCTGCATAGAGACGAACCTGGTCCAGCCGTGCAGCTCGGCCAGGTATTGCATCTTGGAAAACTGCCAGGCCCACATCGACGAGGCGCCGAGGTAGCGGACCTTGCCGGCCTTGACCATGTCGTGCAGCGCCTCCATGGTCTCCTCGATCGGGGTCGCCGGGTCGAAGCGGTGGATCTGGTACAGGTCGACGTACTCGGTATCAAGCCGGCGCAGGGAGTCGTCGAGCTGCTCGATGATCGCGCGCCGGGACAGTCCCGAGCCGCCGGGGCCGTCGTGCATCTTGAAGAAGACCTTGGTCGCGAGCACCACGTCCTCCCGGCGCGTGTACTTGCGGACGGCCCGGCGCAAGCCTGCCTCCGGCGGTATGAGGCTCGCACGCTACGACTTGCCGGCGACGTTCTGCAGGCGCAGTTCGCCGTGGGCGATGAGCCTGCCTGACTCGTCGGTGAAATCGACACGCCACAGCTGCTGGGTCCGGCCCTGGCTCAGGGCCGTGGCTTCGACGGTTACCCGCCCGGCGGTGACCGCGCGCAGGAAATGGGTGGTGTTGGTCAGGCCGACGGCGACCTGCCCTCGATCGCGGACCGCGACGCTGGCGCCGACGCTGGCCGCCGTCTCGACCGCGGTGGTGTAGACGCCGCCGTGCACGACCCCCCACGGGGTGTGGTGCTCCGGGCCCAGGTCCAGGTGGCCGGTAACCCGGGTCGCGGAGATTTCGTCGAAGACCAGGCCGGCGGCACGCAGGAACGGGCCGTCATCCTCCACCGAGACCTCGAGGTGCGGCGTAACCGCGGCCCGGGTCGGCGGGGCGGCGGTCTGCGGGTCCATCGCACTTCCCCTCTGGTCAGCGGCCCTCGAATACGACGTCGCCGTGGTTCTGGATGAACTTCCGCGCGCCCTGGGTCCGGACCGCATCCACGATCACCGCATCACGCATGCTGTTCCCTTGTCCACGTCCCTTGTCCACCAGTCAGTTCTCTTATTGAACTAACTCTAGCGACATGCGTTCTATAAAACAACCTTCCTTGACCGGTCAGTGAGGGTCGCTGCATCTGGGATCGCGTCACGCCGCTGGGGCGGGTCGTCGCTCTCGACATGCCGGGTTTCGGTCACTCCGACCAGCAGCGCCCGGAACTGATCGCCCCTGACGCCTCGGGAGAGTTCCTGGCTCGTGTGATCGACGAGTGGGGCGCCTGGTCGCTGAGTGGATCAGCGGCGGGTACCGGCGGGTGACGGGCTGACCGGTTCCGGGGCGCGCGCTTGTTCAGCGGCCAGAATACGGGCAAGCTCGCACTCGAACTCCGAACATGAGAGGACCGACATGACCACGGTGCTTGACCGCTTCCGCCTCGACGACAAGGTCGCGATCGTGACCGGGGCCTCCTCGGGCCTCGGCGTGGCGTTCGCCAAGGCGCTGGCCGAGGCAGGCGCAGACGTCGTGCTCGCGGCCCGCCGCGCGGAGCGTCTCGAAGCGACCCGCGCGCTGGTCGAGCAGGCCGGCCGGCGCGCGATCACGGTCGCCGCCAACCTGACCCAGCCGGAGGCCGCCCAGGCCGTTGTGGAGGCAGCGATCAAGGAGTTCGGGCACGTCGACGTCCTGGTCAACAACGCGGGGAAGGGCACAGCCGTGCCGGCGACGCGCGAGACGCCCGCGCAGTTCCTCGAGGTCATGGACATCAACCTGAACGGCTGCTACTGGATGGCTCAGGCCTGCGGCCGGGTCATGCCGCGGGGCAGCGCGATCATCAACATCTCCAGTGTCGCCGCGCTCGCGAGCGGCGGGCTCCCGCAGGCGGCCTATTCGGCCAGCAAGGCCGCCCTGATCGGGCTGACGCGTGACCTCGCCGTCCAGTGGACCGGGCGCAAGGGCATCCGCGTGACCGCCATCGCGCCCGGCTTCTTCCCGTCGGAGATGTCGGACCAGTTCCCCGACGGGTACATCGACAGCCAGCTGCCGCGCCTGCCCGCCGGCCGGCCCGGTGACCCCGAGGAGCTCGCGGCTACCGTCGTCTTCCTCGCTAGCCCAGCCGCCGGTTACATCACCGGAACCACGGTGGTCGTCGACGGCGGCCTGACGGCGTTCTGATGTAGCGCGGCTCGCCCTGGTGCGGGCACAGTGGACCAATCGCAGGGTAACGAAAGGCAGGAGAAGCCAATGCCGGCACGAGCAACTGCAGAGTGGAAGGGTGACATTCCCAGCGGTACCGGTACCTTCACCGCGGGAGACACGATCAGCGGAGGGTTCACCTACAAGTCCCGGTTCGAAGACGGCCCGGGCTCGAACCCCGAGCAGCTCATCGGCGCTGCCCACGCCGCCTGCTTTTCGATGGCCTTGTCCAGCATCCTGGCCCAAGCCGGAAGCCCCCCAGACTCAGTGCACACCGACGCTGCCGTCACCCTGCGACTGGTCGATGGCCTGCCGACGATCACCAAGATCGAGCTCGTGACCATCGGAAAGGTCCCCGGCCTAGACGAGGCCTCGTTCGTCGAACACGCCAACGCCGCGAAGGCCGGCTGTCCGGTGAGCCGGGCCCTGGCAGGCGTACCCGAGATAACGCTCCAAGCATCTCTCGCCTGACGGCCAGTCCCCTGGACCCAGTGGCCGGTCGCGTGGATCGACTGAGTATCGCCGCGTGATAGGCCTGATATTTGACATTTCAGGTACCGATGGCGCCCGACTATGGTTACATTACGCTGACCAGGCTGTTCTCAGGTTTGAGCTGCTCGGCGGCTTCCTGGTGACGGGCGCAAAGGGTTCTGGGGGACTGCTGAGCATGGGTGTCGGCGACCTGATCCAGCGAGACGGCGGGGCGAGGCACGCGACCAGCCGGGACTTCGAGCTGGTCATATCGAAGCTGCGTCGTCCGCCGCTGCGGCCGGGGACAGTTGACCGCCCGTTGCTCATCGAACGGCTCGCCTGGGGTGACTGCCGGCCGGTCGTCTCAGTGATCGCGCCGCCAGGTTACGGGAAGTCGACGTTGCTGTCGCAATGGGCTGAACGTGACCCGAAGACATTTGCCTGGGTGTCGGTGGAGGAGTCGGACAACGACCCGAAGGTGCTGCTGACCTATGTCGCGCAGGCACTCGATGAGGTCGAGCCGATCGATCAGCGGGTGTTCGATGCGCTTGCCTCGCCCGCCAGTTCGGTGCCCGGCTCGGTTGTGCCGAGGCTGGCGTCGGCTTTTGCGGCCATGTCCTCGCCGGTAGTGCTGGTGCTGGACGACGTGCACATGCTGCGCAACCGCGAATGCCGGTCCGCGGTGTCGGTGCTGGCCGATCATGTCCCGGCCGGCTCGCGGCTGGTAGTGGCCGGGCGGGCGGACCCGCCGCTGCGTGTCGCCAGGCTGCGCGCCGAGGGCAAGATCCTGGAGATCGGCCCGCGTGATCTGTCGCTCACCGTCGAGGAAGCGTCGTTGCTGCTAAGAAACGATGGCGTGGTCCTCGTCGAGGATGAGGTCGCCGAACTGCACCAGCGGACCGAAGGCTGGCCCGCCGGGCTGTACATCGCCGCGCTGGCTATCAAAGCCGGCAGCCAGGACGGCAAGGCCGGCCTGGCGTTCAGCGGGGGCGACATCTTCATGCGCGATTACCTGCGGTCTGAACTCCTCGACCGGCTCCCCGGCCCGCACGTGTCGTTCCTGACCCGCACCTCGGTTCTGGAGCGCCTGTCCGGGCCGCTGTGCGACGCGGTGCTCGGGACGCCAGGCTCCGCTGTGACCTTGGCCGAGCTGGCCCGGTCGAACCTGCTCGTGGTGCCGCTGGACCGGCAAGGGCAGTGGTATCGCTATCACCACCTGTTCGGCGACATGCTCGCAGCGGAGCTGCACCGCCTGGAGCCGGGCCTGATCCCGGATCTCCAGCGGCGGGCGGCGCAGTGGTATGAGCGCAACGGGCGGCCTGGTGAGGCGCTGGAGTACTGGATGCAGGCGGGCGACGCCGATTCGGTGGCCCGGCTTGTCGCCGTGCTGGCGTTTCCCGCCTACCAGCGCGGCATGGTCGCCACCGCCGAGCGGTGGTTCAGGTGGATCGAAGACCACGGGAAGGCAGAAGACTACCCCCCGGTCGCCGTCATGGCCGCCCTGGCCGCAGCCCTCACCGGGAAGCCCGATGATGCCGAACGATGGGCCCGGGCGGCCGAACGGGGAGCGTTCGTCACGAGCCTGCCCGACAAGAGCCTTTCCATCCAGTCGTGGCTAGCGCTGCTCAATGCGCTGCTGTGCCGTAACGGCGCCGGGCAGATGCGGGCTGATGCGGAACTGGCCGCCGCCACCATGGCCGCCGGGAGCTTCTGGCGAGCCGCGGCGACGGTGTACCTGGGACTGGCGTACCTGATGACCGGTGATCCAGGTCCGGCCGATGCTCTCTTCGAGAACGCGATCACCGAGGGCCTGGCCAGCGGGGAAACGGTCGGATCCAGCTTCGCGCTGGGCGAGCGGTCGCTGCTGGCCATCGCCGATGGCGCCTGGGATACCGGCGGACAGTATCTGGCCCAGGCCCGGGAACTGGCCCGGGCCGCGAACGTCGAGGACTACACGCCGAACATCATCTTGTACGTTGTCGCCGCCCGGATCGCGCTGCATCAAGGCGACAAGCCCAGAGCACGTGCCGAACTGGCCGGAGCGCAGCGCCTTCGCCGGGCCCTGACCTACGCCCTTCCGCACCTGGCCGTTCAGGCCCGGCTCGAGCTGGCCGCTTGCCACCTTGCGCTGCATGACCTGGCCGCGGCACGCACCCTGTACCGAGAAATCGACCAGATCCTTACCCAGCGCGCCGACCTCGGCGTGTTCGCCCGCCAGGCCCGAGAGCTGCGCGCCCGGCTTACGCAAGAACGCGGCCCGAGCACCCCCGGCGCGTCGGCATTGACCGCCGCCGAACTGCGGCTGCTGCCGTTGCTCTCGACCCATCTGTCGTTTCCGGAGATAGCCAAGGAAATGTCCCTGTCTCCCAACACCATCAAGTCACAGGCATGCTCGATCTACCAGAAATTGGGAGTACGCAGCCGTAACCAAGCGGTCACCCGATCCCGGGACCTAGGGCTCCTGGAAGCCTGATACCCAAGCCGTCATGGTGAGCCCGGCGCCGTCGTGCTCGCCACCTCACCGGCGGCCATCGGCAACCGCGATCTGGTAACCGACGGGTCGTCCCTCTACTGGGCCGACGCGGGCGGAATCCGCAAGATGGCGATCACCGCCGGCACGGTCCAGACGCTCGTCTCCGGCCAGGCATTCGCGCACCTCGGACTCGACGGACCGGTGCTCTACTACTCGTCAGGAAACAGCATCCTGACCGTCCCGGCCAGCGGCGGCGCGTCCGCCACGGTCATTTCCGCGCCCAGCCCTATCACGGCGATATACCCGCCCACGACGTCCGACGGCCTCCTGTGGGGCGAGGCCAACGGGTCGGTCGATGGCTTCGAAGGCGATATTTATTACCAGCTGCAGGCTCCGGCCGCCGGCGTCAGCGTCCGGTCGCCGCCAGCCACGACTACCAAGATTCGAATATTCGTACTATTCTACCCACATGCACAGCACCGCCTGTGAGCCCGCGCCCGTCGTGGCTAGCATGCTCCGGTCCATGCAGCAACTGCACGTCATGGCACCAGCCAAGCCAGCTACGGATCAGGTACGCACCGGCGTTCTCATGCTGATGCAGGCCACGCGCACCCATGCCGTCCGGACCGCGCACAGGCTGCCACCGATCGCCCTGCGGTTCCGCGGCAACGCGGCGGACCGGCAGTAGACCGATGCGGCCCGCCAGTCCGCGATCGCCAACCCCCGATCCGCCCCCCGGGGGCGACGTTCGTCACCGGAGCTTATGAAGGGCAGTGCTGATGAAGACCCTTCCTCCCAGGATCACCATGCACCTGCGGCCGGTGGTCAGGCGCCTGACCATCTTGTGGATAGCGACGATCGTCCTTGCCGCGACGATGACCGTCAGCGCGGCCTACCAGGCACGCCTGGTGACTGGCGCCTGCTGGCTGGCGCTGGCTGGCCTGTTCGCCTATGCGCTTCACGTCCTCAAGCACCTGCGACCGTAGCGCAATGCGCCTGCCCCGGGCCCAGCTGGCCCGTCGATGGCGGAATGCTGCAAATGGGGCCACAGGCCCGGATCGCACATCACCCTACTCAGGGTCCCGGCCTCGTTGAGGGCCGTGACTTCACCGCCCCGGTTGCCGAGGTCGCGGTAAAGGCCCAGCGCCTCCTCCAGGTCCCGGGCCGCGCCCGGGGAGTCACCGGTCAGCGCTGGGGCCGCCGCCTGGGGGAGGTCGTAATCGGCGAGAGCGGCCAGATCATCGCCCAGAACTACGACTGCTTGGTGCCGACGATCGCCCAGGTGCAGTGCAGCGCGCACGCGAGCGAGCGGGGTCTTCTCTCATCACACTAAGCGGCCGACGAGCGCGTGGCGGCACACATCACCGGATCCCGGTGACGACCAATCACCTGCCTGGCCGCCAGCCTGGGGGGGCATCGAGGTTCGCGCGACCGTCAGCGGTCGTGCCGGGAATCCGAGGGAGATGCTGTGGTAAGAAAGTTGCGATCGTGGCTGGTGGCGGTGGTACGACCGGCCGCGCGACGGTGATGGCTCTCGGCGCGACCGGTCTTACCGTGGTGGCGGTCGACCGGAGCGAGGCGGGCCTGCGTGACCTGCCCGACGGCGTGCTCCTGGAGGCGGCCGATACGACCGATCCGGCTGTGACGGCTGATATCGTCGACCGGATCGCCGTCATGACCACCAGCCAGATCATCACCCGCGACGACGGCGTCCACGTCCGGTTCGGCAAGTACGAGGTCCCCGTCCCCGGCAGTCTCGGCCGCATCCTCACCGACCTGACCCGGGCCGGCCGCGCCCACACCGGGATCGGATCCCCGGCCACCAGCCCGTGGCTGTTCCCCGGCGGGATGCCCGGACAGCCCATCACCCCGTCCCGGCTCGGCGAGCGCCTCCGCGCCATCGGCGTCCGGGCACTGCCCGGACGCCGGGCCGCCATGACCGACCTCGCCGCCCAGCTGCCCGCCGCGGTCCTCGCCGACCTGCTCAACATCACCCCGGACACCGCCGTCCGCTGGATGCACCAGGCAGGAGCCGACTGGAACCGCTACGCCGCCGAGATCGCCAGAACCCGCAATCACCAGCCATGACGAATAACCCTGGGCGACCCGGAACCAGCTGGCCTATTCGCAGGGTCGGAACAATGCTCACTACCAGTTCCAGTTCGGCTTCGCGGTCGCCCAAGCCTACGCAGGCCACGAAGACCGCGGCCGGGGAGCAAGGTCCATGGCCGCCATGGCCACCTACGTCCGCGCTGGGCTGCCCGAAGTGGCAACAGCCCTCGCCGCCCTGACCGGCGAACCACACCCGCTGGCGATTACGCCCTCAGCCCCTGCCGCAACCCCGCCGGACGCCGCGCGATCAGCACTGACACGCTGGACCAGCGGCACCGCGACTGGGTCGACAGCCTGGGAACCCTGCGGACCAGCGACGGCGCCGAGTTCGGCAAGGCCCGGGCCACCCCGTACGCCTACCGGCACAGCTACGCCCAGCGGCACGCCGACGCCGGGCCGCGGTGCGTGATGCGTCCTTACTGGTAGACGGGTTCTGGACCTGAAGGTCCGCGGGCCGGTCCCTCCCGGGCGGCTGAATTCCTCCCCGCCCCCGCCAGCGCACCCTATCTGGGTGTGGCCGGCTCACCCCCTGCCGGGCTTGACTGACGCCATGGGGTCCCACAGGACGCCGACCAGGAACAGGGCAACTTCTATTTAGCCGCCAGCCGATGGCAGACGGACTGCCGGTTCGGAAGGTAACTGAGCGCATCACGTCCGGGGCCGCCCCTAGGGGTCGACTGGCCGGACTTGATCGGCCTGAACAAGTCACGCGGCAAGGGCCCAGCCGGGCAAGGCCGCATGAGAGAGGAGCCACGATGAGTGAGGTCACCGAGCAGCAGCTCGAGGACATGCAGGCATTGTTCGTCCAGACCGCGGCGAGCATGACCAGCGACCGGGGAACCATCACGTTGCACGGCCTGTCACCGTCGACGCTGTACTTCGCCGACCGTCCTCAGCGCGAGGTCGGGCACATGTTGTCCCGGCACTTCGTCGCCAACTGGGCACAAGGGGACAACAGCTTCGCGGGAAACCCCCCGAACGCCGTCCTGTCGTTCGCGGAGCCGGGCGACAGGCTCCCCGAGGACGCGGTGGTGGTCATCCAGGATCCGCACCTGGACGCAGACGCGCTCACTTACAGCATCAAGGTCCTCGACGGCACCGTACCGGCCGCCACCGGGCCCTGTGCGCTGTTCATCGACCCATTGGGACGTCCCTTGTCACCGGTCTCCGTAGCCGGGATGCACCGGCGCGCGGTTCGCCGGGGGCGCTGAGGGCCCCGACGGCCGGCAGTAGCCGACTCAGCCGGGCGGGGTTTTGCCTGGAGCATGCCGCCTCGTGACCGGGTTCATCAGCAAGGAGTAGCCATCATGCCCAGCGGCGTCGCCGGAGCCGCCGTTCGTGCCGCCTTCCCGGAGTTCGCTCGCAGGGTAGTGGATGCCGGGAGGGACAACGGGTGGGCCAGGCTGCCATGGCGGATGACCAGGTGAAAGGAAGACCGGCCGCGTCCGGCGGCGCCGGCCAGGATGGGGCCGCGGTCAGCGCCCCGGGCCCGGGGGTGTCCGCGCGGCCGGCCCCCGAGGGCTTCTGGGGACGTGCTGGGGCGCTCATCCGGACGCTCCGCGACGGCAACGATGCCATGGTGGAGGCCGCTGTTGTCCAGCTGAGCCGCCGCCGGCGCATCCTCGCGCCGCTGGCGCTGGCGGTGGGCGCGCTGGCCATGCTCTTCCATGGCCTGCGGCTGCTGCTGTCCAACTGGCGGCTCACCTTGGTCCAGGTGCTCCCGGCCATGTGGATCTGGGCCTCCATGCTGGACCTGAAGCTCCACGTGCTGCACGGCGCGTCCTTCCGCGAGTGGCGCGGCCCGGTCCTGATTCCCGTCCTGGCGGGCATCGTGGTCATCACGGCGGCCAGCTTCTTCCTCAATGCCGTGTTCGCGTTCGCCATCGCCAGGCCCGGCCCGCCGCAGATCCGGCCGGCGTTCGCCGCGGCCCGGTCCCACGCCGGGGTGGTGCTCGGCTGGGGCACGGGGGTGGGGTTGCTGCTGGGATTCTCCACCGTGGTCGTGGTGCGGTGGGGGCTGTGGTGGTTCGCGCTGTCGCTGAGCATCGTGCTGGGGATCATGATGGTGTGCTACGTGTCCGTGCCGGCCCGGCTGATCGGCGTCAAGACCACGCGTTCGCGGCGGGATAAGTTCACCGCCGCCGCCGTGGGCGGGGCGCTGGGGGCAGTGGTATGCACACCCCCGTATCTCCTGGGCCGGGTGGGCATCTTGCTGCTGGGGTCCCACACGCTGTTCTTCCTGGGCATCATCTTCCTGTGCGTGGGGGGCGTCCTGGAGGCCGGCACCGAGGGCGCGGTCAAGGCCGTCAAGGTAAGCGCCAAGCTGGTCACCGGGCACCGCCCTGACGATGAAGAGGTGCCGGAAGCAGCGTCCGACGCCCAGCAGTTGTGATGATCGGCATTCAGAGCGCGGCGAAGGACTCCGCCGAACGCCTGGGTGCGCGTGGCATCCGGCCTCTGACCGGGAGCTTCCTTCCCGCCATCCGAGTAGGCGCACCCGATCTGAGTGTGGCCGGGTCACCCCCTTGGAAGCTTGACTCACGCCATGGGCGGCGGCGGTCGCCCGCGCCATCGGGTTCGTCGAGGCGTGCGGGCGGGCGCGGGGTGTCCGGTACCCGTTCCAGGGCACGATCGCCACGACCGACGGGGAGAACCTGTGGACGTTCCGGTACTCCAGCGAGGGCAAGTCGCGGTCGCTGTTCTTCAGCCGCGACATCCGCGCGGTCCGGCAGCTGGCTCCGGACCGGGAGATCTTGCGCGAGGTGTCCGATGACACGCGGCTGGTGGTCTCCGAGCCAGTGGGTGACCTGCCCGGCGCCTGGGTCGAGATGCCCGAGGCCAGCTACGGGATGGTCAGCAAGGCAGGCGACCAGCTCCTGCCGTTCACCCCCAAGCCCCCGCCGCGAGCCCGGTAAGGATCCGGGAGCGTGCTGCGCCGGAGAATAGTAGCGACGCGGTGCTGAACCGCACAGGCTCCAGGATCGGGCGGCTGGATCCGGAGTCGGTGGCTGCGGGAGTGCAAGAGGAGTTCCACACGGTCGACCTGGCGACGCGGCGGCTCACCGCGCGAGCCGGGCGTCTGATGGAGCAGTTGCCCGCCCCATCTCCGGCGCCTCGATGAACCCGGCCCGGATTACTCCAGGTCCTACGCGGAGTGGCTAGGCCGGCCGCCGGGCGCCGGCAAGTGAAAGCGGGTGCTGGCCGGTTAACTGACCGGACGGACCACGGTTCTCGCCCCGGCGCCGCCGCCAGCGGGCGATTCGAGGTCTCACGGACGGCGGTGCGGCTGATCGGTGAGACAGGCGTCGAGCTGTCCGTCGATGGCGGTGGGGTCGAGGTCGGATCGGCCGGCGATGATGACGAGTTCGGTGCCGGGGGTCCGGCCGGCCCACTGGTCGAACCGGTGTGCCTCGCCTCGCTGCCCGACTGCCTGGAGCAGGTACCGGTGGCCGGGATCGCGGGCGCTGTGGACGAACCCCTTGATCCGGTAGACCGAACGGGGAAGAAGCCGGATCGAGGCGAGGAGCGCGTCGATGTCCACGGCGCTGTCGCGGCTGTAGGTCCAGTGCTGGAAAGCGCCGGACCCGTGGCGGTGGCCGCCGCCGGTTCCGCGGTCGGCGGTCGCCGCCGTTTCGGCCGGCCCGACGCCGAGCAGCACGTGGAAGGGCACCCGTGCGTGGCGGGTCTCGATGATGCGGACCGCGGGAAGGCGGTCGTGCACGAAGTCACGGACGGCGTCGACCCGGGCCCGGTCGGCGAGGTCGATCTTGTTGAGCAGGGCGATATCGGAGTACCCGATCTGGCCGAACACCAGGTCCCGGGTGGCGGGGTCCCGGGCCTGGGCGGGGAGCTGTTCGGCGTCGATGACGGCGACGATGCCGTCCAGGCGGATCGGCGACCGGAACACTTCGGAGGTGAACGTGCGGGCGAGGCCGCTCGGTTCGGCCACCCCGCTGGCTTCGAGCACGAGCGCGTCCAGGTCGCGGTCCTGGCCCAGGACACTGTCCACGGCGGCGACGAGATCGCCGCGGATCTCGCAGCACACGCACCCGTTGGCCAGGCTGACGGTGCCCGGCCCGACGCCGATGATCAGCTCGGAGTCGATGGCGACCGCGCCGAAGTCGTTGACGATCACCCCGATGCGCAGTCCGCGGGCCTCGGACAGGATCCGGTTGACCAGCGTGGTCTTGCCCGCGCCGAGGAACCCGGTCAGCACGGTGACGGGCGTCGCGCCCGCCGCGCCGGCCGGCTCGGCCGGTGCCAGGAGCCAGTCGAGATCCTCGGCCGGGCCGGGGCCTGTCACGGCCGGTCAGGCGTCCGGGGCGGTGAGGGCGTCGAGGTGCTTTTCCTTGTAGGCCTGCCGCTGCCGCCAGGCGGCCCCCATGCTCGCCAGCATGGCGTCGGGCAGGACTTCCACCGGGACGACGAGGTCGTCCTTGACCGGCCATTCCGGGAGCAGCTGCGGGTGGTAGCCGTCCGGGTAGTACTCCTCCGGATCGATCTCCTGGTCGCGGATGAACGGTTCCTGGATCTCCGCGCGGCTGGCCGGGGGATGCGGCACCACGAGCTGGCCGTCGTCGAAGTCGAACTGGGGCGCCCGGCTGTTGGGATAGTCCGGCAGCACGCCCTCGCGGACCCAGATGTCGTCCTTGGTGACGTTGACGACGATGCCGTCGGG
>Ga0335081_10012868_pt1 | contig 13542 bp, 7 predicted proteins | sample Lox_Sample_35_FD_206713 | JGI IMG/M metagenome (GOLD analysis project Ga0335081, IMG submission 206713) | Soil microbial communities from Loxahatchee National Wildlife Refuge, Florida, United States - Lox_Sample_3.5 | ecosystem: Environmental > Terrestrial > Soil > Wetlands | place: USA: Florida...
CGAATAGTAGCCGTGAGTGTAGGACGGGCGCGCGCCGCCGGGCACGACGGCAATCGCCGTCACCACCCAGGCGGGCAGGATGACGGCGTTGGGGCTGCGGGGGCCGAAGTTGTCTACCACCTCTTCCACCGTGACCAGAGAGCGGCGGGCGGCAAGCACGACTTCCTTTTGCACGCCGACGATGCCTTCGAGCAGGACGTTGCCTTCACGGTCGGCCTTTTGCGCGTGGATCACGGCGACATCGGGACGGAGGGCGGGGACGCAGGCGAGCGATTCGCCGGTGAAAGGGCAGGTGACGAAGCGGATGTTGGGGTTGACGGCGGGGAGGCCGACGCCCTGGTAGCCGCGGAAGATGGCGCAGGGCAAACCGGCAGCTCCGGCCGCATAGGCATTGGCCATGGCGGCGTGGCTGTGCTCCTCAATTTCGATGGCGTGGGGCCATTGCTTTTCCACGGCTTCGCGGAAGCGGTGGAGGGAGCCGACACCGGGGTTGCCACCCCAGGAGAAGACCAGCTTGCGGGCGCAGCCGGCGCCGATCATCTGATCGTAGAGCAGGTCGGGGGTCATGCGGACGAGGGTCAGATTGCGCCGTTTCTGGCGGACGATTTCGTGTCCGGCGGCGAAGGGGATGAGGTGGGTAAAGCCTTCGAGCGTGACCGTATCTCCATCATGGATAAGGCCGGACACGGCTTCGGACAGATTACGGAACGAACCCATTTTGCGAATCGCTCGCGACGGTGCGCCGTCCGGCATTAAACTCCAGCGGCGGGGTGTTGTCAAGTTGGCGAATTGTTGTTACTCATCTTATTTCGCCCGGCCGCCGTCGTGCTGTTCCTTGAGGAATCGTGGATCGTCCATGCGCGGGCTGCCGGGCGCCGGATCGAGCGGGTCCTTCACTCTTGCCGGATCGAATAGGGCGGGGTCGAGCGGCAGCGCGTGGTAGGGGCGAAAATCCGGTTCGCCGCCGAAGCAGTCGCTCAGATCGGAAGCCGCGGCGTCGAACAGGTTCAGGGGCGGCAAGCCCAGCAGCCGGAAGATCGTTTTCAACAGCCCTGGGAAGCTGGAGTTTACGTGCGACGCATAATTCCTGCGCGCAAACGGGCTCGCCACCAGCAAAACGGTGCGATGCGAATCCACGTGGTCCACGCCGCTCTGCGAATCGTCTTCCGTCACAAAAACCGCCATCTCACGCCACCAGCGGGTTTGCGACAGGAATTCCATAATGCGGCCGAGCGCGTAATCGTTGTCGGCAATATAGGAGGCCAGGTACGGGTAGCCGTCCGCCGGGCGCACGCGCGCCGTATGGTCCTGGGGAAGGTGAATGTAAATGAACTGCGGGAAGGGTTCGCCGCCATTCACGTACTTGCGCTCGATCTCGGCGATGAACTGCGAAGCCCGGTACTGATCGGGAATGTTGGTGTTGAACTGCGGGTAGTCGCGGGAAGTATTGCGGTAGAGCGGCTCGGGCATGGGCACGTTGGTGAGGTAGCGCGCCCCGGTCGGCTTCTCGCCCGGCTCTTCCACCACGCCGGCCAATTCGAAACCCTCGCCATAATTGCGAAACGAAATTCCGTGCCGCTCCAGATGGTGCCAGATGGTGCCGGCTTCCAACAGTTCTTCCGGATGCACGGATGAGTTGGATTGCGCAAACGAAAGGCGGCCGGGCGCGCTGGTTGGGAGCACGAATTCCTTCTCGCCTCCATAAGCGGCCATGAGAGAGCTCTCGGTCCAGGCATTGGGGTAGGAACCGACCAGCCAATGGTGGCCGTCCACGCTTACTTCGGAATCGGCGTAGAAATTGTCGCTGAAGGCGTAGCGCGTCGCCAGCTCATGATGATTCGGGCTGACGTTGATGCCCTTCAGCATCGGCGGTGGGGGAACGGAACGTCGATCGGGAGCGACAGTAGCGTTGCGCCCGAAGCGCGCCAGCGAAGACGCTCCAGCCACCGCGCCATTCGACGCGGCCATATCGCCAAACATTTCGTCGAACGTCCGGTTCTCTTTCACGATCAGCACCACGTGCCGGATCGCCGGGGGCAAGGGCCGCGCTGCCTCCGCTGCCTCGACAAAGCCGTTGTTGCGCATGACCTGCCCGGTCAATCGCTCAAGCTCGCCGGGCTGCGGAAGCGGAAACATCGAGATCGATCCGCGGCGGAAGCTGCCCTGAAAGGTGTCCCGCATTGCCGGATCGCTGTTGGGACCGGTGCCGTGGCCCTTCGCGTTCACCACGTAGACCATACCGGCGTCGGTGGCCGCCCGCGTCGGGAACCAGGCGGCCGGAATGTGGCCCAGTAGGCGCATCGCGGGCGCATCGATCACCCCCACCGCGTTGATTCCCGCCTCGGCCACCAGAAGCCGGTTCGCTTCGGCGCACCAGGTCAGCCCCACTGGCAGAATGCCCCGCAAATGCTCCAGGCCGGCAATCCGGATGGAAATTTCGCCGCTGATGCGATTGCTGCTTTCTTCGATCGCCGTGATGGAGTCGTTGTTGCCATTGGAGACGAAAACAAATCCGCCGCCCACCGCGACGCCCGAGGGGCTGCTCCCGCCCGCGCTCTGGGCGCCGAATGGCAGACCCGTGCGGATGAGCGCCACCAGCTTCGGCTTGGCGGGGTCGGCCAGATCGATCACCGCCAGGGAATTCGATTCCGGCACATTCGGATCGCCCAGGCCGGGCACATCCACCGTTCCGGCCGCGGTTTCCCGCCGCGCGCCGTGAAGCGCTTCCGCCGAAGGAAATCCGAAAGCCGGAAACGGCAATCCGTTCCGCAACGCTGTTTTCGGCGTGGCACCCGGGACCGGATGGTATTCGAACATCCCGATATTGGTGACGTACGCTCTGTGGCCGTCGGCGGAGAGCGCAATCGCAAACGGCAGGCGCCCCAGCCGCAGCGAAGCGATCACGCGCCGTTTGCGCGTGTCGATAACCGCAAGACGGAAGTTGGCTTGATCCACGACGTACAACATTCCGCGCGCGCGATCGAACGCCAGGTCGCCGGTATAGCTGTCTTTATAGCCGTTCTGGTTCAAGTTGAATACGAATTTCCGCGTCCCGCTGCGAGGATCGATCGCCCGCACCCGTCCGGATTCGCCCTCGGAGGCGAACAATTCGCGCTCGCCGTTGAAGGCCAGCCCCATGAACACGCTGTGCCAGTCGTTTTCTTCGGGCTCGCCCTCCGCGTCCCGCCGCTTGGGCGGAGCCACCAGTTGGCGGGTCTCCCACGCACTGTCCTTCCTTTGCAGAATGGTCAGGGAGTAACGGTCGGGCCCTCCATTGGCGGAAACCACCATGCGGCCGTCGGGGCTGATGGCGATGCCGAACGGCCCCGGTCCGGTGGTGAACTGCTGCCCCAGGGGCGTGATCAGCCGCCCGCCCGGCAGAACGCTCTCCCCGGCAGGGTTTCGCAGGGCGGGCCGCTCCCCCGCCGGAGCGGTGTAGTCGGCTGCCATCAGCGCCGGAGCAAAAACAAAGCAGAGGAGGATGCGCATCCGTTTCCGATGATACGAAAAACGGGAGTTGCGAGTATTTCCACAAGATGGCGACTTGGCTTGTTTTGCGTAAGACCGCTTGCTGGCGCGCACGGCTGCGTCTAAAACCCGAACTGCCGCGGATTCCTTCCAATCAAGATGGCCGCGAATACCTTGGGAACGTACTCGCGCGTTTCCAGCGGCAGCGCGCGCGTGCGGTAGAGATACCAGAAATTGCGCTGCTTGATGGGGTCCTTCACGGTTCTGCTCACCGCCTGCTTTACCTTCGCCGTGCCGCCGTCGTATGCCGCCAGCGCCAGCATCACCGAACTGCCTGCCCCGAAATCGAGGATCAGATCGCGCAGGTATTTGCATATGGCGCGCGTCGATTTCACAAGGTCATTGCGCTCGTCGATGGGCCCGTCGACGCGCAGCCCGTACGCCTTAGCGGTAGGTTTTGTGAGCTGCCACGGACCCGCCGCGCCGGCGGGGCTTGCCTGGCCCGGCATAAGCGCACTCTCCACTATCGGAATGTAGGCCAAGTCCGCGGGCAGTTGCTCCTGCTGCAGGATTCTTCGCATGGTTTCGACCTGGCTGCGGTCCTCGTCAAGCGCGTGCGTGAAATTGGGGCGGTCCGGCCCCTGATCCTGCTGGATGTAGTGATTCACGCGCTCCGTGAAGTCAGGTGGAATGCTGTAGACCTCCGCGCCGAATTCGGCCATCAGCGAGCGCAGTTCCCGCGTGACGGGGTCGCCGTCCTCATGCCCGCCGCCCAGGCGGTATAGCAGGCTCCGCTGCAAAGACTCGGCCTGGTTCTGATAATCGCCGAGCTGGGAAAGCAAACGATCGAAGTCCGTGCCTTCGCTCGCCTTTTGCAACTGCGCTTCGAGCTGCCCGATGTGGCTGTCGATGGCGTGCTTCTCGCGATTCAAAGTGGCGATTTTCCAGAGGGCGAGCGCCGAAACCAACACCAGCGCCGCCGCCAGCGAATAGCCCACGATGCGCAAACGGCGGTGGCTTTGCCGCAGCGCCTGCTCGATTACGCCGCGCATGATGGTCAGCGTCTCGCCGCCGGCGCCGTGCGCCCGCATGCGCCGCGCGCGCATTACCGCGGAAGAAAGCATCTCCTCGGCAGCCGCCAGCGGAGATGACGCCGGTTTGGGCAGGGGCGCGGCCGCCGAAGGCGGAATTTCCATGGTGCGGTCCAATCCCGCGGGCGCAGCCGCTTCCAGGATCAGCGCGAATTCCGTCCCCGGGTTTCCCAGTTGAATCACCGCCCCGGGAGAGCAATCGGCGTCGGCGACGCGCTCACCGTTGAGCCATGTTCCGTTGGTGCTGCTGAGATCGCGAACGCGCCACACACCGGCGTCCTGCCAGATCTCCGCATGGTAGAGCGAGATGGTAGCGGAATCGGCACCATCGATCACCACGTCGTTGTCCGGCGCCCGCCCGACGCGCGTAGTGCCGTCCCGCACCGGGAATCGCGTCCCCGCCAGCGCACCCGACCGGCATAACAGCCAGGCCTTTGCCTGCGAGCCCGCTATTGCCTGCTGAGCCATGATCGTATCCTCTGAGCGGCAGCATTCTTTCTTCCATTGTGCCTCCCAGCGGTTTCGCATGTCGCCCTATGTGCTCCTCCTCACACCCGCCCTCGGATATACTCAAGCCGTAAGGAGTCACTATGCGCAAACTCGCGGTCTGCCTGCTGGCTGCTTCCGCCGTTGTTCTGGCGCAGCCGTCCTCATACCGGATCACCCACACCTATACTTTGGGCGGGGAAGGCCGATGGGATTACGTCGTGCCCGATCCTCCCAACCATCGCGTCTTCATTGCCCGCCAGGATCGTGTGATGGTGGTGGACGAGGATACCGGCAAACTGCTGGGCGAGGTCACGGGAATCGACGGCGCCCACGGCACGGCGCCCGTGAATTCCGAGGGCCGCGGATTCGCCACCTCGGGCAACGATGGCACCGTTCGCATGTTCGACCTGAAAACCTTTAAGGTGCTGGATAAAATTCCCGCCGCCGAAGATGCCGACGCCATCGTTTACGACGCGCCATCGGGTCGGGTATTTACATTGAATGGCGACGCCCACTCCTCCACCGTGATCGACGCGCAAACCGGCAAGCCGCTGGTGAATCTTCCGCTCGGCGGCAAACCGGAATACGGCGTTTCGGCCGGCGACGGCAAGGTGTATGCCAACCTCACCGACATCAGCGAGGTGGTGGAGATCGACGCCAAAAACGCCACCGTGACCCGGCATTGGCCCACACCGGGGTGCAAGCAGCCGGTTTCCATGGCCATCGATACCGTTCACCACCGGCTGTTCAGCGGGTGCCGCAGCGGGGTGATGGCCGTTTCCGATTATCAGGCAGGTAAAGTGGTGGCGACGCTTCCCATCGGCACGGGTGTGGATGGCGCCGGCTACGATGCCGCTTCGGGCGATGCGTTTGCCTCGAACGCGAACGGCACCCTCAGCGTGATCCACCAGGATTCGCCCGACCGCTATCACGTCGCCCAGACGATCGAGACGCCGCAAGGCTCGCGCAATATGGGGCTCGACCCAACCAATCATCGCGTGTTCGTCGTATCCGCGAAGTTCGGGCCCGCGCCCGCGGGCGGACGGGGCCGCGCACCGGTGCTTGCCGGAACGTTCAGCCTGATGGTGATCGAACGCGTTTCTCAATAAAGGAAATAGAGAGAGGAATCGACTATGAGCTCGGGCCCGTTATTCGCCGCGGTAGTGGCCTCGGCGGCCATTACCAACGCCGCCGTGCGTGTGGAGAAGATCAATTACAAGGGATGGCCGAACTGCTACCGCATCAGCAATGGCGAAATTGAGGCGGTGGTCACCGGCGACGTGGGGCCGCGCGTCATTCGCCTGGGTTTTGTGGGCGGACAAAACCTTTTCAAGGAATTCTCCGACCAGATCGGCAAGACTGGGGAACCGGCGTTTCAACTGCGCGGCGGGCACCGGTTGTGGAAGGCTCCCGAAGATCCCGTGGCGTCCTGGGCTCCGGACAATGTTCCGGTCGAAATTACCGTCACCAAATCCGGCGTGGTGGCGATGGAGCCGGTTGAGCCGCTGACGAAATTGCAAAAGGAGATCGCGGTGGAAATGGCCGACACCGGAACCAGCCTCACGGTGCGGCACCGGCTGATCAATCACGGCTTGTTCCCGCTGGAGTACTCGGCCTGGGGACTCACCATGATGGCGCCCGGTGGCACCGCCATCACCGGCTTTCCGCCGCGCGGCAAGCACCCGCAGCAGTTGGAGGCCACCAATCCCCTGGTAATGTGGGCGTATACCGATCTTTCCGACCCGCGCTGGAAGTTCACCCGCAAGTACATGATGCTGCGCCAGGACCCGGCCAATGCCGAAGCGCAAAAGCTCGGCTTGTTCAATCGCAAAACCTGGGTCGCCTATGTGCTCAACGGCGAAATGTTTCTGAAGCAGACCGTGGCGGACCCCGCGCTCCCCTATCCCGATTTCGGCTGCTCTTTCGAAACCTTCACCAACAATGAGTTTCTGGAGATTGAGACGCTGAGCCCGCTCACAAAAGTCCCTCCCGCCGGCAGCGTCAGTCACGTGGAGCATTGGAGTGTTCACCGCGGCATCAGTCTCCCGGGCTTCACCGAAGCGGAGTTGGATCGCGTGATTCAGCCGCTGCTGCGGTAACGCCGGCAGTCTTGCTGCCGGCACGCCGACGGCAAGACCGTCGGCGCTACCGATTTGGCCGCCGACGTGCACATTCAGATGTGGTATGTCGCCCGAAACGTCAGCATCGCCGCATCTCGTGCTGCCCCACGATACAACCGACTTCGAACTGGCCCTTGGCCGCCAGAAACTGCGCCTGACGAATTTACAGAAGCAGTTTTGGCCGGAATTGCACATTTCCAAGCGTGACCTGCTGCAATATTACATTGACGTCTCCGGTGTTCTCCTGCCGCACCTGAAAAATCGCGCCATGGTCATGAAGCGCTATCCCAATGGCGCCGACGGAGAGTTTTTCTTCATGAAGCGCGCGCCTTCGCCGCGGCCCCAATGGGTTCGCACCTGCGCCATCGAGCACGCTTCCAAGGGCGTCATCGATTTCCCGGTGGTGCAGGATCTGGCTTCCCTGCTTTGGATTGTCAACCTGGGTTGCATCGACCTAAACCCCTGGTACGCCCGCTGCGACGATGTTCAGCGGCCCGATTATCTGCATTTCGATCTCGATCCCGTGCCGGGAGCCGGTTTCGAGCGCGTGCTCGAAGCCGCCATGCGCGTCCGCGAAGAGCTGTTGTCCATGAAGATCCGCTCCTACCCGAAGACCACCGGCTCGCGCGGCGTCCACATCTACGTTCCCATCAAACGCGGGCCCGAGCAGAAGCGCGTCTGGGGATTCGCGAAAGAACTGGCGCGGCGCCTGGCGGAGCGCTTTCCGCAACTCATCACCGGCGAATACCGCATCGCCAAGCGTCCGGCCGGCCACGTGCTGGTGGATTACAACCAGAACGCCTGGGGGCGCACCCTGGCGTCCGTATATTCCGTGCGTGCCACGCCCAAAGCCACCGTCTCGACCCCCGTAGCCTGGAAGGAAATCGAGCGCGGCATCCGCATGGAAGACTTCCGCATCGATAACGTACCCGAGCGCGTGCGCTCGCTCGGCGACCTTTGGGCGCCACTGGCGCAAGCCCGTGGCCGCATCGACCTGGAGAGCTTCCTGTGACGCTTCCACCCATGGAAGCACTCGCCGCCACCGAACTGCCGCGCGGCCCCGAGTGGCAATATGAGCCCAAATGGGATGGCTTCCGCTCGATCGCCACCCGCCGCGGGCGCAAAGTGGAGCTGCAATCCAAATCCGGGCAGCCGCTCGGCCGTTACTTTCCGGATATCGTCGAGGCCCTTCTGCAGCTCAAGCCGAAACAGTTCATGCTCGACGGCGAGTTGGTGATTCCCGTCGAAGGCGATCTCGTCTTCAATGAGCTGCAGCTTCGCCTTCACCCCGCCGCCAGCCGGGTAAACATGCTGGCCCGTGCCCACCCGGCTCTGTACCTGGTTTTCGATCTGCTGGAAGATGCGCGCGGCGAATCGTTCCTGGCCCGGCCGCTGCGCCAGCGACGGCAGCGGCTGGAGGCATTTGCCGCCAAATATTTCAGTGACACCGTGCGCCTATCCCCCGCCACCGCCGATTTGAGCCGGGCGCGCCGATGGCTCCGTACCATGGGCGGCGGCCTCGACGGCATCATTGCCAAGAACCTGGATGCGCCTTACGAAGCCGGCCAGCGCAGCGGCGCCATGCAAAAGATCAAGGACCTGCGCACGGCCGATTGCGTGGTGGGCGGTTTTCGCTATGCTTCCAAGGCGCGTGTAGTCGGCAGCCTGCTGCTGGGTCTCTACGGCAGCGACGGCCTGCTGCATCACGTTGGCTTCACGTCTTCCCTTGCCGCCGGCGAGCGCGCGGCGCTCACGAAGAAGCTGGAAGCGCTGCGCCATGCGCCCGGCTTCACCGGCCGTTCGCCGGGCGGCCCGAGCCGCTGGAGCACCGAACGGTCCGGCGAATTTGAGCCGCTCGCCCCCAAGCTGGTGGTGGAAGTGCAGTACGACCACTTCACCGGCGGCCGTTTCCGCCACGGCACCAGGCTGCTCCGCTGGCGCCCCGACAAAGCTCCGCGCCAGTGCACCCTGGCCCAGGTGGAGCAGGAAGCGCGCTCGCCATTGCGGCTGATCGCATAAGGCCGTACCGCAGCACCGCCCCTGCCTTGCATCGCACGTTACCATGGCTGTATACCAGTTAGATCTGGGTACCTATGAAATCACTGCTCCGCGCTCGCTCCATCCTGATCGGCTTTGCCGCCCTCGCCGTTTTTGCCTGCCTTGTGATTGTGCCGAACATACAGGCGCAGAACCGCATGAACTATTCGCTGGTCGCCGAGGACCGCGGCCACATTGCCCTCGGCCTCGCGCTCCGCAAATTGAGCGTGTCCGGCACGTTCATGCAGGCTCCGGCCCATCCCGACGATGAAACCAATGCGCTGTTTGCCCTCTTCGGCTATGGCATGGGCCTGCGGGTGGTGGACGTGCAGAACAACCGCGGGGATGGCGGCCAGAACGAGATCGGCCCCGAGCTTTTCCGCGACATCGCGGTGCTGCGCACTTCCGAGCTGCTGGCCGCCCACCGCATCGATGGCGCCGAGCAATACTTTACCCGCGCGATCGATTACGGCTACTCCTTCGACCCCGAGGAAGTCATCGCCAAATGGGGACGGAAAGAAATCGTGGGCGATTACGTGCGGTTGATCCGCACGCTGCGGCCGGATGTGGTGGTCACCATGAATATTCAGGGCCGCGGCGGCGACCGCGCGCACGAAGCCACCACCATTCTTGCCCGTGAGGGCTATCTCGCGGCCGGCGATCCTACTAAATATCCGGAACAGATTGCCGAGGGCCTGCGCCCCTGGGAGCCCCGGAAGCTGTATTTCTCCTCCGGTTTCGGCGGCCCGGGAGGGCCTGCCGGCCAGGGCGGCAGAGGGGGCCGCGGCGGCCGTGGCGGCGCTCCGCCTGCCGATGCCGCGCCGGCGGCTGCGCCCGTGAAGCTCACCCCCGTGGATACCGCGGCCTACGATCCGCTGCTGGGCCGCACTTACCAGGAGATTGGCACCGACGCCCGCAGTTTCCATAAATGCCAGGGCATGGGCGGCATGCTGATGGGCGCTCTCATGGCGGGGCGCGGCGGCCGCGGCGGTCCGGGTGGCTACCAGCTCATGGAGACTTCCATGCCGGGCGAAAAAGACAAGGTCGAAAAGTCGCTGTTCGACGGCATCGACACCGGCCTCACCGCCCTGGCGCAGTATGCCGCACCCAATCCGCCCGCGGCTCTCACCTCGGCGCTGGCCGCCATTCTGGCCGATGCCGAGCGCGCGCAGGGCGCTTTCGCCACCGGCAACGACGCCGCTACCGCCGCACCCATTGAGGCCGGACTCGCCGCCGTCCGTTCCTTGCGCGGCCAGCTTGCCTCCATGGGCCTCTCGGATTCCGCCCGCTACGAAATCGATTTCCGCCTCAAGATCAAGGAGCGCGACTACGAAGATGCCGTCCTCACCGCCCATGGCATTACCTTCGATGCCGTCGCCGATGACGGCCTCGTCATCGCCAGCCAGCCGGTCAAGCTTTCACTCGCGGCCCAGAATCGCGGTCCTTCCGATGTCGCCATCACCGTCGCCGCCGTCGCCGGCTTCGACGTGCCGGGTAGCTGTGCGCCAGCCACTCTGAAGAAAGACGCCGCATTCACTTGTTCCGTGGACGCCCATATCCCTAAGGACGCCAAAGCCACCACTCCTTACTTCAACGACAACTATTGGAAGCACCCTGAAAACCAGGCCATTCAAAACTTCGACCCGGCCGTGCCGTTCGGGGTTCCTTTCGCTCCCACCCCCTTTCGCGCGGTCTTCCACGTGAAAGCCGGCGATGCCGAGGTCACCCGTGAAGTGCCCGTGCAATATCGCTACGTGAAAGATACGTTCTTCGGCGAAAAGCGCATGGAGCTGAACGTGGTGCCCGCGTTTTCCGTGGCTACGTCGCCCGCTCTCATGGTGATTCCCGCGCCCGCCGCCGGTGCGGCTTCCGCCAAACCCATCGAGCGCGAAGTGCACGTAACCGTGACCAACGGCACCAAGGGCGCGGCCCAGGTCACCGTCGCGCTCGAACTGCCGCGCGGCTGGAAGGCCGAGCCCGCCAGCGTTCCCATCAGCTTCGCTCACGAAGACGAATCGCTCTCCGCCCGTTTTCAAATCACCGCGCCCGCGCGTCTCTCCCTCGGCGAATTTGCGTTGCGTGCCGTCGCATCCGCCGGCTCTGAAAAATTCTCCAGCGGTTACCAGGCGATTGAGTATCCGCACATTCAGCGCCGCCAGGTGATGAAGCCCGCGGAAACCTCGCTTAAAGTGGTCGATGTCAAGACCATTCCCAACTTGAGCGTGGGCTACATCGTGGGCGTCGGCGACCAGGTGCCCGCCGCGCTTGAGCAGTTGGGCGCGCACGTTACCTTCATCGATCATGAGGCGCTGGCCTGGGGCGATCTGTCGCGCTACGACGCCATCATCACCGGCGTCCGCGCCTACGAGCGCCGCGACGATCTGCGCGCCTACAACCGCCGCCTGCTCGACTATGCCGAGCGCGGTGGAACCGTCATCGTGCAGTACAACAAGATGGAATTCAACCAGGCGGAGTACGGCCCTTATCCCGCCAAAGTGAGCGGCAATCGAGTCTCTGACGAAACCGTCCCCGTCAAACTGCTGGTGCCCGATCATCCGGTGTTCAATTACCCCAACAAAATCGGCCCGGCTACATGGGCCGGTTGGGTACAGGAGCGCGGCCTCTACTTCCTCGGCGACAAGGACAAACGCTACATCGACCTGGTCTCGATGGTAGATTCCTTCAAGGACAATCCCGGCGAGAAACTCGGTTCCCTGGTGGAAGGCAAGGCCGGCAAGGGCCGCTGGATTTATCTCGGCCTCGGCTTGTGGCGGCAATTACCTGCGGGCACCGAGGGCGCTTACCAGTTGCTGGCCAACCTCATCAGTCTCGGCCGGGCTCCCGCCGCCGGCAAGGAAACCTTGGCGGCCCGCTGATGAGCACCACCCGCCGCCGCGCCATCCAGACCATGGGAGCGGCCCTGGCGGCGCTCTCCGGTACGGCGCAGGAGCGCTCCGAAGCCCCCGGCGGGTTGACGCTTTGGTACCGCCAACCGGCCTCCAAATGGGAATCGGAAGCCTTGCCTATCGGCAACGGAAACCTCGGCGCCATGGTTTTCGGCGACGTCGCGCATGAGCGCCTGCAATTGAACGAGCACAGCCTCTGGTCCGGCCACCCCGAAGTAATCGATAGCGCGCGAACTCTCGAATTCCTGCCCCAGGTGCGGCAATTGCTCTTCGACGGCAAATACTCCGAAGCGCAACAGATGGCCAGCCGCGACATGATGGTCCACAACCGCGCCACGCCCGCGTCTTATCAATCGCTCGGCGACTTGCTGCTCGATTTTCCGCACGCCACGGCCGAAGATTACCGCCGCGAGCTGAACCTCGACACCGGAATCGTGCGCGTCGCCTACCGCACCGATGGCGTCGAGTACGTCCGCGAAGTCTTTGCATCGTATCCTCATCAGGCAATCGTTATGCGCATCTCGGCCCATCGTCCGGGTGCGCTATCTTTCACCGCCCGGCTGGCGCGCGAAGAGAATGCCTCGGTGGAATACTCCGCACCCAGTCACGCACTGCTGCACGGGCAGGCGCGCGATGATGGTGTCTTGTTCGCCTGTCAACTCGATATAGGCATCGAGGGCGGGCAAATCAGAGCGACCGCCGACGGCCTTGTCGTCGAGAACGCCAATTCGGCCCTGCTGTGGCTTGTGGCGGCTACGAACTATAACCGGAACGCGCCCGACTTCAGAGGTGCAGATCCCCGGGCAACCTGCCGCTCCATTGCCGACACAACCCTTAAGAAGCAGTGGCAACCGGTTCGCGAGGCTCACGTGGCCGAACACCGCCGGCTCTTTCGCCGCGTCGAGCTCGATCTCGGCGGCGCCGATCTCTCCGCCACTCCCACCGACGAGCGCCTTGCCGCCGTCGCCAATGGCGCCGAAGACCCCCAACTCCTGGTGACGTATTTCCAATACGGCCGCTATCTGCTGCTTTCCAGCTCGCGCCCCGGCACGCTGCCCGCCAACCTGCAAGGCTTGTGGGCGCAGGGCATGGCGCCGCCGTGGTCGGCGGACTATCACGTCAACATCAATATCCAGATGAACTACTGGCCGGCGGAAGTCACCAACCTTTCCGAGTGCCACCTGCCGCTGTTCGATTTCACCGAAATGCTGCGCGCACCCGCGCGCCGCACCTCCAAAACGGCTTACGGATGCGGCGGTTTGGTGGTGCACTATACAACCACGCCGTGGGCCCAGACCGCCCTCACCGGCAATACGCAATACGGCCTTTGGCAGGGCGGCGGCGGCTGGCTGGCGCGCCATTTTTGGGAGCACTACCTTTTCAGCGGCGATCGCAAGTTTCTGCGCGATCGCGCTTATCCCATCCTGAAAG
>Ga0335081_10012869_pt1 | contig 13541 bp, 6 predicted proteins | sample Lox_Sample_35_FD_206713 | JGI IMG/M metagenome (GOLD analysis project Ga0335081, IMG submission 206713) | Soil microbial communities from Loxahatchee National Wildlife Refuge, Florida, United States - Lox_Sample_3.5 | ecosystem: Environmental > Terrestrial > Soil > Wetlands | place: USA: Florida...
CCGTACCAAACGCCTGCGGTAAAAGGCCCCCACCATAATTCCGAACGCAATGAATAATGAATGATGTGCGAGGCTACAAGGGACAAGGTTCGCCCAAGCGTTTGCGGCCAGGGGGGATTTATGACGTCTCCAGCCGAGTACCCCGACCGAATTTGGTTCAATCCACCAAGGTTCTGGGAAGCAACCAAGGGCATCCAGCCCGAAGCCGCAGCTGAGCTTCTGGACAGGATAATCGACCTTGCGGAAGCCAGAGATCTGGAGAAGCTTCGCAATTTTGACTTTGTTTCTTTCGGCACTCCCCGGCGAAAAGTGACCTGACTCTCCGTCCGCCGCTCCGAGAACCAGCCGCAGTTCGATCTCCGTGACTGCGCCATGTCAGACCACCCCCGGAATGCAGCCGATGTCTCTCGACCGAGCCTGTTTCGTCGATTACTCGCCACCCCCGGTGCCGGCTGGCCACTGCGCTGATCCGCTCGGTTGCGTGATTGCTGTCTTGGCGCGGAAGCGCTCGAGCAGGTCCCGCCGATTCGCACGCAAGTCTAGGCCGCTGCGAACTGACGGATACGGCTGCGATCCTTTCAGGCCCTCCCAGAGAATGTGGTTGTAACGGTTGAAGTCGATACGGTCTTCCGTCGAGAAATCCATTCCTTGCGTGACCTTTGCCCAGTAGCCCGAATCGTGTGTTGAATAGAGGATGTGATGCCCGGCAGCGAGCGGCGGCAGGGGTAGGTCGGTGCTGTACAGCATGTCCGATGGAACTGCCCGGAAGGTCCAGTGCTTCTGCCTGGTGTCGAACACATCCGCCATGGGCACGGCCAAGGCATCATTCAAGTTGCAGTGGCCGATCCCGAGAATGTCCTCGATTGTGCGCATCATGCTCAGAGTGTTGTACGAAGCGGAAACTACGGCCCCGTGCTTCACGTAGGGTCCCACGACGAAGGCGATGCTGCGGTGTGCATCCACGTGGTCGCCGCCGTCCTGCGCGTCGTCCTCGATAATGAAGATCAGCGTGTCATCTTTGTAGCGGCTGTGGGCAATCTTCTGCACCACCAGGCCAACCGCGTAGTCATTGTCCGCTTCGTCGAGTTCCACCGTGTTGACTCCCATGATGGCTATGCTGAAGTTCCCGGTATGGTCATGGGGCAAGCGCAGCAGGGTGAGATTCGGAAGTCCGCCAACGGCGTAGTTGGTGTCGAACTCCCGCTCCCACTCCTTGAAGCGGTAGAAATCGGGGAAGGTCATGTCGAACCCGCGGAAATACGGGTCGGTATAGGGACGAAGTGCCCCGTCGGTTTCATAGGCCACAGTCGTCCCCGTAGAAGCCGGGTCAAGAAGTTCCGGGATACCCAACGGCGTATATGGCTCCGGCAAGTTGTAGCGGGACAGGTCAATGAAGAACCCGTAGTTGCGCAACGACAGCCCGGCGCGAAGCGCGGCGTTCCAAAGGAAACCGGCACCTTGCTCACCCTGCGGACCATCGGGTGCTGCGGTATTGGCCGTGCCCGGCAGCACATCCGGATCCTCGGGAGAAAGAGGATCAGCCGCAAGACGTTCGGGCAGGGTTGCGTAGCCGACATTGATGTTGCGGTTCGTGCCCTCCGAGTCATAGCTCAGACCACGGCCCGCATACTCCACCGAGGTTTGCTTCTCGACCACATCGGTGGCATGCGCCGAGGTAGACCACGGCCAACCGTCCATGCTGACCTCGCTGGTGTCGTAGAAGTTGTCCAGATCGACGAACTGGCGCGCGAGCTTGTGCAGGTTGGGCGTGGTGGCTTCCCCAAATTGCACGATTTCGGGATCGCCATTTCCAACTTCCAGGTCTCCCAGGATCTGGTCGTAGGTGCGGTTCTCCTTGATGATGTAAATGATGTGGTGAATGTGGTTGCGCAGAAACGCCATCTTGCTTGCGTCTTCGTCACGGAGTTTGCGGCCGAAGTGGTTGTTATCGGCAACCTGCTCCGTCAGGCGCGAAAGCTCTCCAGGCCCGGGAGTAGGAAAGCTCTGGAGTCCCGCCTTGATCAATTGCAGATCATACTGATTGCTGGCGTTGCACTGCGCCGTCTGCGCCGCCGTGAGCCCGTGGCAATAGCCGGGATTGGGCCCGGTCGGCGATTTGCCGTTGACCACATAGACGTAGCTGCCATCGGCGCTGAAGCTGGCCGCGTTCGGATACCAGCCGGTGGGGATCAGGCCGACGACGCGGCCTGACTTCGGCGAACTTCCCAACTCGACTACGGCAACCTCATTCATCGCGCCGTTGGTCACATACAGAGACTTCTCGTCGGGTGAGAGCGCTACGTTGTTGGTGTTGCTTCCTTTGAACTTGGATCTGGATTGAGAAAGCACGTGGTCCGGCGCCGTCACCGGGATGTTGTCTGTGAGCTGGTTAGTGGCGGTCGAGATCACTCCGACCGAGTCGGTATTGTCCTGGGCCACAAACAGGGTGGATTGACTGTGGTTGAGGACCATCTTGTTCGGCTGGCCCGGAAGCGCGATCCGGGTAAGGACCGCAGGTGTGCTGCCTTGAATGTTCACTACGACAATCTCACGGTCGCGGATGCTCGACACGTAGGCAGTGTCGCTCCCCTTGATGACCACCCAAAGGGGATACTCGCCACCGGGCACACCTGAGTTCTGCGGATTCAACTTACCGGGGCGCAGATCGATTTCCGCAGAGACGCTCCAGCCGCTCTGAGACTTGGTGAGCACGCTGATGGAATCGTTGTAATAATTCGTGACCACCAGTTTGGAGCCGTCCTGAGTGATGGCGATCCCGGCGGCCTGTGGCGCTACCTGAAGCCCCACTCCACCGAGCGAGACAGGCGGATTCGCCTCGGCAAGGTGGCCAAGCTCTATCGGGCTGCCCGCCTGCTCCGACCACAATCCGTTCTGCCCGAGGGTGTAGATATGAACGTCGTCATCCACGCCGCCGGGAACGTAGAAAGCCTTCCCTGACGGGTCGAAGGCGATCCCGTTGTAGGTGTTGGGGACCTGAAGCGCCTGCTTCTGGATCGGGGCGTGGTTAGAGATGTCAAAGACGAACACGAACTGTGTGGAGTCGGCCGTGTTGGCAGATCCATCGGGATTCTGGAGCAGGTTGTACCCGCTGGTGAGGACCAGCAAGGTCTTTCCGTCCGGACTCACGACGGTGCTCACCGCCTGTCCGGCAAGGTACTGAGGGTTGTCGCTCAAGCCGGGATTCAGCGGCACGAAGCTCGCCGCACGAGGGGCAAGAGGAGTGATCTGCTGGCCGGTATTGGGCAAAACCTGTACTTGGCCCAGCATGGTTGAAGCAATCAATGCGGTTGCGAGCACGCCGACGACGCGCGCAACTTCTACGGTTTTCATGCCTCTCCTCCAGATTGTCTTCATGCAATTCGTTGAAAATCTCAGTCACGCCCTTGAGCTGCGCTCGCAGGTGGATGCCAGCTGAAAAAAGAGGGGCCGGGGAACAACCAGGAGCCGCACCGCGCGACGGGAGAAATCGCGTTGCGTCGCCAAGTAAGCCAGCACAGGATTAACGAATGATGAGGGTGGAATGAAAGTTTTGTGAAGAAATCCGTTCGACTTTGGCAGCAACAGCGACTTGGCGCACTGGGTGAGTAGCCGCAGGGATGATGATTACGGTTTTCGCCCAGAACCATTGATCTGGAGAAAGCTCCCGATGCTAACTAGGCGTTGGCGGATTTCCAGCTGTACGCACGGAGTTTCAAAGGCCGTGCTGCACGACAATCGGCTGCCATTCCAGCCCTTGCTCGGGTCCCCGAGAATCCGCTTGAACTCCTCGCGTTGGACCGCTGGCAGCAAAATGCCCACCTAGCCGGACTTCGAAACCCGCATTTCGGAATTGGACCATGCGCTCGCCCTCGCCGAGCATGCGGCGCAGGAAGATGCGGTCAAGCATGCCGACCCGCCGCCCCTAACTCTTTGGGCGGGGCGGCGTGAGTTCCGGCACTTCTTAAGCGTTATGGCGCCAGTAAAGGCGCGTATTCTGTGCCGCGAAAATCCAGGATTACTTGCCCGACGGGAATGCCGGACCCATTGGCAGCTACGTACATCGCATCGGCGGTGGCAGTGGTGGTTGGCCGGCCGAGCAGCACATGTGCAAAGCTCCTTATGTTTGCCAACTCGAGGCGCGCATCGCAACCCAGCGGTATGGCTCCCTTCTCCATGTGCCCGATTGTGGTGAAGAAGCCGGGAACTCCTCCTGAGCCGAATCCATAAATGACAGACTTGTCGCCGATCAGCGTAGCTCCGTACTTCAGATCATCGGAATCGGAGACGTTCACGAGGATGCCTGGCGCGTCCTGCTTTTGCGGCGGAACCGAAGCGATCGCTGCATAGTTTGGTAGAAAGTCGCCTAGGTGGACCGAAGTGTATCCGACGTTCCCATCCAGAGTCATCTGCCGGCCATTGATCTTCATCCAACCTGAGAGCTCAACACGCAAATAATCCATGGCCGTAAGATGAGCCAGCGCCAGCCCGGCTTCTCCTGTTCCCTTTCCGGCGATTTGCACGGCAAGAGTCAATTCGAAGGCAACATCCTCGATCGATTGTTTGCTGACGGATGCCGAGGCCGACACCCAGTTCTTGCCGCGACCGAGAACCGGCTTGTTCTGATCCAGGGCTGGCGGCGCGTCGGTAGCGAAGGGTGCCCATTCCGAGGAGGGGCCTTCCAGAATCAACGAGGCAATCTCTCGCTGTGAGTTTATTGCAAACACGCGCAGCGCACGGCGATCCATGTCATCGCTGCGCACCAGGTCCAGCCCGATAAGTTCTCCTGCGGAGGTCCAGAACCAATGGAAGCTACAGGTGTAGGGGAGTTTGTACGATCCCGAGTCTGGGGCTATGAAGTTGAAGCGATCTGGAAACAGTTCGGAAAGGAAACCGGTCGCCAGGGACACGACATCACCTCCATCCAAGATTCACATCGCAGGCTGATAGAGGCCCATTCCTGAAATCAGCACAACTTATCATCAGGCTCGATGCCTGTTATGCCTTCGGCCACTATCTCTGACAATGCAGAAATGGTAGCCACCGGGTTTGACCCCGTTGCGGTGGGCACAATAGCGCCATCCGCCACATAGAGCCCCTCGTAACCAAAAACCTGGCCGAATCTCTTCAGTTCGGCGCTCGTTACGCCGTCACCGGGTTTGTCGGCGAGCACGCAGCCGCCCAACGGATGCACTGTAATGTTGTTGCGGATTGGGCAGTCCCAGGTAGGAAGCGGGGTGAAGACTTTCGCTCCAGTCGATCGCTTGAATTCCTTGCCTGCTTCGAGAATGGCGTCGTACAGGCGGCGGTTTTTCTTCCACGGCCAACTCACCCTGAGGTGGTGCTTCGAGTCGAGATCCATCACGCCGTCGGATTTGTCCACCCCCATGCACAGCAGCACGGCACTTTGCGCAGAGGTGCTCTGGCTCAGCAGGTCCGCGAACGCAAAGCCGGCCGTACCCGGCGACTTGCCGGAGACGAAGTTGGTGAAGAGATGCCGCAGCAGCCGTGACGCAGGCTTCAGCCAGGCGTAGCGCGGCCTGATGCCCTCGACGAACCATCCCAGAAATGGCGGATAGCTGGCATCTTCGAGAATAAAGGCGCGCTTCGAGGCGAAGTCGTCGAACAGGTTGTAATCGGTGCGCTGGGTAATCGTCGGGCCGTAGGTAGGATCGCCCTGGAATCCGCCGATCAGGAAAGAAAGAAAGTCGCCGTTGCCGGAAAAATGCTTTCCCAGGCGATCGCTGATGCGGCGCAGTGTGCCGGAAGCGTGCTTGCAGCGCAGCAGAAGTTCCGTTGAACCGAGGCACCCTGCGGAGACGATCACACGGTTGGTAAGGATTGCGCCAGTCACTTTTTTCTGAAGGTCGCGATACTTTACGCGATAGCCATAGGCGCCGCCCGCAGCAACATCGTCGGCTCCGGAAGCATCGACGGGTATGATCTCCTCCGCAAGACACTCGGTCCAAACCTCCGCTCCATGTCGGTTCTCGGCCACATAGAGATAATTCAGGTCAACCGTGTTTTTTGCGTGGTAGTTACAGCCACAAATGCACTCGCCACAATAGACGCACGATGTCTGAACGGCCCCATAGCGATTACGTTCCTGCCGGCCGATCTCCAGCGGCGGCGCTGTGGGGTCTCTTCCGAAGAACACGTTGATATCCACCAACTGTGAGTCGCGGCCGGCCCGCTGCGCGACGCTTTGGAAAAGTTCAGTTTTGGCGATGCGGCGGCGCGGGTCGCCGTTGCCGCAGGGAATGGGGCGCGAGCCCAGCACCGACTTTGCGACCTCGTAGTACGGCATGAGCTTGGGTTTCTTGCATGACTTCGGCCAGCGCTTGTCGTCAAAAACCTCGTCGGGCGGGACCATGAAAACATTGGCGTAGATGAGCGAGCCACCGCCCACCCCCGCGCAGATCACCACATCCATGTGACGGTAGTTGCGGACGTCATACATTCCATGCAGTTCGCCGCTTTTGCCGGCCGCCCGCCGGATGTGAGGAGGGTGGGGCGTGCGATCCGGAAGGACCCAAAAATTACGCGCGAAGTCGCTGGGCGCGCGCGGGAATTCGCCCAACCCATAGCGCTTGCCCCGTTCCAACACCACAACTTTTCCTGGCCATTTCCGCCCTAGCCGGCAGGCGCTGATCGCGCCGCCAAACCCGGTCCCGATGACTACGGCTTCACATTTGTCACTCATGGCTAGCAACTCGCATAAACTACAAACTTCATCTCGGGGCGGAAGCGGTTCCTGCCACACGCTCCCAGGTTTTCAACAGGATCAAACCAAAGATTAAATTTGCCGGGGGCGAGATCAGCAGGGCCGCGCGTCCAAAGCAGGTAATGGTCGAACACAGGGCGAGGTAAATCCAGTCGGAGAATATCTCAGTCAGGCGAACGCCAGCTATAAGGACCAACCAGTGAGGGTATTTCTGCCAGCGGAAGAGAGCGATCAGTTGCAGCAGTGTGAAGGCTGCCCATACCGCACCGGTCCGCCGCAACAGAGCTTGCGGATCAACATAAGGCGCACCGTGAAACCACTGGAACCAGAGCTTGGGGAAGAACAGGCAGGTGCCGGACAAGACGATGTCCAGCAGAACTAGCCCGGCCAGCAGCAGGTTGGTTCTTTTCCTCAAGCGAGCGTTCATGCGTCCTCCCGGGGTTTGGGGATTGTCGGCGGATTCTTCAGCGTGTGTGGCTGCAGGTTGCACACGGCGCCATTCGCGCCGACGGTCACGTAACGAAAGTTTGGCGGGACTTCTTTTGCAATTCTGCCCTGCGGACCACAGGCCGCGGTCTGCAGCAGCAGCGGTCCCCAACGGTCAGCGGGATTTTCTCTGCAGTCGGCTTCAACCTGATCGCTGAACCTGCCGTACCAGACTTCGGGCGCCCACTCGGGGCCAGCTTTCTGCGGTTTGCGCAGTTTGAATTCCATGTTCCAGTGCGCATGGCCAGCAAACACGGCGTCAACGCCAGGCCCGAATGGGTTGTTCCGTTCAGCCTCGCGGCAGCCAAGGCAAAGATAGAAGAACTGGCTGAGATAGTGATTCACCGTTCCGTAGCGGACGTCATAACCATCCAGCGCATCACAACCGCCGAAGGGGGATTTCTTCATCAGTACACCCGACTTTTTCTCCGTTTGGTTGCGCTCCAGTTGCTCTTCCGCGTCGTCGCGCTTGTTCGGCGACAAATTTGCCGGCGGAGCATGAAGTCCAACGAAAACTCGCCGTTCTGGCGGCTGCTTCTTTGCGTCGCCGATGCAGCCCAGCACCTTTTCCAACCACGCGATCTGGCTGTACGGATAGAACTCATTGGACGGATAAAAACCCATGGTATCGGGCGAGCCGCCCAGAATGTTGTCGGATATGCTGATGCGGCGCACTTTCTTTCCGCCCTCATCCCAGAAGCTCTGTGCGGTCAGGCAGTCGGGGCCGGTGTCAAGCACGATGAAGCGGCAGTTCCCAAGCTCGAAGGCATAGTTGAAGTAAGGATTCACTCGCATAAGGTATTCAGAAACAGTGCTGACTTCCGCCTCGATGCTAATCAGACCTTCTAGCAAGCCTCGAAGTAGACTGTAAAGATAAGACGGAACTACAAAAGTCACGGCCAGCGCTAGCAACAACAGCACGATGCCGGCAAACAGCAACCCGCCATGGCACAATGCCCATAAGGGATGCCGCAGAATATTACAAAGGATCTCTAACCACGTCTTTCCGAAAGCTCCGGATTTCACGCTGGTAGCGCTACCCGCCCCTATAAACCCCAGCGCCCAGATCCACAGCAGTTGCCGTCCATACTTCACGAGTACTGCGCTGGCCCGCTGACCCAGGCGAGTCAACCCGGGTATGATGCCACGCAATCCCATGCTCACAATCGCTCCCCACCAACTGCGTGCGAGCAAGGGCGAACCTTTGCTGATGAGCTTTTGTTGCACCTCCTCCAACTTCTTGCCGATCTCGACCGAAGTGTTGCGATACCAGAAATCCAGTTCCCCGGCACAGTCCTTCGTTATACCGAAGATACCCCGTGTGACCACGGGAGAGTAGGGATAGGTACGCCAATCATGGTTGCCTGTGGTGGTGAACATGGGCACGCGCAGACCACCCTGGGCAGCGGTCAGGATTTCGATTAGCGCCGGCCAGTTACTGTCGTCTGCGGTGCGTTCAAACAAGCCAGTACGACAGAAATCGACCAGGTCCCCGAGGGCCCAGACGAAATCCAGCTCTCCTTTTTCCGCGGCCTTGTTGGCCCAGAGGATGAACTCGCGGAGCCGGTTGTTGAAATTCTCGAAGTTCTGCGGGCCGGGGGTGACCGGCGAGCCCTGAATGACCGCCGGCACCTCTGTTTCCCACATATCGTTGCGCGCGGCCACGTGCAGGTCGGTCAAATGAACGAACTTCACTTCCGCTCCGCCAACCCGCAGACAAAGGGCATGCCTGACGCGGCCCACCACGGTGCCGTGTAAGCCCAGCTCAAGATCGTAGAGAGTCGAGCGGTTCGAATTTCCGGCCCTCCTGAAATACTTTGAGTCACCGTCCTGTTCTTCCTCCGGCCCGGGTTTTGCCCACACCTCCCAGAAGTCATGTCCAGGAAAAAGTTCCGTCCGCAACGTCGTGCTGATTAGCAGGCGAGTTTCGCCCAGTTCGCCGAAACGCTCCGGGAGCGCTTCGTCCTCGAGCTTTCGTAAAGATGAGATTTCAAGCGCGAAGTCCTGGCCCTCACCCTTGAACGAAGGCCTTGCTCTCAGCGAGTGCGCAGCATCGAAGTGTTCCGAAGCCGGCGCCGCGATGATTATCCGGAAGCCGTTCTCCTTAAGCGCCTGCACGCTCACGATCTCCGGGCATCCGAGATTCGGACTCAGAATGAGGGATGATGTCGGCTTCTTCATCTGGCCTCGCGAGCATGGTGTTCGACAAATGTCCGAGATGAGGCGCGCCCCATAAAAGCACAAAAAACATCCTGTTGCCAGCGACAAAATGTTTTGTTCGGAAATCAGAACAAGGGAATTTTGTTTTTCCTTTTTTCGCTGGGAAAGCGTACAGTCCTTCGCCACAATCGACGCCAACCATTTGTCGCATGCGGTCGCTGCGCGCCGCTGGGTCTGCGCGCGGACGAGCCGTGAAGTCCGGGGGATCCAAGCGGGAAAGGAGCTTCCGATATGTTGCCAGGCCAGGCAAAGAGCGTCAGCAACCCACCGGTTACTTTCCAACAAGCCTTTGCGGACGAGCTTGAACGGATTAGAGACTCGCGGGCCATGCGGAACCCTGATGCCAAGAAGCCTCCGGGCGAGTCTCTGATCGGACTGGCGTTTTCCGGCGGTGGCATCCGCAGTGCCTGCTTTAATCTGGGGGTCCTGCAGGCGCTGGCAGAAAGCCGCCTGCTGCACAAGTTTGACTATCTTTCCACGGTGTCCGGCGGCGGCTACATTGGTTCCTGGCTGGCGGCACTCACACGGCGTCTTACGGACGCCATGCCATCTGCTGGCTTTGCGGCGGTCGAACAGGCCCTTATGCCGTCGGAGTACGATCCTGGCAAACGCAATGAGCCGACTTTTCTGCACTGGCTCCGCATGTACAGCAATTATTTGACGCCTCACAAAGGCTTGATTTCGGGAGATACCTGGGCCCTGGTCGGAGCCTGGTCGCGCAACGTGTTCCTGAACCAGGTGATCCTGGGATTGATGTTCCTGTGCCTGTTTGTGTTCTGCGACGTCGTGCTGCTGGTCCTGGTGAAGACCAAAGACCTACCAAGAACGTTTCTTTGGACAGGTGGTTCCATTCTATTTGCGGCGGTTATTTTCATGGCGCGTAACGTGGTTGATCAGACCACGTTTGCCGGTGGACCGACGCACTGGTTCCAGCGCGTGAAGGTCACGGCCACGGTGATGGTCCCATTTGTCATCGCTTCCGTACTGATCAATTGCGGTTTGTGGCGGTGGCTCGATCCAACTCAGGTGCCGGTGTGGCGATGGCTAAGAGGAGGAGCGTTGTTCTACTTCGCGCCTTGGGTCGTCGTGTCGGCGTTGGTCGTCCTCAGGCGACGGAGAAAACGCCGGCGGGACACGCCGCGGTCCATTTCGGTCTGGTCTTTGCTCATATTCTCTCCCATTGCCGGTGCAGCTGGCTCCTGGGTGTTGTGGGAATACAGCCTGCTACTGCGCCATCTCCCAGCGTGGACGAGCACGGATTGGATCGTAGTTATCTTTGGAAGCGGCGCCGTCATGGTGGCTTTGTTAGTCACAGGCGCTTTACACCAGGGACTAGTAGGACTGGGAAGCAGGGACCTGGTCCGCGAGTGGTGGGCCAGACTCGGCGGATACTTAATGCTCATCACGATCGCGTGGCTTCTGCTGGCCGGAACTTGCGCTTTGGGACCACTACTGGTTCGATGGGCCATTTTCCGATGGAAATGGGGGTCCGTAAGCGCTGCTCTGGTCTGGATTGCTCACAACTATCTCGGTGCGAAAGCTGCGTACAGTTCGACCAGCGACGACAAGGGAAAAACAAGCCCGGCCGCGGCCAAAGGCGAATCCACGCCTGAAGCTGAGGGCAAAGCAGGCAAGGTGGTGGAATTCCTTAAGTCGCCGCGCGTGCTTCGAGTGATCGCCAAAGTCGCACCCTACGTCTTTGCTGTTGGATTGATATTGCTGCTTGCTACCGCGGCGCACATCGGCATCGGCTGGTTTTTTGATCCCTCGCATACGAAGGAGCTGTGGTGGTCGACATCCGGCTACGGACCAAAGACGGCCAACTGGTATCACCTCTCCGGAACCTATTGGACCATCCAGCGCAAAGGAAGTTATCACCATCTGCTTATCGCGGGGGCGCTTTTGCTGCTGGCGGCCCTGGTGCTTTCCTGGCGCGTGGACGTGAATGAATTTTCCTTGCACCATTTTTATCGCAATCGCCTGGTGCGTTGCTACCTGGGCGCCTCGAACCCTCGACGCGAACCGCAGGCCTTTACAGGATTCGATCCCTATGATGACCTCCCCTTGGAGCAGCTTGCCGCGAACTACCCCGGTCCTTATCCCATCCTGAATGCCACGCTGAACATCACCAGCGGGGAAGAACTCGGCTATGCCACGCGGCGGGCGAAGTCGTTTGTCTTCACTCCGAGCTACTGCGGATACGACCTGAGATTTGCTGGAAAGGGCAAAGACAGGTTCACGCGTGACGATGGCTATATACGAGCCTTCTCGTTGGCCGCGGAAGGCCGCTCCCAGCAACCGTGGTTCGGTACCACACCCAAAGGAGGCATTGGGCTGGGGACAGCGATGGCGATCTCCGGCGCCGCGGCCAGCCCTAACATGGGCTACTTCGGCACGCCCGCCACCGCGTTTTTCATGACGCTTTTCGACGTGCGCCTGGGCTGGTGGATGGGAAACCCGCGGCACGAGAACACCTGGCAAAGCGTGGGACCGAAGCTGGGGATCCGCTACCTGCTGGCCGAGCTGCTGGGGCAAAGCGACCAGAACAGAAACTACCTATATCTTTCCGATGGCGGACATTTCGAGAATCTTGGGGTCTATGAGTTGATCAAGCGGCACTGCAAGATGATCGTGGCCTGTGACGTGGGTTGCGATCCGGAATACCAATTCCAGGACCTCATCGCCTTGATTGAGAAGGCACGCACCGACTTCGGCGCACGGATCGAACTCGATTTCACGCGTATCCGCCCGAAGATCTGCCGGGAGAGCGACTATAACTTCGTCGTTGGGACAATCTATTACGATCCGCAGAATGCGAAGGATTTCGGAAAATTTATTTATATCAAAGCCAGCATGCCGAAACGAGAACGGAAAGAACCGCAACTCCCTGACGACGTCTGGTATTACTCCAGCTTGCACCGCCGGTTTCCGCATGAAACAACCGCCGACCAGTGGTTCGATGAGTTGCAGTTCGAGAGCTATCGAGCGCTGGGGGAGTTTATTGCAAAGGAGACCGTCACAGATATTCGCAAGTACATGGGGGAGTTTCTTTGAAAGAGGTGCGACTTTCTTTGAAAGAAGAAAGTGCTTTTCGATCTCCGCAAATGGAGGCACTCGTGAATCGTTTCGAGCGAATACCCGCGGCGCACAGCATCCTCACCCATGGAATCGCCTTCGCCGTAACGCTCATCTTGATCGTGTCTCCGGTCCGGTCGCAGACCGGGGGCACCGCGAGCGATGGTCCTGGCGTTGCCGCCGCCTGGACCACGGGCAACAAGCTGGCGGTCGGCACTTCGGCGGATACCACGAGCCAGGTCTGGTTCACCGTCGCCAAAGGCATTACCACCGAAGTGTTCTATCCGCGCCTCGATGTCCCCAACATGCAGGACATGCAGTACATCGTCACGGATGGAGCCACGTTCGTGGACCTGGAGCGCGACGCCACCAGCCACGCGGTCTCGATGCCGGACGAAATGGCGCTCGAGTACACCATCATCAACACCGACACGCGCGTGCCGCCCAAGTACAAGATCACCAACACCTACATCACGGACCCCGGCCAGAATACGCTGCTGATCCGCACGCGTTTTCAGTCCCTGGATGGCGGCGCCTACCAGCTTTACCTGCTCGAGAACGCTTCCATGGCGGGTGGAGGCACCAACAATAACGCCTGGTGGGACCCCACGAATTCAGCTCTGATCGCAACCGGAAGCGGGAACCTCTTTGGCTCAACGCTGACAGTGGTTTCGGCGCTCAAGGCGGCCAGCCCCAACGGCTTCGTCGCGCATGAAGTCGGCTATTCCGGCGCGGCCAGCGATTGTTCCCAGGACGTGATGAACAATAAGATGCTCACCCACCAGTTCGACGGCGTGGCGAGCAACGGCAACGTCGTCGAGTGCGGAAAGATCGGCGGCCTCGGGGCGGATACGACGTTCACCGTTGCGCTCGGTTATGGGAGCGACGCGGCCTCGGCCGTGGCCGCCGCCGACGCATCGCTTGCTTCCGGGTTCACCGATCGCGAGGCTGCCTATCGCGGCATCACGCCCTATAGCGCCGGCTGGGAGGGCTACCTCAGGAGTCTTCGCCCGGCGCCCGCCAGCGTGGCGAGCGACAC
>Ga0335081_10012870_pt1 | contig 13541 bp, 11 predicted proteins | sample Lox_Sample_35_FD_206713 | JGI IMG/M metagenome (GOLD analysis project Ga0335081, IMG submission 206713) | Soil microbial communities from Loxahatchee National Wildlife Refuge, Florida, United States - Lox_Sample_3.5 | ecosystem: Environmental > Terrestrial > Soil > Wetlands | place: USA...
GCCGACATGGATTTCCGATGCGCGCCGTGCATCACCAAGGCGCTCGAGGAGCGGATCAAGCATGAGGTCTGGGGCTACCTGGACATGCCGAAATCCTTCCCGGAAGGAATCGTACGCTGGAACAAAGCACGCTACGGAATCGACATCCCTCCGGATCAGCTCGGAATCGCCACGGGCGTGCATCCCGGCATTATCGCCACACTCAAGGCCTATTGCCCGCCCGGCAGCAAGGTCCTGCTCACCACGCCGACGTATAACGGGTTTTACGGCGACATCAACTTCTGCAAACTGAGGGCGGAAGAGAGCCCCATGAAGTACTCCAACGGGCGCTATTCCATCGATTTCGAGGATTTCGAACGGCGCATCGGCCCCGAAACCAATGTGTTCATCCTGTGCAATCCGCAGAATCCGACGGGCAACACCTGGTCGCGCGAGGATCTGAACACGATCGGCGAAATCTGCCTCAAGCGGCGCGTGCTGGTGCTCGCCGACGAGATTCATTGCGATTTCGTGAGCCGCGGCCAAAAATACACGCCCTTCGCATCGCTCGAGAACCGGGATGTCGTGAACAACAGCATTACGTTCAAGGCGGCAAGCAAATCCTTCGGGCTCGCGGCCATGAAGTGCGGCTGGTTCTTCTCGACCAATCCGGAAATTTTCAACGCCGCGAAGGCCAACAACCGGGCCGATCTCTCGACGCTGGGCATGATCGCGAGCAAGGCGGCGTATGCCGAAGGCCAGGACTGGCTGAATCAGTGCGTGTCCTATATCGACGCCAACCACGATTTCGTGAATTCGTACATCAAGTCGAACATCCCGATGATCAAAGTCGGCGCCAAGCCGCAGGGAACCTACCTGGTCTGGCTAGACGTCAGCGAATTGACCCGAAAGATCGGCGCCGACGATATGGCCAAGGAAGCCAATCGGAACCTCGCGCCCGGAAGGAAACCGGTAACGCCGACGGACATGGCCGAGCGCTGGATCGCCGAGAACGCCTACGTCGCGCTGAACTCCGGAACTACGTATGGGCTGGGCGGCGCCAACCACATGCGCATGAACATCGCCACTTCCCGCAAGACGCTGCAAGCAGCACTGGATAGCCTGTCCAGCGCCCTGAAGAAGGCGTAGAGTTGTAAGCGCCGCCGTTCGTTGTTTGAACGAACGGCGGCGCATTCCGCAGGACCCTCCTCAAGACCTTAGCTCCAACTTCTGGAACATGCACGTCTGTCTGAAACCGGGGGCCGGTGACTAATGCTTCAGTTCGTCCGCGATGAGCGGCGCCACCGTACTCACGTCGAAGGAGGCGTTCAGGCGCTTGCCGTCGATGAAGAACGTCGGCGTGCCTTCCACTCCCAGCTCATCGCCCTGCTTCGATTCCATGGCGATGCGCGAGGCGTATTTGTGTGAATCCAGATCCGCCTTGAGCTGATTCACGTTGAGCCCCATCTGGCCGGCCCACAACAGGACATGCTCGCGGTTGATCTGGCGGAAGTTGGCGTAGAGCTTGTCGTGCATCTCCCAGAATTTCCCCTGAGCCTGCGCGGAAAGCGCCGCTTCGGCCGCCATCTCGGCCTGGGAGTGCCGCTCCAGCGGATACTGCTTGTAAATGAAGCGCACTTCTTTGGGATATTTTGCAAGAACCGCTTTTACCAGGCTCACGGCCTGGGCGCAAAACGGTCACTGAAAATCGGAAAACTCGACAATGGTCACCTTGGCGTCCACCGGACCGCGCACCGGGTCGCCGTCGATGGGGATCGGCAAGGCTTTGGCTTCGAGCAGCAGCTCCGGCCCGCGCATGAATTTGAGCAGCGCCTCGTGAATCGCCGCGACGCTCTTGCCCGAGGAGGCTTCGTTCACGACGAGGGCCGCGAGCCGTCGGCTCACGAAGCAGCCGGGATCCTCCATGCGGCATTGCGCGACCTTCATATTGCATCCGCACACGCATGTTTCCGAACGCAGCACCTGGAGCGCGACAGCGCGCTGGGCGTTGGTGAGTCCGGAAAAATCGACAGCCGGGAGCGAATAGGCGGTCTGCCAGCCGCTTTGCGCAAATAGCGCGGCGCCTGAGACGAGGAGCAGGAGGAGGCGAAGTCTCACGCTAATATCTTACTTCGATTTGCTGGCTCGTGGGACGGCTGGGTCGCGGGCCAAATCTGCGCGGCTTTCCTCGTGCGGACCCTGTACAACGCTGGTACTTCACAAACGCGCGCCCTTAAGGAACGCGCCTCAAACGGCGGATCGCGGTGTCTGATGGATCTTCCGTCGACGTTTTGAGGCGCAACCTTGAAGGTCACGCGTTGGCTGCCGGACTCCCAATTTTCCACACAGAGTCCGACCGGCGGGCTCGGCGATGCATTGCAGAATCAACCAAATGAACATGCCGGTCACGACGGGCTGAGATGCAGATTTCAGGCATCATCGACGCCCGCCAAGCCGTGCGATGCGTTATTTCTTTTTCGATTCCATCATTTTCTTCATGCGCTCGGTGGACGGCGGCGTGATCCCGGACACGCGAAGGTAGCCCACGATGTTGCCATAGATCTCGTTGTTGTGCACGGTCGTGTGCAGGAAAGAAAAGGTCAATTGCGGGGAGGAGAGAATTTTCTGATCGGTAAGGTTGGCGAACGTGGCGTCGCAATACGCGAACGACTCCTTCAGATTCTTCACGATCTCCTCTTTGCCCTTGAGCATGTCCGTCTTGGCTTTGGGCATGGGATTCGGTTCGCCGCGCAGGGTGGAACAGTCCAGATAATTGCGCTCGGTCGAGTGATTGATCCACTCGCCAAAACTCATCTGGTCGGGGGTGAGCCGGAAATCGTATTTAGCGGCGGGCATTTCCTCGGCCGCGGCTTCCAGGTTCCCCCGGACGCTGTTGTAGTAGCGGTTGATCGCGGTGGTCTTGAGAGTGTCCTGCGCTTGAACCGAGACCGCGACAAGGCAGGAACATATCAACAACGTGGCTTTCATGTTTTTTCTCCTTCAGTAATGCTAACGCATGAACACATGGCGTCAAGTGCGGAACGGCAGGCGGCGACCGCTGACCGCTCCGTTAGCGTCGCGGGCTCAGCTGCCCACGCCGCGGTTGGGCGGAGTGAATCGGAGCCGCGCGCGTCAGCGAGCGATAAGCAGCGCCAACCGAACCCCTCGACTGTGAGGTAAAATCAATCCCCTACGGCGAAGGGAGCGAGAGAAGAAGGTGAAACTTCAAATTTTGAGTTTTCTGCTGGCGGGAACCGGATTGATCGCGCAACAGCGTTCCGTCACCTTGACCGAGGGAACCAATATCATGGCGACGGTATCGCCGAGCCGGAACACCATTGTGGTGGACTTGCAGGGTTCGCTTTGGTCGATTCCGTTCCGCGGCGGGACCGCGAAGCAGCTCACCGATCCGTTGATCGAGCCGTCGCGCCCGGATTATTCGCCCAAAGGCGATGCCATCGTGTTCCAGGCGTACAAGGGCGGGACCTTTCACATCTGGATGATGAAGCCGGACGGCACCGGCCTGCGCCAGTTGACCGATGGGCATGGCGATGATCGCGAGCCGCGCTTCTCGCCGGACGGAACGAAGGTCGCGTTCGCGTCGGATCGCGCGTTTCAAGGGAGCTATGACATTTGGGTGGTGGATGTCGCCGCGGGCAAGCTTACGCAGCGGACCTCGGCGCCTGCCGACGAGTACGAGCCGGCGTGGTCGCCGGATGGCAGCGAGATCGCCTTCGTCAGCGGAGTGGGCTCGCAGGGCACGACGATTCAGGCGGTGAACGCGTCGGGAGCCGTTCGCACGGTAATCACCGCTCCTGCCGGTTCGCACCTGGACTCGCCTTCGTTCTCCCCGGATGGAAAACGGATCGCGTATACGCAGATCTCCGGCGGACTTCTCGGCGGCGGAAGCGCGCTCATGGTTTCGGGGTCGGAGGTCGCAGGGTGCGGCGACGATGTTTTTCCGTTCGCGCCGGTCTGGCTTTCGGGCGATCGCATTTTATTTACGGGGAACGGCAAGATCCGCATCGCGGATCTGAACAGTAAAAAGGTGCAGGACATTCCGTTTCGCGCGGAGATTGTTCTGAATCGCCCGCCCTACCGCCGCAAGAAGTTCGATCTCGATTCGAAGGAGCAGAAGACGGTGAAGGGAATCGTCAGCCCGGCGCTCTCGCCGGATGGAAAGCGTGTGGTGTTCGAAGCGCTGAATCAACTCTGGATTATGGATATCGGCGGCAGGCCGCAGGCGCTCACGAATGACAAGTTTTACAAGGAAGATCCGGCGTGGTCGCCGGATGGCAAGAGCATCGCGTACTCCTCGGACAAGGGCGGATTCGAAAATATCTACGTGCTGGATCTGGCCAGCAAGAACGAAAAGCGCGTGACCGCGTTTCCGAATTCGGCGCAGTACGGCGCGGCGTGGTCGCGGGACGGAAAGATGCTCGCGTACCAGGATCAGGACGGCGCGACGTACATTCTCGATTTGAAAACCGGCAGGACGCGCAAGATTATCCCGACGCAATTCGCGCCATCGAAACCGAGCTGGTCGGCGAACGGAAAGACCATCGCCATCAGCGCGCTCAAAGCATACACGCGGCGCTTTCGCGAGGGAACCAGCCAGATCCTGACCGCGGACGTCGCCACGGGCGCTCTGCATTACAGCGAGCCGGCGCCCTTTTTGTCGCTGAGCACGCGCGGCGAGGACGGTCCGCTGTATTCGCCCGACGGGAGTTCGGTCGCGTTCGTGATGGGCAGCGTGTTGTGGGTGCGGCCGGTCGACAGGAACGGAATTCCTTCGGGCCCAGGCCGCGCGATTAATCAGGAGCCGACGGATGCGCCTACATGGAGCGGAGATTCCCGGCACCTTTTGTATTTGTCGGACGGAAAGCTGCGCATAATCGGCGCCGACGGCTCGAACGCGTCCGACGTCCCTCTCGAAATGCGCTGGAGGAATCAGGACGCCCCGGCGCAAACGTTCATTCACGCCGGGCGCATGTGGGACGGACGCGGCGCGGCGGTTCAAACCAACGTCGATATCGTGGTGACGAACCATCGCATCCAAATCGTCCGGCCGCACAGCGACGCGGCGCAGCGCGCGGCGATTCGAGATCACGATCAGATCGTGGATGCGTCCGCGCTGACCGTCATTCCCGGTCTGTGGGAGTCGCACACGCACGAATTCATTGCGGGGAAAGCTTATGGGGCCCGGTTGGGCCGCTTCTGGCTCGCCTATGGAGTGACCGAGCTTCATTCCATGGGCGATCCGGTGTATCGGGCGGCCGAGACGCGCGAGGCTTTCGCGTCAGGCGCGCGCGTCGGTCCGCGATTTTTTGCGAGCGGCGAAGCGATTGACGGCGAGCGCGTCTACTACAATTTCATGCGGCCGACCTACAGCGATGCGCAGCTCAAGCTGGAGCTCGCGCGCGCACAGGCGCTCGATTACGACCTGGTCAAGACGTACGTGCGCCTGCCGCATGCGATGCAGAAAGAGGTCGTCGAATTCGCGCATCAGAACATGGGGGCGATCGTCGCGTCGCACTATATGCTGCCGGGGATGGCGTACGGGATGGACGCGATGACGCACATCAGCGCGACTTCCCGATTCGGCTATGCTTACACGCGCAGCGCCGGCGGGGTCAGCTATTCGGACGTGCGGACGCTGTTTCCCGCTTCGGGGATGATCATCATTTCGACGCCCTTCGCGTCATCACCGCTGTATGCCGAGGACCCGGGGATGGTCGATGACAAGCGCCTGTTGACGCTCAACACTCCATGGGAGCAGGCGGGATTGCGGCTCAAGCGCGATCAGGCGATCAACAAGCCGGGCGTTCCGGAAGGGCGCGTCGGAAGCACATCCGCGCTGCTCGACAGCCTGCGTAAGGAAGAGGAAACGGTGGTGAGCCTGTATCGCTCGGGCGCCCTGATCCTGGCGGGGACCGATTCGCCGCTCGATAATGTCGCGACGGCGCTGCATCTGAATCTGCGGGCGCAGGTAAAGTACGGATTAGCGCCGTGGCAGGCGTTGCAGACCGCGACTCTGCTGCCGGCCAAAGCCTTCGGGGTGGCGAACGATCTGGGGACGATCGAACCCGGGAAACTCGCTGATTTGGCGTTTGTTTCGGGGGATCCGCTGCGCAATATTAAGGATCTTGCGAATGTGCAAAGCGTGATGAAGGGTGGGAAGCTGTATACGGTTTCCGATCTGATGGCGCCTTTTGTTCATTAAGAAACTGGTGGCTGCCGAAAATACGGCGATTGAACCTCGCCGTGACCCGGCGGGCTTTCCTCATGCGCACCGAACGCGCGCCCTGAAGGGACGCGCCTCAAACGGCGGATTGCCGGGTGTCTGATGGATCTTCCGTCGACGTCTTGAGGCGCGACCTTCAGGCCGCGCGTTGACTGAACGGGTGTAATATAGTCGGTTAAGTGTCGGCGGCATCTGGAGTAACAAAATTGAGTGAACCCGGGAGTCCACGCGTCGAAACCCGGCTGGTTTACGCGCACGGCTTGGCGGCCATCATCACGCTGCTTTTGGCGATTACGTTCGGACTGCTCGCCGCGATGGAGATGCTGTTTCCCGACCTGGGCGCCAATCACGCGTGGTTGAGCTGGGGGCGGCTGCGCTATGACCATACGCAGGGCATCATGCTGGCGTGGCTGGGGAATGCGTTTTTCGCGTTTCTGTATCACGCGGTTCCGGTGCTGACGGGACGTCCGGTCACCAGCCGAAGGCTCGGGGAGTGGATCTTCGGATTGTGGAATTTCGCCGTGGTGCTGCCCGGCTGGGTGCTGGTGCTGGCCGGTTTCAGCCAGCCGCTCGAGTGGGCCGAATTTCCCATGGTGGTCGATGTGTTCGTGGTGCTGGCTCTGGTGCTGGCGATCATCCAGTTCCTGCCGCCATTTTTCGCGCGCGGCATTGAAAATCTGTACGTCTCGAGCTGGTACATCATCGGCGCGCTGGTGTTCACGGCGCTTTCCTATCCGATGGGGAACTTCATCCCGGAAATCGTGCCCGGCGCTCGCGGAGCCGCGTTCAGCGGGCTGTGGATTCACGATGCGGTAGGGCTGTATGTCACTCCGCTCGCTCTGGCGATCACCTATTTCGTCATCCCGGCCGCGAGCCGAAGACCGATTTTCAGCCACTTTTTGTCGATGCTGGGATTCTGGCTGCTGTTCTTTGTGTATCCGCTGAACGGGACGCATCACTACATTTTTTCCGTGATTCCGATGAATGCGCAGATCGGCGCGATCGCGGCGTCGACCATCCTGGGCGTGGATGTGATCATCGTGGTTACGAATCTGTTGCTGTCGCTGCGCGGCTCGGGGATTTTCCCGCGCGACATCGGGCTGCGATATGTGGCGATGTCCACGATCCTTTATCTGGTGGTGAGCATTCAAGGATCGGTGCAGGCGCAGATGAGCGTGAATCAGGCGGTGCATTTTTCGGATTGGGTGATCGGGCACTCGCACCTGGCGATGCTGGGGTTCGCGACGTTTGCGGCCGCCGGCGGGCTGATCCATGCGTGGCAGCGGATTCCTCATGTGCGTTATAACGCGCGTATGCTTTCGTGGTCCTACTGGCTGCTGCTGGCCGGCGTGATTTTGATGGTGACCGATCTTACCGCGGCGGGCCTGGTGGAAGCGAAAATCTGGCAATCGGCTGCGCCGTGGCTCGATTCGGTCCGCGCCGCGCATATCTTCTGGTTGATCCGTGCGCATTCGGCCACTCTGATCTTCCTCGGATTTTTTGCATTGCTCGCGGGCCTTACCACCGGAGGCGTGGGAGCCGGCCTCAAGGAAGTGGAGGCCAGCGTCGGCCTGGAACCGGTGAAGCACATTGCGCCGCGGATGGCAGCGGCGGCGGAGGCGTAAATGAACGGCGACGGTCATCGCGGCCTGCGCATGGCGTATATCGTCGCGAGCATCGGGGGTGTGGGATTTTTCGTTTTATCGGTGCTATTGCTGGCGGTGTGGCCGGGCCGGGTACTGGAAGATGAAACGCGGCGGATGTCGCCGCAGCATCCGCTGGGATTGACCACCAGTGAATTGCGCGGGCGCGAGATTTACGGCCGCGAAGGCTGCGCCTACTGTCATACGCAGCAGATTCGATATTTGCAATCCGATATGGCACGGTTCGGCGCTCCGACGCTCGCCTGGGAAACGCGGTTCGATTATCCGCAACTTTGGGGCACGCGGCGGATCGGGCCGGATCTTTCGCGCGAGGCTTCGACGCGCTCCACGGATTGGCAGTATGCGCATCTGTATTCGCCGCGGTCGGTGGTGCCCGACTCGATTATGCCTGCATTTGCGACGCTGTTCGACAGCTCGCCCGACCGGCCGCGGCAGGAGGCGCGCGACCTGGTGTCGTATTTAGAGACGCTCGGCCGGGCGCGCGAAATCGCCGGGCCGGAGGGTGATGCTCACGCGCGCAATGCCTGCAATTGTCCCGATGAGATGTCGCAGATGGCGTTTCAGTCGCCGGTTTTGAACGCCAGCCCGGCTCGAGCGCGGCGCTCGGGGCCGCATCCCCAGCTCGCGGCGAACGCGGATGCTCATCGCGGAGAAGAGATTTACGTTCACAACTGCCAGGGCTGCCACGGAGTTCACGGCCAGGGAGATGGACCCGGCGCGGAGAGTCTGCATCCGCAGCCGCCGAATTTCGCGGAAGAGGAGTTCACGCTCGATCAGTTGAGCTCGACGTTGTGGAATGGAAGCGTCGGGACGGCGATGCCGGCGTGGCGCGATCTTCCGGTGGAGGATCTTGCAGCAGTCGCCTCTGTCGTCCGCGGATTTCATGCGCCGCAAAAGGAGCCGGCATTTCCTTCGAGCATTCTCGATCTGGGCGCGAACGTTTACAAGGACCACTGCGCGCAGTGCCACGGCGATCAGGGCGCGGGCGACGGATCGGCCATCAGCGAGTTGGATGTCCTCCCGACCAATTTCCGCGAAGAGCGGCCCAGCGTCACCGAGGCGCTGCGCGTTCTTCGCAACGGCATGGAAGGAACGCAAATGGCGCCCTGGAGTGCCAAACTGAGCGAAGCGGAGCTTTCCGCGGTGGCTTATTATATTCGCGGCTTTTTTCAACCCGACGCAGTAAGGCAGTGATTATCGACGCGATCGTCATTTCGAGCTTGCTGTTCGCCATCGTGTTTTTCGGCGCGTGGCTGCTGATGCCGCGCCTGCGCGCGTGGATCGAGCGGCCCAAATATCGATTTCAGGCGAATGTGCAAAACTATGACGAGAAGCAGACGGGAAGGAGATCAACGTGAGGCAACTTCGGTCCCCTGATGATCGTGGTGATGAACGGGGCGGAATCACTGCTGTAATGTTGGCCTGTTGCGCGATCGGAGCGATAACGGTCGGTGCAACCCTGATGGTGGAGCGCGGCAGTTTGAAGCTGGAGCGATCGACCGGCGCATCGGCGAGCGCGCCCGCGTACGCAACGGAAGAATACGGGAAGCGCTTGCTGTCGCAGACCACCGAGTATCTCGGCCCGGACGTTCCGGATCCGAAAATGCGCTATACCAGCAGCCGCCTGAATTGCGGTTCGTGCCATTTAGCCACGGGAAACGAGCCTGGAACGCTCACTTTGCTTCTGGTGAACGTCCATTACCCCAAAATGGCGGGACGCACGAACACCAACGTCACGATTGAAGATCGCATCAACGAATGCATGCAGCGCAGCTTGAACGGCCGGCCGTTGCCGATGAACAGTCCGGAAATGTTCGCCATGGCGTCCTATCTTCGCCAGTTGGGCGCGCGGATTCAGGCCATGGGCGCGAGCGAGAAAAAGTCGAGCGAGCCGGCTGCATTCAAGACTCCGAATCGGAAGGCCAACTTCGAAGACGGGGAAAAGGTGTTCAAGGAGCGCTGCGCGGCTTGCCACGGCTCGGATGGTCTGGGTCTGATGGCTTCCTCAAATCCGGTCCACGGTTACGTGTTTCCGCCGCTGTGGGGACCGGACAGTTTCAACAACGGCGCCGGAATGCATCGCGTTTTGACTGCGTCGGCGTTCATCAAGGCGCGGATGCCTCTCGGCAAGCCCGATCTGACGGATGATGAGACCTTCGATGTGGCAGCGTTTATCAATACAAAGCCGCGGCCGGAGATGGCGAACCTGGACGTTGACTATCCGGACCGCACCAAGAAGCCGGTGGATACCGGTTACGGCCCGTTCGCCGATCCCTTCCCGCTCGAACAGCATGAGTTTGGGCCATTTCCGCCGATCGAAGCGTATTACAAGCAGCTTAAGAAGAAGCCGAAATAAGAATCAGGCGCGCACGAGCGCGTATCCGCGCTCCTCGGCATGGATCACCGTGATGACTCCCGCCGGGACCATGCGCCCGTTCGTGATCAGATTGCTGGTGAGCTCGGCGTAAACGGCGTCGGCCTTCTGGTTCGTCGCTCTCGCGATGATTCCCGCATTCGCGTGAGTGGATAGCGAGCAGATGGCGAACTGCGCGCCGAGCTTGGCGACGGATTCGAGCGTGTTTCCCATGCTGGGCAGCTCGCGATAGTCGCGGGCGTTGTAGATATTCTTGTTCGGCGCTGCCTTGGTCTTGGGATCCTGGATGTTGCCGCGCACGGCCAAGTGAGCTCCGTATTTTTCCCACATCGCGTCGTTCACTCCGAACGATGCTGAGTCGTGCCGCAGCACCACGACTAGGGCTATGTCAGCGTTCTCGACTCCGTAGTCGCGCTGGCTGGTTCGGAAGACGTTCGAAGCCCACAGCAACGCGTCACCGGTCCCGCCGGGCTCGGTCGAATCGAGGATCACGCGATGTTTGACGGGGCGCTCCAGCCAATCGTCCTTGTCGTAAAGCGCCGGCTCAAACTTCATTTTGGTCCCCGCTTTAGACTGGGCTTTCGCGAAGCCCGCCATGGCGGCGACGGCAACCAGTCCGGTGTTCACTCGCGTGAGGAACGAACGCCGTTCGACCGCTGGAGAATCCTGACTCATGTACGACCTCCTCAATCGGAGAATCCTAGGAAATCAGAAACAGCTTAACACGTAAAGAACGCATCGGGCAGCGGGAGTTATTTTTGGACCTCGGCGTTCTTGGCATTGCTCCACTCGGAGAAGGAACCGTCATACATGCGGGCGTCGTAGCCCAAATATTTCAGAGTGAAATACGACTGCGATGCCTGCATGCCCGTATTGCAATACGTCACGGCCGGGCGATCCGGCGTCACTCCCGCGGATTCGTACAATTTGCGCAGCGCCTGCTCGGTGAGCAGGGACATGTCGCTGTTGCTGGTTTGGCCCTGCATCCAGTAGACGTTCACCGCGCCGGGAATGTGCCCGGGACGCGGGATCTCGGCATTGGGCGTAGTCGAGCCGTTGAAGTCGCGGCCGGAACGCGCGTCCACGAGCACGGGCGCGCCGCCGGAGTTGCTGGAGGCGGCAAAGGAAAGATCTCTGACCGCGTTGATCTCGATCACGATCTCAGGCCGCGGGCGCGGCGTGAACCGGCCCTGCGCCGTCTGAGGCGCATCGGTGGAGAGCGGCCGCGATTCCGCTTTCCATTTGGTCAGACCGCCATCGAGCAACGCTGCCGCGTCGCCATGCCCGAGATAATCGAGGGTGAAATAAGCCCGCGTCGCCGGGAGCACGGAAGAGTCGGCGCATAAGATGACGCGCGAATCGTCGGAGACGCCCAGGCGCTCGAAAACGTTTTTGAGCGTCGCGGCCGGGGGCAGTTCGTTGAGGATGCCGTCGCGCGTCATCACGATCTCCGACAAGGCCAGGAAACGCGCTCCGGGGATGTGTCCCGCATCGAAGGCTGTGCGGTCGCGCGAGACATGCAGGACTACGAGGTTAGGGTCTTTAAGATGGTCCGCCAGCCAAGCGGTCGAGACCAGCATGTCACTCCGCAGCGCGGGTGCGGCAGAGGCGGCGACGGATAGCAGCAGCAAACCGAATAGCCGAGTCTTCATGGTGAGCCTTTCGATGAGGAAGTCATCCCGGATCGTCTTATCATACGCTAGAAGGTCTTCGGAAAAGGGGATAGACCGCTTGTCCGCGGCTGCTGGATCTACGCCGCGCCAACGGATTCCCGCGCTGGTCTCGCCCGTGTAGAATTCCATGTATGTGGCGCGCTGCAGCTCTCTTCGCGCTGACGTTTTCCGCGCCGTTATCGGCCCAGGTCGAGCGCTGGCTCGCCGGACCCCAACGGACCGATATTCGATGGTCCGTCCACGCCAGGCCTGCCTCTCTCTCGCGCTTTCAGCGGCTACTCTCCCGGTTCACCGTGCGCTTCCAGCAGCAGGAAATCGACCGCCGCCGCAACCTCCTGCTGATCCTCGCCATTCGTGATTACACCGGCAAGCAGGAGCGCATTCTCCAGCGGATCGATCTTTCCAAGCCGCCCTACTCGAACCAGAAACTGGAATCGCCCCGATGGGTGTCGGCCGCCTTCCTGCTTCCAGGCACCTACGAAGTCACCTTCGCGGCCGTGGACCTCAAAACGCGCGAGCGTTCTCTGGCGCGCCGGCGGCTCAACGTTGCCACGCTTCAGAGCGATCCCTTGCAGTCCGCTTGGCACGGCCTGCCATCCATCGAATTCATCACTTCCTTTGTCGGACCGGACGCCTGGTTCCTTCCCGAAATCTCCGCGCGCCTGTCTCTGCCGCTTGAATCCAGGCGCCCCATAAACCTGGATATCGTGATGAACACGGCCGTTTCGGAAATCGCCAGGCTGCCGCACCTCGTCGCGAATCAGACATTACCCGCGCTGGTCCCGGTGCTGAAGACGCTCTCCCAGATCGACGTCCGCAGCGGAGCCCTCAGCATCGCGGTGGTCGACGGCGCGCGGCGTGAGACGATTTTCGCCCAGGATTCACCGCATGAGCTCGATTGGGCAGCCCTCAAGCGCGCGCTCAGGGCCGACAATCCCCACCTGATCGATACCAGCGCCCTCCACGGCCGCGATCAGGACGTCCAGTTTTTATTGAATGATCTCGATCGCCGGATCGAGCCGCGGTCCGACGGCGCGCTACGCGCAGTCATCTTTCTGAGCCCTCCGATGTCGTTCCCCTCCGGCATCGACCGGGCTCCGATTCAGCCGCCCGACGATCCGGATTACCGGGTCTTCTATGTCCGGGTTCAAACCGTCATCGAGCGTTTCCCGCGGGTGTTTAATTCCCCGTTTCGCCGCCCGGTATATGTCGGCATGCCGGACCAGCTCGAGGGTGCGCTCAAACCCCTCCACCCGCGTACTTTCGAGATCTGGTATCCGAACGAATTCCGAAAAGCCCTCGCGTCGATCCTGCATGAGCTTTCCGATGCGCGATAGCAAAACGCACCCACGTCCGACGGACGTTCATGATACTCTCGTTGAAGGTTCTTTGAACCCATCCTGAATTAGGAGGTCACGATGAAGAGGTCGCTGAGTTTCGCCGTATTGGCCACGCTGGTTGGATTGGCCGGATCGGTTTGTGCGCAGGATTTGCCGGTGCCGGGCGCAGGCGTAGCGAAGGACGTTCCAGGAGCGAAGGAACTGCCTGATCCGCACCGGATGTACAAGGTCGTGTTCGATATCGCCAAAGCGCCGGACAAGCCGGAT
>Ga0335081_10012871_pt1 | contig 13541 bp, 13 predicted proteins | sample Lox_Sample_35_FD_206713 | JGI IMG/M metagenome (GOLD analysis project Ga0335081, IMG submission 206713) | Soil microbial communities from Loxahatchee National Wildlife Refuge, Florida, United States - Lox_Sample_3.5 | ecosystem: Environmental > Terrestrial > Soil > Wetlands | place: USA...
GAAGTAGACGCGGCCCTCGAGCGACGTCGCGGAAAAATGCAGGCTGCCGCCGTGCGGGCTGTAGACGCGCGCGACCGGATGGCGGCGACCGAGCCAGGTGCCGATCAGCCGGCCGTAGACGCCGCCTTTCGACCCGTGGCCGTGCACCACGTCGGGCGCGAGGGCGCCGAGATGGCGCATGAGATTGCGGATCGCGCGCAGGTCGGACGGCGAGACCTGCCGCCGCATGGGAAAGCGCGCGGCGCCGAGCGCGAGCTTCGGCGCGAGGTCGGCGATCGCCTTGTCCTCGAACGCGCCGCCCTCGAGCGAATTGCAGATGACGCCGACCGCGTGCCCGGCCTCGGCCTGGGCGGTCGCCAGGTCGACGATGTGGCGAAAAATCCCCCCGATCGGGGCGCGCACGACGTGGACGATCCTGAGATGGGTTTGTGCCATGCGCGTGACCGGCCGGCCGCGGCGCCGACCGGCGCAACTCGGCGGCAAAGCCGGACCACTTAGACACATCCGCCGTTAAGGAAGTGCTTCGGCGCGCTTGCTGGCCGAACGTTAACCGCGCGGAAACCATAATCGGGTCTGATCGCACCGGGGGCGAAGTTGCTTTGCGTTGTCGCTTCAGTCGTCGTCGCGTTGGAGTCGGTCATGTTGTTCAAGCGGAAAGCTTCCGCCGCGAAGGCCGCCGAGGCGGCGCCGACGCCCAAACCGGCGCGGCCCGCCGAGGCGGCGCCGGCTGTTCAGGCCGTTCAGGCGATTCCGGTCATGCCGTTGGCGCCCGCTGGGGACGGCGAGCTCGACATGCGCGCGCTCGGGCGCACGCTGTGGCGGCGCAAGCGCGCCATCATCGCTCCGACCCTGATCGTGACGGCGCTGGCGGCGGCCGCGGTCCACATCATCGCGCCGCAATACAAATCGTCGGCGAGCATCCTTTACGACGGGCGCGAGAACGTCTTTCTGCGTCCGGCGGCCGAGACCGCGGCCGCCGAACCGGGCCCGGCCGACGACGCCGCGCTGACGAGCCAGGTCCAGCTCATCCTGTCGCGCGAGCTGGCGCTCGACGTGATCAAGAAGCTCAAGCTCAACGAGCTGCCCGAGTTCGATCCGGTGCTCAAGGGAATCCCGCCGTGGAAGGTCGCGCTCGCGACCGCCGGGATCGTGCGCGATCCGCTGCGCATGACCGCCGAGGAGCGCGCGCTCGAATCGTTCACCGCGCGGCTCGCCGCCTTTCCGCTCGAGCGCTCGCGCGTGATCACCATCGAGTTCGAGTCGTCCGACCCGCGGCTCGCGGCGCGCGTCACCAACGCGGTCGCCGACGACTACGTCGATATCGAGCAGTCGGTGAAGCAGCAGCAGACCACGGCGGCGGGCCAGTGGCTGCAGGACCAGATCGAGAAGCTGCGCCAGCGCGTGGCCGAGGCCGAGGACAAGGCGGAAAAGTTCCGCAACAACGCCAACCTGTTCGTCGGCACCAACAACACCACCCTGTCGAGCCAGCAGCTCGGCGAGCTCAACTCGCAGCTCGGCGTCGCGCGCGCCCAGAAGACCGATGCCGAGACGCGCGTCCGCCTGATCCGCGAGATGCTCAAGCGCGGCGGCCCGATCGAGGCCTCCGACGTGATGAATTCCGAGCTGATCCGCCGCCTGTCCGAGCAGCGCGTGACGCTGCGCGCGCAGCTCGCCGAGCAGTCGACGACGCTGCTCGACCAGCATCCGCGCATCAAGGAGCTCAAGGCGCAGATCGCCGACCTCGACCAGCAGATCAAGATCGAGGCCGAGAAGCTGATCCGCTCGCTCGAGAACGACGCCAAGATCGCCGACGCGCGCGCCGAGGCGCTGAGCGCCAACCTCGATCAGCTCAAGCGCCAGGCCGCGGTCACCAACGAGCAGGAGGTGCAGCTGCGGGCGCTCGACCGCGAGGCCAGAGCGCAGCGCGACCTGCTCGAATCCTATCTCGCCAAGTATCGCGAGGCGACCGCGCGCGAGACGATCGGCAGCGCGCCGCCCGACACGCGCATCATCTCGCGCGCGATCGTGAGCAATACGCCGTACTTTCCCAAGAAGCTGCCGACCATCGTGGTCGCGATGCTGGCGACCCTGGTGATCACCGCCGGATTCGTCACCACCGGCGAGCTGATGCGCCATTCGCCGGCGCCGGCCTCGCCCGTCCCGGCGTTCGCGCTCGCCGAGACGCGTCCGAGCGCGGCCGCGACCCATCCGGCGCTGGGCGTGCCGTTCCGCGCGATCGACGAGCTCGCGCGCGAGCTGCGCGCCGCGGGCGAGGGCGGGCGGCGCCTCGCGGTGTTCGGCGCGTCGCGCCAGGTCGGCACGAATCTCGGCGCGGTCACGCTTGCGCGCGCGCTCGCCCGCGACGCGCGCGTGGTGCTGGTCGACCTCGCGCTGTGCGCACCCGGCCTCGCTGCTATCGCGACCGACCCGCAGGCGCCGGGCGTGGCCGAGGTCGCGCTCGGGACCTGCGCGTTCGGCGACGCGATCACGCGCGACAAGCTCTCCCGCCTCCATCTGGTCGGCGCCGGCCGGCCGGGCGGCGAAGCGCGCGCGGTCCTCGCGTCCGACCGGCTCGCCATGATGATCGAGGCGCTGGCGCGCGCTTACGACCATGTGGTGATCGACGCCGGAACCGCGCAGGGCGGGTCCGAGCGTCTTGTCCGGTTCGCCCGTCGCGCCGTGCTGGTCGCGACCGATGCGGCCGCGCCGGCGACGCGCGCCGCGCGCGAGCGGCTCCTGGCCGCCGGCTTCGGCGATGTCTGCTTGCTCGACGGCGCCGCCGAGGCGACCACCGCGGCGGCGGCCTGAGGGGCGACGGGGCTTAAGAGGTTGCGCGGCGCAGCGCGCGCACGATCGCCCACAGCGGGCCGCTCGACTTGACCCAGCGCTTGCCGGCGAGCCCGGCCCGCCAGGCGGCGGCCGCGATATGGCCGCGCTCCGAGAAGGCGAGCAGGCTGTCGAACAGCGGATCGACCGTCTTGCAGAAGTAGCGCTTGTAGGGCGCAAAGCCGGCGCCCAGATCGTAGCTCGCAATGCCGCGGTCGGCGCAGTGGCGGATCAGGTGCGAGATCAGGATCAGGCCCGGGCTCCAGCGCGCGTGCTCGGTCAGGGTGTAGGAATTGAACATCGAGGAGAAGCGCTGCGGGCTCGCCGTGCCGCCCATGACGGCGAGCACCTCGCCGCCGCCCTCGATGGCATGCAGCTCGATCGCCGGCGCGCCGTCGGCGAGCGCCTCGACGCAGGCGGCGCGCAGGAAAGCCTGGACATCGGGCCTGGCGAAGGTGTTGCGCACGCCCTGCGCCTTGAGATGGGCGGCCTTCTGGGCAAGAAAGGCGGCGAGCAGGCGCTCCGCCTCCGTGGCGGTCGCGGCGCGGAAGTAGCGGTAGCCGGGAAGCCGCGCGAGCTTCTTTTCCTTGCTCTTGAGGATGCCGCGCAGGGCCGGCTTGAGCTTGGTCTTGATCGCCTGCTCGCCGCGCAGGCCCTCGAAGTCGAGCCGAAATACATCGTCGGGCGAGGGCTGGTGGGCGAGCTGGGCGAGCGGGTTGGCGCGTCCGTCCCACAACGCCGGCTGGTTGCGCAGGACGAAGAGGTCGATGCCACGCCGCTGTGCGATCGCGGCGAAGACGGCGTTGAGGTCCTCGGCGCTCACCGCCGCCGCGACGTCGCGCCGCCACAGCCCGATGTTGAGCTGCGAATGCGGGCCGCCGAAATAATGCGCAACCGTGAGCAGCGGCCCCGGGCGGATGACGAAGGGCAGCAGAAACAGCGGCTCGTCGAAGGCGTCGCGCGCGACCGCGATCAGCGGACGCAGGCCCGTCGGCGCGCCGATGTGCCGATGCCACAGCGCGATCCAGTCGCGCCGGCCGAACGGCGTCGCGAGCGCGTCGCCGGCCGCGATGCAGTCCCAGTCGGGCGCCGCCGTGGCGATGTCGTCGAACAGATCGATGCGCGCGATCGCGACATGACCGGCGGGGCCCGCAAGCGCGCGCCGCACGTCGGTCGGACGCAGAGCGACATCGACTGACGGCATCGTGGTCACCGGATGGTTAACGCGGGGCTGACGCTCAGGATGGCAAATAAAAATCAAGAAACGGTTCGCTATAAAAGCCTTACCCGTCCGGAGGGTTAATGGCCTCGGGCGCGGCAGCGGTTCGCGCGGCGGCCGCAACGGGGTTTCAGCGTCCACGATGAGCGTCAAGACCACCCTTCTGCGCGCCGGACTCGAGACGCTCTATTTCAGCGGCGCGCACCGGCTCATGCGTCCCTTCGTCGCCGGGGTCGGCGCGATCCTGATGCTGCATCACGTGCGTCCGGCGCGTCACGACCGGTTCCAGCCCAACGGCTCGCTCGAGGTCACGCCCGACTACCTCGCGCGCGTCATCCGGCACCTGCGCGACGCGCAGATCGATCTCGTCTCGCTCGACGAGATGCATCGCCGGCTGACCGAGGGCGATTTCGCGCACCGCTTCGCCTGCTTCACGCTCGACGACGGCTATCGCGACAACAAGGAATGGGCTTTTCCGATCTTCAAGGCCGCGCGGGTCCCGTTCGCGATCTATGTGGCGACCAGCTTTCCGGAGCGTGTCGGCAAGCTGTGGTGGATCGCGCTCGAAATGGCGATCGCGCGCAACGACCGCATTGCGCTCACGATGGACGGCGAGACGCGCCGCTTCGCCTGCGCCGATGCGGACGCCAAGCAGGCGACGTTCGACGCGATCTATCGCTGGCTGCGTGCGCTCCCGTCGGAAGAGGCCGCAGTCGACGCCGTCTGCGGCCTTGCGGCGTCCCACGGCATCGACATGGCCAGCCTCTGCGCGGACCTGTGCATGGACTGGAACGAGATCGCCGCGATCGCGCGCGATCCGCTGACGACGATCGGAGCGCACACGGTCAATCACGTGATGCTCGGAAAGGCGTCGGACACACACGCGCGGACCGAGCTCGCGACGAGCCGGGCCGCGATTGCGGCGGCACTCGGCGCGCCGCCCGCCCATCTCGCCTATCCGTACGGCGACCGCGCGACGGTCGGACCACGCGAGTTCCGCATCGCGGCCGAGCTCGGCTACAGGACCGCGGTGACGACGCGGCCGGGCGTGCTGTTTGCCGAGCACGCGCAACACATGACGGCGCTGCCGCGCATCTCGCTCAACGGCGCCTTTCAGAGCGCCCGCTTCATCCCGGTGCTGGTCTCGGGCGCCGCAACCGCGCTGTGGAACGGATTTCGTCGGGTGGATGCGGCGTGACCAAGAAAGACGAATTGGGAGTGGCGAGCAGCGAATAGGGAGGAGACTACTCGCTGTCCACCATTCGCTATTCGCTTTCGGCATCCGACCGCGACATCCATTTGATCAGCGGCATGGCGGGCAGCACCCAGCCCAGTCCGGCGACCACGTAATAGAGCCCGGCGACCAGGCCATTGGCCGAGGCGAGGAGCGGCTGCGCGATCGCCATGGCGACCAGCGCCCACACGATCACCAGCGCGAGCAGCGCGACGGTGCCGATCAGCTTGCGGATTCGAATGGGCATCGGGGCTTGGTCGTTGCAGCCGAATGTCGCTCGGCGTTGCGGTAGCGTCCTGTCGTCTATATGGTCCCGCCGCAACGACGCAAGCCGCCATGAGAGAGCCCGCTTCAGTTCCTGCAACCCGCCGCCGGGCCGTCCGCCTGTGGCTGTGGTCGGTCGCGGCGCTGATCTTCGCCATGGTGCTGGTCGGCGGCGCGACGCGGCTCACCGAATCCGGACTTTCGATCACCGAATGGCAGCCGGTGACCGGGACATTGCCGCCGCTGTCGGAGGCGGCCTGGCAGGCCGAGTTCGAGAAGTATCAGGCGATCCCGCAGTATCACGCGCTCAACCAGGGCATGAGCCTCGCCGACTTCAAGACGATCTTCTGGTGGGAATGGAGCCATCGCCTGCTCGGCCGGCTGATCCTCGCCGCTTTCCTGCTGCCGTTCCTCTGGTTCCTGTGGCGCGGATGGATCGAGCCCGGCTTGCGCCGGCCGCTGTGGGCGATTTTCGGCCTCGGCGCGCTGCAGGGCGCCGTCGGCTGGTGGATGGTCGCGTCGGGCCTCGCCGGCCGCATCGAGGTCTCGCAGTATCGGCTCGCGCTCCATCTCACCCTCGCGTGCCTGATCTATGTGGCGATCCTCTGGGCGGCGGAACGGCAGCGCGCCGCTCCGGCGCATGCAGCGGTGCCGCTGCGCCTGCGCGCCGGTGCGGCGGCTTTGCTCGTGCTCGTGCTGGCGCAGATCTATCTCGGCGCGCTGGTCGCCGGCCTGCGCGCCGGACTGATCTACAACACTTGGCCCGCGATCGACGGCGGTTTCGTGCCCGATGCCACGCGGCTGTTCTTCGACCACCCGCTGTGGCGAAATTTCTTCGAGAATACGCTGACGGTGCAGTTCGATCACCGCATGCTGGCCTATACGGTTCTGCTCGTCGCGCTGCTGCATGCCGCCGATGCGCTGCGGGCAAGGGTGGCCGCGAGCGGCGCGGTGCGGCTCGCCTGCGCCGTCACGCTGCAGGCGGCGCTCGGCGTCTGGACCCTGCTCGAACAGGCGCCGCTCGCCCTGGCGCTGACCCATCAGGCCATGGCGCTGGTCGTGCTCACGCTCGCGAGCCTGCACGCGGCCCGCGTCAGCGCCCGCGCTCAGGTGTCGGCGAGCGCCTGCTCGAGGTCGGCGATGATGTCGGCCTGATCCTCGAGGCCGATCGAGAGCCGCACCACGTCCGCGCCGGCGCCGGCCTGCACCTTCTGCGCATCCGAGAGCTGGCGGTGGGTGGTCGAGGCCGGATGGATGATCAGCGAGCGCGTGTCGCCGATATTGGCGAGATGGGAGAAGAGCTTCACGTTCGACACCAGCTTGACGCCGGCGTCGTAGCCGCCCTTGAGGCCGAAGGTGAACACGGCGCCCGCGCCCTTCGGCGCATATTTCTTCGCCAGGTTGTGGTAGCGGTCGCCGGGCAGACCCGGATAGCTCACCCAGGCGACCTTGCCGTGCTTGGAGAGCCATTCCGCCACCGCGAGCGCGTTGTCGCAGTGGCGCTGCATGCGCAGCGGCAGCGTCTCGATCCCGGTGACGAACAGGAAGGCGTTGAACGGCGAGAGCGCCGGGCCGATGTCGCGCAGGCTGAGCACCCGGCAGGCGATCGCGAAGGCGAAATTGCCGAACGTCTCGTGCAGCACGATGCCGTGGTATTCGGGCCGCGGCTCGGACAGCATCGGATAGCGATTCTCGCGCGACCAGTTGAAGGTGCCGGCGTCGACGATCAGCCCGCCGATCGAGTTGCCGTGGCCGCCGAGGAATTTCGTCAGCGAATGAACGACCACGTCGGCGCCGTAGTCGATCGGCCGACACAGGTAGGGCGTCGCGAGCGTATTGTCGACGATCAGCGGCACGCCGGCGCGGCGCGCGATGTTGGCGATCGCCTCGAGATCGGTGATCACGCCACCGGGGTTGGCGATCGACTCGACGAAGATCGCCTTGGTCTTCGGGCTGATGGCGCGCTCGAACGTGCCGATGTCGTCGGGGTCCGCCCACACCACGTTCCAGCCGAAATTCTTGAACGAGTGATTGAACTGGTTGATCGAGCCGCCGTAGAGCTTCTTCGCGGCGACGAACTCGTCGCCCGGCTTCATCAGCACGTGGAAACACAACACCTGCGCGGCGTGCCCGGAGGCGACCGCAAGCCCGGCGGTGCCGCCCTCGAGCGCGGCGACGCGCTCCTCCAGCACCGCATTGGTCGGATTGCCGATGCGCGTGTAGATGTTGCCGAATGCCTGCAGGCCGAACAGCGACGCGGCGTGATCGACGTCCTCGAACACGAACGAGGTGGTCTGATAGATCGGGGTCGCCCGCGCGCCGGTGGTCGGATCGGGCTGGGCGCCCGCATGGATGGCGAGCGTCGAAAATCCCGGAGTGCGTTCGGTCATGGGAGTATCCCCCGTGCGAAAGAAAGCGTGCGCTGCAGCGCCGCCGCCTAGGGGTTTATCGGACCCCGTCAGAGCGTCAAGGCGGCAACGGCCGATCCGTTAATGGCCGAGGGGGCGGTCCGAAGCATCATGCGATCGGAGGAGGGCGAATGGCCAATAAGGGGGCGGCCGTCTTTATTGGCTATTCGCCACGCGCTATTCGCTTCCTTCCCGAAATGCCCGCTCGGCGGCCGGCGTGGCGCCGCCCGCGGTGGTGGTGCGGTTGAGCGACATGCGCTGGATTCCACGGCCGGAAATTTGCGCCCGCTTGGCGGTGAGCGTGCGCGAGTTGACGCCCATCCAGGAGATCTCGGACGAGAGCCGGCCGTACTCGATCTTGGGGCAGCGATTCATCACCACCTTGAGGCCGTTCTCTTCGGCGAGCGCGGCCGCCGCATCATTGCGGATGCCGAGCTGCATCCAGATCACCCGCGGCCGCGGCTGCAGCGCGAGCGCCTCCTCGACGATACCGACCGCGTAGGGCGCGGCGCGGAAGATGTCGACCATGTCGATCGGCTCGGAGATCTCGGCGAGCTTCGCGTAGACCTTTTGCCCGAGCAACTCCTGGCCGGCGAGCCCGGGATTGACCGGGATCATCCGATAGCCGCGCTCGAGCAGGTATTTGAAGGCGAAATAGCTCGGCCGGCTCTCCTTGGCGGAGACGCCGACCATGGCGATCGTCTTCACCGTATTGAGGATGCCGCGGATATAGCCGTCGTCGTAGCTGTCGTGATTCATCGCGCCGCCGGGAGCCCTTGACGCAAGATAGGGGCGCGGCGGCGCGAAGAAAAGGCCGCGCCGGTCAGTTGCGCGCCGCGGCGTCCTTCGGATAGGGCCGGCTCATCACCTTCCGGCATGCCGGGCTCAGCTGCTTGATCTTCACCTTGAGGCACTGGACGATCGCGTCGCGATCGGGGATGAACTGGCCGCAGTGCTCGTGAACGTCGGGCGTGCAGGCCTCGCGGTCTTCCTGCGACTCCGCCAGCGCGCCGTTCAAGCCAAAGCCGAGCGCGCCGAGCACCAGCGCGGTACCCACCACAATCCTGATCGACATCGCATCCTCCCCTCGGTGGAAATTCGCCTTCGACTGAAGGCTCCCGACGCAGTCCACCGCCCTCAACGTCCCCATGGCAGCATGACTGAAACGTGCCGAGGCGCAAGCGGAATTCGGGTTCCTCCACCGCGGCGAAACGCGAAAAGGCCGCGATCGCGGCGCCGAACGACGCGGCGCGGCCGCGCGCGCGATTCATTTTCAGTCATTGTGTTGAGGGCGCAACACTCGCGGGCGCCATGACGCGCGGCGCGCGTCAGCGGTCTTCCCATTTTGGTGCACGCTTGTCCAAGAATGCGCCGATACCTTCGCCCGCGTCGTGGCGCAGCATGTTGTCGACCATCACGCCGGAGGCAAAACGGTAGGCGTCCGCCAGGCTCATCTCGGCCTGGCGGTAAAACGCCTCCTTGCCCAGCCGCACCGCCATGGCGGATTTTTTTGCGATCTTGCGCGCAAGCTTGACCGCCTCCTCGCGCTCGCCGCCGGGCGGGACCACGCGATTGACGAGACCGATGCGCGCGGCGTGCTCGGCCGAGATGGTGTCGCCGGTGAGCAGCATGTCCATCGCGTGCTTGCGCGCGACGTTGCGGGTCAGCGCGACCGCCGGGGTCGAGCAGAAGAGGCCGATGTCGACGCCGGGCGTGCAGAACCCGGCGAGCGAGGAGGCGACGGCGAGATCGCAGCTCGCCACCAGCTGGCAGCCGGCCGCCGTCGCGACGCCCTGCACGGCGGCGATCACCGGCTGGGGAAGGCGGACGATCGACTGCATGAGCGCTGCGCACGTGTCCATGACGTGCTGGTAGTAGGCGTGCCCGCGGTCGCGATCATTGCGGTGCGCCATGAGCTCCCTGAGATCGTGTCCGGCGCAGAACACCGGACCGTTCGCCGCAATCACGACGGCGCGAACTTTTGCGTCGCGCGCGATCGCGACGAAAGCCTCGCCGAGCGCCGACAGCATGGCCTCGGACAGGCAGTTGCGCGTGTCCGGCTGGTTGAGGGTGAGGAGCGTGATGCCGCCGCTGTGCTCGTGCAGCACGGGCGGGGAAGCGGCCGGGGCGGCCGGACGGGACGCCGACCGGAGTGCGGGTCTGGGCGCGGGTCTGGGCGCTTGTCTTGGCGCAGGCATGGTGTCGCGACTCTTTCGGGACGGGCGGCACCATTGTATCCGATCCTCGGTGTTGCGCGAGCATCGGACGAGGACAGGGGAAGCGGCATGGGGACGGCTTTGACGGCGACGGAACTCGAGGCGCGCCTCGCGGCGGAATTCCCGGAAGCCTTCTACCCGGGGTGCGGGCTGAGCATTCTGGCGGTCGCCGAGCGGAGCGCCCGGGTCCGGCTGGTGCCTGAGCGCACGGCAACGCGGCCGGGCGGAACGGTGTCCGGGCCGGTGCTGATGATGCTCGCTGACGTCACGATGTATATCGCGGTGCTGGCCGCGATCGGCTGGGTGCCGCTCGCCGTCACGACCAACCTCAATATCAACTTCCTGAGAAAGCCGGCCCCCGGACCGCTGATCGCCGATTGCATGCTCCTCAAGCTCGGCAAGCGATTGGCGGTCGGCACGGTGACGATCTGGGGCGAGGGCGACACCGAACCCGTCGCACACGCCACCTCGACCTATTCAATCCCCCCGAACGACAAATGATTAGCGCATGGTATTATTAAACCAAAAATGTAAGGCGTTGATAACATTGAAATTATCATTGTCGGGAGGCATTGACCCCGGCCGGGGTGCGCGCTAGAAGCCGGGTCCCGGAGTGCTGTGCAACCGGCGCGGCGTCCGCGTCCCGACAGGGTTAATCCACATGAAAACCTATGCGGCCAAACCGGCCGATGTCGATAAGAAGTGGGTCATGATCGACGCGCAGGGGCTCGTGGTCGGGCGACTCGCCTCGATTATTGCGCTGCGGTTGCGCGGCAAGCACAAGCCGACCTACACGCCCCATGTCGACTGCGGCGACAATGTCGTCGTCGTCAACGCCGAGAAGGTGGTCCTGACCGGCCGCAAGCTGCAGCAGAAGGTCTACCACCACCACACCGGCCATATCGGCGGCATCAAGGAGCGCAGCGCCAAATTCATCATGGAAGGGCGCTTTCCGGAGCGGATCGTCGAGAAGGCGGTGGAGCGCATGCTGCCGCGCGGTCCGTTGGGCCGCGTCCAGCTCGGCAATCTGCGCGTCTACAAGGGGCCGGAGCATCCGCATGCGGCGCAAAATCCGCAAAAGCTCGACGTCGGTGCGATGAATCGCAAGAACAAGAGGAGCGCGTGACGATGGCCGAGACCATGCAGTCGCTCGATCAACTGGCGACCCTGAGGCCGGCGGCTCCGGAAGCGCCGAAATACGTCCAGAAGCTCGACAAGCAGGGACGCGCCTACGCGACCGGCAAGCGCAAGGATGCGGTGGCGCGGGTGTGGATCAAGCCGGGCCCCGGCAAGTTCATCATCAACAAGCGCGCGCTCGAGGTCTATTTCGCCCGCCCGGTGCTGCGCATGCTGATTCAGCAGCCGCTCGTCGCCTCCAACCGGCACGGCCAGTACGACATCAACTGCACGGTGTCGGGCGGCGGCCTGTCGGGCCAGGCGGGCGCGGTGCGACATGCGGTCTCCAAGGCGCTCACCCAGTACGAGCCGGATCTGCGCGGCGTGCTCAAGCGCGGCGGGTTCCTCACCCGCGACCCGCGCGTGGTCGAGCGCAAGAAGTACGGGCGCGCAAAAGCCCGCCGCTCGTTCCAGTTCTCCAAGCGCTGAGGCGGCGTGCGGGGCGGGCGGACCGTCCCGCGGCGCGCCGAGGCTCCGCCAAGGATCGAAAAAGGGGCGCCCCAGGCGCCCCTTTTTGCATTCCGGCGCTCGGCGCCGGGTTCCGGCTGCGTGGCGTTTTTCGCGGAATTTGTCTCGCATTTTCCGCATCTTTTGTCGGCATATTCGCGCTGTATTCGTCAAAAAAGACCGGCCTCGCTTAAAGCCGAACGCAATTCTGGCGTGGGACTGTGGGCGCACAACCGGCCTTCCGCCACGCGGCGGAGCCCGGGACCCGAGTGGAGCGGCCCATGATCGAGCAAGCCATCGCGTCGACGATTTCGCTGGATGTGACCACACTGTTCGTCGTCACGACCTGCGTGACCGCGCTCCTCGGCATCTTCCTGCTGTTCGCCTGGAGCCAGGACCGCATCCCGGCGCTCGCCTGGTGGGGCGCCGCCTACCTGCTCGGCGCGTTCGCGGTCGGCCTCTGGGTGGTCAATGCGCGCGCCCTGGCGTGGATGCCGGCGAGCCTGCCGAGCGCGCTCCTGTTCGTCGCCTGCGGCATGATCTGGAACGCGGCGCGCATCTTCCACAATCGCAAAGTCGTCTGGCCCGGCATGATGGCGGGCGCGGTGGTCTGGCTCGCCGCGTGGCTGATCCCGGACTTCGCCAACGTGAGCATCAATCGCATCGTGTTCGCCTCGACCATCGTCGCGCTCTACACCTTCCTGACCGCCGTCGAGCTGTGGCGCGAGCGGCGCAAGTCGCTGGTCGGCCAGTGGCCGGCACTGTTCGTGCCGGCGCTGCATGGCGCGGTCTTTCTGTTTCCGATCCCGATCGCGAGCCTGATGCCGGGGGAAGCCGGCACCGTCACGCTGGCGACGGGCTGGATCGCGGTGCTGGTGATCGAAATGCTGCTGTACGCGGTCGGCACCGCCTTCATCGTGCTGGTTCTCGCCAAGGAGCGCACGCTGCGCATGCACAAGACGGCGGCTCTGACCGATCCGCTCACCGGCCTGTTCAACCGGCGCGGCCTGATCGAGGCGGCGCGCGATCTCGCCGAGAAACACGCCAAGAAGGCCGGCAAGCCGATCGCGATCCTCGCCTTCGACCTCGATCACTTCAAGGCGATCAATGACAAGTTCGGACATGCGTTGGGCGACGAGGTCCTCAAGCTGTTCGCCTCGACCGCCAACACCAGCCTGCGGCTCACCGATTTCGTCGTCCGGCTGGGCGGCGAGGAGTTCGCCGCGATCATGCCGGGCACGCTGGAGGAAGGCGTCATGGTCGCCGACCGCGTGCGTGCGGCGTTCGCGACCGCGGCGCGGACGGTCTCGGGCCGCTATGTCGGCGCGACCGTGAGCGTCGGCGTCGCGGCGCATGAGACCGCCGCCAACATCGACGCCCTGCTCGAGCGCGCGGACACCGCGCTCTATGCCGCCAAGGCCAACGGCCGCAACCGGGTCGAGGCGGAAGCGCCGCAGTTCGATCTGCTGAACGGTCCGGAGGCGTCCGCCGTGGCGGCGTCCGTCGAGGGTGCGCCGGCAGTGCCGGCGGAGGCTGCGGCGGAGGGCGACGGGATGGACCGGAGCGGCTACCGCCCGCAGTGGACGTCGACCGATCGCCAGGCCGCCGCGTAGTCGCAGCAATCTGCCGGTCACACGGAAGGCGAAGGGCGGGCGCGGGGCCCGCCCTTCAGGTTGGCGGACAAGGAGGCGCGGCACAGCCGCGCAAACTGGTTGTTTACCGGGCGGGCGCTAAATGTCCGGCATGTTGCG
>Ga0335081_10012872_pt1 | contig 13541 bp, 8 predicted proteins | sample Lox_Sample_35_FD_206713 | JGI IMG/M metagenome (GOLD analysis project Ga0335081, IMG submission 206713) | Soil microbial communities from Loxahatchee National Wildlife Refuge, Florida, United States - Lox_Sample_3.5 | ecosystem: Environmental > Terrestrial > Soil > Wetlands | place: USA: Florida...
TCTTTGGGCAAGGTCACCTGCCCTTTCACCGTCAATTGTGAGGTTTTCATACCACTCTCCCGGCGCTTCGGTATTACTATATCAGCAGAAAGTAATACTTTCAACTTGCCGGGCGCGGCCGCTCGCGCAGGCCATGAAGAAGAAAAAAGTCTCCAAGGCGCGGATGGCGGCGCTGCTCAAGACCAGCCGGACACAGGTTGACCGCCTCCTCGATCCGAAAAACGACATCACCCTCTCAAGCTTGCAGCGGCCGGCGGCCATGGTCGGGCGCCAGGTGACGATCGAACGGGTCTAGCGGCCGGGCGCGCAATCCCGCCCGATTTCCTCCTCGTCGGCTCGGTACTCAGGCCGCAGCGCCTTTCAATCTGGAATCTGCAATCGCAGCGCCGTGCCGTTCAAGCTTGAATCTCAAATTTTCAATTTTCAATCGCGCGCGCGTGGCCGTGCTGCTGCGCCCCAGGCCCGGCTTAGCTTGCGTCGGCGCGGTAGCAACGACATAGCAGCCGATGTCGTCGCCACCCGCGGGAACAACTCGAAGCAGGCGCCGTCGTCACGGTGGACATCGCACAAAACCGAATTCGATTATTACCCTTGAAATCCTAGCAAGTGGCCTGCAGTTTTGCTGGTCAAATTCTGCGGCTCCTTCTTCCTTCCTGAGTCCCGCCGCCGCGGATCGGAGCGCTCTATTGACAATAGCTTTATAATGGTAGAGTAACTAAAGCGGCCCAAGACCGATCCCCGCGGACGCGCTGCCGACGCCCGTCGATGGGGATCGGGCGCCGCCGGAGGAGACTCTATGCCACGAATTCGAGCGCAATGGCCCGCCAACTGTTCGGCGGAGCTGCTGGCGGAACAGAAGCGCACCCAGACCAAGGAACAGCATCGGCGGGTGCTGTGCCTGCTGCTGAGGGAGGTCGCCCACCTGAAGCCCGCCCAGATCGCGAAGGTGCTGGGCCTCAGCACGTCCGGGGTTCGCAGGGTGCAAGCCCTCTACGCGAACGAGGGCAAGGCCATGTTCGAGCGGCCGGGCCGGGGTGGCGCCCACCACCGGAATCTCACCGAGCCCGAGGAGCGCGAGATGCTGGAAGAGGTGATCACCGCGGCCCTGCCGGGCTGCACGGTCGGGTTTCCAAAGATCCAGGAAGCCTACGAGCGGAGGGCGGGGCACCCCGTGTCGGCGTCGGTGGTGTGGCGCATGCTGCGGCGCCAGGGCTGGCGCACGGCTTCGCTCGACACCATCATGGCTGCGCGGGGCTGGGCGGCGTCGAGGGTGCACTTTGAGTTGCCGGCGTGGCGACAGCGTTAGCCGCAGACGATGCCTGCGGCCCTGACGGGGCCGGTTCAACCGCCCCATCTGAATGCTCAACCGGCAGCCGGCAATCGTCAATCTTCAATCGGCAATCGTCAATCCGCCTTGGACTGCCCGTTGAACGTAGCCTATAGATGCCTGTTGCACGCCGCCTGAAGTCCGCCGGGCGGAATGACGGTGTTTGAAATCAAGTTCAATTCTGGAAACGCCGCCGCCCGGCCGCCTCCAGGGAGCGCGCCGCGTGCGGCAGGGCGGTGCCGCGCCGGCTGAAAAACGCCGCTATTTGAACGCAATCCGGCCCCAAAAACCGCCTGATTTTCCCGCCAGGCATGCGGCTATTTGAACGCAATGAAGCGCTCAGGACAGCCGGATTTTGGCGGCGTCCGGCCCGTGCAGCCAGGCGGCACGCCCGCGCCCGGCCGATGGCTGCGCCCGAAAAAATGCGGCTATTTGAAAGCAAAACGCCCTATAAATTCAGGGCGTTTTGCGCTCATTTGAACGCAAAGTGCGAGGCGAAATTGCCAATTTTTGCGGCCATTTGAACGCAATTGTCCAAAAACGCTACACTTTTTTTGATTTTGGCCCGTTGCCAAAAGCGCTTCGGAGGTCCCTCAAAACGATTCGGCCTTTCTCGCACCTTGGGCGGTCCGGAACTGCCCTGTTGGCGCGCAGAAACCCGGGTGGTGGGAGGCCGGCGAAGGCGTGGCCTGCGCTTTAACCGATTTTGTGAATGTCGAGGATGCGGGAAGTGGTGACGGTGTGATAGGTGGGGTGCTCGAAGATCAGGTGCAGTCCGCGCCCGATGAACCCGGGCCTCAGTTCGCTGCCTGCCCCCGCCGAGCCGCCGATTTCCACGGTGACGGGCTCCGGACACAGCCGCGGATGGCCTGAAATGCGCGCCTGGGTGGCGGCGTTCTTCACAATCGTGTAGCGGTGATTCTTCGTTTCCAGCTCAATCACCGCGCCGTCTTCAAGGTCGTTCAGGTAGACGCCGTCGGCGCTTTCCGGGTCCTGGACTTCGGTGCCGATTTGATGGGCCGGACTCGACTGAAGCATGAGTAGGCACCTCCGAAACTGAACCGTCACTTCCCCGTTTACGTCGTGCACGCCGCGCACCAAAGCCCGTGCGGCGACTTCAAGTGTCTTAGATTGAGGAAGTTGAGTGAAAGAAACGCGGCCGGCCCGGGCCGGCCGAAATGGCGCCTGGGAGGTAGAAGTTACCTGGCGCGGAGTGCGGCCACCCGGGCCGTCACTTCACGAATACCAACCGCCCGAAGCGGGTGGGCACGTGAAACGTGGTGCCATCGGGGATGGTGCTCCAGGCAAGGAAGCGCCGCTCGGCGTCGTTGCCGGGGCCGTCGGCCCGGAAGAAATTGAGGCGCCAGTCGTGGCCGGGCGGCATGGCGGCCACCCCGAGGGCGGCGACGGGAATGCGCATTTCGCACGTCCACACGTGCCCGGCGGCGTCGATATGCGTGGCGTGGGCGAAGCCGGAGTTCCAGGCGGGGTCGTTGAACGGGGTTTTGTCTTTGTCGATTTCGAGGTCGATCCACTGATTGTTGGGCGCCACTTCAAACTCAAAATAATGATTCACGCGCTCGGGCTGGGGGTTCAGGAACACCTCGGCGACGTCGCGGTTCCACAGCTCCCAGCGCTCTTTCGAGGCGTCTTCGCCTTGGTAAGTGTTCAAGGTGGTGTAGCGGCAGGAGAAGGCGAAGTAAACGGAATCCCGGCTCCAGAGCGCGGCCACGCGGGTGCTGGCGCCCGGGTAAGAACGGCTGCCCCGCATATCGTGGGCGAACTCGATCCATTCGGCTTGCTGCCAGGCGGGTTTCGAGAGGTTGCCGTCGGGGGTGAAGCCGCTGCTGCAAAACCGCGCGCTCACCTGGAGATCGCTGCTGTAGGCGGCGCCGCCCGGGCTGGAATCACGGCTCTCAGGCATAGTCCCACTTCGGAGAGCGACGCCCGATGCCGCGGCCTGCAGCCTGGAGGCGCCCGAAGGCGGCGAAGCATGGCGGAACCCTCGAAGCGCGCCGCTGAGCGACGCACCGGCGACGGCTGCACACACGAGAAGCCAAATCCGCCCGCTCAATTTCACTCCCTCGGCGCCGGGGTTCGGCGGCAACTGGCCATCTTACCCGAACTCCGGGCGCTATGATGGTTGCTTGTAACGTGCCCCGGCCCTGTGTTAGGGTCGAGCTTGGAGCGGGGCCGGTTCGGAACACCGCCACGTGCGTTGCGGCGGGCGGCGTCGCTCGCCTCGAGGATCCCGCAAAACCGGCTCCACGGTTGACCTTAAGATGCCTGCCCGATTTCCGGACGAACACCGGCTGCCCCCCTGGAAGATTTCCGCCTTCCAATATACCGTCTGTGCGGTCTTTTTCGCGCTGCTGGCGGGCTACTGGCGGCTGCAGGTGAGCCAGCACCAGAAGTACGTTGAGGAGGCGGACCGCAACCGCATCCGCAACCTGCCGGTGATCGCGCCGCGCGGGCGCATCCTGGACCGCCAGGGGCGCGTGCTGGTGGACAATACGCCGGCGTTCAGCATCCTGCTGGGGCGCGAAGACGCCGGGGCGCTCACGCCGGATCGTCTCACGGCCCTGGCGCGCGGCCTGGGCCTGGACCCGGCGGAAGTGCTTACGCTTGTTCAACATACGACGCACCTGCCGCGCTACCAGCCCGTCCTGCTGAAGCCCTCGGCTTCGCTCGACGACATCGCCTTCGTCGAGTCTCACCGGCTGGAGTATCCCGAGCTCGACGTGATCCAGACCGAGCAGCGCTTCTACCTGAAGCACACGGTGGCGGCCTCGATGATCGGCTACGTGGGCGAGGTGCCGGAAGATATGATCGCGCAGCCGCATTCGCATTACCGGCCGGGCGATGTGGCGGGCAGGACCGGCATCGAGCGCGAGTACGACAAGGTTCTGGCGGGCCGCGACGGCATGCGCCGGGTGGTGGTGAACAGCCGCGGGCAGGAAGTGGGCTCGATGACCACGCTCGACGCGCATCCCGGGAACGATCTGCGGCTCACCGTCGATCTCGATCTGCAGATGGCCGCTGAGATGGCGCTCGGCGACCGCAACGGAGCCGTGGTGGCGCTCGATCCGCGCACGGGCGAAGTGTTGGCCATGGTGAGCCATCCCACCTTCGATCCCAACGACTTCGCCCGGCACATCGACCCTCAGGAGTGGGCGCGCCTCACCTCCGACCCCGAAAAGCCGCTGCTGAACAAGGCCATCCAGGCCCAACTGGCGCCCGGCTCCGTCTTCAAAATCGTCACCGCCACCGCCGCTCTCGAAACCGGCACCATCAAACCGAACTTCACCTTGATTTGCCCGGGCTATGTCACAATCTACGGCCACACCTATCACGACTGGATCTGGTCGAAGCACCGCGGTCACGGCAGCATCGATCTGCACCGGGCGATCGTCGAGTCGTGCGACGTTTATTTTTACACGCTGGGCAAGATGCTGGGCATCGACAAGCTCGCGTATTTTGCCAAGCACCTGGGCCTGGGGTCGCGAACCGGCATCGACCTGCCCTCGGAGGATTCCGGCCTCATGCCTTCACCAGAGTGGGTGGAGCGCGCCTTCAAGCGCAAGTGGTGGGCGGGGGAAACTATTTCGGTGGCCATCGGGCAGGGCGCAGTGGAAGTCACTCCCCTGCAGCTCGCGGATACGCTCAGCGGCGTCATCGCGGGAGGGCGCTTTCACCGGCCGCACCTCGTGTTCCGCGACGAACTCGAAGCCCTGGGCGAGGACCCTGCGCCCGACGTCCAGCGCGACTTCCCGCTCAGTCCGGCCACCGTGCAGGCGGTGACGCAGGGCTTGTGGGGTGTGGTGAACGAGGGCGGCACGGGGGCCAGCGCGCGGGTGGCCGGCCTCGATATCGCCGGAAAGACGGGCACCGCCCAGGTGGTGAGCGCAAGCCTAAAGCAGTCCGCGCACGAGGCAGGCTACCGCAACAACGCCTGGTTCGTTGGGTATGCGCCTTTCAGTGACCCGCAGATTGTGGTGGCGGCACTGGTGATGCACGGCGAAGAGTCGTCGGTAGCGGCGCCGGTGGCGCGCGACGTGATCCGGGCTTTCTTTGACAAGCATCCTCCAGGCCGGCCCAACCTCGAACAGGCGGCCACCCAGGCGAGGCTCGCGGCGCCGGTACCAAAGTGGTAGCTCGGGGGGCCGCAGCGCTCGAGCGCGGCCGCACCAAAAATCTGCGGCGTCCGCAAAAAGTGCTTTCCTCTCCTGCCCTGTCTGAATAGAATCAGAACCTTCAACATTGGGGGTGAATTCATGAGAGGCCGTTGGCTGACGTTCGTCATCGTATCCGGATGGTTCCTGGCAGGGCTCGGAGGCGCCAAATCCGCGCCTGCAGCCGATAAGCCGCCCGAGCAGACGAGTCCGTTCGGAGGCTTGAAGTGGCGGCTGGTGGGCCCGTTTCGCGGTGGCCGTGTGCTGGCCGTGACGGGCGTACGCACCCAGCCCGACGTTTTCTATTTCGGCGGCGTGAGTGGCGGCGTGTGGAAGAGCAGGGACGACGGCCAAACCTGGGAGCCGCTCACCGACAAGCAGCCCATCGTTTCCGTCGGCAGCATCGCTCTATCGGACTCGGACCCGAACGTGATCTACGTGGGCACCGGCGAAGGCTGTCCGCGCGGCGACGTGTCCTACGGCAACGGAGTGTGGAAGTCGCCCGACGGCGGCAAGACGTGGGTGCACGTGGGGCTCGAAGACACGCAGACGATTCCCGCCGTGATCGTGAATCCGCGCAATCCGAACGAGGTGTTTGTGGCCGCGCTCGGGCACGTCTACGGGCCGAACCCGGACCGCGGCGTCTACAAGTCCCGCGACGGCGGCAAGACCTGGAAGAAGGTGCTTTACAAGGACGATAAGACCGGCGCCGTGGACATCACCTTCGATCCCTCGAACCCGCACGTGCTCTTCGCCGCGCTCTGGGAGATGAACCGCACGCCGTACAGCCTGACGAGCGGCGGGCCGGGCAGCGGCCTCTACAAGTCGACCGACGACGGCGAAACCTGGACGCGCCTGGAAGGGCACGGCCTGCCCAAAGGCATCTGGGGCCGCGTGGGTGTAGCGGTGTCGGGCGCAGACTCGAACCGCGTGTACGCGCTCATCGAGGCGGCGGAGGGCGGGCTTTACCGCTCCGACAACGCCGGCGACAGTTGGACCCGCGTGAACCAGGACCATCGCTTCACGCAACGCGCGTGGTATTTCACCCACGTCTTTGCCGACCCGAAGAGCGTGGACACGGTGTACGTCTTGAACACGGGCATGTCCCGCTCCACGGACGGAGGCAAGACTTTCAACATGGTGCGGGCGCCGCACGGCGACCACCACGGCCTGTGGATCAACCCCGGCGATCCGGAACGCATGATCAACGGCAACGACGGCGGAGCCGCGGTCTCGATCGATGGCGGGGCGACGTGGTCCACCCAGGAGAACCAGCCCACGGCGCAGTTTTATCACGTGATCGCGGATAATCGTTACCCATATTACCTCTACGGCGCGCAGCAGGACAACTCCACGGTGGGCATCGCCAGCGCGGGCGAAGAAGGCGGCATCGGCCGGGCGGACTGGTACCCCGTGGGCGGCGGTGAGAGCGGCTATATTGCGCCTTATCCGCCCGATCCCGACATTGTTTTCGCCGGCTCCTACGACGGCCTCATCACCCGCTACAACCGCCACACCTGGCAGGAGGAGGATGTGAATCCGTGGCCCGACAACCCGATGGGCTCGGGCGCCGCAGACCTGAAGTACCGCTTCCAGTGGACGTTTCCCATCGTGATTTCGCCGCACGACCCGAACGTGATTTACGCGGGCGCGCAGGTGGTGTTCAAGACCACGAATCAGGGCCAGAGCTGGACGGCGATCAGCCCGGATCTCACGCGCAACGACAAGTCGAAACAGGGTTCCTCCGGCGGCCCGCTGACCAAAGACAACACCAGCATCGAGTACTACGACACGGTGTTCTCCATCGCCGAGTCTCCGGTGCGAAAAGACCTCATCTGGGCCGGCAGCGACGACGGACTCGTTCACCTCACGCGCGACGGCGGCAAAAGCTGGGCGGATGTAACGCCCAAACAGATGCCGGAATGGAGTCTGGTGAGCCTCATCGAAGCGTCGCCGAACGACGCCGGGACGGCTTACCTGGCCGTGGACCGGCACCGGCTGGACGATCACCGTCCTTACATTTACAAGACGCACGATTTCGGAAAGACCTGGACGCCGATAACCGCCGGCCTCCCTGACAACGCATACGTGCACGCCGTGCGCGAAGACCCGAAACGCAAGGGAATGCTGTACGCGGGCACCGAGTCCGGCGTGATGTTTTCCTTCGACGACGGCGAGCATTGGCAGTCGCTGCAGTTGAACCTGCCTGAGAGCCCCGTGCACGATCTGATCGTGAAGAACGACGATCTCGCAGTGGCCACCCACGGACGAGCCTTCTGGATTCTCGACGACCTCTCGCCGCTGCGCCAGTGGACACCGGAGGTGGCGGACGAGGCCGTCCACCTGTTCAAGCCCGATCCTGCCTATCGGCCGGGATTGGGTGGCGGTTTCTTTGGCGGGCGCGGCACGATGGGCCAGAATCCTCCGGACGGCGCTGTGATTGACTACAGTCTGAAGAACCCGCCGCAGGAAGAAACGAAGCCAGCCGAGAAGAACGATCCCTCGAGCCACGACCAAGGATCAAAACCGGCGGAGAAGAAAGGTGTCCAGATCGAAATTCTCGACAGCCAAGGCCGCGTGATTCGCCAGTACCCGCCGAAACACGCAGGAGGTGACGAGGGTCCCAGCGAGTTCGCCGAGTTCCGGCGGAGCGCCGGCGCGCCACCGGCCCAAAAGGGCGTGAACCGGTTTGTGTGGGACCTGCAATACGAGCCGGCGACGCAAGTTCCGGGCAGCGCACACTGGGGAGGCCGGGGCGGGGGACCGCTCGTGTTGCCAGGCTCCTATCAGGTGAAGTTGACCGCGGAAGGCCAGAGCTACACCGTGCCCCTTGAGGTGAAGCTTGACCCCAGGATTTCGGTGCCGGAAGCCGACCTTCGGAAGCAGTTCGAATTCGCGCTCAAAATCCGAAATCGGGTGAGCGAGGACCACGACGCGGTCCTTCAGATGCGCGGCGTTCACACTCAGCTCGCCGAGTTAAAAAAACGCCTGGCGGGTGATCCGAAGTCGAAGGACATCATCGCTGCTGCGGACGCTCTTGATAAGAAAATGACGCCGGTCGAGGACCGCCTGATGCAGGGGAAGTCGAAGAGCTCGGAAGACCCGCTTAACTTTCCCATCATGCTCGACGACAAATTGGCGGCACTGGGCAGCTCCGTGCAAAGCGCTGACGGCGCGCCGACCGAGCAATCCTACGCGGTATTTGACATGCTGAGCGCCCAGCTTGACCGCGAGCTCGCGGCCTGGAGCGACATTCGCGCCAAGGACCTCGCCGCCCTGAACGAACTGGCGCGGAAGGCGAATGTTCCGGTCATCGGAGTGACTACTGAACACACCGCCGAAGGCGAGGTCGCCGCCGCGGGCGGATCGCGGTAGCTTCCCGATTTGCCAGGCTCGGGGCTTATTCGTAACGAAGGGCAACGATGGGGTCGAGCCGGGAGGCCTTCAGAGCGGGCCAGAGACCGAAGAAGAGGCCTATGGATACCGCCACCACGAATCCGGAAACCACGGACCACAGGGGCACCGAAGAGGGCAGGATCTTCAAGGTGCGGATGAGGAAGCTCAGGCCGAAGCCGAGCAGTATTCCGAGCAGTCCACCCGAGCCCGTCAGGGTCATGGCCTCGAGCAGAAATTGCCAGGTGATGTCGCTTCGGCGCGCGCCGATCGCCTTGCGGACGCCGATCTCACGGGTGCGCTCCGTAACCGACACCAGCATGATGTTCATCACGCCGATTCCGCCCACCAGCAGCCCGATCGACGAAATGACGATCGTCACCAGAACGACCGTCCCAATGAGCTGGTCGAACTGCGTGATAAGAGCCTGGGCGGACGAGACGCCGAAATTGTCGCCCTCGGACGGCTTGACGTGGCGGCGGCGGCGGAGCACGCCTTCGACTTCGTCCGTCGCCTGGTCGAGTTTCCCGTCGAACGCCGTGGCGATGATGAAGTTCTCTTTCTCCGAAGGGTACATCTTCTTGAATGTGAGATAGGGAATCTTCACGGTCATGTCCGTGTTGTTGTTGCCCGGAAAAGAGGTGCGCGGCGCCGTGGTGCCGATCACTTCAAAGGTTTCGCTGCCGACCACGATGTTCTTCCCCACCGGGTCCTCATTCGGGAAGAATCGCTTCACCACGTCGTTTCCGATCACCGCCACATTCTGGCGGTGAAGGTTGTCAATGTCCGTGAAAAACCGGCCGTCCGCCAGGTTGTCGTTAACAGCTTGGAAGTCTTCCGGTGTGACGCCGTTAAACTGGTAGCTCAGGATCTGCATACCCTTGTATTTGACGGGCGGGGGATCGCCCCACCAGATGAAAGTCTCCACCGCCACCATCTTCACGTCGGGACACTCGTCCCTGATCGCCATGGCATCGTCAAAGGTCAAGGGCTTTCGCAGACGCTCCTCGCGCGAAAGCCGGCCCACGTGGATGCCCGGATCAAACTTGAAGATAAAAAGGTTGGAGGTGCCGAAGTTCTGAGCTGCGGCCGCCACCTGCCCTTCGAGCCCGGCAAACACCGAGGCCACCGCGATGACCGTGGTGGTGCCGATCAGGACGCCGAGAATGGTGAGGAAGGAGCGGAATTTGTGGGTGCGCAGCGTATCGAGCGCCAGCAGCAAATTCTCGCGGACGTTCCTGCGGTACGCTCTCATCAGGCCTCTGTCCTCAACGCCTCGATGGGGTCGAGCCGGGCGGCCTTGGTGGCGGGATAGATTCCGAAGAACAAGCCCACCACGGTGGAGAGCGTCAGTCCCACCAGCACGGCGCTCAACGGCACCGAAGCCGTGAAGACCATGTCGACCAGCTTGGCGATGACGACAGCCAGTGCCACGCCCGCGAGGCCTCCCACGCCGGCCATGACGCCGGATTCGATCACAAACTGAAGCAGGATGTCCCGCCGGCGCGCGCCCAGTGACTTCCGGATACCGATCTCGTGCGTCCGCTCTGTAACGCTGGCCAGCATGATATTCATGATCACGATGCCGCCGACCACCATAAAGACGGCCACCACCGCAATGGTGATGGCGAAAATCGAGCCCGTGAGTTGCTGCCAGAGGCCCATGATGGTGGCCGAGGCGTTGATGCCGAAATCGTCGGACTCCTTGTACGGGACGTGGTGGCGGGCCCGCATGAGGGCGCGGACCTCATCTTCGAGCTCCAACATCTGATCTGCGTTCTGGGCCTGGACCTGCACGCTGATGCCGGGCCGGGACACGTAGAGCTTCTGAAACGTGGTTAGCGGCATCTGGACGAAGTCATCCTGGCTCTGGCCCAGGGTCTTGCCGAGGGTCTTGGCAACGCCCACCACGCGGAAGGGTTGGCCCCCGATGGCGATGACCTTGTCCAGGGGGTCCGTAGTAGGAAAGAATTCGTTCACGAGGTCCTGGCCGATGAAGCAGACGAAGGCGCTGTGCTCGTACTCCGGCTCGGTAAAAAAGCGGCCGCTTCCCACCTGCTCCTGCTCCATGCCCATCATGCTGGGCGTCTCGCCCGTGATGCCGACTTCGTAGAGCGTATGGCTCTTGTAGCGGATTTCCGGAGCCGAATTGCGGCCCCGCCAGGCGGAGGCGCCGATGGCCTTGTAGCCCTGCAGACTGTCCTTGAGGAACTGGTAGTCCTCCATTCGGATCAGCTTGTTGCGACGCTGTTCTTTGATCCATTCTTCATCGCTGGTATTGGCCCAGTTGAAGCGGTCCAGGATAAAGACGTTGGCGCCCAGGTTGGCGATATGGTCGGCGATATAAAGATTCATGCCATTGATCACCGACATCACCACAATCAAGGTGGTGGTGGCGATCACAACGCCCAGCAGGGTGAGGAAGGAGCGGAGCTTGTGGGCCCGAAGCGCCTCGAGCGCAATCCAGAACGCCTCGCGGGCGCTCACCCGGAATCCGGCCCCGTGGCGCTCGCGGGCCCGGGAGGGCCGGAGAAGGGGATGTGCGTTGGCGATTGCGGCCACACGGGCTCCTGGGGCGGCTATCTGACCTGTTCGTCGCGGGCCACCTTGCCGTCACGGACATGTATGATGCGGCGCGCTCGCTCGGCAATGTCGTGCTCGTGGGTGACCAAGACGATGGTGTTGCCCGCGGTCTGCAGACGGTCAAAGAGGTTCATGATTTCCACGCCGGTGGCGCTGTCGAGGTTGCCGGTAGGCTCGTCGGCCAGGAGCAGCGATGGGTTGTTGACGAGGGCGCGGGCGACGGCCACCCTCTGGCGCTGCCCGCCCGAAAGCTCGTTCGGCTTATGGTGCATGCGGTCCGCCAGGTCCACGCGGCGCAGCGCCTCCTGGGCGCGCTCCAGCCTCTCGGCGGCCGGCGTGCCGTTGTAAATCAGGGGGAGTTCGACGTTGTGCAAAGCCGAGGCGCGAGAGAGCAGGTTGAATGTCTGAAAGACGAATCCGATCTCTTTATTGCGGATGTACGCCAGTTCGTCGTCGGTCAGCTCGCTCACCAGCTTTCCGTTCAGCCAGTAGCGTCCCCGGGTGGGCGTGTCGAGGCAGCCGATCAGGTTCATCAGGGTGGATTTGCCTGACCCGGAGGGCCCCATGATAGCTACGTACTCGCCGCGCCGAATCTCAAAGGACACGCCGGATAGAGCGTGCACCTCGATGGCGCCGCCCATGTCGTAGGTCTTCCACAGCTCCTCGACACGGATGAGAACCCCATCGGGCGGTGCCACAGCTTCCGGAACGGTCGACATAAGCAGTTCGGATTCCATATTCCTCTCAAACGCGCGCCACCCCGGAGCGAGGGCTTGGCACCGCCTCCTGAACCTTGGACGCGGGACCGCGGAAAACGTCAGGCTGCTCCAAACGGCCGGCTAAGACGATGAGGACGAGGTGGCGCCCGTCACTGGTGCGGTGTTATCTACCCGCACCTTGGTGTTGCTCTTGAGTGTTCTCAGCACCTGGTAGCTGCCCGTCACAATCTCGTCTGCCGGCTTCAGCCCCTTGAGCACCTCCACGTTGGTTTCGCCCAGAATGCCGGTTTCAACCGGAACGAATACGGCCTTGCCGTCGCGCAGCACGAATGCACCCTGAATCTCCTCCTTCAACCGCTCCTGCTCCTTGGGCGATAGCTGGGAAGGGGGACGCGCCGCCGCCAGAGCCTTGCCCTTCGTGTTATCGCTCTCCTCAAGCTCGCGCCGGGTGCGGATGGTGAGCGCCTGAATGGGGATCGCGATGGCGTTCTGGCGCGTGGCGGTGGTCACCTTGGCCGTGCAGGAAAGGCCCGGACGCAGGTTCGGGGGAGGATTATCGAGCGTAACGACGACTTTAAAGTCCTTGGCCTCCTGGTTGGACGATCCGCTGGTTGTACTCGCGGTGGTGGTTTGCCCGGTCGTGCTGCTCACTGCGCTCTGCCCGATCTGGGTGACCTTGCCGGTGAAGGTTTTGTTGGGAATGGCATCGATGGTCACCTGGGCCGGCTGGCCGAGCTTGACGTTGACGATGTCGGTCTCGTCCACCAGCACCTCCGCGGTGATGATGGACATATCGGCCACTTGAAACAGCACGCTACCCGCCGAATTCTGAATGCCGGTCACGACGTTTTCGCCCACCGTGACGGGGAGCGAAGTCACAATGCCGTCGATCGATGAGACGTAAACGGTTTGGTCGAGCTGGTTCTGAAAGCCCATCAACTGCGCCTTGTTCTGGGCCACGCGCGCTTTCGACATGCCGAGGTTGGAAGTCGCCTGCTGGAGTTGGGCTTGGGCCTGAGACACCGAGGCCTGGGAAGATTGGACGGTGGCCTTGGCCACCTCGTAATCGCTCAGCCGAGTGTCGAAGTCGGATTGCGCCAGCAAGCCCTGCTTCAAGAGTTCCTGCCCGCGGTTGAAGGTGTCAGTGGACTGCTTTAATTTGGCCTGGGCCTGCGCCAGATTGGCTTGCGACAACCTAAGGGAGGCCTTGGCGGCATCCACGTTGGCCTGCTGCGCAGCAAGGTCGGATTCTTGAGTCTGAATGGCGGCCTTCTGGGCATCCACGCTGGCGTTCTGCTGGACGTCTTCGGTGCGCAACAAGACTTCGCCCTTGTGCACCGTGTCGCC
>Ga0335081_10012873_pt1 | contig 13539 bp, 10 predicted proteins | sample Lox_Sample_35_FD_206713 | JGI IMG/M metagenome (GOLD analysis project Ga0335081, IMG submission 206713) | Soil microbial communities from Loxahatchee National Wildlife Refuge, Florida, United States - Lox_Sample_3.5 | ecosystem: Environmental > Terrestrial > Soil > Wetlands | place: USA...
GGCGACAAGGCTGTGGAAAAGACGCTCGCTTCGCGAGCTTGGAAATCCCTTCGGGATTCCCACTTTCCCACAGCCACAACAGCAACAAACATTCTCCGGTTACTTATCAAATGGCGCGACATGGATAGCTAGGGTTACATTCTCAAATGGCTTGACGCGGGAGATTCGACGCCAAGAAGATTTGAGGCTGCCATGCATCGAGAGTCGGCCATGCTCGAACTTGTCCGCCGGTTATGAGGATTAGAAGCTTCTGCGTTCATTCGAATCGTCAGCATTCGGCAATTTGCTCTGGAGCAACGACTGATTTTTCAGCCCAGCGTATTGTGCTGGAATGACTGAGAGAAAGCTCCAGCGCATTCGAGGAGAACTGAAGTCGAGGCGGACGCCACCAGTCGCAAACCAACAGAAGTTCTTTCTTCGTTTGGGAAAGCGCGTCTGCGAGTTGCGAAAAGCGCGCGGCCATTCTCAAGAGGATATGATTGCTTATGGCTTTTCGGCGCGACACTGGCAACAAATCGAAGCGGGCCGGCCAATCACGGTTACCACTCTGCTGCGAATTTGCGGTGTATTTGGCATTTCTGTTGAAAGCCTAGTCCGCGAGTTAGACAAAGAAATATACTAGCACTAGAGAGTCTACAGGTCCCTGCTAATCTGCTCGTGGCCCTTTTTGGCCGCTGCGCGTACGTTACGCGTGCGCCGAAATCGGGTCCTCCACAGCAGGGTGTGACGGCTCCTCCTTAAAAAGATAGTCCTGGGGACAACCGTCCGAGAAGTCCGACGGAGAGGGTGTGGTGCGGTTTCTTACAATCCTTGTAGTCGAAGACGCCGACGAATTCCGACGATTTGTCTGCTTTCTGCTGAAATCAAGAGCTGAGTTCCGAGTTGAGGTGGCTGCGGACGGGCTGGAAGCCGTCCAGAAGGCGCAAGAACTGCGACCGGATTTGATCCTCCTGGACATCGGCTTGCCGAAACTCAATGGAATCGAGGTAGCCAGGCGTGTTCGAACGCTCATTCCCGCCACCCGGATCCTCTTTGTGAGTGCCCTATCTGACCCCGATGTGGTCGGTGAAGCCCTTAACCTTGGCTTGGGTTACGTTCACAAACCGAGCGTCCAAAGTGATCTGCTGCCTGCCATCGAAGCAGTGCTCAGTGGTCAACGATTCGTTAGCCGCGACCTAGGTCTCGGTACCAGAATGGATGCTCCCTGCGCTGGGGACGGGTCCCCTAAGTGAGGGTAAGGCCTGTCCCAACGGACTCCGGCAGCCAATCCCAATCGCGAGCGCGCTGATGAAATTTCGCGTCGGCCATATTGATAGGAAATTGATAGTAATTGATATTTAGCTTTCGTAGAAACTATGTTAATTCTCAGAGATAGTCTTGCGTTCTGGCAGTACTAATGCTATATGCATCCTCGTATGGAAAATCAGGAAGAGTGGGCGCGGCCCGACGGCAGACTTTTCTACACTGCGTTCCAAGCGAGTCCCATCGGGATCGCGATCGAGGATCTCGAAGGCCAGCCCCTTTTCGTAAATTCGGCCCTTTGCGCGATGCTGGGATTCAGCGAAGAGGAACTCCTTAACAAACATTGCGTCGATTTTTCTCCCGCTGAGGATGCACGGAAGGACTGGGCGCTCTTCGAACAGTTGAAATCGAGCGCAATCAGTCACTACAGCCTGGACAAACGATATTTCCGGCGAGACGGCTCTCTGGTTTGGGGACGTTTGAGCATTTCTCTTTTGAGAGACTCCGCGTCTCCGATGGTCGTCGCGATGGTCGAGGACATTACCGAGAAAAAGATAGCGGAGGAAAGCCTGCTGCAGGCGAAACACGACCTGGAAATAGTAACAAAAGAAATGGCTGCGGCGGTTACCCGTTGTAGCCGTGATTTGCGGTACCTGTGGGCCAATCAAGGTTACGCGGACTTGCTGCAGCGGCCGCTGGACGAAATTGTTGGCCGCCCTATCTTGGAAGTGTTGGGCGCCGAAACATTTGAGGACGTGCGGCCCTATTTGGAGCGAGTGCTGGCTGGCGAGACTGTCAAATACGACCGAGAAGTCCATTTCAAGCGCTCCGGACGCCAATGGATTTCGGCGACGTTCACGCCCACACTCGGTGCCGACGGCACCACGGATGGCTGGATAGCAGTAGTCGTTGACATCACCGAGCGCAAGCTTGCCGAAGAAAGCCGTCTAAGACATGCCGCCATCGTCGAATCATCCGAAGATGCGATCATTTCCAATAATCTCGACGGCATCATTCTGACTTGGAATGCGGCTGCGCAGCGCATTTTTGGCTATACGGAAGTGGAAGCGGTGGGACGGTCGATTACCATGCTTCTTCCGCCGGAGCTACACAATGAAGGGACTAAGATTCTTGAGACGCTAAGGGGGGGAGAGCGCATTCAATACTTTGAGACCGCTCGAGTAACGAAAACAGGCAAGAGAATCGATGTGTCGCTGAGTATTTCCCCGATTAGGGATTCGACAGGCAAGATGATCGGCGTCTCTAAAATCGCCCGCGACATCACTGAGCGTAAACAGGCCGAAGAAGCCCTTTCGAAAGTGAGTCAAAAGCTGATCCAGGCGCAAGAACAGGAACGTTCGCGGCTCGCCCGCGAGCTACATGATGACATCAATCAACGCCTCTCGCTGCTGGCGGTAACCTTGGACGAGTTGAAGAAGGAGCTTCCAGAGGCCGTCGACAAATTGAAACAATACCTTAATGCGATGAGCGAACAGGTTGCGGACGTTGGAAAAGGAATTCAAGCCCTGTCTCACCGTTTGCACTCTCCAAAGCTAGAACTCTTAGGTCTGGCGGCCGCGGCTTCCAGCTTTTGCAAGGAGTTTTCTCGTCGCCAAAACGTCGAGATTGATTTTCAGTCCGAGAATATCCTCAGAAACCTGCCCGACGAGATCTCCCTTAATTTGTATCGCATTTTGCAGGAGGCCTTGCAGAACGCGGTGAAGCATAGCGATTCACAGCATTTCCGGGTGTCGCTCACGGGTGCAATGAACGAGATTGAACTGACGGTGCAAGATTCGGGGATTGGCTTCGAACCTGACGAAGCCAGCAAAGGGAGCGGGCTGGGTCTGGCCAGCATGAAGGAGCGGATAAAGCTCGTCGATGGCGAACTCTCGATTGACTCGCAATTGCGGCATGGAACTACGATTCGCGCACGCGTCCCTCTCCATCCGAAGTCGAAGGCTGCCGGAGCGGCCGGCTCTGAGTAGATATCTGGAATTGCAACTCCGAAAGGCTTAACAAACAGACGACACAGACGCCTATCCTGCAACCTGCGCACGAGTCATCCGTGCCGCGAGGTCAGCTCTGGAGACATGGAGCCAATCCGCTGAGCTGCCCCGGGCAAAAAGGTCTAGGATGCGGGCAATTAATCCTGTCCATCCAGTTTGGTGACTCGCGCCCAGACCTGCACCATTGTCTCCGTGGAAATACTCGTAGAACAAAACGTAATCTTTCCAGTGCGGATCTTCCTGAAACTTTTTGGTTCCTCCGTAAACCGGACGTTTGCCATCGGCGTCGCGCAAAAAGACGCTCGATAGTCTGCGGCCGAGTTCATTTGCGACCTCATACAAGGTCATGTATTTTCCAGAACCCGTAGGACACTCGACTTTGAACTCGTCACCATAGAACTGATAGAGGTTCAGTAATCCCCTGAGCAATAAAGCATTCACAGGCATCCAAACGGGTCCGCGCCAATTGGAATTGCCTCCAAACATCCCCGTGTTCGACTCGGCGGGGAGATATTGAACCTTGTATTCCTGGGCGCCGACATTGAATACAAACGGATGCTCCAGATGGAATTTGGAAAGTGAGCGAACGCCGAAGGGACCAAAAAACTCGTTTTCATCGAGCATGCGGTGCAAAATCCGCTCGATTTTTTGCTTGTTACAAACGGACATCAATCGGCGTCCGCCGACGCCAACGAACGTCTCATCGGCAGGAGCAATATGCTTCAGCACATCCGGATGCCTCTTCTTAAAGGTTTCGACCAGGCTTTTCAACCGGGGATTCCTCGCCACAATGCCCGTAGGTTCCAGTACAGTGGACGCGCACAGTGGCAGCAACCCCACCATCGACCGAACCTTTAACCGCGTGGTCTTGCCGTCCGGGAAACGGAGAAGGTCGTAGAAGAACCCGTCCTCCTCGTCCCACATGTTCTCGTTGTGCCCCCCAATCCGATCCATGGCGTAGGCTATCCAGAGGAAATGCTCAAGGAAGCGAAAAGCAATCTCTTCATAGATTGCATCGTACTCCACCAAGATGAGGGCGATCTCCAGCATGCATTGGCAATAGAAGGCCATCCAGGCCGTGCCGTCGGCTTGATCCAAGTGCCCGCCTGTGGGGAGTGGAGCACTGCGATCGAAGACTCCAATGTTGTCCAGACCGAGAAAACCACCGGCAAAGATATTCTTGCCCTCAGGATCTTTGCGGTTGATCCACCAGTTGAAGTTCTGCATCAGGCCCTGGAAGGATCTCTCAAGAAAGCGAAGGTCTGATCGGCCCAGTTCTTTCTCAATGTTGTATAGGAACAGCGTCGCCCACGCATGAACGGGAGGGTTTACGTCACTGAAGTTCCACTCATAAGCTGGAATCTGGCCATTAGGATGAGAATACAGATTGCGCAGCATAAGCAGCAGCTGGTCCTTAGCGAAATCGAAATCGACTAAAGACAGTGCCAGCGTGTGAAAAGCAAGGTCCCATGCCGCGTACCATGGATATTCCCATTTGTCAGGCATCGAAATGATGTCGCTGTTCAGCATGTGGAACCACTCGCTATTACGAATCCTGCGATTAATAAGACCCATCAGGGGATGAGCTTGATGTTCGGCCAGCCAGCGGTCCAGATCGAAATAGTAGTACTGCTTGCTCCAGAGCATCCCCGCGAGAGCTTGCCGGTGTATACGCTGTTCGTCTTCGGTCAACGAACTCGGCGTGATCCGATTGTAGAATTCGTCCGCGTCGGCGAGGCGAGAAGCGAATGTTTTGTCAAAGGGGTCGAATGGTTTGCCTGCCGGTTTCGCACTCAGTCTAAGTCTCAGTCTCACAACTTTGCTATGTTCGGCAGGTAGTTCCAGACGGTAGTGCGCGGCAGCTTTCGTGCCTGTCCCGGATGGATTCACAGATCCCCGGTTGCCTTTAATCACGTATTCATGAAAAGCGTCTTTCACGTATGGCGATGGATTGGGCTGCCCCCACAAGCAGTTGACGTTCGACTCGTTCTCCGTGAACAACAGCTCTGGATGGCCTTCGCAATCTAGCGTCCAATCACCAAGCTGACTGTGGGACGCTCTGACCGATCCATCTTCCGCCTGACGTAGGGAAGGCTTCGTTGCGTCGTTTTCACACGACCAGGTGTTCCGAAACCACAATGTTGGCAGGAGATGGAGCTCTGCCGTCTCAAGACCACGATTGTGGGCCGTAATCCGAATCAACAGGTCCTCTGGGTCTGCTTTGGCATATTCGACAAACACATCGAAATAGCGGTCATCATCAAACACTCCGGTATCAATTAACTCATACTCGAGATCTTCGCGTGATCGGCTCCGGTTCGTTTCCACCAGGTCGCGGTAGGGGAATTCACGCTGCGGATATTTGTAGAGATATTTCATGTACGAGTGGGTCGGCGTGCTGTCGAGGTAGAAGTAATATTCCTTCACGTCTTCACCGTGATTGCCTTCGCTGTTTGTCAGACCGAACAAGCGTTCCTTAAGGATTGGGTCTCGACCGTTCCACAGAGCGATGCCGAAACACAGTTGTTGCTTATCATCGGAAATACCAGCGATACCATCTTCTCCCCATCGGTAGGCGCGCGAGCGGGCCTGGTCATGGCTGAAGTAATCCCAGGCATTTCCGTCTTGACTGTAGTCTTCGCGAACCGTGCCCCATTGCCTTTCGCTGAGGTACGGTCCCCATTTCTTCCAAGGAACTCCTTTTTCGCGAGCATCGTTCAACCGACGCTGCTCATTCGTCTCCCTGTAGGCGATTCCAGATTGCGGACGAGTTGCGCTCTGGGTGCGATCTCCCATTAGTCTTCTCCTGCTAACGCTTCTGAACTTGGCTGATCAAAAACCCAGAGGATGCACGCGGGGTACTTCTCGACCGGGCTGGTGGACATGAGCAAGGTCATGAGAACTCGACCACTAGTTTAGAAGCATCGACTTGCGTCGCACACTGCTAGAACTAACAGGTGGGCTGCACTCAAACCTTTCGTTTTAGCGAAATCCACAGAAGACAATTACGAAATCCTTGCAGAAGACCTCCGCGGGTTGGTTACGCATCTTCGGCTGCAGGATTTCACTTGGTTGGGTTTCGCACTCCACGATCCAATCTATGCTGCACGATGTCGGCCGTAGGCCACCTCGCTATAATCGCGCTTTTGGGGGAAAAAAAAGAAACGAAAGCGGAAACGGGCGGAACTGAGAAATAGCTGTCTCTTTTGACAGCTTCTCCCTGGTTTATGCCTGCCTTATATAGGCATTTCGTTCCACTCGGCATAGGGACGCATGAAATGCGTCGCTAGGTGGGTGCGGCCTGGCTTGTTTCGAGGTACGCCAGCTCGCGATGTTGTAAGGAGGCAGCATGAGGAAGAAATGGATGCTAACAGGGCTACTTATGGCCGTTGCTTTTCCAGTCGCTGCGCAGAAGAAAGAACAGGAACGCGTCGAAAATGCCGGCAAGGTCGTGAAGGAGATCTTAAACGCGCCGGACAGTATTCCGCAAAGCGTGCTGGACAAAGCGGACTGCGTGGTGGTGCTGCCGTCGGTCGTGAAATTTGCGATTGGCATTGGGGGCAGCTATGGACGAGGCGTCATGACCTGCCGTGGCGGTAAGGATTTTCGAGGAAAATGGGGCGCGCCAACCATGATGGCTCTGGAAGGTGGCAGCGTTGGCTTGCAGCTGGGCGGCGAGGCGACTGATTTCGTGCTGTTGCTCATGAACTCGCGGTCTGCCTCCGCCATCTTGAGCAGCAAGGTAAAGCTTGGTGGGGATGCCTCGGCAGCGGCGGGCCCGGTGGGACGCACGGCGGCAGCCGATACCGATGTCACGATGAGGGCCGAAATTCTAACCTACTCGCGAGCCCGCGGGGCGTTCGCAGGTATTTCTCTTGCGGGATCTACGCTTCGGCCGGACAATGACGCAAACAAAAATCTATACGGAAAAGAAATACCAGCGAAAGACGTCGTGATGGGGCGCGCCGTGCCTTCGCCACCGAGCGCAGCAGTCCTAATTTCGACACTAGATAAAGCATCCCCGATAAACAAATCGAAGAGCTAAGTTTGGATGGGGCGTGCTTAGGCATGACAAGTGCGAGCTCTCAGGGAGTATGCGGGCCGGGGACACGTGTGAGGATAAGTAGACTCGTTGATCTTGTTCATTGAGTGAAGGAGCAATTCGTTAGCATCAGCCAGAAAAACAGAATGCAATACGAATGAGCCAAAAAAGAGATGTCGCTGGGCACGCACGAAGCTCATGCGGCTAACTGTGTCCACATTAGGCTGCCAGCCAGATTGATTCAGTTTTCTGGCGGCGAAACGTAATATCCGGGGCGTTGCCGTACCTTCAGCTCTTTGCGGCTCACATGAACTGCAGTTCGATGAAACCCGGGCGCGTTGTCGCTGGCTTCGTACATCAAGGAATATTGCAAGTGCAGCTCGCCGCCTATCTCACTGATTGCTTTCTCCATTAATTTGCGATTGGAAGTAGCAATATGCTGTCCACCGGTGCCCGCAGTGAGCGTTTCGAGCGCGTGCCCCGTGAACTCGTTTTTCAGGTTTCTCCCGGCCCATTCCAACAGTCTCAGAAAGTTCCCGTAGCCCCATTTCAAATCCTCAGTGTTCGGAGTTTGCATGATGCCAGGTGGCCCAGGCTGCGGCATAATACCCTGTGGGACAACTTGAGGCCGCAAGTCTTTGGGCTGCGATTTCAATTCGGCCAGAGTCGTGGATAGCCCTATAGAATAAATCGTTACATTCGAGAGCTGAGCACGATGCAAGACTCTGTCCAAATGCTCTCCACTTCCGACGTCGATTGCTTCTGAAACAACCACTATTATGCGGCGTCTCTCTGGGAGGTCGGCGGTAGGCTGGACTGCGTGCCGATAGCTCAGCATTTGCACGGCGGTCGCCAACGCGTCGAAAAGCTTGCAGCCCTGTGTCCCTTCATTAAGTTTATTAATGGTATGCTGGACCAATTCATTATCGGTGGTGAACTCCGTGAGCTTATCGACCGAGTCGTGAAAGCTCAACACCGCCACCTCATCCTCGCTCCCTATGAGCGTTTCGGAGAACACGATTCCCGCTGTCCGAATGCCCGGTAGTAATTCCGCGATCCTGGAACTGTTCTCGACCAGGATCACTATTGACAGCGGACCGTTGCCTAAATCGAAGTGTAAGATCTTCTGTCGAAGACCGTTATCGCTTATCGTGAAATCGTTGACTCCCAGGTCGGATACGAGTTCTCCGTTGTGGTCGAGCACGGTAACCGGCGTGGTCACCAGCGACACGCCCTTCCGGATTCTGCCGTCAGACTTGTGCTCTAGTGCGGCTGACGATTGTGCGATCGGAGTAGAGTTAACTTGGGCGAACGTTGGCATCGCCGTGCCGGAACTCACGAGGCAGCACAAGATCCAACGTGCCTTCTGTTCGCTGGTGACCATGGCCACTGGGTTCAAGAGCCTGGGAAAAGCTCCACCCTATTTACTACCACCCGTTCAGATCACCTTTAACTGTCACTACTGACAGACACAACCCACGGGGATTTTAGAAAGGCTCTGACTGATTCTGAAGGAATCGCGCCGGAGGTGCCCAAGTCGAAAAATCCTCTTTCATCCGCGTGCGTGAGTCAGGGAGCCGCTGTCGCATAGTTCGGAGCGTGTGGGGTTAGCTTTCGAAAGACAAACTCCTGCAAGACGTTGGTCACCGCCGACGAGCCAATCCCTACCAATGTATTCTCGATTGTCGAGTCCGCTCTGCTCCGATCCGCTGGGTAGTACAGATTCGAGATTCCGGCAGAGGCGAAGCTGCCCACAATCGCGGAGTAATTTGCTTGCCAGTGTCCCTTGTCATTTTTACAGACTACAGCCCTGGTGAGCGCATAAAGGATGCGGGAATGTGCAGTTCCGGCTCCCTTATAGAAATAGCGCGGATCTTGTCTAAAGATCGACGGGAGTATGGCACCACCTAAAAAAGTACCTGTGACAGAATCGGCGTAAGCGGCAGCGAAGCGTTTGCCATAACCCTGCGCACCCTGTCCATACCCGGCGAAAGAGGTCGCCGCTTGCCCCATTCCCGCAATGCCCGCGGTCACCATGAAGTTGACAGGATCGGTTGTAGCCTTCCACGCAAGGTTGAATTTTTGCCTCGCCGTGAGTGGTGGCGCAACAGGATCATAGGTGACATAGAAATTTGGCAGAGCACCCACGACACGCTGCTTTTCCTGGTCCTTAAGCTCCGCCTCCGCGACTTCGGTCTGAGACATCGCGACCTCAATATTTGTCGAAGCGCCGGCGACAACAAGAGTAATCGGCGGAACAGCATAATTCTCTCCCGGACGTAGAGTTCCAGAACATATGTGTGTTGTGAACCCTTCAAACATAACCTTCAATTCGAACGGTCCGGCGAGGACACTGCTAAAAGAGAATTCTCCTTCACGGTCTGAGAGCTCATCCTGACCAGGTTGCCCTTCCCGGGAGAGCCTGACATGGGCTCCCTCGATGAGCGCTCCCGTCTCATCTAGAATCGTTCCACTTATCGTTCCTGCCGGGTCTTGGCCGAGTTGTTCCTCGCTGGCGGCGGCTACTACGATTTCCGACAACTCAGGCCAGCGAGACTCCGGTGCCGCGGAAGGAGGCTTCCGCAACTGAGCTGGCGCCGAAGACTCCAAGAACGGCACAATCGCTAGACTGACCAACAGTGGCCCCGCGAAAGGATACAGCCACTTATGATCTTTAGAACCCATATACATGCCATCGAAGCTTTTTCGCGGATTCTGTCATTGCCCTGACGAACGCGTAGGTGTTCGCGATCAACTCGATTTGGTTGCCTCAACTTAGAATCTCGTCAGCGTAGACGGCAACTGTAAGAACTCTCAGGGCTCAGACGAATCATGGATGCCGCCTCCGCGAACACAAATGTTCATGGATGGATGGGTTGACCACGAGACCAAGGCAGGATGGGTGTGGTCGGTTTCCCGTTGCGCAGAGTCGAAGACCGTTTGACCTGGCGCAATGAGGTGATGTACTCGCTTGTGCTAACCTCCCCTTGAAAGGAAAATGGATGCAAACATTTGAGAGAATTGTGTGCTGTCTTGGGGTTGTGGGCGCAATGACCTTCCCAATCCCGTCAGCCGGCGAGCCCACCCAATTTCGCGAAGTGTCCTCTCGGCGGGCAATTTCGTCACATAACCAGGATCACGCCCTTCTGCTCTACAACACGCACACCGGTGAGCGCATTGACGTCGTTTATCGCCGCGGCGACGCGTACGCTCCGGACGCGCTCGCCAAGCTAGATTTTTTCCTACGCGATCATCGGACCGGCGACGTGCGACATTTTGATCCGCGTCTGTACGATATCCTCTCTGATCTCACCACGTCGCTCGGCCGTCCAGGCGGTGAGATCGACATCGTCTGTGGCTACCGTACCTCTTCGACGAACGAGTTTCTCCGCGCTCACACCACCGGAGTCGCAAAGAACAGCCTTCACATCCAGGCGAAAGCTATCGATCTGCGGATGCCCGGCGTCGCCACGCTCAAACTGCGCGAGGCTGCTCTCGCTTTGGCTCGCGGCGGTGTCGGCTACTATCCCCATTCAGACTTCATCCACCTGGACATCGGCCGCGTTCGACAGTGGTGCTTCGACTGCCCTGCCACCCTCACTGCCAGGGACTAACCTGGATACGGATAGCCCTTCGCAAGAACTTTTTCTAGCGCAACATCATGCCCGTAGATGTCGTCGTAAAAATGAACGATTCCATCCTCAGTTACGATGGCAGTGCCATAGACAATTAATACCGGAATCGGATAAGCCAGATTCACCTGCTGATTCGGCGTTCCATTCATCGCCGCGCGGACGCGATCGATGTCCCAGCCCGAATTCTTGCGCAGCACCCAGACAGCCAAATCCATCGGCTTTTCTAAGCGAATGCAGCCATGACTGAAATCCCGCCGCGATTTCGCGAAGAATTCCTGCGCGGGTGTATCGTGCATGTATACATTGGAGCTATTTGGAAAGATGAATTTCACGAGTCCGAGTGAGTTCTTAGGACCAGGCATTTGCCTGATGTATAGTTTGCCCGCTCGGAGTTGCGCGAGCATGTCGCTTGTCACTGTTCCCGACGTGACGACATCCTGGCGGTTGTTCACCACCTCGAATCCCTTCTTGGCCAGATAGTCAGGGTCGCGAGCGACGCGCGGGAGGAACTCAGCTTTGGAGATGGAATTGGGAACATTCCAGTATGGCCGGAATACGACGTATTGCATGGTGTCGCCAAAAACAGGGGTTTCATGATCATAGGCTTTACCCACTACGACGCTCATCGACAGCGCGACCTTGTAGTTTTCGTCGTATGCGCGGAGGCGAAATTCGGGGATGTTCGCGACGATGGGCGCCGACTGGAGGCCAACAGGCAGCCATCGCCAGCGTTCGAGAGTCAGTCGCATCTGGTGTATTCGATTTGTGAGAGGCACGTTAAGATCGGCTAGGGTTTGCGCGGTGATTCGTCCATCCGGGGTTCGGCCATGCCGGCGCTGAAAACTCTTGACTGCATCCACCAGTGGAGCCTGATAGACCGTTCCATCAGCGGGAGAATTCACATCTGCAAAGAGGTCGCCCACCAACCGAAGAAATTTGATCAATTGAGGGACGCCCGAATACGAGTCACCCGGTGCGATCGTTTTTTGTATGGCGGGAAGCGGATTCCCATCATATTCCTTCACAAACTCCAAGTAAGAATGCAGAGCTTGTATGGTGCGTTGGTATCCAGGATAGGGGGGTTCCACTTTCGCTAGGGCGCCAGTAACGTCGGTGGAATCGACAACATCTTCTCTCAGGAAATCGGGAAGATCGTATTTCTTAGCCTCGACGTCGAGACGAAAATCAAGATGCTTCGGATTCACCTTCCCGATGTGAAGGTCTGAGATATATCTCATGACGCAAACAGTGAGCGCGACATCGATTCTCACTGCATCTGCTTCGGACGGTTGCACGCCGGTGGGCTTAAGCTTCGCCAGCCGGTCGGCCCAGCGCAGCCCGTCATAGTCCTCGGCGGTCAATCCCTTTTGTTCGGCCTTCAACAGAACCGCAATTAATTGCTCTGCTTGCGCGGTTGGTTGCATTCCTCTGATCCACGGCAAGGAATACCTGAACGATTCGTAAAACTTCTGCACGTGCTTGTCATAGTCGCTAAAGTCGGGCCAGCGCAAGTCCGAAAGATTTCCGGACTGGATAGTGCCGCGCAATAAGGCTTGTCCATCAGAGCTAAGTTGCTGAGGCAGTGCCACCGGTCGTCCCGAGCTATCTGGTTGCCAGTGAGCGCGCCTTGCTGCGCCGACACCGTGATTCCACTTTAGGAAGATAGCGAGAAGCGGTAGCACTAAAGCCAGACCCGTCCAAATCCACGCTCTTTTCACGGGATTCCTCTTCGTTGCAGATCCTCCGGGACAATCGAAAGTTCTTTTCACTTGGACGGATCCGCATTTACTTGCCCGAGTCTCCCCTTAGTCCTCGAGGGCCGGTTTCCAAAAACAATCCGGAGCAAACAATATCTCGTGGCGAAATGTCGAGCAGGGAGCTTGGCTCTTCATGGCGAGTGTGTCTCTAAGTTCCGCCAACTCAATCATATTCCTTCGTAACAGCACGTTCTGCGTAACGGGACTGTCAGTTCTACCAGACGACGCGCGATCCTGGTTGACCTATGATTTTTGCTCTTGTGACTGTCGCGAAGGAGCGTGACATGACACCTGTAACAGCAGCGGAGACGGCAACGCTATACTCGGCTTGTTATGGAATCCGAGTCTAGACGCACCCTCGGCTAAGTCATTAGAGGGAAACAAGGTAAGTGGAGCGGGCGATGTTGCCCCGCGCTTCTTCCAAGCTGCGAATCGGGATCTCCGCCAACTGTTGTAGCACCGGCATCGCTTCGTGCAGATGCGCACGCGGATAAGAATCAGTTGCAGGCGTTGGCCATGAACGAGGGCTATCGCTGGAAGAAAAAACTGTTCAGCGAACAGGGGCGAGCCCAGTTAGAGAAGCTCGCGTTGGCGCCTTGGGTCAGTAGACGTCGGCAAGAGCTGTTGGAATTGTTGGACCGCATGTTTACGGATGAAAACCTGCTTCTCGCTCCTTGATCGCCGCATCCGGACCTAGTGTAGTGTTACATAAATAAGTGACACATAGCCTGATTTGTGTTATACAGGCTCATGTTCACTGCCTACGAACCGTTTCAACTGCCACCTCAGGAACGTGATCGCCTGCAGCAAATCGTGCGAACGACCACCCTCTCGGCCGGGCTCGTCCGGCGGGC
>Ga0335081_10012874_pt1 | contig 13538 bp, 12 predicted proteins | sample Lox_Sample_35_FD_206713 | JGI IMG/M metagenome (GOLD analysis project Ga0335081, IMG submission 206713) | Soil microbial communities from Loxahatchee National Wildlife Refuge, Florida, United States - Lox_Sample_3.5 | ecosystem: Environmental > Terrestrial > Soil > Wetlands | place: USA...
GAGAGGATCGAGAACATCAACTTCATTGCTTCTGACAGCGCGCTCCGCGTCATGGCGGAAGAGCTCGATCTCAAAGGCCGAGCGAACGCCGTCGATCAACTTATCGGCACTCGTAGCAAAAAGATCCAAATTCAGTCGAACGCCGACATCGGAGCCAACGTTGCCAGCGGCTCGTATCCAGCCGATGGCATGATCGTCATCCCGTGCAGCGTGGGCACTCTGGCCCGCATCGCCAACGGCGTCGCCGCGCACCTGATCGAACGCGCCGCCGATGTCACTCTCAAAGAGAAGCGCCCGCTGGTGCTCTGCGTCCGCGAAACGCCGCTCAACAAAATTCACATCCGCAACATGTACCGGGCGGCCGACGCCGGAGCGACCATCTTTCCGCTCATTCCGGCGTTTTATTACCGCCCTGCTTCTTTAGATGAAATGGCACGCGAATTCGCCTATCGCGTGCTGGCTCATCTCGGTCTTCCGCAGCTCGACGCGTACCGCTGGAAAGCATGACGCGTCAGTGACTTGCCAGCGTCAGGCATTCCCTTTTTCGAGCTACAGCAAGCGACACAACGGGGGCCAGATTTCAGTGTAGAGACGCGAAAGTCCAAGCGGCAGATATCCGCCGGACATGTACATGCGTGAGCTAAAGTCCGAATTCCAAGCCAAGATTTCCAAAGCTGCAATTTCTGGGCGATGTCGTAGAATGCGGCAACTTCTTTCCAGGGACTTGCATGAAGATGCGGAGATGGATCGTCGCAGGAGTGTTTCTCGCAGGTTTCGTTTCGCTCGGTGCCGGCCAGGAGCACAACCCGCTCTCTGGAGGCCCCAAGGCCGCGAAGGCGGGCGAATACGAGTTCCGCATTAACTGCGCTCTATGCCACGGACTCGGCGCCAAGGGCGGAGGTCGCGGGCCTGATCTCACCCGCGCCGTGAAGAAGCGCACCCGCAACGATGCGGAAATGTTTCAGGTCATCAGCAACGGCATCCCGGGGACAGCGATGCCGGCCAACGGCACCAACGGCCAAGGCGTGGGTATGACCGACCGCGAGATCTGGCAGATCGTCACCTACATTCGCAGCCAGGAAGTGAAGGCGACGGCGAAACCGGCAGGGGATTCTGCGCACGGCAAGGAACTTTTTTACGGAGATGCAAACTGCGCGATGTGTCACATGGTTGACGGAAAGGGAGGACGGCTCGGTCCGGATTTATCCGGAGTTGGCGGATCGCGCACGCGCGCGGCGATCATCGATTCGGTGCGCAATCCCAGCAACCGGCTGGCATGGGGATTGACCGAGGTCACCAAAGAATTTCCCCAGGAATACGAGACGGTCACGGTCGTGACCGAAGATGGAAAGCAGATCAAGGGAGTGACGCTCAACGAAGACAGCTTCAGCGTGCAGATTATGGACATGGGCGAGCACATTCATCTGCTCGAGAAGGACAAGCTGAAGTCGTTTCAGAAGACGCGCGAGTCGGCGATGCCGAAGTATGACACCGATGTTCTGAGCGATAAAGATCTGGCAGACGTCGTGACGTATTTGACCAGCGTGGGGGCGAAATGACTTTTCTCGCGCGCAACTCGGAAACCTGGAGATCATCTTCGCCTTCAATGTGTGCGTGGAAGAGCGGCCCTTTCAGGGCCGCGTTACGGGCGATCGGGAAATGGGCCTTTATGCCCTGTGTACCGGGGCTAAAGCGGCGTGCTTTCGAGACGGAGCGCGGCGCTAAAGCACCGCTCTTCCACGGCGGCGGAAAGATTGTGTTCGCTCTTTACACATTCTCCATCCTTCTTGCAATGTCTTTCGCCCAGGTCACCTCCGACCGCCTCGTCAACTCCGCCAAAGAGCCGCAGAACTGGATGACTTATTCCGGCGATTATTCGGGCAAACGTTTCAGCGGGCTCGATCAGATCAGTGTGATCAACGCGCACGCGATGGTGGCGAAATGGGTGTATCAAGTTGGCGCGACCGGCAAGCTCGAGACGACGCCGCTGGTCGTCGACGGAATCATGTACGCCACCGCGCAAGACGATCGTGCGTTCGCGCTCGATGCGCGCAGCGGACGCCCAATCTGGATGTATCAGCGTCAGCTTCCCGGCGACATCCGCCCGTGCTGCGGTCGCGTGAACCGCGGTCTGGCCATTCTCGGCGACAAAGTCTTTATGGGCACACTCGATGCACACGTCATCGCGCTCGATTCGAAAACCGGCAATGTCGTGTGGGATGTCACCGCTGCCGACTATCGCACCGGGCACAGCTTCACCGTCGCGCCCTTGGCTCTGAAAGATGAAATCGTGATTGGAATTTCCGGCGGCGAGTATGGCGTGCGTGGATTTATCGACGCCTACGACGCTGACACCGGTGCGCGCAAGTGGCGCTTCTATACTGTGCCGGCGCCGGGCGAACCGGGACACGACTCATGGTCAGGCGATTCCTGGAAAGTTGGCGGAACACCGGCGTGGAACACCGGTACATACGATCCCGCGACCAATCAGATTTTCTGGCCAACCGGAAATCCTTCGCCCTCAAATCGCGGTGATGCGCGCGCGGGCGACAATCTCTACAGCAATTCGCTACTCGCTTTCGATGCCGACTCCGGCAAGCTCAACTGGTATTTCCAGTTCACCAAGCACGACGAGCACGACTGGGATGCGACGCAGGTTCCAGTCATCATCGATACAAAAGACAAAAAGCTAATCGCGCAGGCCGACCGCAATGGCTTTTTCTACGTAATCGATCGCACGACAGGGAAGCTGATCTCGGCGGCGCCGTATGGAAAGCAGACCTGGAGCGATTCGAAAGATGCCGGGGGCCGCCCGATTGCGAGTAAGCAGGCCTCGCCAACTCTAGCAGGACACACGGTTTGTCCCGGCGCGCTGGGGACGACGAACTTCATGCCGCCGACCTACGATCCGCAGACGGAACTGTTTTACGTGAGCGCGCGCGACCAGTGCGATATCTTCAGCAAGGCGCCACAGCCTTATGAGCCGGGGCACGCGTTTTATGGCAGCGCATATTTTCCGTCGGAGGAAGCCGAACCCTATTTGGGATTTCTGAAGGCGATCGATCCCGCCACTGGTGAGATCAAGCAGAAGTTTCAGCATACGTCGCCGACGTGGTCGGGCGTGCTCTCGACTGCAGGCGGTCTGATCTTCAGCGGCGATGCCGAAGGAAACTTCATCGCCTTTGACGCGAAGACGCTCAAGCCGCTATGGCATTTTCAAATGGGCGGTGCGGTATACGCTGGTCCGATGGCGTTCGCGGTCGATGGGAAGGAATATGTAGCGATCGCGGCCGGAAGCGCGGTGTACGCGTTTGGGTTACCGTAGACTCAATGCGCCGCTCACGTCGTTGCGGCGCGACAGGAGTTATCTGATACGGTACACCACCTTCGCCCGATTGACGCGGCGGCGCGATTCATACTAATCTGCGCTTACACCGGAAAGGAGGTGGTCGGATGACAAGTTCAGAAGGCAGTAGTTGCAAGACCCAAAGACCAGGTGAGGTGGCTGAGACTTAGAGCAGGTCGCTCTAAGCGGGGCTTGGTGTGGAGCGGGCACTCTTGCCTGCTGCGTCGCCAGGCTACAGCCCGCACACTACCGGTGATTAAGGATTGATGCTCCTGGCGCAGGTCGGTCAGGTGCTTCTTTCGGGTACCCCCGGAGTTGCCGAAGAGGCCACGTTAGAGTGACCACCTCTTGGTCAATCCCAAACAGTCCACCGGGCGGCTCGCAGGGGTAACAGCCTGCGAGCCGTTCTTGTTTTGAACTCCGGACAAAAGCTCGCCATCCGCAGTATTCTTCTGTTGTGTCCAGCCTCGAGGAATCTCAGGAACGGCGGCGGTTGGCCGAGAACTACGCCGCGATGACCGACGGTGAATTGCAGCGCCTGGCGCGGAATCCGGAGGCCCTCACCGAACTCGCCTGGGAGGCGCTGGAGGACGAACTCGACCGCAGAGATCTGGAGATCCCGTTCGACGACGCGCCAGCGAGAGAAGAACTCGATCTGCGGCGGCTGGTTACGATCCGCCAATTCCGCGATCTCCCCGAGGCATTGTTGGCGAAGGGCAGCCTGGAATCCGCCGGCATCGAATGCTTCCTGCGCGACGACAACATGGTCCGGCTCGACTGGTTCATTTCAAACTTCATCGGTGGGGTGAAGCTCTGCGTGCAGCCGGAGGACGCCGCGAAGGCGAAATCGCTTTTGGATGAGCCAATTCTCGAAGGCCTTTACGTGCAAGGTGTCGGGCTTTACGAGCAGCCACGCTGTCCAAAGTGCAATTCGCTGGACGTCAGCTTTCGCGAACTCGATCCGGCGGCGTACTTGAGCATGGCCGTGCGCGTTCCGATTCCGTTCCACCGTGAGGGATGGCGCTGCCGCAGCTGCGGCGCGGAGTGGGAAGAGGAGGAGTCGCCGGGCTCCGCAGAGTCGGACCGCTGACGCCCGTCATAATCTGGCGCTGCCCGCAGCCGTAGCGTATGATTCCGCGCGATGGCGATGATTGACCCAGACCAGGAGCGACGTCGGCTGGAAGATCACTATAGTCGCCAGATCGATGGCCGGCTCGAACAGGTCGCCGCTCAAGCATATGAACTCGGTGATATCGCACGTCAGGTCTTGCTCGAAGAACTCTCAAGACGAGGGCTCAGTACCGAGCTGACGGAAGTTCGCCCCATTCAGCCAACAATACAAAAGAAACAAACTAAGAAGCCTGTCGTTGGTCCGCAACCAGGAGATCCTCCGCCCCCCTCAGTTCCAGAAGGACCGATCGACGGTGAACTTGAATTTCGACCGAGACGAACCATCCGCAAATTTCGCGATCTGCCGGAAGCCCTGCTGGCAAAGGGAAGCCTGGTCTCAGCCGGAATTGACTGTGCTCTCGTTGACGACAATATCGTCAGAATGGACTGGTTCTGGTCGAACTTGATGGGTGGTGTCAAGCTGGTTGTGGATGCAAATGAGGCCCATGCCGCGGAAGACCTTCTCAATGAGGCAATTCCGGAGCACTTGGACGTCTCCGGAATCGGCGACTTTGAACAACCACATTGCCCGCGCTGTGGGTCTCTGGACGTTAATTCCCGGGAGAGCGATCCTGCGGCCTACGTAGTTGCGTGGGTCTTAAATTTGCCAATTCCATTTCATCGCAAGGCTTGGCGCTGCCATGGCTGTTACGCAGAGTGGGAAGTTGAAGGACCGGACGGGCGGGATCTATGAGCCTAGATATCGAGACCGGGAAGGGCACGAGTTGACTCGTGCCGCCAAGCTGCTCAAAAGGAATTCGCGCTTTAGCGCCTGAGGCCAGCCTTTGAAAAGCCGGCCTCAGCGGCTGAAGCCGATTGTCCTTTGATGTCTTCCCTGGCACGACTGAAGTCGTGCCCTTCCCGGTTTTCTGCTGCAGAGCAGTCGATTACCTTCCGGCTTCAGCGACGAGTCGGCGTTAGCTTCGCAAAGCCCTTCAGAATCACTTCCTGTGTATCCTCTGCCAGCTTCAAAGCCGGCAATTCCTCGCGCTTGAACCAGCGGACTTCGGCGGCATCGCTGGCCGCGCGCAGCTCGCCTCCAACTGGGCGGCACAAAAAGTCGATCAGCACATAGTGATACTGTACGCGGTGCTCAGGATCGCGCAGCACGCGGTCGAACACTCCCAGCAACTCGCCTGGTTCGACAATGAGCCCAGTCTCTTCTCCTGCTTCACGCACGGCGGCCTCGCGCACCAACTCACCAACTTCGAGCACGCCGCCGGGAATCGACCATTGCCCTTGAATCGGGGGATGCGCGCGCTTGACCAGCACGACGCGACTGCCATCGATGATGACGGCGCCGATTCCGATGAACGGACGATCAGGGAATTCGCGACTGATCATGAGCAGTGAGCCACGCCAAGGATATATGAGAACATTCGGACCTCCTCGTTTCTTTTCGCTCATAGCTCATAGTCCGTAGCGCCCGCACCTACCGTGGGCCATGTACGGCTTTAATCCCATTCCCTTGCTAGAATGACGCTGAAAATGGCGCTCGAGGAATACAAACGCAAGCGGCGGTTTGAAGAGACGCCGGAGCCTCCGCCCAAGGTCGAGAAGAAGCGCGGCAATCGCTTCGTCGTGCAGAAGCACGAAGCGACGCGCCTGCATTACGACTTTCGTCTGGAAATGGAAGGCGTGCTGAAGTCGTGGGCGGTGCCGAAAGGGCCGTCGCTCGACCCTGCCGACAAGCGGCTGGCCATGCAGGTGGAAGATCATCCCGTTTCGTATTTCGATTTTGAAGGGAACATTCCCGAGGGCAACTATGGCGCTGGCAGCGTGATGGTTTGGGATGTTGGCACCTGGCAGCCGCTCTCTCCCTTCCCAAAAGATGGAAAGTACGTGCCAGGAACCGAAAAAGAAGCTGCCGAGATGCTCGCCAAGGGCGATCTTAAATTTCGGCTAAACGGCAAGCGCCTCAAGGGCGACTTCGCCCTGATCAAGTTGAAAGGCCGGCGTCCCGGAAGCAAAGGGAACGAGTGGCTGATGATCAAGAAGCACGACGATCAGGTGGTCGAAGGATACGATGCCGGCGAGATCGATGAGTCCGTCCTCAGCCATCGCAGCATGGATGAGATTGCTGGTGACGCGCGGTCCAAAGAATGGACCAGCAGCCGGCCCGCAGGCCGCGGAAAGTTGAAGGCGGCGTGGCTGGCCGATGCGATCGCGCGAGTCGATCAAAAAAAAAAGCAACAACAAAAGAAAACCGCCGAGAGCGCAAAGGACGCCGAGAAAGATGAAGCGAAAAGCCGAGCCGTCAACGAACGGGAGATAGCAGCACAATCCACAGCGCCAGTTGCTCGACAACGAAATCAGAAAACTTCAAATTCCTTGGCGAACTCGGCGGTTGAAGAACGCGCCGGCACTCCCACGAAGCGGCCGATGCCGACCGCGATCTATCCCATGCTCGCGGAATCGATCACCGAGCCGTTTGACGGCGCCGACTGGCTCTTCGAAATCAAATGGGACGGTTACCGCGCCGTTGCCTTCATCGAGAATGGCAAAGTGCGCCTGGTGTCGCGCAATCAGAACGAACTCACGGCGCGCTATCCCGAACTCAAAGACATGCCCGACTTCGTGAAAGCCAGGAACGCAATTCTGGATGGCGAAGTCGTGGCTCTCGACGAGGAGGGAAAGGCGTCATTCAGCCTGATGCAGCAGCGGACAGGATTTCGTCCCGGCGGCAAGCGCGCGGCGGCGAATGCGGATGTTCCAGTGCTCTATTACGCGTTCGACCTCATCTATCTCGATGGAAATGACTGGCGGCGCGTTCCGCTCGAGGAGCGAAAAAAGAAGTTGCAATCGATACTCGACGCTGGCGACTCGTTGCGGTTTTCCGATCATTATCCAGAGCACGGCAAGGCCCTGTTTGAAATTGCGCGGCAAAAGGGTCTCGAGGGCATCGTCGCCAAACGCCGCAACAGTTGCTACGAAGAGCACCGCAGCCGCGATTGGCTGAAAATCAAGATCCGGCACCAGATCGAGTGCGTTGTGGGGGGATTCACCGAGCCTGAAGGTAGCCGCACGCATTTCGGTTCGCTCGTTCTCGGACTCTACGACAAACAGGGCAGATTGATCCATGTCGGGCAGGCGGGCAGTGGATTCAATCAGAAGTCGCTCGCCGAAATCTGGAAGACGCTGCAGAAACTCGAAACCAGGCAGAATCCGTTTTACGGTGAAGTCGAGGCACTTCGCCGCGTGAGCTGGGTAAAGCCGGTTTTAGTGGCAGAGATCGAATATGCCGAATGGACTGCCGGTGCGAACACCGGCAGCGGTCCAAAGCTGCGGGCACCGGTGTTCCTGGGACTGCGGGATGATAAGGCTCCGAAGGAATGTACGCTGGATCAGGTGACGGAAATCAGCACTATTTAATATCCTTCATCGCGAGCAGTGTGCCGTAGTCCCTGCCGCTGGCGTCGACGGCACGGGCAACAACGGCGGCGAACCCATCCCTCAATTCTGGATATTTCGCGACCAAAGCTTTCATCACACTCACATTGTCTTGATAAGCCAGACTAGTATTGGCAACGTTTGCCGACTGATATTTCACGATCAGATCCAGGTCGTTGCCCACGACTTCGGGGAAGATCGCTGTCAGTTTATAGACCGTGCTCGATGCGGCCAGGTCTGACGTCTTTCCTCCAGAAGGCACGTCGGCCGGTTGTGCAGACTGCGATTCGTCGTAGAGCTTGTCCGTAGCCAGCGTGCTCATGAACGGGAGCGGGGCCATCAGGCTGCGCGCCTCGAGATAGTAGAACCACGCGTTGTGCATCTGACCCTTGGTTTTATAGCTGCGAGCCTGGGTGAGAAACCAGTCGCTATCGTGGCCTGCGATCTGGGCCGATTTCACGTACAAGCCGCCCAGCTTCCAGTCAGTTCCGTTTTGCTGCAGAACCTCAGAGAACATCGTCCGACCCTTAGCCCCGTTCGCATCGAGCAGTACGACCGCATACTTTCCGGGCGGTAGATTATCCAGATAGAAAGCGGCGCTGTTGGCGGTCTGGCCGTTCTTGCCGAAGACGCCGCAATAGAATTCATCTCGTACACTGGGCGGTCCTGAAGCGTCGAGAAGAAACGAAGCCTTGACCGTGGACTGGGCACCCGTCAGATCCTGCTGATGATCTTTGAGGGTTGCTTCGATTCCAGCGAAATCGGAAGCCAGGCTGGGGATCGCGTTCTGACGCAGGGATGCGGAATCGCCTCCGACCGCCATGGTGAAATAGCGCTGGGCTGCGGCGGTGATTGCGTTGCGAGTCGCATCATCGAGCTCGCTGGAAGTCTGGCAGGTTTGTGCTTTCGCCGCGCAAGGCAGGAAGGCCAGAGTCGAGAGAGCGATCAAGCAAGCTAGAGCGTTGCACCCGCGCCAGAGCAGTCTCATAGTTGTTTTGCCTCGTGCTTTCACCGGGTGAGAATCCCGGCCCAGTTTACGCCTGTACGGAATACCGCCGATTAAGATTTTCCGCAGCCGGAAATGGTTGACTGCAATCAGTTTGGACCATCTCCGTCCCGGTTTTCAGCATCTGAGGAGTGCAAGAGAGTTCCTTCCACACGTTCTATCTCGGGCGAGAAATTCGTTTGCGGGGAAGTGCTAAAATTGCAAGAAGATAGCCTTCTTCCGAGTCCAAGACAACCGCAATACGATCGATGGGGTAGATGTATGAGCACCGATTACACCTGGAAAGGCCTGATAAAAGGCTTGCTGATTGGCGCTGCCGTGGCAGGCATGGCAGGTTCAAGTTTTGCGGCCGCGCAGCAGGATGCGCCAAAAAAGGCGGTCACGAGAAAGCCCGCCACGAAGAAGGCTCAGCCACCGGCGCCGTTGCCATCAGGGCCCACAGGTCCGATGCAGCCCATGCCGCTAGACTCGATTGCGGCAGTTCCGCCGCAAGTGACCTATCAGAACAATCAGTTGACCATTGTGGCGCCGAACTCGACCTTGACTGACATTCTGCGTGCAGTGCGCAAGCAGACAGGCGCGGATATCGATATCCCGCCGGCGCCCGAGCGGGTAGTTACGCACCTCGGCCCCGGGCCGGCACGCGATGTAGTCGCGGAGTTGCTGAATGGATCCCGTTTCAACTACGTGCTGCTCGGCTCGCCTGACAATGACGCGGTCCTGACGCGGGTTGTGCTGGTGGCGAAAAGCGGCATCCAAGACGTTACGCCCAATCCGGGTGATAACGACGCGAATCGAGGCGTCGTTCAGGCGAATGGAATCGTCGCAAACCAGCCGGAGACGCCCCCCGAGATGGACGGTTCGGAGCCGTCTGTCGAAGATAATGCGAGCGTTCCGGAAGAGCCCGCTCCAGAACCTCCTCCCACCGAGGCGGACCAGCAGTCTGGCGACCAGAACGGCGTCAAGACGCCGCAGCAAATGCTGCAGGAGATGCAGCAGCGCCAGATGCAGCTGCAACAACAGCAGCAAAACGGTGGGGGCCTGGGACCTTCAGGTATGCCGCCGCATCCTCCGCGGCAGGAGTAGCTGCTTCCGTCGCGGCACACGAAATCTGTCTCACGACGTTATAGCGCTACGGGGCGCTGCCACGCAGGTTATCCACATGCGCGCTACGTGGTGCGCGCGACATCTCGCCCGTTCCCAGGCTTTGTTGCAGGAGCTTCCAGTCGCGGGCGACTTCGGTTTCGGTAACGCCATGCTGGCGGCGGCGCAGTTCAGAGGCCAGCCGGGCTTCCAGAAGTTGTCGCACGATCTGCGGAGGCGCGTTTCCGTTCAGCACGTTGTCGGCAGATGCGCCGATCTCCACAACATCGTCTCCAACTTGCACTTCGAGAACCGGCCGACCCTCAGCATCCACCGTTGTCTTGGCCTTCGACTGCAGGCGCTCCCAGTTCTTATCGATGCTGTGGTTCGGTTTTCTGGAATACGTTTCGGCCAACAAGTGCTTGAGCTCAAGTCGATATGCCCGCAGATCTTCCCGGTCGAGCGGAGCCTGCGGCTCGCTTCCTACCACGAACACCATGGCATTGTGCGCCGGCTCGAAACGGCTGGCGCCAGTTCCGACATATACCGCGAACACGCATCCCGCGAAGATGGGGCTGACTACAGCGCTCGGCACGATGTACTTCTTCGAAGTAAAGAAAGCATCCACCACGCCATGCACACTTGAGCTGCGGGGCATGCTGCCCGGCACCTGTGGAATCACGATCCGCGAAAATTCGAGTTGCGGATGATGGGTGCTATAGCGCGTCAGCAATTTCGCCATCTGCTTCGGAGTGGTGATGCCGAGGTCGGCGACGACGCTGCGGTGCAGCGACTTCGGGTAGTAGAAGTTGATGATGTCTTTGGCGAAGTCCGCACAGTTGCGGTAAAGACAGATGAAAGTGCGACTCATTGGCCGAGGAATTCAGCTTCTGGATGAGCGCACCATCCTGCTCCGGCGTGGTTTCGATTTCAAAGCCGTAAATCGTGCGGTCGTAGGAAGAGCCGATCAGCTCGTACCAGTTGCCGCCGGGAGCTCCACCATCTTTGCTATCCGGAATGATGTCTTCGAGATACGTCCGGCGGTAGCGATCACGCAAGAACGCCGTCATCTTCGCGTCGGCGAACAGAGGCACGTCTTCCGGGCGCTCCACGGCATAGAGATAGGGGATCAGCGGAATGGCGAGCCAGTCGTATCCGGCGACGCCGTCATAACGGCTGATCACGACGCCAGTTTCTCCCGGATTGCAGCGACGCAGGACGAGGGGTGTGTCCGCGCAGACATTGGACAAATAAACGGCCGCGTGGCCAGTCGCCGTGAAGAATCCGAGCTTGCCGTAGGGTTCTTCGAGCAGCAGGGTCGCCGAGGCGCTCGACAGTGCTGAACAGGCGAGAATCAGCATCAGGCTGGCGAACAGCCGCCGCATGAAAGGAATGTGGCGTAACCACGGCATAATGATCCCAACTGCGTGACTAACCTTCCTAATAAGAACCCTTTAGCGAGACATTAGTTGCTGTGGAGCAGAAAAACCAGTTACTGAAGTCCAAAAGAATCAGGTTGAGCAAAGGCGAATACAAAGCGAACAAAGCCTGACGGGAAGGTTACAGCGGGAGCCACTGCCTCTACCCTCCATTTTACCGTTTTTCGAGGCGGGAAATAGCCCACGATGCACTTTCGGCGACCAGCGGGTCGTCGTCGGAGGAGAGCCTTTGCAGGACAGGAAGCAATTCCCGGTTGCCGCTATTCCCCATAGCAATCACAGCGTTGCGGCGGAGGCCGGAGCGTTTGGTCCGGCGAATCGGGGATCCCCGGAAGTTTTCGCGGAAGTCTTCCGCCGAGATTTCGGCCAGCCAATCGAGAGCGGGATTCACCAGGCCGGGCCGGGCGCCGAACTCCGTAGCAGACGAGACAGGAGCCTTGCGGTTCCACGGGCAGACGTCCTGGCAAATATCGCAGCCAAAGACGTGGCGACCCATCTGGCTGCGAAGATCCTCGGGAATCGTTCCGCGCTTCTCGATCGTCAGATACGAAATGCATTTGTTCGAGTCGAGTTGGTAGGGCCTGATCAACGCATCGGTCGGGCAGGCGTCGATGCAGCGCGTGCAGGTACCGCAGCGGTCGGGCGCGGGAAGATCGGGCTGGAGTTCTAGTGACGTCAGGATCACGCCCAGGAACAGCCATGACCCTTTCTGCTGATTGATGATGCAGGTGTTCTTGCCGATCCAGCCGATGCCCGCGTATTTGGCATAGACACGCTCGACGATGGGACCGGTATCGACATAAGAGCGAGTCTGCAAATCTGGCGGGCAAGAGTGCCCGTCCCATATTGCCCGTTCCACCTGCTTCAGCCGCCGCAGGACCGCCTCGTGATAGTCCTCCTGGGACCAGGCGTAGCGCGAGATCCAACCGCGGACTGGATCTTTAACGTGCGTCGAATACGGTTGGGCTGTGTTGTAGTTGATGGCGCAGACGATCACGCTGCGCGCCCACGGAGCAACGCGCGCGAGCGAGGCGCGCTTGAGTTGGCCCTGGTCGTCTCGCGATTCCATATATTTCATTTCGCCGGCGTGACCGGATGCGATCCACACAGGGAAATAGTTCAACTCGCGGTGGTCCGCGGCGGACGCGATGCCGCAGAGGTCAAAGCCGGCGTCGCGAGCGGCCCGCTTGATGATGGAATGGAGATCAGGCATCGGCGGATCGGGAACTGCTTAGTTTAAGAATAGCCGATACCGGGAGCGCGGGACGCGCTCTCGACAGCCGGTGGAGACGCCGCCGTTACACGCCGAGTTTCTTCACTTCTTCGTTGTAATACTTGCGGTAGAGGATGTCCCACTCCTGCGAGCCTTCGAGGATGGTTCGCTTCTGGGTATCGATTTTCTGGCGGGCGGCCTGGTCGATCCTGGCTTCCTGGTTCATCAGGTCTTCGAGAATCTTTCGCGTTTCCTGGCGGATGGTGTTCGGATCTTCGATGAACTCGACCTCGTCCATCTGCTTGAGGGCGTCAGCGACGGCGCGGGCCAGCACGTTCACCTTGTCGCGGCTCAGTCTCACAGCACCGCCTTATATTTGCGCACGAGTTCGCTCTTCACCTTGCGGAACATCTCCTGATAATTGGCTCCGGTCTTGCGCATCTCGTCGGAATAGGCTTCTAGGATGACGCGCACCTCGTCGTTGATGCGGTCTTCCAGAGAAAGTTCCTCGACGAGGGCGGCGTTGACGCGCTCATTCGTGGCTGGGACCGACGAGGTCTCGATCATTTTTGCCGCAATCAATCTTTTGGTGACTTCGCGGGCCAGATAGCCCACATATTCTTTGGAAAAAAGCATGTATGGCTTGAGCGCTGCGTCAGCGTGTTTTTGATTGTGAATTGGAAAGTGTAACACAAGGAGCGGCGTCATCCCGAAGGCCCGCGCTTTGATCCGCGGGCCGAGGGATCTCCGCAAGCACCAACTTGGCGGGAGATCCCTTGTATCTTTCCGGTTACTGGCCATCCGGCTTGCGATGAGCTAAGAGGCAAGCGGGGGCTTTGGCGGGAGGCCGTGAGATCCCTGAGGCGCAAATGAGCCTGAAGCGAGAGCGGC
>Ga0335081_10012875_pt1 | contig 13538 bp, 10 predicted proteins | sample Lox_Sample_35_FD_206713 | JGI IMG/M metagenome (GOLD analysis project Ga0335081, IMG submission 206713) | Soil microbial communities from Loxahatchee National Wildlife Refuge, Florida, United States - Lox_Sample_3.5 | ecosystem: Environmental > Terrestrial > Soil > Wetlands | place: USA...
TCCGGGAACATTCACTTGAACCGACGCGCTGTGGTGATTTCGTTTCCGATGACGTGCAGGTTCCCGCTCGCGTGGATGCCAAGACGTGCGCGCGGCTCGTCCTGCTCCATCTCCTCTACGTGATGTCGTCTGATTTCGCGGACCGATATGGTCAGGGGGAGGACAGGGTGATCAGTTTCCTGCGCTCCGCATCCCGGCCGCTGGAACGCAGCAGCGTGATGTGCCGAACATGCTGGGAAGTCGCTCGCTATTACCAACTGCAGGCCGAGACTTCCTTGCGGGCCGAGGCTGGGCATGATTCTCCGCTGTGATCTGGCCGTTCCACGAACCCGCCTACTTCAGCGCACTTTCTCACGCAGATGTCGCAAGCGACATTCTGGCGATATGGGATCTTAGAAAGCGGAATCTCAGGTGAGAACCTACAAGCAGAATATTATGCTGGCGGCTGAGTGTACCCTACGAGACCTGCCGTATCTGATATCGGTTCTTCCCGGACTACCTGCCCGGTGTACGGGGCGTCGATCATGGTCCCAGGCGTGAGCACGATGCCGACGTGCCCGGGGGCGGTCATGGTCCCGTCCGACCCGGCGAAGAACACCAGGTCACCTGGCCGGGCTTGGCTGGCGGGGATCTGCTTGCCGTAGGCCCACTGGGCCTGGCTGGTGCGGGGGATGGTGATCCCGGCCGCGCGGTAGGCCATCATGGCCAGCCCGGAGCAGTCGAACGCGTCCGGCCCGGTCGCGCCCCACAGATAGGGCTTGCCGAGCTGCTGCTCGGCGTAGCCGAGGATCTTCCCGGCGGTCCCGGCGGGCAGCGGGGCCGCGTTGAGCTGCTGGCAGGCCGGGGCCGCGGCTGCCGCGAGCGCGGCGGCGCCGGTAGAGGCGTACGTCCCGGCCCACCTCATGACCTGGGTGACATAGCCGGGGAGGTGATCCCAGGCGGTCAGGGCGGCCGGGATGTTGCCGGGCGCACCGTGCGCGACCAGGAACGCGGCGGCCGACGGGATGGCGTCGCCGGGGTCGTAGACGTCCACGATGCCGTTCCCGTCGCCGTCGGTGCCGTAGCCGCCGGTGTGCTGGCTGGCGGGGTGGACGGGGGCGCCGCCCCAGGTGTCGCCGATGACGCCGCCGGTGCCGAACTGCATCGGCCCGGCCGCCCCGTAGCCGTTGGTGCCGGAGTGCACGCCTGGCAGGTCCGAGCGGCCGTGGTCGGACTCGACCTCGCCGATGCCAGCCAGGATGGTCCACGGGATGCCGTAGGCGCGGCCTGCCTTGATGTATCCGGCGAGGTAGCCCACGGGGATGCCGGTATCTGCGGCTGTGCTGGGGGCGGGCTGGAGCTGGCAGGCGCTGGCCGGGCTGCTGCCGAGGAGGCTGCTGCCGGCCGCGGCCAGGATGAGGACGAGCAGGAGCAGCACGGCGGCGCCGGCCGCGGCGGCGATGGTGACGGCGCCGCGGTCAGGGTCAGGGCGCGGCACGGGGGACACCTCCGGCGTCGCCGGCGCTGGCCGGCTCGGCGTCGTAGACCGCCCACCCGCCCCCGCCCTCGGGGATGAGGGTGATGGCCAGGCTGGTGACGGCCTGGCTGGTTCCGCTCGGGCTGGTGGTGACCTGGCGGACCTGGACAGTGAGGATGATCATGCCGGGGGCCAGCATGCGGGCCTGCTCGCTGGTGACGGTGCCGGTGCTGGACTGGCCGGAGCGGGTCGCGGTGCCGGCGGCCTGGGTGAGCTGGCGGGCCAGCTGCGGCGTGGCCAGCGGCCGGAGCCGGGCGGCCCAGGCGGCGGGGGCCTGCCGCCGGTTCCAGGTGGTGTACGCGGCGGCGAACCGGGCGGCGGTGCGGGCCGCGGCGGCCAGGCTGGCCAGGCTGACCGGCAACAGCGCCGCCGTGTCCGGCGACGGGGCGGGACGGGCCGCTGTGGCGGCCGGGTGCGGGGCCGAGGGAGCGTGCGCAGGCTGGCAGGCGGCGCATCCGGCGGCGACGATGACGGCGGTGAGGCAGGCGGTGAGGCGGCGGCTGGTCACGGCGTGTCCTGGTGCGCTTGGCGGGCTGCGCCGAAGGTCGCGGCGGGCGGGGGGTGCGGGACGGGCGGGTGCCAGGGCAGTCCGGTGTCGCCGCTGGGCGGCGGGGCGGGGGGCCGGGCGGTGAGGTGGGCGAGCCGCTGGCGGGGGCCGGGCTGCCAGGCGGGCAGCCACGCTGGCCCGGCCGGGTCGCCGGCGGCCTGGGCGGAGGCGGGGGTGGCGGTGGCGACCGGGACGCCGGGGACCGGCCCGGCCGCGGCGAGCAGGCCGCGGAGCTGCTGCTCGCGGCGGGGGCCGGAGGCCAGCCAGAACAGCACCGGGGTGGCGATGCGGGTCCGGGCGGCGAGTTCACGGTATCCGGTCAGCTTGGCTATCACGCGGGGGAGGTCTTCGGTGCCGGTGTCGTATTCGGCGAAGAAGTCGGCACTCTGCCCGTCGGGGTCGCGCCAGATCCCGTACCCGTCGGGGCGGGCCAGGTCCCCCCACACGGCGGCGCAGCGCCGCTCGGACCACCAGCAGGCCAGCTCCCCGCCGCCGTCGCGGGCAGCGGCGGCCAGCGCGGTGAACAGGCCGTTGGTCCCGGTGGTGTGGGAAAGGCGGGGGGAGAAAGCGATGTCGAGGGCACGATCGCGGCGGTAGCCGAGCTCGGCCAGGGTCAGGGCGTCCTCGACGGCGAGCACCTCGGCGCCGGCGGCGTCCAGGACCCAGTGGAACGGGGCGCTGCCGGTGACGGCCAGCGGCCGGAACCGGTCGACGGCGCGCAGCTGGTACAGCTGGCCTAGCCGTGTCTGGGCGCGGCGCGGGGCGCCGTAGCCAAGGTGGATGACCTGGGTGGTGGTGAGCACCCGGTGCTCGTGCAGCATGCGCAGCAGCCACCGGTCCCGGCTGGTGAGCTTGCCGGCCAGCGCGGCGATCAGCGCGGGGCTGACCGCGGGCCGGGGCGGGACGCGGACCGCCGGGCCGGGGCGGGTGCCGGGTGCGGGGATGGTGAACTTGGCCATGGTGTTGTCCTTCCAGAAGAGCGGTTCAGCGGGACCGGGGGTCGGGGCGGCGTGCGGGCCGGGCTGGGGCGGCGGCGGTGCCTGTGCCGTAGGCGGCGCGGGCGGCCCGGCGGATCATCCGGGCGCGTCCGGATACGGGCGGGCCGGGCGGCTCGGTGCGCAGGGTGAACGCGGGCTGCTCGGCGGAGGCGGCGACCAGCCGGGCGGCGGCCTGGAACGCGCCGAGGTGGGACAGGTCGTGGGCGGTCAGCTGGGGCAGGGTGTGCCGTTCTAGCTGGCGGGCGTCTTCGGGGGAGACGGAGAAGATGATCTGGGAGCGGGCGTTGGCGCTGATGCCCTCGCGCAGGTCGGGCGGGAGCTGGGCGAGGTTCTGGTGGGCCATCACCACCGACAGCCGGTAGGCGCGGGCCTCGGCGAGCATGTCCTGCAGCGGGTAGGGCAAGTTCAGGAAGTTCTGGCACTCATCGATGTACAGGGCGGCGTCGGGCCGGGCGTGCTGCGGGAGGCGAGCGCGGCGGGCGGCCGCCTGCCAGGTGCGGGCGACCAGGCATGACCCGATCAGCTGGACGGTCTCCTCGCCCAGCGTCCCCTTGGGCAGCCGGGCCAGCAGCAGGCCGCCGTTGTCCAGCACGGCGGACATGTCGAAGGTGGATGGCCCGGCAGCGATGGCCTGCCGGGCGAACTTCCGCAGCAGGAACGCGCGCAGCTTGTTCATCAGCGGCCCGGCGACCTGGGCCTTGCTGGCCGGGGACAGTTCCTCCCACCAGGACCAGAACCCGCGCAGCACGGGGTCGCGGACGGTGGCGGTGATCCGCCGCCGCCGGGCGTCATCGGTCAGCAGGGCGGGGATGTCGGCCAGGGTGACCTCCCCGGACCCGGCCGGGACCGAGCCGAGCAGGGTCAGGCAGATGCTGCGGCACAGGTCATCGGTCCGCGGCCCCCAGAACGCAGCGTAGATCCGGCGGAAGATGCCGGTCAGGTTGTCGGTGATGACGTCGGTGTCGGCACCGCTGCTGTCGCCTTGCAGCACGTTCAGGCACGGCGGGTCCTTGTCGCCCGGGTCGAACAGCACCACCCGGCCCGCCGCTTCCTCCGGCAGCCGGGCCAGGATGTCGGAGATCGCGTCGCCTTTGGGGTCGATGAGCACCGCGCCGCGCCCGGCCGCGGCGTCGGCGAGCACCTGCCCGGTCAGCAGGGTGGATTTCCCGGCCCCGGTGGCGCCGATGATCCTCAGGTGGTGGCGTCCGTCGGGCACGGCCAGGGCGACCGGCCGGGGCGCGCCGGCGTCGGTGACGCCGAGCGGGCGGGCGCTGGGGCCGGGCAGGGTGATGCCGGGCGGGGGCGGCACCGACCGGGCGCCGGCCTGGGACAGGCCGGGCAGGGCCGGGTCACCGGGCAGCTTGGCCAGGGCGGCCAGCTCGGGGACCGACAGCAGGCAGCCGCGGCGGAACACCCGGGTGCTGATCGTGGCGGCGGGGCGGTGCAGGCGGCGGCGGGCCAGCCAGTTCGGCCCGGCATACAGGGCGGTCGCCGACGCCAGGCCGTGAGCCAGGCCGCGCAGCCGCGCCATGGCCTGCGCGCGGGCCGGGCGCGCCCGCAGCCCATCCCGCCACCCGCCGCCCGGCACCGCCTGGGTGGTGGCGGTGAGGTAGCGGATCTGCGCATCCCACTGCAAGGCGGCCATCTTGGCGGTCGCGGCGCGGATGTCCGCGGCACGCTCGGGGTCAGCGGCCGGAGCCGTACGCCGCGGATTGCCGCCGGCGCCTGGGGTGGCCAGGTCCAGCAGCCGGGACGACAGGCGGGGGGCCTGCCCGCCGCGCAGCCGGCGGGCGGCCCGGCGGGCGCGGCGCAGCCTGCCCCCGGTGACCGGGCGGGCCAGGATCTGCAGCACGGCGTGCTCGCCGTCGCCGAGCGCGGCGGCGGCCCCGGCCAGCGCCCGCAGCGGGTCCGAGGGCAGGTCGGTGCGCAGCGGGAGGATCTCCGGCCTGGCGAGCCGCAGCGTCCCCCCGGTGGCCAGCACCCGGCCGGGCAGGGCCGGAGCGGCGGGAGAGGTGACGGCGTGCGCGCCGGGCCAGGCCGCCTCGACCGCCCGCTCGACCAGGCCGGGCGGGATGACGCCGGGCACCCAGATGCTGATGGTCATGCCGCCGCCGGGGCCGCCGGCCCAGGCGTATTCCCAGCCGAGGTGGGGCTGGCCGTACCGCCAGCGTGCCCAGGCCGGGCGCAGCAGTCCGGTCAGGTGCCCCCACAGCGCCTGCGCCCCAGCCGGGTCCGCCTGCGGCGGGGCCAGGATGGTGACAGTCCGGGCGTGGCCGGCGTACGCCTGCTGCTGCCGGCGGCGCAGCTGCCATCGTGCCGCGGCGGTCGCCGCGACGGTCACGGCCAGGACCGGCCCGGCGACCGGACCCCAGGTGGCGGTGATGTGGAGCAGCAGCCGGGCCAGCCGGCCGGCCATCCCGCCGGGGTCGGTCAGGTACCGGGTCAGCGGCCCGCCGGGGCCGCCCGCCGCTGCGGGAAGCCGGAATGTGGTCATGGCAGCATGTCCTCCTCGCTGTCATCGGGCCCGGGCGGCGGAGCGGGAAGCCCGGCGGGGGACTGGCGGGCGTCCAGCCGGGCGATCTCGGCCGGGGAACTGGTGCACCACGCGTTTTCCTCCGGCGAGGCCAGGGCCTGGAAGGAGACCCGGGCGGACGGGCCTGCCGCCAGGAGCCCGGTTCCCCTGGCCGCGGACAGGAGCACGGCCCGTTCCCCGGCGCTGAGCCGGAACTCGGCGGCGACTGTCGTGATGGCCTGGGGGGACTGGCGGAGCAGCAGCTGGGTGGCGGAGTTGGCGACGATGGCCCGGCCCAGGTCGGTAGCGAGGACGTCCTCGGCGTCCTGGGTGATCGCGGCCAGCCCGGCGCGGTGCTTGCGGCTGGCCTTGGCCATCCGGAACAGGAACCGGGCGCCTTCGGGGTCGCGCATCAGCAGCCACGCCTCATCGACGGTGATCAGCCGCCGCCTCCCCCGGGCCGCGGGGTCGGAGACCCGCCGCCAGGTCGCGTCCAGCGCCAGCAGCGTGCCGATCGCCTTCAGCTCCTCGGGCAGGTCCCGCAGGCTGAACACCACCAGGTGCCCGGCCGGGCGGGTGGTGGTCTGGGCGGAGAACAGCGCGGAGTGGGTGCCCTCGGTGTAGGGCACCAGCCGGTCGGCGAGGGTGACCGCGGGCGGGGTGGCGCCGGCGCGCAGCGCGGCGGCCAGGTCGCCCAGCAGGGGGGCGGGCCGCGCCCAGGTCCGCTGATCGGCGCTGATCCCGGCGTGCCGGTAGGCGGCCATGATCGCCTTGTCCAGGGCGGCTTTCTCCGCCGGGGACGGGTCGGCGCCGGTGAGCACCGCGATGACGGTGTGCAGGAACAAGGCGCGGCGGGTCAGCGCGTCCGGCCGCGCCCGGGACGGGTCGGGCAGGTCGAACGGGTTCAGGTGCACCCCGGGCGCGCCCAGGTGGATATACGCGCCGCCCAGCGCCGCGCACAGCCGGGCGTACTCGTCTTCGGGGTCGACGACCCAGCATTCGGTGCCGGTGTACAGCTGCCGGGAGATCTCCAGTTTCCCCAGGTAGGACTTGCCCGCGCCGCTGGTGGCGAGGGTGACGGAGTTGTGGTTGTCCTGCGCCCACCGGTCCCAGGCGACCAGGCCCGGCCCGCTGGCCGAGGCCCCGTACAGCACGCCGGGCAGCGGGTCGGGGGCGGCCGGGTCGCGGGGCAGGTCCGGGGAGCTGAACGGGAACGCGGCAGCCAGCGCGGCGGTGTCCATGGTGCGGCGGATCTTCAGCGCGTCGGTCCCGGCCGGCAGCGTGGTGACCCACCCCTGCAGCGACCGGTAGGTGGCCGGGGCGGTCGACAGCAGCAGCGAATCGGCTAGCGCCCGCACCCCCGCGACCTGCTCAGCCAGGTCATCGGGGTCCTCGCCGTGCACCGTCAGGTACAGGCCCAGCCGGAACAGCTTGCCCTCGCCCCGGGCGACCTGGTAGGCCAGCGTCCGGGCGTCCTCGGCGGCGGCCTCGGTCTCGGGGTCATCGAGCCGGCCGTGGCTGGCCCAGGTGCGGCGGGAGGATTCCAGCCGGGCGCGCTGGCGGCGCAGCCGGTCGGCGGCGACCGCCGGGGGGATCGGCTCGATGTGCAGCGCGATATCGAGCCGTCCAGGATAAGAGGTCAGCGGCTCCAGCCACCCGGCGGCGACCTCGGCGGGGTACCCGGTGACGGCCAGCGTCGCCGCGTAGTCCCCGTCCACCACCACGTGCCGGGCGGCGACCTCGACAGCGGGCGGGGCTGGCAGCCCGTCCCGCGAGGCGGCGGGCGCGATGGACCGTGCCGGGACTGCCGCCTCGATGCCGGGACTGGTGGTGGTGAGGGGGCCGGGCGGGGCCAGCCGCTGGGCGTGGTGCGGCCCGCCGGGGTCGCTGGCGGCGGCCAGCAGCGCGGTGACCTGGGCGCCGTCCAGCGGCCGGGCTTGCAGGTCCGCGGCCGCGAGCAGCCGGGCGGCCTCGGCGGCGCGCTGGGCGGCCCGCCCCGCCGCGCCGCCGGGTCGGCCGCGGTCGGCGGCGCGGCCGGGTTCGCGGGTGACCAGCAGCACCTGCCGGGTCAGCACCTGCCGGCTGGCGCCTAGCGTGGCCAGGAAGGCGGCGTGGACCAGCGCGGCGTGCTCGAGCGCGGGGTGCGGCAAGGCCGGGGCGTCCTCGCGGAGCCGGGTGATCGCGGTGGCGAGATCGGCGCGGCCGGTCCGGATCAGGATCTGCGCCGGGCCGGTCAGGCTGTGCAGCCACCGGCCGTAGGCGGCGGTCAGCGCCTCCTGCTCGGCCGGGCTGCGCAGCGCGAAGTTGATCGTGGACACCGCGCAGACGGCGGCGGCGCCGTCTCCGCCGAGCCCGATCACCCCGCCCGCGGCGGCCGACTGCCACGGCGTGCCCGCCGCGGCCGGGGGCGGCCCGGCCTGGCGGGCCAGCGCGGGGGCGACCCAGTCCGGGACCGCCGGGACGCCCTCGGGGGCGGTGACCATCCGGCGGGGGGAGCGGGCCTGGCGCCAGGCGGCGGCCAGCAGCCGGTCCAGGGTCAGCCCGTCCCGCTGCCCGATCGCCAGGGCCAGGGCGATCACTGCGACCGGGGCGGCCAGGATGGCGAAGACCGGCACCGGCATCAGCTTGCGGGTGGCCTCGAACCCGGCCCAGATGACCAGCACCGCGACCGCGGTGATCACCGTCTGACGGCCGGTCAGCCCGGCGACCAGCTTGTCCGGCAGCTCGATGTCAGCGGGTACCGGCACCCGCTCGCGGACCTCATCACTCACTCGGGTTCACCTCCGGGGACGACAGGGGGAAAGGGGCTGGAAGCTGCGCGGGCGGGGGCGGCCCGGCCCGTTTTCGCGGCGCGGTTCACGGCCCGCCACGCAGCAGCGGCGCGATCCGCGACAGGACGGCGGCGGTGAACGCGAACCGGCCGGCGCGGCGGATGGGAGAGTGGCCGAACGGGGACAGCACGGGCTTGCTGATCCAGAACGGGACGCGCATCAAGATGTAGAGCAGGCAGATCGTGATGAGCATGTGCAGCAGGTACTGGCTGATGTCGGTGTTGACCCAGGCGGTGGTGAAGAACACCCTGACCGCCGCGGACATGACCAGGGCCTGGGCGGCGGGGATGACCAGGAGCGCGGTCAGCGCCCGCCACCACCACCGCGCCGCCCAGGAAGTCTGCGGCAGCGCGTAGCAGGCCAGCGCCAGCGGCGCGACCGCGGTCAGCAAGATCAGCCCCATCAGCCGCAGCACGTAGGTCACGGCCAGCACCAGGGCCAGGATCACCGCGACCAGGGCGAGCAGGATGATGAAGATCCCGCCGGTGGAGATCGAGTTGCGGATCGTGTTCGCCAGGGCCGCGCCGGCGGACTGGGGGTCGGCGCCCTGCCCGGCCAGCGCCGAGGCCAGGCCGTTGCCGAGGTCGATCGCGCGTGAGATGAAGATCAGCGACAGGTTCGCGGCGGCCAGCCCGAGGAACAGGCGCGGGGCGATCTCCTTGGCGCTGGTGGAGACCTGGACGGTCTCATACCCCATCAGGAGGATCCCGCCGGCCAGGACGAACAGCACGTAGGCGGCGTCGGCGACGGACAGGGAGGTGCCCCACATCCCGGTGACCGCCGGGAAGCTGCCCGGCTGCGGGGTGGACAGCAGGTCGTTGCCGATGATGCCCAGCACCGGGTTGATCGCGCTCTCCACGAGGCTGGCGAACCAGCTGGTGATGGACTGGGAGATCTGGCAGGTGAAGTCCAGGAACCCGCAGGCCGCCAGCACCGGGTGCGCCGCCGGGGCGGTCATGACCCGGTCAGCGACTGGAGGATGGCGACCACGACGGGGGCCAGGACGGCCAGGCCGTAGCCGATCGCCGCTGTCCGCAGCGCGATCTTGGCTTTCTGCACCTCGGCCGGGTCACCGCCGGCCATCAGGTACCGGACGCCGCCGACGGTCAGCATCAGCGTGGCCAGCCCGGCCAGGATGCCGACCAGCCATACCGTGGTGGAGTTGATGACCTGGCTGACGGTCTTGGCCGCCAGGATCATCGCGGTGCTGTGCGCTGCGTGCACGACGCCGTGAAGCACGCCAGGCACCGCGCCGGGGTGCCCGGCGGGGGAGTAGCGGAGATATCGCAACGAGTGCCTCCTTGCAAGGCGGGTTCTGAATCGGAGAGGGGGCGGCCCGGCCGGGCGGGGCGTGGCCTCCTTTCGCATTCCGGTAATTGGCGGTAGTCAGCGAATCGCCGGCATCCGGCGGGCCGCCCTCCGCGCGGGGAATCTGTTTTCCCCGGCACTTATATAAATCCGGTTTCCGGGGCCTTTTTTGGCACCCACCGGCTCAGGGGATTTCCGGGTAATCCAGTTCTCCCGCGGACATGGCCAGGGTGAGCCTTTTCTCGGCCTTGGCCCGGCGGCGGCACAGCGAGTCGTGGCGGCGGCCGGTCGCGGCGGCCAGCCGGGACAGGGGGATGCCTTCCAGCCGACTGGCGCCGATCAGCTGCGCGTCGGCTGCGGTGATCACGCCGCGGCGGACCGCGGCCGCCAGCACGAAGTCGGGGTGCCCGGCCGGGCGGGGCGGGGGCTGCCAGTCGTCGTCCAGATCGCGCCGGCGGCCCGCCCACGCGGCATCGGCGTAAGCCAGCGCCCGCCCGGCACGGAACGCCGCCCACATCAGGCGCGAGGCCAGCGGGATATCGTCCAGGCCATCGGGGTCCAGGCTGCGGACAGCATCCAGGAACCCGGCCAGCACCTCGGTCTGCAGGTCGCGGTTATCACCGTGGTAGGCGGCGGCCAGGTCGCCGACGGCGCGGGTCAGGCCCGGCAGCGCCACCCCGGCCAGGCCGACCATCCAGGCCGGAGATCCTGTCCGGGCACGGCGCACCAGCTCCGCCCACACCTTGTTGCGGGCCGCAGCGCTCACCCCAGGGCGCAGCAGCAGCACCGTGATCTCATCCAGCGGCACCAGCCGGTCCGGCAGGCCCTCGGCCAGCCCGGCGGCATGCAGGGCCAGCGGCCGCGGCCCGGAGACAAGCAGGCGGAACGCCCCGGCGACCTCCTCCAGCGGGCCGGGGTAGTGCTCCCCGGCGCCGCCCAGGTCAGCCTGAGCCTGCGCCGGATCCTCGGCGCCGTCCGTGCCGTCCGGCAGATACGGGTCGTTCTCGAAGTGATGCACGGTCAAGCTCCTCGTGGTGGCGGATCGTCGTGCCACCCATGGAGCCAGGCGCCATACACCTCCGGTGCACCTGCGATGCACTTCCCGTGTACCCGCCTCCGGCCTGCAACGACGGCGGTAGCGGCACGGTTGCTGGCCGGGCCGCGCCGATGCACCAGCGGCGGACCTCCCTGCACCTCCGGTGCACTTCTCATGCACTTCTCATGCACCCCGCGCGGCGCCGAGGCCCGGAGCGCCCGCGAGTGCGCTGGTTAAGCGCGACGGGTCTGCCGGGCCGCGCGGTCTTGGACGCGCTGTGCTCACGGAGCCGGGCCGGTCGCCCGCGTGACGGGCCGGTGAGCGGCTTCCCGGCCCGGACAGCGCCAGATTCCAGGGCAGGTATACCGGAAGCGCATTGCAGGTGCATGAGAAGTGCATGGCAGGTGTACGCGGTATGGTAATAGCGCGCGGCCGGCAATTTTCGGGCGCGGGGCGGCTGGCTCCGGAGCGCCGCTGATTTCCCGCCCGGCAGTTACCCGGGAAACGGGCCTCCCCGGGAAATCCAGATGCCGCAGGGTGCCAAAAAATGGGCCCGAAACCGGATTTATATTAATGTCAGCGATCTCGCCGGCGCCGGGGCGGTCAAGCCCTCATGCCGGATACATTTCCCCGCTCCGCCCCGCCTGGCTTGCCCCACCCGGGCAGCCCGGCACCGGGGAACGGAGCCCGCACCCAGCAGGTCACGGCGGGCCGCACCGGGCTGCCGCTGAGCATCTGGCCCGGCGTGCCAGCCCTCGCCTGCCCCCTGCCCGGCCAGGACCCGCCGCCGTGCCCGCACTGTCCCGGCCTTCGCGCCTGGCCGGTGATCACCGCGTTCTCCCGCCCCGGCGACCTGGTCGCGATGGCAGGTCCCGGCGCCGGCTGCGCGATCCTCACAGTGGCAGCAGTCAGCACCGGCCGCCGCATCATCGAGGTCACCGCCTTCCCGCCCGCGCAGCCTGCCGCGCAGGCACCCGCGGACTGCCCGGCCGGCCCGGACACCACGCTGCCTGGTGCCGCCGGATACGGCACCGGGCGGGCCGCTCTCGCAGTCACTGTCCCCGGCGATGACGGCGGCCCGGACGCCGGCGAGGCGGCATCGTACGCGGCGTGCCAGCGGGCGCTGCGGCCCGGCGGGATCCTCGCCGTCATCGCCGGCCGGCCCGCGCCCGGCCAGGTCCCGGACCTGAGCCTCGCAGTCGCCTGCGCCCGCGCCGCCGGGCTCGTCTACGCCCAGCACATCATCCTCATCCACGCCGCCGTCGACGGTGCCCGGCTCCGCCCCCTTCCCGGCCTGCACATCGCCGCGCCCAGCTCCGGCGAAGGCACGCAGAACACCCGCATCCACACCGACCTGCTCATCTTCACGAAGGGATAGATCCCGGATGACCGAAGACCCCGTCCTGGCCGCCGTCCCCGCCCTGGCCCGCCAGCACGATGATGACCCGCCGCTGTCGGTGTGGGCCACCGCCCAGCACGATGCCCGCACCCAGCGCCAAGGCCGGTACCTGCCCGAATCGATCGCCCACCCCGGCAAGATGCTGCCCGCCATCGCCGCCACCGCCATCACCCGCTACACCGAGCCCGGGGACCTGGTCGCCGACCCGATGTGCGGCATCGGCACCACTCTGGTCGAAGCGGTCCACCTCGGCCGCGACGGCCTCGGCGTCGAATACGAGCCCCGGTGGGCGCACGTTGCCGCCGCCAACATTTCCTACGCCCGCTGCCACGGCGCCGCCGGCGCCGCCGAGGTGATCCACGGCGACGCCCGCCAGCTGGACCGGCTGCTGCCCCCCGGCACGGCCGGGCAGGCGGCGCTGATCGTCACCTCACCCCCGTACGGGCCGAGCATCCACGGGCAGGTCAAGGCCGAGGCCCGCGCCGGCGGCGGCAAGGTCGCCAAGTGGGACAACCGGTACGGTACCGACCCAGCCAACCTGGCCAGCCGCCGCCTCGATGACCTGCTCGACGGCCTGACCGGCATCCTCACCGCTTCCCGGGCACTGCTCAAGCCCGGCGGCATCGTAGTCGTCACCACCCGGCCGTTCCGGCAGCGCGGCGAGCTGGTCGACTTCCCCGGCGCGGTGCTCGCCGCCGGCCAGGCCGCCGGGCTGGTCCCGGCCGAACGGTGCGTCGCGCTGCTCGCCGCGCTCCACGACGGCCAGCTGATCGCCCGGCCCTCGTTCTTCCAGCTGAAGAACCTGCGCGCGGCCCGCGCCCGCGGCAATCCCTGGCACCTGATCGCGCACGAGGACGTGCTCATCTTCCGGAATCCGGAACTTCCTGGAGTACGGGAACTGCGGCACGCCCGCCCGCAACCGGCTGCGCGGGATGCCGGCGGGAAACAGCGGCGGGCCGCGTGACACCCGCCCCGCCCTGCGCCGCACCGCCGCCCCGCAGGCTGAGGTCCGGCAGCCTGTGCAGCGGATACGGCGGCCTCGACATAGCGGTCACCAGCGTCCTGGACGCCGAGGTGGCCTGGTACGCCGAGAACGATCCGCACGCCGCCGCGGTGCTGGCCGCCCGCTGGCCCGGACTGCGCAATCTGGGTGACATCACCGCCCTGGACTGGGCGGCGGTGCCGCCCGTCGACCTGATCACCGCCGGCTGGCCCTGCCAGGACATCTCCTACGCCGGCCCCGGCACCGGCATCTCGGAAGGAACCCGCAGTGGACTCTGGCTGCACATCGCCGACGGCCTTCGCCAGCTACGACCCGCGTACGTCTTCCTGGAAAACGTCGCCGCGCTCCGCACCCGCGGCCTCGGCACGGCCCTCGCCAGCCTGGCCGA
>Ga0335081_10012877_pt1 | contig 13537 bp, 8 predicted proteins | sample Lox_Sample_35_FD_206713 | JGI IMG/M metagenome (GOLD analysis project Ga0335081, IMG submission 206713) | Soil microbial communities from Loxahatchee National Wildlife Refuge, Florida, United States - Lox_Sample_3.5 | ecosystem: Environmental > Terrestrial > Soil > Wetlands | place: USA: Florida...
CGGTTGCGACATCGGACACCTCCGCGCGCGTGGGCACCGGCGAGGAGATCATGCTTTCGAGCATCTGCGTGGCGACCACCACCGGCTTGCCCGCGGCGCGCGCCTTGCGCGTGATCTTCTTCTGCAGGCCCGGCACCCGCTCGACCGGGATTTCCACGCCGAGATCGCCGCGCGCGACCATGAGGCCGTCGGCGGCGCCGATGATGGCGTCGAGATCGGCGATGGCGGACGGCTTCTCGATCTTGGCGAGGATCGCCGCGCGGTCGCCGACGAGCTTGCGCACGCCGTGGATGTCGGCCCCGCGCTGCAGGAACGACAGCGCGATCCAGTCGATGCCGATCTTCAACAGATGCGCGAGGTCCGTGCGGTCCTTGGTCGTGAGCGGGCCGACGGGCAGCAGCGTGTCGGGCAGGCTTATGCCCTTGCGGCTCGACAGTGCGCCCCCGACCAGCACCTCGGCGGCGATGCTGTTCGCGGTCGCCTCGATCACGCGCATGCGGATCTTGCCATCATCGAGCAGCAGCGCGTGGCCCGGCGCCACTGCCGCGAAGATCTGCGGATGCGGAAGGAACACGCTGTCGTTGCTGCCGGGCTTCTCCTCGCGCTCGAAGCGGAAGACGGAGCCGTCGTTGACGAACACGCGGCCGCCGTGGAAATCGCCGATGCGGAACTTGGGGCCCTGCAGGTCGGCCAGGAGGCCGATGGGATGGCGGTGACGCTTCGCCACCCAACGCACGGAGTTCTGCAGCGCGCGCGCCGTCTCGTGCGAGGAGTGGCTCATGTTGATGCGGAATACGTCGACGCCGGCTAGGAACAGGCGCTCGATCGTCTCCGTTGCGGAGGAGGCCGGGCCCAAGGTCGCAACCACCTTGACCCGTCTGTTGCGTCTCATTTCTCGGGCGCCCCGCGATCCTGCTCTGGATCGGTGAGGCGGATGGTCCACTCCTGCGACTCGCCGGTGTCCACCTCGAAGAATCCGGTGCGCTTATAGCCGCGTTGGGAGCAGTCTTGAACACCGCGGATCGCGAAGGAGCGGTCGGCTGTGCACATGTAGTTCTTCCCCGCCCACTCGCCGCCGCGGTCGTAGTCGAGCGCGTGCACGTAGATGAAGCGGCTCGGGACGGCACCCTTCAATAGGGTCTCGCAGGTCTGCGAGGCAATGTTCCACCAGCCCTCCGTGGCCCAGCCGGTCTGGTCGCGATAGCCGACGGCGACGCCGATGCGGCTCGAGGTGGAGTTGCAGAGCTTGAGGTCGGCGCGAGCGGAGGCGCCTGCCGCGACGAGCGAGACCATCACGAGCGCCGCCGCAAAGGCGAGCCGCCGCACGCCAAGCCACAGCCGCTCTCGTCGCACAAGCTCCACGGCATCAGCCCCGCGGCCTGGTCGCGCAGCGCGACGCCATCTGCCACGACCGTTGAGGCGTTATCGACATGGGTTGGGGCCGGCCGAGTGGGAGTGAACCGCCGGCGGCCCAGAGGCAGCCGGTAGCGCGGTTGTTTTCCAGGAAATTGGCGGCATTGAGATTGGCTGGGCAGCACAGTAGGGGACAAGACGGTCAGGGGTTCTCTCCCTCCGTATGTACACGGCGCCTGGGTGCTCGCGACGGCATCCGCCACGGCGGCGTTCGATGCGGCATCGGAAATCCCCCGAATTCTTGCGGCGTGGTTTGCGCAATTGTCTCTGTCCCGTCAAGGCGCCGCACCGACGCGGGTGGTTTTCGCCGACCGGCGCAGCTATATTGCCGCGCATGCCAGACGCCGCCCGGCGCGAAACTTTCCCCCTCATCGCGCCCGACCTCACCGAAAGCTACGAGATCATTCCCGGGCGCAGCGACGCCGGGCTGATCTTGATCTGCGATCACGCCGTCAACGACATTCCTGCAGCCTACGGAACGTTGGGGCTCGAGCCCAAGGAGCTCGAGCGGCATATCGCCTACGACATCGGCGCGCTCGCGGTGACGAGGGGCGTCGCGCAGGCGCTCGGCGTTCCCGCCATCTTCACGAAATTTTCCCGGCTGCTGATCGACGTCAACCGCGGCCTCGACGACCCCACGCTCATCATGCGCATCTCGGACGGCGCCGTCGTGCCCGGCAACCGCCACCTTAACGAGGCGGAGCACGCAAAGCGCGTCAGCGTCTACTACGAGCCCTATCACCTCGCCATCGACAGGATGATCGAGACGTGCACGGCGGCGGGCGTGCCGCCCGTGCTCTTGTCGATCCACAGCTTCACCGACAGTTGGAAGGGCGTGCCGCGTCCTTGGCAGGCCGCGATCCTGTGGGACCGCGACCATCGCTTCGCCGTGCCCATGCTGGAGGCACTACGCGCCGAGCACGGCCTCCTCGTCGGCGAGAACGAGCCCTACGACGGCAAGCTCGCGGGCGACTGCTTGTGGCAGCACGGCACGCGCCGCGGGCTCGCGCACACCATTATCGAGGTGCGCCAGGATCTCGTGCGCACGCCGGAGGGGCAAAGGGCCTGGGCGCAGCGCATCGCCGCCGCCGCCAAGGCGATTCTCGGCCGCAGCGATCTGCGCGACGGGCTCCACAGCGTGCACTATTTCGGCTCGCATACGGACGCGGAGGCCGCCCCGCCGTTCACCGCACTTGCGGCCAAAAGCGCCTGAACGCGGCGCTCTTTTTGCGCAATTGGCCATAACGGCAGCGCTCTCGCCTTGCGCGAAGAAACCTCTGGATCGCGCAGGCGTTCGCCTTGAAGCCACCCCCAGCCGTCGCTAGCGTCGCCACAAGTTTCACAGCGGGGAGACGCGAGATGACGACGCTACAGGCTTCGGCGCAAAAGCAGCTGCGCCAGCTCGTCGAGCAGATCGAACGCTTGGAAGAGGAGAAGAAGGCGCTCGCCGGCGACTTGCGCGACAAGTTCCTCGAGGCGAAGGCCTTGGGCTTCGACGTGAAGGCCCTGCGCCAGATCGTGCGGCTGCGCAAGAAGAGTGCGACCGAGCGGACCGAGGAGGAGGCCGTCCTCGAGGTCTACATGCACGCGCTCGGGATGTTGAGCGGGGAGCCGGCAGGGTCGATGGTCGCAGCCGAGTGATCGGCGCGCGAGACGGCAAGCGAAGCGGGAGGTTAAGAGGGCGCCCCGCCCGATTCGGCGCTCGGCCGAGGCGCCCACGGCTAGAGAAGGGTGAGTTAGCCCAACCTCGCCGGTTCTGGATCGGCGCGGGCCGCAAAAGCTCAAAGCTTGCGCACAGCCACGCCGCGATAACCTTGCGTGCCTGTTATCTAGACAGGAAGCAGCATAAGTTCTAATCGTTTATTGTTACTCGTGGGATCAGAGTTTCTTATGCCTCCGCACGTAACGCTGAAGCAGCTCCGCTATTTCGACGCGCTGGCCCGCGAGCAGCATTTCGGCCGCGCCGCGGAGACCTGCGCGGTGACGCAGCCGGCCCTTTCCATGCAGATCCACGAGCTCGAGGAGCAGCTCGGCCTCGTGCTCGTCGAGCGCACGCGAGCGGGTGTGCTTCTGTCAGACAAGGGGCGCGAGATCGCGGAGCGGGCCGCCCGCATCCTCGGCGACGTGCGCGAGATGGTCGAGTTTGCCCAGCACGCCAAGGAGCTGCTGTCGGGCTCGCTGCGCCTGGGCGTGATCCCCTCGATTGCCCCCTACATGCTGCCGCCCTTGCTGCCGCTGTTGCGCGAGGGCTATCCGCATTTGGAGCTGCACGTGCGCGAGACGCAGACGCTGCCGCTGACGCACGAGCTGATCGAGGGCAAGCTCGACGTGCTCCTGCTCGCGCTGCCGATCGTGCACGCCGAGATCGATACGCTGCCGCTGTTCGACGACCGGTTCCTGCTTGCGCTGCCGAGCGCGCGGCGCCTCAGCGCGCGCGTGCGCGCGACCAAGGACCTCGTCGAGCACGAGCGCCTCCTGCTCCTGGAGGAGGGCCACTGCCTGCGCGACCAGGCGCTCACCTACTGCAACCTGCAGCAGTCCTCGACCGTCAACACGTTCGGCGTCTCCAGCTTGTCGACCATCGTGGAGATGGTGGCAGCAGGCTACGGCATCACGCTTCTGCCCGAGATGTGCCTCAACGTGGAGGCGCGCGGGCGCGAGATCGGGTTGACGCGCTTCGTCGACCCGGAGCCCTACCGCACGGTCGGACTCGCGTGGCGGGCGACCTCGCCGCGCGTGGATGATTTTCGTGAGCTTGGGCGGCTGATCAAGGTCGCGTGGTCGAAAGGCTGCGTGCCGCCGGGCCGCAAGAACCCCCGGCACAAGCGTCCGCTCACCGAGCCGGCGTCTTGACGGGTTGCGAGGCCGCGGCATCTGCGGCTGGGGATGCGGCGCGCGCTGGTCCGAGCGCGGAGGCATCGACCGCGTCGCCGCGGAACTGCTGGGCCCTCGCCACCTCGGCCGTCTGCTCGCCGGAGCGCAAACCTACGGGCGCCGCGGGCCGGTCATCCAAAAGATCGAGCGTGCGCGCGATGTCGGGCGGCACCAGCTTCACGAGCGCGGCATCGTCCGCGGACGGGGATTCCGTCAGCAGCGGCGCGATCGGGAACGGCCGGTAGGACACCTCCTCCGGGTGATCGTCGTCGAACTCGGGCGCGGGTGCCCATCCGTTGCTGAAGCCCGCCACGGCTGGTGGTGCGCTGGCCGGCTTTGGCTCCGGCTCGAGCGAGGCGACGTGCACGGGTTGCTTGGCAGCGCCGGCATCCGCTGCTGTGCTCGGCTCGGCCGCTTTGGGCCGCGAGAAGAGCGGCGGCATTGCATCGGCAGAGGCCGAGACGAGCTTGTCGAGCTTTGCGCGATCGGGCGCCGGCGGACTCGCCTGCGGGTCGTCGGTCGATTTGAGCGAGGCGAGCGACACGAGCGTGTTGAGTGCGCCCCGATCGGACTCTGACGGCGGAGGCGTCGGCTGTCTCGGCGCGTGGCGCTGCTGCGGCGGGCTCGTTAGTTGTGGCAGCGGCTGCGAAGGTGCTGCCGCCGGAGCCAGCGAGGCGACGTGGACGCTGCGCGGCCGGGCGAGCTGAGGCGCCGGCGCGACGACGGACGGCCAGGCGGCGGCGTCGGCGACCTCGACCGCCGGCTTCGGGTGGTTGCGGATATCGAAGTAAGCGGCGACCTCGGCCGCGGCATCCTTGTGCCGCTCCTGCGCGCGGCGCACATCCTCTTTGGTGATGGAGTCGCCGTCATCGGGCTTGTGCTTCGTCTGCCCGTTGGGGAACAGCAGCGCGAGCTCGTAGCGCGGCAGGCGCGGCCAGGCGCGCACGGGGCCGGTGTCGACGTGCACGAAGGGCGTGCCGGAGGTGGGGTAGTAGCCGACGCCGCCGACCTCGCGGATCAACGCGGAATAGCGCATCTGCTTCAGCGGAATGTCCGGGAACACCGCGTCGATGGCCTTGCCCAGGATGTGCTGGCTTTGCTTGGCCTGGCCGCCGACCGTACGGCGGAGCATCTCGTTGGTCTTCTCCGAGCGATAGCCGCAGATGATGTCGATCGGCACCTTGCTGCCGAGCTCGGTGTGCATCTCCCACAGCAGGTCGATCGTCCTCGGGTCCATCTCGATCGACTTGTTCTCGCGCCAGTCGCGCAGGAACCAGTTGAGCTTCTTCAAGGCCTCGGGATCGTACTTGCCGTCCTTCTTGTAGGTGATGGTGATCGTCTCATCCGTGTGGATGTGGTGCATGGAGATGGTGCGCGTCGTCCCGAAGTCGGCGACGACCCGCGGCGCACCCGCGCTCACCCCCAGCACTGCGGCAGCCAAGCCCGCGAGGAGCCTTCGTTTACGCAATACCAATGTGCACCCCGTGTCTTGACCGGCGCGGTCGGCCCGCTCGGCTCCCCGAGCGTCCCTCAATGCAACCGGCATTCACGTTTCCCTCAGGGTTAACCCTCAACCCTTAACGGTTGGTAACCTTTGAATGCGGGCAGAAGTGGGCTCGGCCGCGGCCATATCGGGGCGAGCCGCGGATTTGCCCCGCAACTCGCGCGCCAGCCGGGATTTGCGGTTTGCGAGGCTAAGTCAGAAGCCGCCGCCGAGCGCCGAGGAGAAGAAGTCGTTGATGCTCTTCAACGGGTTGCCCGAGGCATAGGCCACGCTCTCCGGCGTCTGCACCGGGGCGAGGTGGTTCGGCCCTTTGACGATCTCGCTCCAACGTCCCTCGAGGGCCTGCGTGATGCGCTTCTCGTGCCCGTAGACGTCGCGCGCGGTCTGCAGCTCGCCCTTCTCGTCGACCCAGGCGGTGAAGTAGGTGATGTGCACGCCGATCTTCTTCTCGATCTGCACCTCGTTGTTGTCGGGCCCGGCGGCGAGCAGCTCGGCGATCTTGGCGGCGTCCCAGCCCTTGTCCTCAAAGAGCAGGATCTCGGCCATGCGGCGCGGGTTGCGTACGCGCATGCAGCCGTGGCTGAAGGGCCGGCTCGCCTCGTCGAACAGGTTCTTGTTCGGCGTGTCGTGCATATAGACGGTGTGCTTGTTGGGGAAGGCGAACTTCAGCTCGCCCAGCACGTTGCTGCCGCCCGGCGGCTGGTAGATATCGAACTTGCGGATATCGGATGAGCCCCAATCGACGCTCAAGGGATCGATCTCGCGGCCGTTCTGCGAGACGCGCAGGCCCTGGCGCTGGAAGTAGGTGCCGCCGCGGGCGAGGCTCGGCCACAGCTCCAGCACCTTGATCGATTCCGGCACGTTCCAGCGCGGCTTGAAGATGATCGTCTTCATGCTCTCGGAGAACACCGGCGTCTGCTTGTCCGGGAGGCCCGTGATCACGCGCTCGGTGTGGATCACGGCGCCGTTCTTGACGATGCGCAGCGTGAACTCGGGGATGTTGACCGTGACGTAGAGGTCGCCGAGGTCGTCGGGCATCCAGCGCCACTCTTCCATGTTGGCGAGGACCTTCTTCGGGGAGAGCACCTCGATGTCGTTGAGCGCGGCGCGCGTCGAGTTGCCGACGATGCCGTCGGGGCGCATGCCGTGCTCCTTCTGGAAGGCCATGACGGCGGCCTTCAGCCCGTCGTCGTAGAAGGTCTCGTCAACCGGCTTGCCGGCAGTGGCGGCCGGCAGCGGCACCTCCAGCCGCTTGCGCAGCAGCGCGACCTGCGGATCGCGCTTGCCGGGGCTGATATGGCCGCCGTCTGGGATGCGGACGATGGTCGGCGGTGTCACGGCGCCGGAGCGCAGCTCGAGGTATTTCTGGCGCAGCTTCTCGAACTGCGGATGCTTCGGGTGGAGGCCGCGCAGATAGGCGTCGGGCTCGCCCGCCGCCGCGATCTTCTCGAGCACGTCCTTGGGGTCGAGGAGCTGCGGCACGCGGTCGAGGTAGGAGGAGAGCTGCGTCGCTGGATCGGCAATGCGCCCGCCGCGGGCGTAGCGCGCGTATTTCAACACCGCGAGCGACAGCGTCACCTCGGTGTCGGCGAGAGCTTCGGGTGTCGCACCAGCCGCCACGGGCTGCGGCACGACAAAGTCATGGGCCTCGAGCCCCCAATCGTCCGCCTTCTCAATCTCGGCGATGGCAGCTGCTGCCTTCGGGCTCAAGCCGGTGGCCGTGATCCACAGCGGCGCATACCCGTGCGCGCCATAGAATGCCGCCAGCACGGCGCTGTCCTGCGCGTCGGCATCGCGGCGCGCCTTAGCGGCGGCGTTGAGCGTCTGCTGCAGGGCGATGCCGAGAGGATCCTGCGGCGCGGGTGCCGGCGCAACGGCCGGAGCGGTGGAAGGAAGCGCTTCCGTGGCAGCGACGCGGCGCGGGGGTGCCGGCTTCTTGACCTCGGCGATCGCCACGAAACCGGAACTCCAGGCGACACCGAGAGCCAGCACACACCACCGCAACATACGCATTCTCCACGCTCAAGACCGGCCGGCACGCTATCCGAGCCACGATGCAGCCGCCACAGCGGGGTTGCGCCATCGGCGTCGATGACAAAAGGCTGCGGGAGAACTGTTGCGCAATTGCGACGGAACGTGTCCGCTATCTTGGAGCGCACACAAAAAGAGAGCGCCGCAAATGAGAGCGCCGCGCCACCCCCGAGGGCGACGCGGCGCGCTGATCGAGGAGGGAAGTCGGGCGGCGCTTAAGCGCGCGGCTCGAGTCCGTACTCCTGCATTTTGCGGTAGAGCGTCGAGCGGCCGATCTTCAAGCGCTTGGCGACCTCGGTCATGTGTCCGCGATAGCGGCCGAGGGCTAGGCGGATCATGTCTGCCTCGATCTCGTCCAAGGGGCGGATCTCGCCGGCGTCGGTGACGACGGGGATGCCGAGCGCGCTGGCGCCGGCCCCGCCGCGGATTTCCATCGTCTGCGGGATGATGGCTTCCGCACCAAGCAGCGCGGGGCCCTTGAATGCGGTCTCCTTCAGGGCAGGCGCCGGCGGCGGGGGGACGGCGGTCTCGAAGCCGTCGACGTGGGCGGCGATCTGCGGGAACTCCGCGACCGTGAGCTCAGGCCCATCGGCGAGCACCACCGCGCGGAACACCGCATTCTCGAGCTGGCGCACGTTGCCGGGCCAGGGATAGCTCTTCAAGAGCCGCAGCGCGTCGTCGGTGATGCTGTTGATGCGCTTGCCCTCCTCGGCGGCAAAGCGCGCCATGAAGTGCTGCGCCAGCTCGGGGATGTCGACGACGCGCTCGCGCAGCGGCGGCACCCAGATCGGGAACACGTTCATGCGGTAGTAGAGGTCCTCGCGGAACTTACCGTCGCGCACGAGCTGGATCATGTTGCGGTTGGTCGCCGAGATGAGACGGAAGTCGATCTTGAGCGGCCGCTTCGATCCCACGGGATCGATCTCGCCCTCCTGCAGGGCGCGCAACAGCTTGACCTGCGCATCGAGCGGTAGCTCGCCGATCTCGTCGAGGAACAGCGTGCCGCCGTCAGCCTCCTGGAACTTGCCGACGCGCTTGTCGACGGCCCCGGTGAAGGAGCCTTTCTCGTGGCCGAAGAGGATGCTTTCGACCAGGTTCTCGGGAATCGCGCCGCAGTTGACGACAACGAACGGCTTGCCCGAGCGCTCGCTCTCGCCCTGGATGGCGCGGGCGATGAGCTCCTTGCCGACGCCCGACTCGCCCTCGATCAGCACGGGGATGTTGGACACGGCCGCGCGCTTGCCGAGCGCAATGACGCGCTCCATGCCCTCGCCGCGGATGATGAGGTCGGCGAAGGTGAGGGTGCCTTGCACCTTCTTCTTGATGCGGCTGATCTCATCCGCCAGCGCCTCGATCTTGAGTGCGCTCTTGATCGAGACCTCGAGGCGCTCGGGGGAAGCGGGCTTCACCACGAAATCGACGGCGCCGGCGCGCATGGCGTTGATGGCGGCATCGATGGAGCCGTGCGCGGTCTGCACGATTATGGGGGGAATCCCCGCCTTGCCGTCGAGCTTGTCGAGCACCGCCATGCCGTCCATCCCGGCCATCACGAGGTCGAGGAGAACGAGGCCGATATCGGCCCGCGCGGGCCCTTCGAGGATCTGTAGGGCTTGCTCGCCGGAGCTGGCGCTCTTGGTGTCGAAGCCTAGCCGCTTGATTGTTTCTTCGAGGATGCGGCGCTGGGCCGGATCGTCATCGACGATTAGGAGACTCTTGACCATATGCCACTCGAACTCAACCTCACCGACCCTGAACCGGCGCACACCTCGCCCGAATTGCTTCGGAAAAGGACAGTTGGCCACCAGCAGGTCACTCAACAGAGACGAGATTGCCCAACATCGGTAAATAAGGCGTTGCAGGCGGGCTCAGGTTGAGCCTTTTTTGGGCAGAAGCCCCGCTGCGACCCCATAACGGCGTTGCCAATGCGGGGCATGATGCCCAGGTTAATGGCCCGCCCCCTTCCGATCCGGAGACCACTCGATGCCAATGAAAACGCGCGGCTTGCCGCTTCCTGCCGATGCCCGCCAGCAGCACGGGACCGGGAGCGGCGCGGCGGCCGAGCTTGGCCCGCTGCCCGAGTGGAGCCTCGCCGATCTCTATCCTGCGCCCGACGCACCCGAGGTCGCCCGCGATCTCGATCGGGCCGCAGCGGAAGCCCGGCGCATCAAGGAGGCCTATCACGGCAAGCTCGCAACTCTCGAGGCGGACGCGCTCGCCAGCGCCATCGAGGAGCTGGAGCGCCTCGCCGAGCTGATGGGACGGCTCGGGTCGTTCGCGGGGCTCAACTACGCCGCCGATCAGTCGGACCAGGCGCGCGCCAAGTTCTACGGCGACATCTCTGAGAAGCTGACGGCGATCTCCACCGACGTCATCTTCTTCGATCTCGAGCTCAATCAGATCGACGACAAGCGCATGGCCGAGGCGTTGAAGGCGTCGGCGCGGCTCGCGCACTACAAGCCGTGGATCGAGAACGTGCGCAAGGAGAAGCCCTACCAGCTTGAGGAGACGCTGGAGCGGCTGTTCCACGAGAAGAGCCAGACCTCCAACTCGGCATGGGACCGGCTCTTCAGCGAGACCATGACGGCGCTGCGCTTCCCCGTCGCGGGCGCGCCCGAGCCGCTTCCCTTGGAGCTCACGCTCAACCTGCTCTCCGACCCGAGCGAGGAAAAACGCAAGGCCGCGGCGGAGGCACTCGCCAAGGTGTTCAAGGACAATGTCCGCCTGTTTGCGCTCATCACCAACACGCTGGCCAAGGACAAGGAGATCTCCGACCGCTGGCGCGGCTTCAAGGACGTGGCCGACAGCCGCCATCTCGCCAACCGTGTGGAGGCCCCCGTCGTGGAGGCGCTGGCGAAGAGCGTGCGCGACGCCTACCCGAGGCTGTCGCACCGCTACTACAAGATGAAGGCGAAGTGGCTCGGCAAGGAGCGGCTTGCGCACTGGGACCGCAACGCGCCGCTCCCCGACAAGCCCGAGCGCACGTTCGCCTGGCCGGATGCCCGCGCGCTGGTGCTTGGCGCCTACGGCGCCTTCGCGCCGGAAATGGCGGGCATCGCAAGCGAATTCTTCGACAAGCGTTGGATCGACGCCGCCATACGGCCCGGCAAGGCGCCGGGCGCCTTCTCGGCGGCGACGGTGCCGTCCGTGCACCCCTATGTGCTGCTCAACTATCTCGGCAAGCCGCGCGACGTGATGACGCTCGCGCACGAGCTCGGCCACGGCGTGCACCAGATGCTCGCGCGTCCGCAAGGGGCGCTGATGGCGCCGACACCGCTGACGCTCGCGGAGACCGCGTCCGTGTTCGGCGAGATGCTGACGTTCAAGGCGCTTCTGAAGGAGATCCGCGATCCCAAGGAGCGCAAGGCGTTCCTCGCCGGCAAAGTCGAGGACATGCTCAACACGGTGGTGCGCCAGATCGCGTTCTACACCTTCGAGCGCAAGGTGCACGAGGCGCGCCGGCAGGGCGAGCTGACGCCAGACCAGCTCAACGCCATCTGGCTCGAGGTGCAGTCGGAAAGCTTGGGGCCCGGCGTCGAGCTCAAGCCCGGCTACGAGGTGTTCTGGACCTACGTGCCGCACTTCATCCATTCCCCGTTCTACGTGTACGCCTATGCGTTCGGGGACTGCCTGGTGAACTCGCTCTACGGCCTCTACGAGGAGGCGCATCCGGGCTTCGTCGCCAAGTATTTCGACATGCTCAAAGCGGGGGGCTCCAAGCACCACTCGGAGCTCTTGGCCCCGTTCGGGCTCGACGCCTCCAAGCCCGAGTTCTGGCAGAAGGGGCTCAAGGTCATAGAGGGCATGATCGACGAGCTGGAGCGGGCCGACGCGGCAGCCTGAGTGACTGTCGCAGCGTCGAAATCGCGCTGAGATAGAATAACGTTTCGCTGGCGCCGATCCGCCGGCCTAAGCCCTTGTCCCCGCGTCAGACTCTTCCGCCCTTGTCAAGGGCCCGAAGCAAGGGGGCGTAGCGATTTAGGGGGTTTCCCTTAGCCGCCATTAACGGCTACAAGCGCGCGCCATTGCTGCAGTGCAGGCAGCTAACGTGAGGTGCCAGGTGGCACAGTTGCAGGTGGCGAAGGGCTTGGAGCACCCCGACGACACGCTCGACAAGCACTTTTGGCCGCTCGTGCTCGGATGCATCGGCGTCGTCTACGGCGACATCGGCACGAGCCCGCTCTACGCGTTTCATGAGGCGATCATCGCCGCCAAGGCCACGAGCTTTGCCGGCCGCGAAGCCGTGTTCGGCGTGCTGTCGCTCATTCTGTGGGCGCTCTTGCTGATCGTGACCCTCAAGTACGTGATCATCCTGCTGCGCGCCGACAACCACGGCGAGGGCGGCACGTTCGCGCTGATGGCGCTCGGCCAGTCGGTGGCCAAGCGCAGCGCACCGCTGATCTTGGGGCTGGGAATAGCCGGAGCGTCGTTCTTCTATGGCGATGCCGTCATCACGCCGGCCATCTCGGTGCTGTCGGCGGTCGAAGGCTTAAATCTCGTCTCGCCCAAATTTGCCGACGTCGTGCTCCCGCTTTCGACCGTCATTCTCATCGTCTTGTTTGCCGGCCAATCGCGCGGGACGGCAACGGTCGCTGCCCTGTTCGGGCCGGTCATGGTCCTCTGGTTTGCCGCTATCGCCGCCGGAGGGCTGGTGCATATCGTCGCCAACCCCGACGTGCTGGTCGCCGTCAGCCCCGAGTACGGAATCAGGTTCCTGTTCAAGCATGGGATCATCGGGCTCACCGTGCTCGGCCTCGTGTTTCTGGCGGTCACGGGCGCGGAGGCGCTCTACGCCGATCTCGGCCACTTCGGCCGCAAGCCGATTCAATTCGCCTGGCTCGCGCTCGTCCTTCCCGCGCTCGTCATCAACTATTTCGGCCAGGGCGCCCTCGTCCTCCAGCGTCCAGATGCCCTCGAGAATCCCTTTTATCTGCTCTACCCCGACTGGGCGCTCGTCCCCATGGTGATCCTCGCCACGCTCGCGACCATCATTGCGAGCCAGGCCGTCATCACCGGCGCCTACTCGCTGACGCGGCAGGCAATCCAGCTCGGCCTCTTGCCGCGCTTTGGCATCACCCACACCTCCGAATCCGTCTCCGGGCAGATCTATATGCCGCGCGTGAACTGGCTCCTGCTCTTGGCGGTGATGCTGGTGGTGCTGCTGTTCAAGACCTCCAGCAACCTCGCGGCCGCTTACGGTGTCGCGGTGACGGCGCAAATGATCATCGCCTCGCTCATGGCGTTCTTCGTCATTTGGCGCATGTGGGGCTGGAAGCTGTGGCAGGTCGCGGCCTTGATCGTGCCGCTCCTTCTCGTCGAGCAGGCGTTCTTCGCGGCGAACATGCTGAAGCTGTTCGAGGGCGCCTGGGTGCCGCTCCTGATGGCCGGGTGCGTTGCGCTCGTGATCACCACCTGGGTCAGGGGCGCACGGCTGCTCGCCAAGCAGACGCGCAAGAACGAGGCGGACCTCGACTGGCTGTTGCGCAAGCTCGAGGCCAAGCCCCCCCACCGCGTGCCGGGCACGGCGGTGTTCTTCACCGCAGACCCGACCGCGGCGCCGACCGCGCTCATGCACAACTTGAAGCACAACCGCGTGCTGCACGAGCGCAACATCATCCTCTCCATCAAGACCGAGGACACCCCGCGCGTGCCGCGCTACGAGCGGGTGACGGTCGACCGCGTAAGCGACACCTTCATCCGCGTGGTCGCGCGCTACGG
>Ga0335081_10012878_pt1 | contig 13537 bp, 12 predicted proteins | sample Lox_Sample_35_FD_206713 | JGI IMG/M metagenome (GOLD analysis project Ga0335081, IMG submission 206713) | Soil microbial communities from Loxahatchee National Wildlife Refuge, Florida, United States - Lox_Sample_3.5 | ecosystem: Environmental > Terrestrial > Soil > Wetlands | place: USA...
CCTGGCTGACCGAGCCGGCCTGGGCGATCTCGGCGATCTCCTCGTCCATGAGCGGATCGAGCGACGCGGCGGGCCTCAGCGCAAGGGACTTCGGCTCCGCAACCGAAAAGCCAATCGTGCGGGCGCACTCCCGCGCCACAGACGCCGCGGTGGTGAGCTTGCCGCCAATAACTGAAATGAATCTGGCCACGCCTTCCTTCGTGTGATCGTGCAGGAAATGACGCCGGGTCACTGCCGACGGCTGATCTTTTTCCGAATTCGGCAGGGGACGCACGCCGGCGAACGCATACCGGATCTCGTGCGCCGAAATCTTGCCCCTGGGGAACAGATGCTTCACAGCCGTCAGGAGGTATTCGATTTCCTCGGAAGAAGGAACCGTCTTGCCCGGATCGCCGCTATCCGGTACCTCGGTGGTTCCGACCAGGACTTGGTCGTTCCAGGGCACGACGAATACCGGGCGCCCGTCCGCTGCCTCGGTGTAGAGCGCTACGCTGGGAGCGCTCGGAAAACGTGGCAACACGATGTGAGACCCGCGCACGCCGCCCAGCATCGGCTTGCCGGTACGAACCGAAGAGCGCTGGCAGATACGATCTGCCCACGGACCAGCGCAATTGAAAATCCATCCCGCTTCGACGCGCTCATCTTTTCCAGAAATTCTGTCGCGCAACAGGACGCCGCGCGCCCGGCCATGCGCCACGTCCACGGCCAGGACCTCACAATGATTGCGTACTGTGGCTCCCGCCTCAACCGCGTCGCACAGCCACTCGGCCACCAGACGCTCAGGAAATTCGCACTGGGCGTCTTCATAGTTGAAGATGGACCAGCGATGGCCGGCGTCCAGCGTCCGCTCGACCCGCTTCAGTTCCATCTCGCTGAGGTCCGCGGACTTCTTCCCGGCCAGGCGGTGGTAGAGCCACAAACCGGCGCGCACCTTCATGGCGCTGCGCTGGCTGTTCTCGTTCAGTAAGAGTAGAAAATGGATCGGCCGCACCAGATGGGGCCGCTCGCGCAACAGTCGCTCACGCTCGCGTACCGACTCGCGCACCAGTTCCAGTTCGCCGTGTTCGAGATAGCGAAGGCCGCCGTGAATAACGCGCGTCGAACGGCTGGTTACGCCGGATGCAAAGTCGTTTTGCTCTACCACGAGGGTTTTTTTGCCGGCCCGGGCGCACTCGCGCGCTACGGCAACGCCATTGATGCCGCCACCAATGACCACCACCTGAAAGTGCTGGCCCTCTAAGGGGGTTCGAGGTTTTACCGGGGTACTCATCGGTTACCGCTTCTTCAGAAAACGTTGAGGTAGATCCTCAGTCTCCTTTTGCACACTCCGCCCATCTCAGTTTGCCTCTGAGCAAGTGCCGGAACTAGGTAACGCCAGTCCTAATGTGGTAACTGGCCAATTTCGCGGCCCTTTCTTTGCATGGTAACGGAAGTAATCGTCGAACGACGATAGAATCGCAGCCCTTGTCAAGCCCAGTGACGCGCAAAAGATAGCAGCGTCTGGGTAATCCCCCGCATTGCCAGTGCCGTCCGCCGTCATTTACAGTGATTGCCGAATGCCCACGACTGGAGAACGCTTCGAACGCGCGGTTGCCATCATGGAGCGGCTGCGCGCTCCCGGCGGCTGTCCCTGGGACCGCGAGCAGACCTTCGATACGATCAAGCCATACACGCTCGAGGAAACCTATGAAGTCCTCGAGGCCATTGACAACCGCGACTGGCCGGAACTCGCGGGCGAACTGGGGGATCTGCTCCTGCAGGTGCTCTTCTATGCGGAAATGGCGAAAGAGCAGGGCTCGTTTTCGATGGATGACGTCCTCGAACGCCTTTCCACCAAGCTCATCAACCGGCATCCGCACGTGTTTGGGGACGTAAAAGCTGACACCGCCGCTGAGGTCAAGCGCAATTGGGAAGCGCTGAAGGTGGAAGAGAAGAAGATGCGTCAGGATGGCGCGAGTGGCGAGGCAGACTCTGCGCCAGTTAAGAACGAAACGCAGTCGATTCTCGCCGGAGTTTCTTCCGCCATGCCGTCGCTGCTCGAGGCCCACAAACTGAGTTCCCGAGCCGCCCACGCCGGGTTCGATTGGCCGAACGTGGACGGCCTGTTCGATAAACTCCACGAAGAGATGCGTGAACTCCGCGAGCATCTCAAAGAGTTCCCCGCGCCGGGGCCTCGGCCGCAGGGTCGGGGAGTCGCCGGATCGGGAAGGACCGTGGTGCCCGAGGAATTGCAGGCGCGCCTGGAGGAAGAAGTTGGCGATCTGTTCTTCGTGCTGGTGAACATTGCCCGATATTTGTCGGTGGATGCAGAATCGGCGCTCCGGAAGACCAATCGCAAGTTCAGGCGCCGCTTCCAGTGGATGGAGGATCGCTTGCGCGAGAGCGGCCGGTCAGCGGGGCAAGCTTCGATGGAAGAACTGGAATCTCTATGGCAGAAAGCAAAAGGGCAAGAGAAACCGCCGGGAGACAAGGCGTGACCGATTCCATCGAACTTCGCCAGTGTCACAGCCTGGAAGACATGCGCGCTTGCGTCGCGCTGCAAAAAGAAGTCTGGAATTTCACGGATGCGGAACTGGTGCCGCTGCGCATGTTTGTGGTCGCCGACAGGGTGGGCGGCCAGGTCATGGGTGCCTTCAACGGCAACGACATGGTCGGTTTCGCGCTGGCGGTGCCGGGCACGCGCTCCGGTCACAGCTACCTTCACTCGCACATGCTGGCCGTGCGCAAGGACTACCGTAATCATGGCCTCGGACGGCGTCTGAAACTGATGCAGCGCGAAGAAGCCCTTGGCCGCGGGATCGAGTTGATCGAATGGACCTTTGACCCGCTGGAAATCAAGAACGCCTATCTCAACATCGAGAGGCTGGGCGCAGTCGCTCGCCGCTATAACATCAACCAATATGGGATTACCTCGTCACCGCTGCAGGGCGGATTGCCCAGCGACCGCCTGATCGCCGAGTGGTGGCTGAAGTCGAAACGGGTTGCGACTTTGCTGGCGACGGGGAAGCACCCGCCCTTCCGACCTGAGTCCGATATCGCCGTTCCTACGCAAATCTATGCGTGGAAGGCGGCGGCCGATACTCGCACACAGGCTCAGCAAGTGCAGGAAGGCAATCGTGAAACATTCCTGCGGGAGTTTTCCCGAGGATTGGCGGTACTGGGCTACGAGCGCGACGCTGAAGGCAACGGCAAGTTCCTGCTGGGACACTGGGAAGAAAAGTGGTCGTACGCAGCGAAATAGTAATCACCACAGAGGCACAGAGAAACATCAAAGCCGCAGCTCGTTCTTCTCCGGGCCTCTGTATCTCTGTGATGAAGTGAATTCTTACCATGAGAATTGAAGCCGTTACCCTCCGCGAAATTCAGATGCCGCTCGTCCACTTCTTTGAGACAAGTTTTGGCCGGACCTACAGCCGCCGCATCCTGCTGGTGACCGTACATAGCGAAGGCATAGACGGATGGGGCGAATGTGTGGCCGGAGAAAATCCTTTTTACAGCAGCGAGTGGATCGAAACCGCCTGGGTGACGTTAACCAGATACCTGGTCCCCGCGCTGCTCGGCAAGCACATCGAATCGGCGCGCGAATGCCCGGCTCTGCTTGCGAAGGTGCGTTCGCACCGCATGGCGAAAGCAGCTCTGGAGAATGCGCTCTGGGACGCCGAGGCCATACAGAGGCGGCAGCCACTATGGAAGCTGCTCGCCGGCACTCGGCGGGAAATTCCTTGCGGAGTTTCCATCGGCATCCAGGATTCAGTGGAGCAACTGCTGGAAAAAATTCAGACAGAACTCGCCGCCGGTTACCGCCGCATCAAGGTGAAAGTCAAGCCCGGCTGGGACGTCAACGTCCTCGAGCGCATCCGCTCGCGCTGGTCTGACATCACGCTGAGTTGCGACGCCAATTCCGCCTACACGCTCGACCAGGTCGAGCACCTGCGCAAGTTCGACCAGTTCAATCTGCTCATGATTGAGCAGCCGCTGTGGAATGACGACATCTACTATCACGCGCGGCTGCAAAAAGAACTGCGCACTGCGATCTGCCTGGACGAGTCCATCGTCAACGCGCGCAGCGCAGCCTTTGCCGCCGAAGCCGGCGCATGTCGCATCGTCAACATCAAGGTGGGCCGCGTCGGAGGATTCAGCGAAGCTTTGGCCGTGCATGACGTCTGTCAGGCAAGCAAGATTCCGGTCTGGTGCGGCGGCATGCTCGAAACCGGCATCGGCCGCGCCCACAACGTCGCGCTTTCCACTCTCGCGAACTTCAGCTTGCCGGGTGACGTTTCTGCCTCGAAACGCTATTGGAAGGAAGACATTATCGAGCCCGAAGTGGAAGTTTCGCCTCAGGGAATGATCGCGATCAGCGACCGTCCTGGCACCGGCTACCGCATCAAACCAGACTTGATCGAGAAACTCACAGTGCGGAAGGAAACCTTGCGTGCAAAATAAACGTGGGTGCCCCACGCCTGTCGCGTTCTTTGCGACCGGTTGGGGATTTTGATTTTGCGCTGTGAAGTTTCGAGCCTCTACTTGCCCGCCGCCATTTTTTCCCGCAGCTGCTTCTCCTGATCTGCGCTCCAGTACTTGCAATCCAAACGGATGAAGACCGACGTGTAGGGAATGGCCATGTTCGTTTTCAGCACAAGCACGTGAAACGTTTTTCCTGCCTCATCAATGTTGGAAATAATCTTTTCATGCGGCAGTTGTTCAATGGGATAGTCGTGAAGCAACTGGTTGATTTCCGCCCGGTACGCCGAAACCCCCGGAGCATCGTTATCGGTGACAAAGGGCAGTTCCGCATCCATGAAAATCACAGGGCGGACCTGAATGGACTTGTTGATCGCCGTAAGGACCGCGCGCACCACTTCAACCTGCGTCGCGTTGGTCTCGATCGTTTCGATTCCCGGCGCAGTCTGCAAAGGATATGCGGAGTCGACGACCAGGATCCAGTTGCGGTGGCCGAGGAGAGGCATCATCTCGGCAACCCGCGTATTCCAGTCAGGCGAAGCCGCGCCCGCCGGCAACGAAGCTGCAAGTACAGTCATCATGAGAGCCTTCAGCATAAGGGTTGCTCGCTATTCGCTGATGTTGTATCGAATCTCCGGCGCAAGTGCAACATCGCCGGCCCAGACCTAGGGCGTGTGGCCGTCGTGCGCCAGGTTCTCCTGCGCCTTCAGCATTTCCACGCCCTGGGCAAACGTCAGATTGTCGGGCACCCGCCGGAAATCGCTGAAGACTTCATCGGACACCATGGCGAGCGTCTTGAACAGCAGGATTTTCCCCGTGATGTTCAACTGCATCTCGGTGATGTCCCAGGAGCCGTCGCCCAAATCAGCCTGCTTTACAAGGAAGTGTCCTCCCTTGTCGAGGCGGCCGACAATGCCCCAGCCAAAAGTGACGTCTTTGAATAACGTGCCGTCAATCTGAGCGATGCGACGGTGCTCAGCGTCGACGAGAAGAAATCCCTCCATTCCACTGAGTACTTGCTCCACGTGCGTGGGCGGAACGTAAGCTGGATTGGGTGTGAAGTTCAACCGCACCAAACCCGGGCCGGCGCCGGCATCGTCCGCATGCGCATACACGTAGCGGAAAGCGTCGGGCAACGCCTTTACGATGCGCAGTGGCTGGTCCGCATCTTTTTTTTCCTGCGCGTGTTTCTTGCGGAGCTGGTCGGGATTCCCCATCAACCACGCCAGATGATTCGCTTCTGCCTGCTGCTGTTGCGCAGTCAACGGCCGATCGTTGATCGCAATCAACATCGCTGCGATGGCGTCTTTGGTCTCGACGTACAGCCTGGTCTGCGACCCCTTGGGGGTCTGCTTGCGCGAACGGAACATGTGGTTGACGGCCGGGCCGTTCGCGGCTGCGATCTCGTTTGCTACCGTGGCGCGTACCAGCTCATCCGCAGGTATGTCAGGCGGCTTGGATGTCTGCGCCGTGGCCGCTAACACGGCCAGAAGCGTGAATCCTGCCAGCAGCGGCGAGGCCCGCCTCTTTTCATTCGCGTGATGCATGCCCAGCATTAGTGTAGCAATCCGTGCTAGGAGACGCAGCGGCAGGAAACGCAGCGGGGAAACCTGTCACATCCCTTTCGATGACGTCATCCCGAGCAGAGCCGTTCTGGTAGACCCTAGGCTTCCGCCGGGGGCGAGCGAAGCCAGGCGGAGCGAGGGATCTCGCGCGCAGTGTATCGACAGTGCGCGCCAGATCCCTCGGCCCGCTGGTAAGGCGCGGGCTTTCGGGATGACGCCGTATACAAAAAGTGGGATTGTGACTGCACCGCGTGGCCAAAAGCAGAGTCGGACGGCACGCCCACAGTTTGTTTCACCGCGCGTTGCCTTTCCTCTCTTGCCGCACGCGCGCGGGGTTGGGTATAGTCGTGGGGAGCGACAAGCCGTCCGGTACCTGCCTTCCCAGTTTCATGGTCGTGCGGTATCCCGCTTCCTAAGAGGAGAACATCATGAGCGCTCCATTGTCGGTAGATTTGGCGCAGATTGGCAGATCGGTAGTCATCAAAGGCGAGTTGTCAGGCAGCGAAGATCTTTACGTGGATGGTCAGGTCGAAGGCAGCATTGGCCTGAAGAACAACAGCTTGACGGTCGGCCCCAACGGCCAGGTAAAGGCTTCCGTGGAATCAAAAGTGATCATCGTGCAAGGCAAGCTTGAAGGCAACGTGCTGGCCAGCGACCGGGTGGAACTGAGAAAGACGGCCGTGGTCACCGGCGACATCACCACGCAGCGGATTTCGATCGAGGAAGGCGCCTACCTGAAGGGCAAAGTGGATATTCAGGGCAAGACGGACAAGGCCGCAGGAAAGTAACTCCTTGCCCGCGGCCGGCAAGCTAAAGTGATGGCATGGCGTCTACGGCGCAGAACTTCATGAAGCTCTTTCGCGGCTCATCGCGCGGGACGGAGGCGGCACCGCCAGTCCCTCAAAAACTGACCCGCCGTTCGAGCGGGCTGGGTGAACTGGCCCGCCTCTGGGATTCTGAGACCCCGTTGTGCGTGCTCGATCTCGGTTCCACTTCGGCAGCCAACATTCGCTTTTTCACCGAACGCGGGCACAAAATCTACAGTGAAGATCTGCTGGTTGCTTCCACGGAGCCCGGCCTCGTCACCAAGGATGAAGAAGGCAAGGTCGTCCTCGACAGCCGCCAGTTCCTTGCCGACAACCTGCAGTATCCCGCGGCGCATTTCGACGTCGTGTTGTGCTGGAACCTGGCTGACTATCTCGACGAGAGCCTGGTTCGCCCGGTGATGGGAAGGCTGTGGTCGGTGCTGAAGCCGGGCGGCGTACTGCTGGCCTTCTTCCACACCAAAGACGCTGGCCCGGATTCGCCCTGCTTCCGCTTTCACATCGTCGGCAAGGACATGCTGGAAACGCAGCGCATCGTGCTGAAGCGGGAAACGCGCCGCGGCCCCACGGGCGCGATTCATACCGCCGTCAGCGACGGATTCCGCCTGCAGCGCGTCTTCAACAACCGCCACATCGAGACGCTGTTCCGCGACTTCGCCTCCATCAAGTTCTTCCTGGCGCGGGATAATGTGAGGGAAGTGCTGGTGGTGCGCTGACTCTCGTGTGCCGATGAGTGAAATCTGATTACAACAACGTCGCAGTGAACCTTGCGCTCTCAGACTTCTTTCGTGAGGATCGGGGGCTGGCCCATGTTTACGTTTGATTTCCTGATTGCCATTCCTGATGAGGCTGCCCCACCTTTCGTGGTTTTCGAAAGGGGGCGCTCGTGCTGATGGTAGCGCGGAACTTTCCTCGCGGGAAGCTGTGCTGCACGCCCTTCAAAGGCCGTCGAGGGACACGTCCGTGGTGCCCACGCTTCGAAACCGCGAAGCGTGGGGCAGCCTCCTTCGTGTTAGCGCGGACGAACACATAAGGCGGCCAGCCCCCCACCCGATCGATTGCCATTGTGCGCCGACCCCTGTCGGGTCTCAGGTTCACTAGGAGATCGACTTCCACACAAGCACTCCCATCCGGAACAAGTAGTGCCGTGAAATCTCGATCTTGCCGGCCGGCAGAGATCCGCTTGCGAGCAAGCCGCGCATCTCCTCCGGCGTGTACGCCCGCCGCACCGATGCCACTCCATCCACTCGCGAGACGTAGCTTCGCATCAGGGGAAAGCCCGCATACACCAGCGCCAGATGCAGCGGATGCCGGATCAGATCGTTGATGAGCACGGCAATCCGGCTTACGCGCAAAGCTTCTTCGACAAAACGCTTCAGTTCGGGCGGCTCCAGATGATGGGCGAACAGGCTGCTGCTGACGAGATCAAACGAGGTGTCGCGGAAGGGAAGCGCGAGGGCGTCAGCCGCCACGGAACGATTCCCCGGCAGCAGATGCGAGCGCACGCGATCGAGCAGCGTGATTTCCAGCATGATTCCCTTGCGCGCCAGTTGCTGGCTGACGACCCTTGGCACCTCGCCATATCCCGCGGCGACTTCCAGTAAAGAAAAATGCTTTTTCCCAGTTGCCGCCGAGACGCGCTCGATCAGGCTGCGCGTTGTGGCCACGCCGCCGAACCAGCGGTTGATGCGTGAGAGATCGCGAAGGGACGCCGCGATCTCTTGTGGAGGGCAGTTGTCAGTGTCGAGAAGTTCGGGGGTGACGATGCGCCGCATGTTCCCCACCAGTGTAGAGGATGCAATCCCGCCGGAATGTCATGGGATGGCAACTTGAGCTAAACAATGGACCGCGTCCGGAGGACGCTTGATAATAGCCCGGCGTTTCAACGCCGGTTGCCCGTGAGAATGAGTGGATGCGTGCCGGAGGCACGCTTGAACCTTGAAGCTCTGAGCACAAAACCGGGACGCCTGGGTGCGATGGTTTCAATCGTCCCTCCGGGACGCCGGCCCCGGAATTCGCGTGCCTACCCGGCGTTGAAACGCCGGGCTATTATCAAACGTCCTCACGACGTCGTTCCTCGCTCATTCCGATATACGGGACGCGCAATCGCCGCTCACACTTCGGCCAGCTCTTCTTCCAGCAACTGCTTGTTGTACAAGTCGCTGTAGTAGCCGTTGCGGGCCAGCAGTTCGTCGTGCGCGCCCAGTTCGACGATGCGTCCTCCGTGCAGCACGGCGATGCGGTCGGCGTTGCGCACGGTCGAGACCCGATGCGAAATGAAAATGGTCGTGCGCCCCTGCATCACGTCGCGCAGGTGATTCAAAATCTTGTCCTCGGTGTGTGTATCCACGCTGGAGAGCGCATCGTCCAGAATCAGAATTCGCGGGTTGCGAATCAGTGCGCGGGCAATGGATGTTCGCTGCTTCTGGCCGCCCGAGAGCGTGATCCCGCGTTCCCCCACCATGGTCTGGTAGCCTTCCGGAAAGCTCTCGATGTCGGCGGCTATGTTCGCCGCTTCAGCGGCGTCGTGAATCTCGCCGTCCGTGGCGGAATCCACGCCCAGCGCGATGTTCTCGCGGATGCGGTCGCTGAATAAAAAAGTCTCCTGCGGCACGAATCCGATGCTGCGACGCAACGACGCGAGGCTATATTCGCGAATCGGCCGACCATCAATCAGGACGGTTCCCGGCTCCGCGTCGTAGATGCGCGGCACCAGGTTCACGAGCGTAGTCTTGCCCGAGCCGGTCGGCCCGACAATCGCCAGGCTGCTGCCCGCAGGCACCCGCAGGTTCACATCGTGCAGAACCTGCTTTCCTTCATAGCTGAAGTTGAGCCCACGGAATTCAATTGCGCCTTCGACTTCACGGTCCTCTGCGCCCGGTTCGTCCTGGATCTCGGGCTGCTCCTGCATGATTTCGTTCAGCCTTCCCAACGACGCGGTGCCGCGCTGGAAAATGTTGATGACGTAACCGAGAGCAATAATCGGCCAAATGAGCTGCATCATGTAGAAGAGGAACGAGGTGAAATGGCCGACGTCGATGCGGCCGAGTAACACCTCGCGTCCTCCAAGCCATAGCACCAGAACCATGGCAACGCCGATCATCAGCTCAAGCGATGGCCACAACATGCCCATGAGCCGAACCAGCTTTAGGCTGCGGCGAATGTATTCCTTGTTGTCCCGCTCAAAACCTCGAATCTCGGCGTCCTCCTGGACGTAGGCGCGCACCAGCCTCACTCCTGAGAAATTTTCCTGCGCCCGGGCGGAAATGTCCGAGAACATCGCCTGAATCTTCTCAAAGCGATCGTGGATTTGCCGTCCCCAGTACTGGATCACGATGCTGGCCACGGGCAGCGGCAGGAAAGTGTAGAAAGTCAGCTTGGGGCTGATCGCGATCATGAACGACAGCGCGCCCGCCATCAATACGATCGTATTGGCGGTGTACATGATGGCCGGCCCCAACAGATTTCGAACCGCCGCCAGATCGTTGGTGGCGCGGGCCATAATGTCGCCGGTGCGGTGACGCTGGTAGTAGGAGTAGGACAAGCCTTCCAGCTTCTCGAACAGGTCGTTGCGGAGGTCAAACTCGATATCGCGTGAAATGCCGATTACGATCCAGCGCGTGAGGAACTGGAAGATCCCTTTGCCTGCGGCGATGGCGAGCAGCAGCAGGGCGTACGTCAGCATGTGCCTGGTCACGCGGTGGCTGAGATCGGCGAAAGCCCGGCCGATGACCAGCGGCATCAGAACCAGGATTCCGTTGTTAAGGAAAACGCCGATCGTGCCCGCCAGGTAGCCCCAGCGGTATCGTTTCATGTAAGGCAGAAGCGGGCGCAGACGCTTGGGAAACATTCAGGTAGTAGATGGGATTTTAGCAGGCAGAGGTGCAGGATTTCACCGGCCGGGGCTAGACGTGATCCTTCGGGCCGGTCCGGGTCTGCGAGGGAAAGATGTCCTTGGCAAATGCCACGAGCGCGACCAGGACGACGATCGCGCTCCACGCGGCAAAGAACAGCCATCCCGCATTCGACAGAAATGAGTCAGCCGCCATTCGAGGTAGCCTTGACGAAACCTTATTCCTCAGGAGGCGCAGGAGGAGCCTGCTGCATGTGCTCTGCCATGCGAGCCTCGCGGCGGGCTTCAAACTCCTTCATCTTGGCCTGCTGGTCCGCAGTGAGCACCTGAAACATTTCGTTGTGAATGCGCGTCTTCTGCACCGCGAGTTCCACCTCTACCTGCGCCTTCTGAGCAGCCAGGGCGCGAACCTTGGCTTCGTCGTAAGTGCCTTCGGCATACTGGCGAAGCTGCAGGTCAATCTGGCGAGATTGCTGGAACAGCGGTTTCATCACGGGATGCTCTTTCTGCAGGATAGCCTTCATCTGCGTTCTCTGGTCATCGGTCAGGTTCAGAGCTCTCGCTGGAAATCCCCAGCGGCTGCCCATGCCGTAGCCGTGGTGATGCATGGCCGGAACCGAGGCCGGCGCGGGCGGGGCAGCATCGGCAGTTTGAGACTTAGCGAGCGCTGTGCCCAACACTACGGCCAGGGCCGCCATCAAGAATCGAAAACCAAGCGATTTCATCTGTCACTCCTAAGGGTCTTCCGGAACTTGGCTCCGGGACTTTGCTTTCTTTGATGGGAACACAGGTTGGAGGGAAAAAGCGGTAAAAAGTCCGTCAACCAGAGTAAAGTTTTGTCAACAAGTGCGGTTTGGTTCCCGCGTCTTGCGTTTGACAATTCTTTACTTCTAGAATTTTCCCGGTGGTGCAAAATAGATTAAGCAATGGAACGAATTCTGGTTATTGATGACGATGTCGAGCTGTGCCACCTCGTTGGCGAGTACCTGCACAGCGAAGGATTAACGGTCGAATGCGTGCATGATGGCGAGAGCGGGCTGAAGAAGGCCGAGGCGGGAGAGTATTTGCTGGCTGTGCTCGACGTTATGCTCCCCGGCATCAACGGATTTGAAGTGTTGCGTCGGATTCGCGCCAAATCGCGCCTGCCGGTGCTCCTGCTCACCGCTCGTGGGGAAGACGTGGACCGTATTGTGGGCCTGGAGATCGGAGCCGATGATTACCTTCCCAAGCCCTTCAACCCGCGCGAACTGGTGGCCCGGATCCGCGCTATCCTGCGGCGCACGCGTACTGATGGAAGCAGCGCCCCGGCGCCCGATGTCGTCCGCGTGGGCGACGTCGAACTTGACCCCGCAACCCGCACCGTCCGTCTCGACGGTCAACCCATTGAGCTGACGTCCGTCGAATTCAACTTGCTCGAAGTCCTTTTGCGGGAAGCGGGCCGCGTCGTGCCTCGCGAAAGACTGGTCAATGCTGTCCTGAGCCGCAAGTTCTCACCCTTTGACCGCAGCATTGACATGCACGTGAGCAAAGTGCGCAAGAAACTGGGCGACACCGACAGCGACGAGCACATCAAAACGATTCGCGGGGTAGGATATATTTTTGCCCGGCCGAGAGAGAAGTCGAAGGTCCACTAGGCGAGCGAGCGCGGCATGAAAAGCCTCTTTCTCCGAATTTTCCTGTCATTCTGGATAGCGCAGGCATTGGTCATCGTTTTGGTCGTGCTGATCACGCTGGCGCTGCGGCCGAGAAGCTCGACCTGGGAAGCCCTACGAACCACCGCACTGAATGACGCCGTCAACGCCTATGAACAAGGCGGCGATGCCCAGCTGCGCAAGTACATGGACGACCTGGACGCGACCCAGCACGTCCGCGCCTATCTTTTCAACGAGCAGGGAACGGAGCTGTCACACCGCACGCCTCCGGACTGGGCCATCCGCATGGCAGCGGGTGGGCCGCGTACGCCGCGCGATGGATTTATGATTCCGGCTCCCCCGGTGCAGCGCGATTCGCGTTCGTCCTCTGACGGGCAGCATCGCTACACGCTCGTCATGGGCCTGCCGCCGGGCCCACGCGTCTTTTTCGGACCGCGCGGCATGCCAGGACGTTGGCTCGTGATTGCCGTCATTTGTACGGGGCTGGTTTGCTACTTTCTGTCCTGGTACATGACCAAGCCGATCGTGCGGTTGCGTGCTGCAGCTCAGCAGCTGGCGGCCGGAGATCTCACCGCGCGCACCGGAGCCCCAACCTCGGGACGCCGCGATGAAGTAGCCGGCCTGATGCGCGACTTCGATGCCATGGCTGCAAGAATGGAGACGCTGGTCAAGGCCCAGTCCCGGCTGCTCAACGACATCTCGCACGAACTCCGTTCGCCTTTGGCCCGGCTGAACGTTGCCCTGGGGCTGGCGCGGCAGCGTTCTGACGCGGAAGGCTCCGACATGCTGGACCGCATCGAACTCGAAGCCAGCCGCCTCAATGAGCTCATTGGCCGGATCTTGACCCTCGCCCGGCTCGAAGATGGAGAGCAGCTTGTGCCGCAGACTCCCGTGCCGCTGGACGAAATCGTGGCCAGCGTCGCCGAAGACGCCGAGTTTGAAGCCCAGGCACGCCACTGCCATGTGCACGCCGTCATTCCCGAGGGAGATTGGCAAGTCCGCGGCAACGCCTCACTGCTGCATAGCGCTGCGGAAAATGTGATTCGGAATGCGATTCGCTACACTCCTGAGGGGACGTCAGTCGAAATTGAGCTGGCCGGTGAGCAAGGGCTGGCGGGAGCCGAGGCTGTACTCAAAGTCAGCGATTCCGGGCCGGGCGTACCGGAGGATAGTCTGGCGAAG
>Ga0335081_10012879_pt1 | contig 13536 bp, 8 predicted proteins | sample Lox_Sample_35_FD_206713 | JGI IMG/M metagenome (GOLD analysis project Ga0335081, IMG submission 206713) | Soil microbial communities from Loxahatchee National Wildlife Refuge, Florida, United States - Lox_Sample_3.5 | ecosystem: Environmental > Terrestrial > Soil > Wetlands | place: USA: Florida...
ACGATCCGTCGCCCACCATCACGTAAACCTCGCGCGAAGGATCCGCCATCTTCACGCCGAGGCCGCCGGCAATCTCATAACCCATGCACGAGTAGCCGTACTCGAGGTGATAGCCCTTCGGCTGCCGGGTCCGCCACAGCTTGTGCAGATCGCCCGGCAGGCTGCCTGCCGCGCACACCACAACATCTTCAGGCCTCGCTGCCCGGTTCACCGCTCCAATGACTTCGCCCTGGCTGATCGGCGGGCCATGGCGCATTCCGAACAAACGGTCCGTCTCATCTTCCCAGCGTTGCTTCCACTGCCTGATGGAATTCGCGTACTGCTCGCCAACGCGATAGCCCGGCACAGCGGCTCCCAGTTGTTCGAGCGCCACACGCGCATCTGCGATCACCGGCAACCCACCGTGCTTGTAAGCATCCGTCTCATTGACGTTGATGTTGATAAAACGAACGTCCGGATTCTGGAACGCAGTCTTGGAAGCCGTCGTAAAGTCACTCAAACGAGTTCCGATGGCAATGACAAGATCCGCCTCGCGCGCCGCGATGTTGGCGCCGGGCGTGCCAGTCACTCCAATGGCGCCGAGATTCTGCTCTTCATCGAACGGCAGGGACCCCTTACCCGCTTGCGTCTCGCCCACCGGAATCCCTGTCCGTGAAACGAATTCTGCCAAGGCCCCGGTCGCTTCGCTGTAAATCACGCCGCCCCCGGCAATAATCAGTGGCCGTTTTGCTGCGCGGATCATCTCAGCCGCGCGACTAACCACCGCACGCTCCGGCTCCGCGCGCGCAATGTGCCAGACGCGCTTCTCAAACATCTCGGCCGGATAGTCCCAAGCTTCCGATTGCACGTCTTGCGGGAGAGCCAGCGTCACCGCGCCCGTTTGCGACGGCGAAGTCAGCACGCGCATCGCCTCAACCAGCGAGCAAGGCAGTTGGTCCGCACGATTGATCCGGTCCCAGTAGCGCGAAACCGGCTTGAACGTGTCATTCACCGAGACATCCTGGCTATGCTCCGACTCGACCTGTTGCAGCACGGGCGCCACATTTCGCCGCGCAAATATGTCGCCCGGCAACAACAGCACCGGGATGCGATTGATCGTGGCCGTCGCCGCGCCCGTCACCATGTTTGTCGCGCCCGGGCCGATCGAAGAGACACAAGCGAACGTCGCGAGTCGATTTTTCGCCTTTGCAAAGGCCGTCGCAATATGCACAGCGGCCTGCTCGTTGCGGCAAAGATAGTAGCGGAAATCCGGATTCTGCTGGAGCGCTTGCCCCAGTCCGGCCACGTTGCCGTGTCCGAAAATCCCCCACGCTCCTGCAAAAAATGCCTGTTCTTTCCCGTCCCGCTCCACGTACTGGCTCTTGAGAAACCCCACCAGAGCCTGGGCCAGCGTTACACGCCGTGTGCTCATTTCGAACCCTCCTCAACGCGCGATCACAGGTATCGCGACAGGTAATCCATATCACGCCCCCGGTTCGCCGCCAACGACTCCATCGCTTCCTCTACCCGCATCCCGCGATGAACAATTCCTCCCGCGGCCGCCGCCATCGCCAGTGGATCTTCGTCCCCCGGATACAAAACATTTCGTCCCACCAGTGCGCCGCGAACATTCGGACCCGCCCCGAGCGCTGACGCCAATTGGCTCAAAAACGGCGCCGGACTGCCGGCCGATTCGCCGCCCAGCAACAGAATCGGCAGCGTCGTTGCGCGCGCGACAATCTCATACCCGTCGCAATAAGGAAGCTTCAGCCACAAATAACGGCTGCTATCCCCCAGCGCCGAAGCCACGCCTGCAATGCGCGCCAGCGCCTCGCTGGTCTTCACCACCGCGTATCCCTGGCCGCTTTTCGTCACCGGTAATGGTTCCAGAAACGTCGGCAGGCGCAGCGCGTTGGCTTCGGTGATCGCCCGCGCACTGGCAAGCATCGTCTGCAGCGACCCTGGCTCGCCGTCCGCAACGCGCCACAGCAGCTTCACACCATCCAACCGCCACGCGTGACACGCCGCCGGCGATGGTCCCGTAATCGGATCGTCCATCTCCCACGAAGCTCCTGCCAGTCCGCCGCGATTCAAGCTCGCTATCAGTACCTTCTCATCCAGCAGCGCCGGGCCGCCCGCATCCCGCAGAAACCCGTCGATGGCCAGTAGATCCTCCAAAATATCCATCGTCGCCATCAATCCATCGACCCGGTCGCTCATCAGCACCCGCAATATCCGGGCGAGATAGTCGCGCCGGTCGGCCATCGCCAGCACGTCATCGCCAACCTTTGTAACCCGCCGCGCCGGATGATCGGCCGCGAGAATATTCAGCTTGCCATCAGGCGCCAGGCGTTCGCGCCGCTTGCGCTGACCGGCAACCTGCGCGGCGAACTCAGGATCGCTGACCCTCGTCTCCACCAGCCGCGCGATCACGGCTTCAGCCAGAAACTCCTTGCTCCAGAACATTCGTCAACTCTGCCCCGCCGCGCGCTGCTTTTCAATCATATGCTTCACTTCCGCCAGCACCGGCATCGCCTCGGAGCAACTCAGCCGGCTCACCACGATGGCCGCCGCGGCGTTTCCATAGTGCAGGCACTCGACCACCGGCAGCCCGCGCAGCAGCCCAAACAAAAAGCCCGCTGCGAACCCATCCCCCGCCCCGATCGTCGAAACCACCGGCACCGAGTATGGCGCCAGAAACACCGGCTCGTCACCCACCCACACCCGCGTACCCTTATCCCCCAGCTTCGAAACCAGCATGGGGACGCGCGCCATGCGCAGCTTCATCACCGCTTCCTCGAGGCCGCCGGCGCCGGTCACCAGCTTCAATTCCAGATCGTTGCCGATCAGCACATCGACAAACGGCAACGCCAGCCGCACCGCCATACCCGCATCTTCCGGCTTGGCCCACGACATCGCCCGGTAATCCACGTCCAGTACCACGCGGCATCCTGCCTCTTTCGCGTGCTCCAGCGCCCTGTAGGTCGATTCACGCGATGGAGGCGCACACAGCGATGTGCCATTGGTAACGAACATCTTGCTCGTTGCGATATAGCGCAGGTCCTCGTCGCCGATATCCAGCCGCGTGTCCACCGGATCGCGCCGGTAGAACACCTGCGGAAAACGATCGGGCGGCGACACTTCCGTCAGGCACAGCGACGGCAGGTATCCCGGAGCAATCTGCACGCGGCTCATGTCCACTTTCTCCGCGCGCAGGAATTGCATCAGGAACTCGCTCAGCGCGTCGTTCCCCAGGCTGGCGACTATCCCGACGCTCGCCCCCAGCCGCGCCAAACCCACCGCCATGTTCGCGCTCGATCCGCCCAGGTAGCGCGAAAACCGCCGCACCTGCGGCAGTGGAACATTCGGTTCTTCCGAGTACAGGTCGTAGCCGATGCGGCCCAGGATCGTGATTTCCACTCGAATCAGGATACCAACGGCAGGCGTGGATCTTTTGCGGTCCACGTTCCGCGCACCCACGCGTAATCCGGATCGTCGCTCGCCGCCATCGATCGCGCAGAACCCGCCAGCACGTTGAGGTAATAGCAATCGTATCCGTGCGCCGCCACCACGGGATGGTATCCCTCCGGAATCAGCACCACCTCGTTATCGCGAACTGTCAGCGTCTCATTGCGCCGCCCGTCCCGCGTATACACGCGCTGAATAGCGAATCCTTCCGGCTGCGAAATCTTGTAAAAGTAAATCTCGTCCAGATCCACTTCGCCCGGTGGATTGTGCACATCGTGCTTATGCGGCGGATACGACGACCAGTTTCCGCTCGGCGTGTAAACCTCCACCACCAACAGCCGGTCCGCCTGAAAATCCGGCTTGAGGATGTGGTTGATCTGCCGCGTTGCGTTTCCGCCGCCGCGAATTTCCACTTCGACCGCAGAAGGTTCAATCACCGCAGCCGGAAACCGACGGGTCGCCCGCGCCCCGCACACCCCCACCTCGCACAAATCCGACAACGCTTCGATCTCCACTCGCTCCGTTCCCACCGAAACGTAAAGCGTATGCGGCATGCCGGCAAAGACGTTATCACGCCCGCCGATCTCCCACACCTGTGATCCTGTACGCACCGCCGCGCGTCCGCCCAGCATCACCAGCGCCAGTTCCTCATCCGGCTGCGACAAGGCGTGCTTCAGCCCCCGTGCCAGCCGGATCACGCGCAGCGAGATCGTCTCCCACCCAGCGCGCTTCTGCGTCACGCTAACAATATCGCCGCTCGTTCCGGCCGGCTGCACTAGTAAGGGGTTCATAACACTCCTAACGTTGGACACGCGTCTCACCAATATTGCACACGATACTGATGCGCTGAGGGACGAACATGTAGCGCGGGGATACCGCGGCGTCTGCGGATACCCACGGATTTTTCCGGCGTCTGTTCCTGCCCCCTGGGATACTACTTGCCCTTAGCTATGGCCGCTCCTGCGCCATAGTGTTCGCATTCCTGCCTGTCCCATTTTTCCCTTGATCATTGCACCCAATCGGGCGGTTTTAAATGCGGGGGGATCCTCGCTTCTCCGCCCCTCTGTAGCGTAGCCCGAATAATGAACCGCCGTGCCAGCCAGCCGGCATATGTGGAGAATCGATACCCGCGTGTGCAGTCGAAACTGTTGGCCGCTTCCATCAACCCGTTGTTGCCCTCCTGAATCAAGTCCAAAAGGTGGACTCCGCGGTCAGTGTAGTGGCGCGCGATCACAACAACCTGCCACAAATTCGCCTCGACGAGGTCCTTCTTGGCTCTGTCCGCATCTTTGTCACCCAGCCGGATCGCCTTGGCCAGTTCCATCTCGGCGTCTGGCGTGAGCCGAGGAACGCGACCCACCTCGTGGACGTAGACTCGCACCGGATCATCCGAATAGATGGCATCGCTGATCTCTTCGGTGGTCTCCAGCTCATCGATGACGCCAGCGCCGGTTCCACAACGATTCCGATGCCAGCCCTCTCAATCGCCGCAAGCACTTCGTCCAACTCCGGCCCGCTCTCGTAGTCCGCGGGTAACACCCCGTCGATATCATCGTAAAGAACGTAGCCGTTCTTCTTGCCGGCCTCCAGAAGCTGCTTCAGCTGGGCCGCCCTCTCGCCGCCTGTCATTGCACCTCTGACCTTATCACTCCGCGCTTGTCGGGACGAGGCATCGCCTCGCCCATTAGCTGATTCCCCCCTGCTCCTGCGCCATAATATTCGCATGCCCGCCCCCGCGTCCCGTTTCCAATTCGCCTGCGCACCCGTCAGCTGGGGCGTCCCCGACGACTACGGTCCCGCTTGGGAGCAACCCTACGAGCAAATGCTCGACGAGATGGCCGCGGGCGGCTACACCGGCACCGAACTGGGGCCCTATGGCTACTTCCCCACGGACCCCAACGTCCTCCGTCCTGTTCTCCAGCGCAAGAACCTGACCATGCTGTCCTCCTTCGTGCCGGTGCCCTTAGCGGACCCTTTGCGTGCCAACGCCGCGATCGATCAAATCCGAAAAGTCGGAACGCTCCTCGCTGCATTTCACGCTCCCTTCATTGTGCTCGCCGACGCCCAGTCTCCCCAGCGGCGGAAAATCGCCGGCCGCGTTCCCGCTGATGGCAGCCAGTCATTAAACCCGTCCCAATGGCGCGAAGTCGCGCGCGTGATCGCCGGCGCCGAACGGGTCGCCGCGGACTTCGGACTTGATCTCGTCTTTCATCCCCACGTCGCCACCTACGTCGAAACGCCGCGCGAAACGGAACAACTATTCGATGCGGCATCGTCTACGAAAATGGGACTCTGCCTGGATACCGGCCACTGCTACTACGGCGGAGGCGACCCTGTCTCCGAAGCCGAGAAATACAAGCACCGGCTGCGCTACGTCCATATCAAAGACATCAATCCCGCCGCACTGGCCGAGTCAAATCGAAAACAGCGCGATTTCGATCAGGCCGTGGAAGCCGGCGTGTTCTCGCAAATCGGCGCCGGCTGCGTCGACTTCCCCGCATTCTTCCAAACCCTCGTGAAAAACGGCTACTCGGGCTGGCTGGTCGTAGAGCAGGACGTCAAATTCGGCGCCACATCCGTTCCACCCTCCCAAAGCATGGCCGCCAGTTTGCGATATCTTCGTGAAGTGGTCGGCCAGCTTTCCTGAAAGGTGAACCATGCGCGCAACCAATCGACGTGACTTTCTGAATCATCTGCTGGCGGCCGGAGGAGCGCTGGCCGCAGGCTCCTGGTACAGGGGCTTTGCCCAAACCAAAAGCTCCGGCCCCGCGCGCGTCGTCCTCGACACCTCGCGGCCACGTGCCGATCTCGACCGTCACGTCCTCGGCTCGTTTCTGGAGCATCTCGGCCGAGCGATTTACGAGGGCATCTACGATCCCGGCTCGCCGCTCGCTGACGCGAATGGCCTGCGCAAAGACGTCATCGAGGAAATCCGCACGCTCGGCGTTCCCATCGTCCGCTATCCCGGCGGCAACTTCGTCTCCGGCTACCACTGGCAGGATGGAGTCGGCCCCAAAGATCAGCGTCCGCGTGTCTTGGACCGCGCCTGGAACACCATCGACACCAACCAGTTCGGCGCCAACGAATTCATCGGATGGTGCCGCGCCGTCGGAACTGACCCTCTCCTTGCCGTCAACCTCGGCAACGGCACGCCGGAAAACGCGGCCGCGCTTGTCGAATACTGCAACGTCTCGGGCGGAACTCGCTGGAGTGACTTGCGGCGCGAGCACGGCGTGGCGTCTCCGCACAACGTGAAGTTCTGGTGCCTGGGCAACGAAATGGATGGCCCTTGGCAGATCGGGCACATGCCCGCCACGGAATATGGCCTGAAAGCCGCCGACGCCGCCCGCCAGATGCGCGCCGTGGACAAGTCGCTCCTGTTGGTCGCATGCGGTTCAAGTAATCCGGGAATGCGAACTTTCCTGGAATGGGATCGCCAGGTGCTCGAGCAGTGTTACGACGATGTGGACTTCATTTCTCTTCACCGCTACTACGGCAATACTTCCGAGACCAATGGCGATACCAGCCGGTACCTGGCGCTGAATCTCGACATGGAGCGCCAGATTCAGGAGGTCGCCGCTGTCTGCGATTACGTGCGCGGACTGCGCAAATCCAGCAAGCGCCTCTCGCTTTCCTTCGACGAGTGGAATGTCTGGTACCGCGCTAGAGGCGGCGACGGCAACCGTCAGGAGGCGCCACACTTGCTGGAGGAGGTCTACAATCTCGAGGACGCTCTGCTCGTCGGCGGCCTCATCAACACCCTGCTGCGCCACGCCGATCGCGTGCGCATCGCCTGCCTCGCCCAGCTCGTCAACGTCATCGCCCCGCTCATGACGAACAGGGATCACGTCCTTCGCCAGACGATCTACTACCCGTATGCATGGGCCTTGCATCACGCCCGCGGACAGGTGATTGATCTGCTGCTCGAATCGGAATCCTACGAAGTGCCCCGCTTGGGGCAAGTTCCGTTCGTCGACATCGCCGCCACGGCCGATGCCTCCACCGGTGAGCAATGCCTTCTGATGCTGAATCGGGATTTGGCCGCAGAGCGCGAAGTCACTGTGACCTGGCCCGGCGCCGCGCCGACTCGCGTCATTGCGCTGGAAACACTGGCAGGCTCAGATCTGAAAGCATCCAACACTTTCGACCAGCCGAATCGTGTGACCCCACAGCGCCTCGATCCGCCGAAGCCCGCCGCCAAAATGACCTTCAAACTGCCACCGCGGTCCTACACCACAGCGCGCCTGGCAACCACCTGATCACCACGGTCTGATCAACCCCAGGGGCGTGGCAGATTGACGCGCCCGCTCGCAGGACGTTTGTTCAAAACCAGTCGTGCCAATCCGGCAACCTGGAGGCGAAATTGCTTCATGCCGTGATATCCGCGTTAATCAGAGGCACTCCATGGTCAGTCTCAAAGTTCTCGTGCTCTTCGCGGCCACTTCTCTGTCCGCGCAAGTACGCTTGCAATACCTCGATCTCGGCCCGCAACCGGCGCCCTGCTGCATGGTCACGGATGTGAGCGGGAATACCTATGTGGCAGGATCCTACACCACCGCGCCATCGCAAAACGGCGCCATTCCTCTCCAAAAAATCATCGTCACTAAAGTCGGCCCGGCCAATAATCTCGTCTACCGCTTCGTCTTCGGCAGCAGCGGGACCGATACCCCAAACGCCATCGCCGTCGATTCGAATGGGAATCTGTTCGTCGTCGGATCGACAGCTTCACGCGACTTTCCCTTGGTCAAACCGCTCATTACCAACGCCGCCGGAGGGGAGTATCAAGGCTTCCTCAGCAAAATAGATCCCTCAGGCACCCTGGTGTTCTCAACCTACATTGGTGGCACGCAATCTGACGTGTCGACGCTGCCCACGGCCCTTACGCTCGACGCGGCGGGAAATGTCTACATAACAGGTGGGACTTACGCCACTGATTTTCCGGTAACGCCGGGCGCCTACAATTCCACCGGCAACGCGTTTGTCATGAAGATAGCAAACGCCGGCAATCAAATCTTATTTTCGACATTCATTGGGTCGTATGGTACGGGACTCGCCATTGCCGTGGACAGCCAAGGCACGATAACGGTAGCTGGGTCGACTGGGACAACCGAGGGGGGATTCCCGGCTACGCCAGGTGCATTTCAAACCATGTGCGGCTGCTTCATGGCTACGGGAGATCCTCTGACCCTCAAGGCTTCGTATTCGGCGAGCTTCATATTGAGATTGAGTGCCGACGGCAGCCGGTTATTGTGGTCTACCTACCTTGGGGGCGAGGGCAACGCTGCAGCGTTGGCTGCCGCCGACACAGTACAGGCGCTCGCATTGACAAGCGATGGCGGCGTAATAGTCGCGGGCGAAGCCGGAAGTCCCGGCTTTCCAGTCACCCCCGGAGCTTTTCAAACCACACCAGGAGCGCTCAACGGCAATCTCTTCGTCACCCGGTTGAATGCAACTGGCACAGCTTTGACGTTCTCCACCTTGCTGGGAGGCTCGGTTAGCGAACAATTCAGTGGACTGCGATTAGACTCTCGGGAGCACCCTTGGGTCACCGGCACGACAGACTCACCGGATTTTCCCGTACTACCCCACTCTGTAACAATCGGCAACGAATTCGTGGTGGAGCTGGATTCCAAGGGATCGAGTTTGCTCCAGACTCAAATGTTTCCCTTTGAGTCGGCGGGAGTGGCTTTCGCTCTTGGCTCAAACGGCAGCGAAACCTTGTTAGGTGCATCGGGCTCTTTGATCCAGATTCCCGCGGGAGGCCTGTCTGGGATGTCAATTCTGGCTCAGGTCAATGCGGCCGCATACTCGCCCTCCGGGCGCGTGTCGCCGGGTGAGATCTTCAGCCTATATGGAACCGGCTTGGGACCCGTTGCTGGCGTGACCGGGCAGTTGGATGCAACCGGGAAACTCCCCACAAAGTTGGCGGGCGTTCAGGTTGCGTGTGGCGGGATTGCAGCTCCGCTGCTTTACGTGAGTGCCAATCAAATTAACGCGGTTGTTCCGTTTGGAGTCCGCGGGACCCCAGCGATATCCATCCAGGTGATGTCTTCCTCCGCATCCACGTCACCGCTGGAACTCACGCTGGTGACCGCATATCCGGAGGTCTTCTCCTTTTTTGCGGGACCGCCTCCCGTCGTCGATCAAGCAGTGGCTCTTAACGAAGACGGAAGCGTCAATTCGCTTAATCATCCGGCTAAACCAGGTTCGACGATCACGTTCTGGGTCAACGGGGTGGGTCTCTTTACACCCGCTCTCGCCGACGGAGCAATCGCGCAGGCTCCCTTGCCGATGCCAGTCCTGCCTGTTTCCGTCGTGATTGATACACAGCCCATTCCAGCCATGTATCGCGCCGCACCTGATTTGGTAGCGGGAGTCCTGCAAGTCAGCGTTAAGCTGCCACAGCAACTCCCCATCCCCGCTGCGACAGATCACCAAATGCAAGTGCAGGCCGGCGATTTCGTAAGCGACGTAGTCCTGATTGCGGTACAGCCTTAGCGAACCGCCATGGGCTCGCGATCCACGGGCTTTTCGGTGCTCGCGGGCTCGCCGGAGCCTTCAATCCGCATGCCGTAGAAGCTGCGATAGACAAAGGTCATCGACACCGCCAGGAAGATCACGGCCAATATCGTGCTGAGCGTCGTGCCTTGCTTATTCACCAGGGAAACCGCCAGTTCCACGGCCAGCAGGCCGAACAGCGTGGTGAACTTGATGATCGGGTTCAAGGCTACTGAACTGGTGTCCTTGAATGGGTCGCCGACAGTATCTCCCACAACCGTCGCGGCGTGCAGTTCCGTGCCCTTCGCCCGCAATTCCGTCTCGACAATCTTCTTGGCGTTATCCCACGCTCCGCCCGCATTGGCCATAAAGAAGGCCTGGAAGAGCCCAAACAGCGCAATCGAGATCAGGTAGCCCACAAAGTAAAACGGCTCGAAGAACGCGAACGAGAGAGTCGCGAAGAACACAGTCAGGAAGATATTGAGCATTCCCTTCTGCGCATACTGCGTGCAAATGGCAACTACCTTCTTCGAATCGGCAACCGATGCTTTGTTTCCGCCCTCCAGGTGAATGTTGCGTTTGATAAATTCCACCGCGCGGTAGGCGCCCGTGCTCACAGCCTGCGTGCTGGCGCCAGTAAACCAATAAATCACCGCGCCTCCGGTAATCAGCCCCAGCAGGAACGGCGGGTACAGAATCGAGAGTCTGTCGATATTCAAGGTCAAGCCGTTGGTGAGAGCCACGATGGTCGAAAAGATCATGGTCGTCGCGCCCACGACCGCCGTCCCGATCAGCACAGGCTTCGAGGTCGCCTTGAACGTGTTCCCTGCCCCATCGTTCTCTTCCAAGTTGTCCTTGGCGCGCTCAAACTGCGGCGCGAACCCAAATTGCTTTTGGAGTTCCTGCTGGATATTGGGGATCTCCTCGATCATCGAAAGCTCATAGATCGACTGCGCATTATCGGTCACCGGACCATAGCTGTCTACCGCGATCGTTACCGGACCCATGCCGAGGAAGCCGAAAGCGACCAGTCCAAACGCGAACACGGCCGGCGCCACCATCAAAGCACTCAGCCCTAATGTACTCACCATGAACGCGATGGTCATCAGTGCCATCACCGTCATTCCCAGCCAATAAGCGCTGAAATTGCCAGCCACGAAGCCCGACAGAATATTGAGCGATGCGCCGCCCTCGCGCGAGCTGGTCACGATCTCGCGCACATGCCGCGACTGCGTGGAGGTGAACGCCTTGACGAATTCAGGGATCAGCGCTCCGGCCAGCGTGCCGCAACTAATCACACTCGAAAGCTTCCACCAGAGAGTTGTGTCACCGTTGAGTGTTGGGATCATGAAGGAACTCAGGATGTACGTCAGCACGATCGACAAGCCCGAGGTCAGCCACACGAGCGTCGTCAGCGGGGCTTCGAAATTCATCTTGTCTGCATTTTGATAGCGGCTCTTCGCAAAGAAGTGGTTGATGAAATAGCTGACTCCAGACGCCACCACCATCATGATGCGCATCGCGAAAATCCAAACCAGCAGTTGTACCTGCACGATAGGATCGTGCACGGCGAGGAGAATGAACGTAATAAGAGCAACACCAGTGACGCCGTAGGTTTCGAAACCATCCGCCGACGGGCCAACCGAGTCGCCCGCGTTGTCGCCCGTGCAGTCGGCGATTACGCCCGGGTTACGCGCGTCATCTTCCTTGATTTTGAAGATGATCTTCATCAGGTCGGAGCCGATATCGGCAATCTTGGTGAAGATGCCGCCGGCCACGCGCAACGCCGCTGCGCCCAGCGACTCGCCAATCGCGAACCCGATGAAGCAGGGACCAGCCAGGTTCCCCGGTATCCACAGCAGGATGAACAGCATGATGAGCAACTCGATCGAAATCAGCAACATGCCGATGCTCATGCCGGCCTGTAACGGGATGTCATAGCAGGGATAGGGCTTGCCGCGCAGGCTAGCGAATGCGGTGCGCGAATTCGCGAATGTGTTGACGCGCATGCCGAAAGCCGCTACGAAGAAGCTGCCGGAGATGCCAACCACGCTAAATAGAAGAATAATCAGCACTTTGAATGCCGCAAATTCCCGCAAATACCCAAAGTAGAAGACAATAATGACGCCAATGAAGCACTCCAGCAGAACCAGGAACTTGCCTTGCGTCAGAAGGTAGGTTTTGCAGGTTTCGTAGATTAGCTCGGAGACTTCGCGCATCGACTGATGCACGGGCATGTTGCGCAGCCGCAAGAAGATAGCGAGCCCGAAGAGCAGACCCAGCACACACACCGCGAGGCCACCCATCAGCAGGTTGTGCCCTCCGATTCCGCCCAGAAACTGAGCTGAGTCGAGGTCGGGCAGGACCAGGTTCGCCTCACCGCCATGCTCCCGCGACTGGGCCAACAGCGGGGTGCCAAACGCGAGGGCCGCGTACAGAGCGAGCCTCACAGAGCTAACTAAGCGATGCATACTTCCAGCCTCCTAAAATCCTAGGTTCCTGAATACCGTGGTACAAAACTACAGCTTTTCTCCGCCAGAGAAGTGAGATATCGACTTTAGCACGAGACATGCCGATATCTAAGGCCTCATTTTGAACGGTTTGCAAGGCCAGTTGTTGATAGGGATTGGGTGGTCTCACGCACTTTTCGCCTTTTATACGACTACCTGGCCACCCGAACCAGCACTTTGCCCATCGGTCCCTGGGCTAATCGGCCGAACGCTGCCTTAACTTCTTCGAAGGCAAAGATGCCGTCGATTACGGGCCGTTTGCCGAGCCCATCGAGCCGCCTAACAATCTCTTTCCATGCCTCTTGCGCCGAATCCGGATTGTAATCCGCGACGGCGACGCCACCAATGCGGTTCCGGCGGAAAAAGAGTGTCGCGGTATTGAACTCGGGGACCGCGCCTCCGCTTCGGCCAACAACGCTAATTCTGCCGCCGTAGCCGAGCATGGCGATCAGGTCGTTGAACGCCGGACCGGCGACGTTATCCACCACGATGTCGATTTTTCTCTGAGCGAGAGCATTTGAAACAGCCTTGCGAAGATGCGGCGTCTCCGGACTGACAACGAAGTCGGCGCCGAGCCGCTTCAACTTCTCACCTTTTTCGGCGCTGCGCGACAAAGCCACCACAGTCAGTCCCATGGACTTGCCCAGCAGCACCGAGGCGACGCCGACGCCGCCTGACGCGCCCGTGACGAGGAGGACGGAGTTCGCGGGTAAATCGCCCCACTGCGTCAGCGCTTGCCAGGCAGTCAGAAAGACCAAGGGAGCGGCGGCCGTTTCTTCCAACGACCAGCCCTTGGGAATCGGCGTCAGGCTAGCCGCTGGAATCACGGCTTTCTCGGCCAGGGTCCCCCAGACCTCGACGCCGGCATCACAGCGCAGAATGCCGACGGTGTCGCCAACCTTGACGTTTCCGACGCCTGGTCCCAGGGCAATGACGTCGCCCACGCCGTCACGTCCGAGAATGTGGGGCAGCGCAGGCCTGGCAGGGTACATGCCCTGCGCGAGAAAAGCATCGGCGGGGTTCAGGGCCGCGAATTTCATTTGAAGCAGGGCCTGGCCGGGGCCGGGCTGGGGATCGGGCA
>Ga0335081_10012881_pt1 | contig 13534 bp, 13 predicted proteins | sample Lox_Sample_35_FD_206713 | JGI IMG/M metagenome (GOLD analysis project Ga0335081, IMG submission 206713) | Soil microbial communities from Loxahatchee National Wildlife Refuge, Florida, United States - Lox_Sample_3.5 | ecosystem: Environmental > Terrestrial > Soil > Wetlands | place: USA...
TTTGGCAATCATTTGGAGATGGCTCGCGCAGCTGAAGCGCGTTGGCCAAATGAGGAGACGGCCAAGGTTCTGGCACTCGCCTCTCTACTAACGGAGCATGAACCAGATGCGATCGTTCCAGACACCAACAGCGACAACAACAGTCAAGCGCATGAGACTCTGGGTGATGACGGCCAGCCGTCCATCGGCGATGTCGCCCCAGAAGAGGTCAACCTCGCAAGCGAAGCGCTTCCGCCAGACGTGCTGCGGCTGCACGATGAGACAAAGCCGTCGCAGTCGCCCTCGCCGCAAAACGTGTCTCTCGGTGCGCCGAGCCCATCAGCCAACGATGGCCGGCCGGCGACGACATCGCGACCCGTGCATTCCGGACGCAGCGACGACATCTCTGCGATATCAAGGGCGCCTAGACCGCCCTATCACCAAGGGGCCGCGAAGTCGCCCGCCGCTCCGACAATCGCGGCAGTCAGCGGCGATCGGGTGGTGCAAGAGGGGCAAGGACGTTTCGAGCGCAAAGGCGACCTTCTTGCGATCATGGCTTCGTTTACGCGGCCAAACCTCAGCCAAGCCGAGCTTGCGGAAATTTCCAGAGCTATAGATCCACCCGATCGGCCGCGAAGTATCCCGTGGTTTAGCCTTGAGAACGCTCGAGGTTTAGTGTTTCTGATCGCTCTGATGTTTGTAGTTGGTGGCGCCACAGCGCTACTCACCTGGGCGATGTTTCATCCCAGCACACCGCGCATGGAGCACGACGCCGGGACGATTACGGCGCCCCAGCTTGCCGACGCGTCAGCACCATCGTCCATCCCCAGTCAGCAGACCGTGTCGATCAAGCCGCCGCAGATCGGGGCGGAGCAGCCGACTGAGGTGAATAAGTCGATCCCGCGAAACGAGCCGGCACCCAAAGCCGTGGCGCCTTTGCCACCGACGCCGCAGTCCTCAGGAGGGATAAGCCCTCAGGCTAATATCAGGGCGGACTCCGGGTCGGCGCGGCAGCCAATGACCAATGCCCAGCAGGTTGAGCCGACACCCACCGCCGCGGTGCCGTTGCCACCGGCGCCGCAGTCCTCAGGAGGGACGAGCCCTCAGGCTAAAATCAGGTCGGACATCGGGCCGGCGCAGCAGCCAATGACCAACGCCCAGCAGGTTGAGCCGGCACCTACCGTAGTGACACCTTCAGCAGCGGCGCCGCAGCCGTCAGGAGGGGCAAGCGTTCAGGTTAGAACTCAATCGGAATCCCTCTCGGAGCAGCGGGCAACGACCGGCGTGCCGCCGCGACAGGTGGAGCCAACGCCCACGGCGGTGGCGCCTTCACCACCGCCATCGCCGTCCGAATCAGTAATTGCTCGGGCGGAAGCCGTGCCAAAAGCCAGCCCGGAGCGCCAGGCAAGGACGGCGTCGGGCTCTGGCTCGCAACCGACGCCGGCACAAGGACCCAATACGGCTTTGCGGCCGCAATCCCAGGAAATCACCGCGCTAATCGAACGCGGCACGGACCTTCTTAAAAGAGGGGATATAGCCTCTGCCCGACTTTTTCTGCGACGGGCAGCTGAGGCTGGCAGCGCAGACGCTGCGCTGAAACTTGGCTCAACATTTGACCCGAATTTCATCCAGCAGCTTGGCGTCATTGGTATCCAGCCCGACATCGCGCGCGCCCGGCAGTGGTACGAAAAAGCCGCGGAACTTGGCTCTGACGCTGCATCGCAGCGGCTTGCGGATCTCAAGAAACAATAAAAACGAAAGGGCGCGGTCGTTGCGGTGTGGGCAGGCCGCGGAATTTGACCGTCGCCGGTTAGGCCGGGGTGATGGACGGGAGCGAGTTGTTGGCGCCGTTGCTCGCAGAGAGCAACGCCGGCACGAGCGATGGTGAGGATCGCGCGACGCCTCCAGCGTTTATTTTCTGAAGGAGTGGATTGTGTAATGGCCGATAAGCGGCGCGGTGCGCCCCGGTCGGCTACTGTGAAATATAGGCCTTACCGTTGAGGCGCAGCCCGACCACGCTTTGGCAGCGGTCGCACATAAAAAAAGATTCGTGCAGCCGGGTGGGCCCACGACACACGGGGCAGGATTCCGCGGTGCGCAGTCGCATCGCGATTGCAGCGAGCGTCAGTGCGACCACGCTGAATAGACCAACGAACGTGCTCATTTCGGGTCCCCACTCGCTCTGTCCCACAGTTGTTATTATTAACCCATTTTCAACCCGAAGGATATAGTCGCACCTGCCCAAATACCCATTGAAATCACTAGCTTTTTTGGCTTCGTTGCGAAATTCCCCGACCTGCGCACACCCACTTCCGCCGCCGCTGATGACGGACCGCCCGCCGGGCGGTCACCACTCAAAGGTTGTGCTGCAGTTGCGGGGGATGTTCTCCAGCATCTCTGCTCTGCGCTTAAAATCTTGGCAAACTCAGATGCGGCCTTAAGTGCGCCTGGCTGCCTATTCTGGCGTTCGCTGTTGGGCCGTATTAGGTTCATGGTAGTGGCCCATCATCGTGCCGGACCATCATCGTGTCCGGAGCCAATTTGTGCCCGGAACCAATTTTTAGTTTCGCAGTTATTACGGGTTTGGGGACGACGCGAATGCAGGACGGTTCGCTTGCCAGTGAGAACCTCCTTTCGGAGCTTCCGGACGATCTGGTAGCCGATTTGTTCTCTGCTGCGACCTCGATACGTCTCAAGGCTGGCAAGACACTGTTCTTAGCTGGCGACGTCGGTAACGGCTGCTACCGGGTTGAACAAGGTCTTCTCAAGGTCACCATAACGTCGCGCTCGGGCAGCGAGCAGATTCTAACTTTTCTCGGCCCGGGCGCCATCGTCGGCGAACTTTCGATGATAGATGGCTTGGCGCGATCTGCATCTGTGCTTGCGGTGCGCGACTCCACCTTGATTTTCGTTAGGCGTGCGGTGTTCAAGCGGTTTGCCGCAAAACACCCTGATGTCTATAAAACGTTGGTCACGCTTTTAGCGAGACGACTACGCGAAACCGATGGTGTTGTCGCGGCAATGAGTTTTATGCGTCTGCGCGGTCGCGTTGCCCGAGCGCTGCTCGAATTGGCACAGGCTTATGGACAGGAGGTGGGTTCAGGCCGCGTTGTCATTCGACAAAAGATCGGTCAAAACGATCTTGCCGCTATGGCCGGCAGTGCCCGCGAAAACGTTACCCGCATACTCAATGAGTGGCGGCGCAAGAAGCTGGTGACCCGGCTGTCCGGCTACTATTGTATCGAGAGCAAGGCAAAGCTTGAACAGCAAGCTGAACTGTAGCCTTCGATCTCGCTCATAGTGAGAGCTCCCGCATGTCGCCGTTGGCGGACGTTCGGAAGAGGGTTAACGCTGTCGCGTCGGGGGCCTCCAACGCCGACGAGCTTCTCGTACTGTTTCCAAAGCAAGCGCGTCCAGGCACTTTGATGAACTCTGGCTTTTGTTGACGCGAGCCGACGGTCTTAAGGTTTATTTGCGTCGAGAGTCGCGGCCATGCCGCGACGCTGCTAGTCGTAAATCGGATTGAAATTTTCACGGAGACGCGCTCACTTTATGGACGGACGGCGGCGGTTCAGGCTCAACTCCCCGCTGGTCTCTTTCTTTGAACAAGGACAACAAACTCAGTCGGCTCAAAGCCGAGTATGTCGTCGCAGCGCGACGCGTCGTGGACGCCATCCGTGAACACGGGTGAACTCTGAAATTTTCCGCAAGGCAAACGCCGATTTTGAAGCGCTAGTCGAGCAGATAAAAGACGCTGCCGGCAACGTGCAAGCGAGCGCTACGTCAATACAATCCTTTGGTCTGCCACTGCGAAGCCGACATTGAATCAACACCAGCCGAATGGCTAATGAGGTGGCCTTCAATAATTCGCGTCGATAGTTAATCCGCCCCTGTTTGCTCTACGTGAGTTCTCTTCAGATGCCGGGGGTTTGGTGCCCTCTTCATTTGCAGCCTTGGCGACTCTCGCTGAGGCTGGCCAGTCCCGGCGAAGGGATTAGCATCCGTGGCAGAGGACTTGGGGACACGCTGGAAGTCAACCTAGACGGTGCGGTCGGCGTGTGCCAGCCTTAAAAGAACCGATTCGGTCGGCTGGAGGCAATTATGTGGCTCCTCGACTTTCCGACTCTGATCCTGATAATCGCAGCGGGTCTTCAGGTCGGGTTGCAGGCGACGTTTGGCCTGGATGTCATAGGGACGCTATTTGGTGACTACGAAAGAATCGTCCTTATGCTCATGGGGGTGAGCGCTTTATGGCAGTTCAGCCGGCAGCGATTTCTATGATGCTTGTTGGGCCTCGCGTCCCGACTGGAATTGCGCGGCACTCTCGATGGCAAGCGTGTACGCGCGACGGTTGATTTCTAATCCTGCCTCCAGGTTTTCATAACGCTCCTGTCGACTGTTCCACATGGAAACTGGTTGGTCACGCCGGTACCGCATGACGTCGAACATGCGGCGGCATTTGCCGCCATCTAGCATCCGACAAATGACATCTACGCTCCATTGGTTGTGAAATGGCCGCGCCAAATCGCAAACGCTCAGGTGATTAGGCTGGTTTATCTAGCGCCAATTAAGGGCGGAGATATGGCCGCTTCCACCTATGGTGTGCTCTCGATGGCGCGACGTATCCGGCAGGATATCGAGATTTGCACGATCTCACCACACGGTGGTCTCACAGTTTTAGCCAATGGACTGCGGATAATCGCAGATTACGATCTTCAGACGGCCCCCCGCTGGACCTTTTGATCGTGACTGGAGGGCCCGGTTGGCAAGATCAGGCGCGATCGTCAGCCGTTCTCGCATTTCTGCGCCGCCAAGCGGAGAGAAGCCCCATCATTTCAGTGTGCACTGGCGGATTAATTCTCGCTGCGAGCGGGCTACGGGATGGAAAGCAGGCAACAACGAAGCGTGAAATCGTGGCGCCTGAACTTTCGCCATTGCAGCGAATGCGCACCGAGTATCCAAGCATCATTGTGCGAGAAGCGAGCCTTGTGGATGAGGGTACCATAATTACCGGTGGCGGAGTATCCTTGTGCATCGATACGGTACTCCATGTTCTGCGACGCGATTTCGGTCTAGAAATGGCGACTGAGACTGCCCGCATCCTCGAATACCAGAGAGCATGGACAGCAAACCTGGAGGAATTTCCGCCCCTCATAACTGCTCGGTTTGGAGGTCCCGTAGGAAGGGATGCCGGGGACTAGCCCCATTGTGGCCGGGTTTAGTTGCTGGATTGACCCGCCTAATCGTCCATTTTCAGCTGTCCCAGAGGGAAAGATGCAATGATCAGTGGCGACCCGCACTGCAGCTTGCGTCTTGGTGCACATTCATCCGGGAGGATGGTTACAGGGTTGATGATGTCCCTGCACTGGGTTTTTGTCACAGTAATCGCCACAATCGGCTTCGTCGCGGCGGGATATGCGCAACCGGTGCCGTCAAATTCTGAATCTGAACATGTTAGACCGCAGCCGAGTTTCAATTGTGTCAAGGCTGATAGCTCGATCGAGTTGATAATATGTGCGGATGCCAAATTGGCTGAATTGGACGCTCGCATGGGCAGAGCCTATCGGCTCGCGCTTACCCGTACCGCACGAAACGAAGGTGTGCGGAGCGCGCTCATTGAAAGTCAGCATCAATGGATAGCCGTGAGAAACATGCAATGTAATCAGACGGAATTGGTGAAGGCCAAGCCGTGTATCGCGGAAATGACAAAGGCGAGGGTAGAGGTACTGGCGAATCCGACGGTGAGCACGGACTTTGCCGTCACAAGCGCAATTCCCCCGGGATCGGGGACCGATCAAGTTGCCTCTCCGGCCTGGGACTTATGTGTGGGAAAAATTGGCGTGCCCGCGGACCTACAAATCGGCGGCTGCACGAAGCTGATCGATTCGGGTCAGGAGACGCGGGAGAATCTCGCGATTGCCTATGGCAATAGGGGTAACGGATATCAGATCATCAAAGACTTTCATCGCGCCATCGCTGATTATGACCAAGCAATAGAGAGCAATCCCAAGGATCCGATCATCTTTAACAATCGAGGCATTGCCTATGGCAACGAGGGTGATAATGACCGCGCGATTGCGGATTTCACCGAGGCCATCCGGCTCGATCCCAATTTCGCTGAAGCCCTTGCCCATCGCGGTCTCCTTAGGATTAAGCGGGGCGATGCCGAGGGCAGGGACGACATTGCCGCCGCCGAATCCTTAAAGCCGGTTCTTGCTGCGGAGCTCAATCGGCAGCTTGCGCTGATGGCGAAGCCGCCTCCGAAACAAAAGGCTCTTGGACAGCCTCCGGCCTCGAGAGCATCCGCTAACCCAGCGCCTGCCAATCCGGACGCCAATCAGAACCGATAGGTGAGCCCTTCGGCGCGCCCGCCCTTTCTGACAGCGTGAGCGTTCAGCGGTGACGCGCGAAAAGCCTTTCTGTAGGTTGATGATCACTCACGAGCACCGCAGCCCCACATAGCCCAAAAGGAACAAAGCGATAATTGGCAGACAAAATACAATGAGTGGTGTGGGCACATTAGGGGAACCAGTAAAGCCTGAAGGAGGAAGTTGCTGACCACCTGTCGCCGCGGCGTCCGTCGACGCTGCCAACGATGAGGTCTCTGGACGTGTTGGCACCTCTATTGAAGAGGTCGTGGTCACCGGGGGTGTTAACGATTGAGGTGCAGTCGTCGGACCATCGGACGTCGTCGCGGGGGCCGAGGCCATGCTCGATAAGGGCGCTGCACCCGTCGGTGCCGGCGAGGAGGCGGAGGGCAAATGGTGCGAATCGTTGACGTCGCTGTCACTTGCCGCGATACCGGGTGAACTTACAACAGCCCCCTCGGTAGGGAGCGCGCCGCGCAGCGTGGTTTGCAAGCCGGCTTGGATATCTGGCGGAGAATTGGAGCTGGTCGTTGGGTGACTAACTCCAAGATCGTTAGCGCTGTGCGCGACGTCGTATGACGATGCAATCTGTAATGTCTCTAGTGCTTTGCCGTCCCCAGCCTTTAGGTCAGGAGTTTGCGCAAGGGGTCCGCCTGAAGGTCCTGTCGAGTTTGTCGCAGGGACCGTATTGGGCGCAATAGACGCGGTCGTTTCAGCGTTTGCCGGCGATCTCGGGGTGGTATCGGGCGTTTCTGGCCTCGCAGGCGCTGACGAGGCTGGCAGCGCCGCGGGTGCTGAATTTACGGGACTGGGAACTGTTGACGTAATTGTCCCTCTCCCTTCCAAGTTCGCCTTGGGCAATTCAGGATTTGCCAAGATTGCTGGCAATCCAGGCTTTAACGCCGAGTCACGGGGTGAAGTTGCAACTGAAGCGCTTTGTCCGTCCGCTGCCAGCGTCGCAGTCGACGTCGCGCCGCGGTCCGCGACTGTTGACGAACTTGCGTTCGCGGCAGAAGGCGCGATCGTCTTGTTTAGATTCGATCTGTCTGCGACCGGCGTAGCAGCGGTGGTGGTAGCGGCGGTGTCAGGTTCTGGCTTGGGACTCGGCATCTGAGAGATCGGCCCAAGGCCGCCAGCGGAGAAAATAGTGAGGGCGGCAGGCGAAGTTCGTGCACTCGGGCGCGTATTTGAGGTCGCCACTCCGCTGCTTTCGGATTGCATGGGGTGCGGCATTTCCGGAATTGGACCCAGCAAAGTGCTCGACGGCTTGATGGCCGACCCCTTGGGCACGGATATAGATCCTCGATTTGTGCCCTCGGCAGGTCCTTGTCGGGCCGGTGCTGTCCTACCCGCCACCGATTTGGATTGCTCGAGAGGTGGGACCTGAATGGTGCTGTTTGTCAGCGGTAGTTTGGTTTGAGCGACTGCGCGCTCGGTGCCGACGCAGCCAAAATATAGCGCGGCAAAGACAACGACCCCGAGAAATACCGTCTGGCGGGCGTAGAGCGGATGACATCCGCAAGGTTTCATGATGACTTTCCGGTACCTCGGTAATAAAAACGCCTGCCTACAATCAATAGGGAGCCCCGGTGAGCTCAGCAATAGAAAAATACCATGGCAGCTGGTAAGACAAGACCGAGCTTCTCATGCCGCAAGAAAGACTTAATTCGCATTCGATTTCGCCGTGCGGCTTACTTTCGGAGGGATACCGTTGATCGCCGACGCGTCCGCCCGGAAAGCAGCACGCAACCATGTTTTCGCCAATTCCAAGAAGGCATCACGTTCATTCAGTGAATTTGCGGCCGCCGCTCGATTGATGCATTCATCGGCCTTGGCTCGGCACCTATTGGATTTGGAGGCCATGATACTGTCTCGCATTCTCCTAGGGGATTGGTCAGGAAAAGCTCGGCGCCTCTATCACGGCAATATTGAAGGATACCCGAGGACCACGGCCAAAATGTCTGTACCATGGCCGTGTGACAGATCGTTGCACGCCGGCTGACACGAGCAGCTGCGAAAGCCACACCAAAAAAGCATTGGCCGTCCATTTTTCACAAGTGCGCGACGGGTATGGCAGTGACGGTCCTCTCTCGTACAAGTGATGCGGTCTTGTCGATCGTGCAGATATGATAGGGTTGGGTGGTCGGTTCAGTAGCTGGAATCTTGTTCGGCAGCGTTAAACCGTAATGTTGTTCGACAGTGTTAAAGTGAGCGGGACGCCTGTCTCGACTGACCCGCCGGCGCGGTCTGGCGTCGCTCTCGGTCGGATTGGCAAGGTGCCAACCGAGGCGTCGGCTTGGATGGCAGCAGCTTTCGTTGTTGCTCTTGGAACGTCGGCCATTGTGCTCGCCATATTTGGCGTGGGAGAGCGCGGCACCGATATCGCCCTGCGCGCAACGGCACGATGGTCGTTCCTGCTGTTTTGGCCCGCCTATGCAGGCGGCGCGCTGGCGACACTGTTCGGTCCGCGCCTGACCGGATTGGCGCGCCAGGGGCGCAACCTCGGTCTCGCTTTTGCCTCGGCGCAGCTCGTCCACCTGAGCCTGGTTCTTTGGTTGATCCACATCGCGGCCGCACCGGATGGCAGCATGCTATTCTTCTGGATTGGCATACTCTGCACGTATCTTCTTGCATCCTTCTCCTGGCCGTGGCTGCAGAACAAGCTTGGACGGCGTTTTTGGAGAATACTGTGCACGATTACGCTTGAATACATTGCGCTTGTCTTTGCGATGGATTTCATTGTCATCCCCCTTCAGGAGAAAGGCCTCGGCGGCTACCCGCTGAGCTATGTCCCGTTTGTAGTCATGCTTGTTGGCGGCGTCGGGATGCGATTGATGTCATTCGCGCGACACTACGCCGTACGGGCGATGTGATCGCGCGAAACCGTTTTCGCCCCGCAAGGCGAAGCCACGGCCCTTAGGCCGGGGCTAGCGCGTCATAATTTTTCCGGGATGAAAGGCGCATCGAGAGCCCATTCGGGAAGTTTGCTGCACAACGATGGGCCCGGGCGGATATCGAAGAGAATTATTTTCCCGCAATTCACTATTAACGGAGTTTATCCCGAGTCTTGTGCAATAAAGACTTGTTTTGGCAGACGATTATTCTACGAATTTCATTGCCCGGAACTGCCGTGGCAAAAGGCCATCTTGGTGACGGCGATCACATGTCGCTGCCGGCGGTTTCTGATAGTTGAGCGGCGTTGGCACAGGGTTGGTATTTCATGCTCACAAGAAGCCTCAGCTTTTTTCAAGACCAGGTAGGACCATTGGCAGGGCTTTTCGTCGGTCTACTCCTCACGGTGGGATGGATTGGTCTGCTGCTCTACGGAATCCTTATGGTGACGGGCTATTGATCAAGGCCGACTACGCAAACAGCAGAAAAACTCAACGCCTCGACCAGGACGGTCGAAACGGGAGACGGGAAATGAAATCGCCGGTCATCAAGCGCTCGATCGTTATCGCCGGCCACAAGACCAGCGTGAGCCTAGAAGATGCCTTCTGGAAGGCGCTGAAGGAGATCGCTATTGGCCGCGGAAAGACATTGTCCGATCTGGTCGCCGCCATCGATAACGAGCGCGCCCATGGCAATTTGTCTTCGGCGATACGGCTGTTCGTGCTGGACTACTATCAAGGGCAGAACAAGAACAATGGTCATGCCGAGAGAATCGCCTCGTCATCACCTGAAATGCAGGGGATGATCGTTCAGTCCCACTGAGGATTGCCACTGGAAAAAAGTAGCCCCGTGGGCTACGCATCGCACATTAGCAGCCAGGCTTACGTGGGGTCTCTTGGGTCCGCCAAACGACGGTGGGTGACGCCGCGACGGGGCCACACACGCTAGCCTGCAGCCTTCGGTGCGGCAAAAAAGGCAGCGCTAAAGGTGTCAACCGACACAGTGCTGACATACTGCCTCGTCGTAATTGATGAGTGTCGGAATAACTGCAGCACAGCGAAATACTCCCTCGATCGCAGTTTTGTCCGTACCAATTGAACATGGTCGTGTCTCGCCATCACCCACCGATCGAGCCGCGCGCGCATCCAGACGCCTCAAGGCCTGAGCCGGGCGCAAAGGAAGTGACTGCCGCTCCGAAGAATGCGAACCAATTCTCGTTATTTGATCGGGTTTGGCCGCCTGTGCTTCTAGCCGTGGGCCTCGGTATTACGTTCGCTTGGATCGGTCTTCTCGGCTTGGAGTTGGCCAGTCTTTTCGCAAGATCACTCTTAAGAATCGTAGCTCTCAATCTGATAGCCCGACCCGCACTCGACGACATGAGGAAACAAGAAACCAGAAGAAGCAATGAGGGTCACTCATGGAGGCTGCAAATAATGATGGGCCAAGAAAAGAGCGCGGTCGTTTCAGACCTTTTGCGAAAGCGAGACCGCCATTTGGGCGGAGCGCTAAACGCGTATTCGACCTCGTGGCGGCGGTCACGAGCCTCCTCGTATTGGCGCCACTCATTTTGATTGTTTGTGTCGCCATAAAGCTCAATTCGTGTGGCCCAATTTTTGTTCGTGAACCCGCCTACGGGTGCGGCGGTAAAGCCATTGGAATTCTTCAGTTTCGCACCACGATGGATTGTGCGGGGGGCAAGTGCTCTGGCCCGTCGGGGACATTTGTTGGGCGTGTGCTGCGGCGGACAGGGATCGAGCAGCTTCCGCAACTCATCAATGTGCTGCGCGGCGATCTATCGGTGATCGGCCCACGTCCTCGGAAGGATTTGTCAAAGGGCCGCCTGATCGGCAACGACAGCAAACCCGGAATGACGGGATGGCCGTCGCTCGCTGAACAGGACTATCAACATTCTACCGAGGCCAAGGATTGGTCCTTACTGCAGGACATCAAGGCGATCCTGCAGTCGGTTCATCGCAGTCGCTAAAAACCGCCCATCACAACACCAGCGCGCTTACGATGCGGCTAAGATTACGGCTAACCAGCTTCGTCTCAGCACGTCTTCAAGCGATACCGCCGCATCAATGTTGCGACAATGCTCGGTCCCGCAAGGCATGAAGCAGCGCTGAAAGTTTCCGCGGCCGGAAATCACCCGCAAGCGTGCTCACTGCCGATCCAATCAGATAACCCACTTCAAGTGAGAAGATCAGGGCTATCGCCGACCAGAGAACTGACCACCCCGTTCCGGCCAGCTTGATGATTACCACTTCGAGAGCAGCGACTGCGATGAGAGGAATGAAAATTTGAACTTTGAACCAAACGCCGCAAAGCGCCCCGAGAAGGCCGTTCACTATTATGATTGGTACCATGTTCGTTTCTCCCCCTAACGTGTAGATAATTCCAGCGTTCGCACTTCCTCCAGTTCTTCCCGCAGCAACGCCGAAAGCTTAATGCGAACCCCCCACTTGCGGTTCCCCAGGGAGGCGCATGTCAGCTCAGCGTGCCCTCGAGCACACATCTGCCGCAAAAAATCAGACGTCGGCCCGACTCAACTCACCAATGGTCCCGCATACATCAAGGTAGCCAATTACGGTCATTGAATGGCTGAACGGGAACTTTTTGCGGAAGGTTCCCGACCGGCATGCTTGTGGATAAGTAGAAAAGCGAACGGTTTTGGCGCCCGTTGGTGCACCAGCCAACGCGATCAACGATTCTTGGTCTGTGGCTTTTTGGACTTTTTCGAATCCGCCAGGGAGCTTACGACCGTTTCATGACCCGGCGGATCACCTGGGAGTGGGGCTGGGGGAGCTGCGAAGGGGGGCGCGCGGTGCCCGTGCGGCCGGGCAAGCAGCAGCCTTCGCGGGCGGTCTAGTTTGCTGCTGGTGTGGGCGGTTGGCCGCGCGATCCCTATCTAAATACCTCCAAATCCAAAGCCGCCTCGGTATGGATAGGACAGAGGCAATCCCCGTTCTCCCCCAATAAGAGGGCCTGCGGCCGGGCAGCGCGGCACGCTGATTGCGTGCTTTCCGAGAAGCTACTGGGGAAGGCCGGACCAGTCGCCGCAGCATGACGCGGCGGGAAATGGCCAAGATGATGGGGCTGCGGGCGCAGCGGACAGGGTTGGGATACCGTGCGGGAGTTGGGGAGGGAGGGAGAGCTCAAGGAGACCGCCCAGCGAGAAATCCGTATGGGGCGGCCTTATTTCACCGGGGTTTGAGAGCCGGCTGGTGACGGCCGTCACATTGTTGGAACTTTGCGGGTGCTAGAAAGCCCATCGAACGGGGTCTTAAGTCAGCACAAAGAGCGTGTTGCGTTATGTTACTCGACGACGACAGGTCGGTGGGTCATCCGGTGCGTGCCCGGAGCGGAGCGCACGTGGTGCCAGGATTGAGGGTTCGCGCGAAGCGATGGTTCGACATTATCGGATCGACGATCGCGCTGACCATATTGTCGCCCCTTATTTTGATGGTTGCTGCGGCAATCAAACTGGAGTCCCGCGGCCCGATTTTCACGCGCGAGACGAGATACGGCTATAAGAGCCAGCCGATTCGAATTCTTAAATTCCGCTCAACAATGGCAGGCGGCGCTAAAGCCAGTTGTACCCATTCTCAAGCGACCTTGGTTGGTCGGGTGCTGCGACGAACCAGCATTGATGGAATTCCACAATTTTTCAATGTGCTTCACGGTGAGATGTCGATTGTCGGTCCGCGTCCGTATGCCAACCCAGAGCATTTGCTCGAATACGGCGCAGCGCCTTTACTCGGCGACGTTAAGCCGGGAATGACCGATTGGGTGCCCAACACGCACTTTCGCAATGGAATGGATTCCATTCAACTGCGCATCAGCGATGATTTGCACTATGCGAGAAACTGGTCGCCATTCCTTGACGTCAAGATAATTCTGGCTGCGCTTCTATCATAAGTATGCCGTTTCGACGCGGTGATGCGCGGCGGCAAAATTTTGAAAGGGCCGTTACCGGCAACAGGCGACTCCAAACACGGAAGTCTTTGCCCGTATGTAGCTCAGCAATTGCATGACCACCTGGCACTATTGCAAGTCTTCGTGCTTGGTCTCACGGGCAAGGAGAGTCGCGATGAGCGCGATCGATTCCAGGAAAATCACCATGACTGAGATCCCCGTCGTGCCGCCCACGACAAAGACGGTCAGCACGTGAACTCATGACACCTCGAAAAGCTCCGGGCCGATGGCTAACAGGAAGGTAAGCGGTGTGCTGACCGCACCTTGTTACTGACATCGGTGATGGGCAAGTTTGACGATCTCTGAGTCGGAGATCGGCT
>Ga0335081_10012882_pt1 | contig 13533 bp, 11 predicted proteins | sample Lox_Sample_35_FD_206713 | JGI IMG/M metagenome (GOLD analysis project Ga0335081, IMG submission 206713) | Soil microbial communities from Loxahatchee National Wildlife Refuge, Florida, United States - Lox_Sample_3.5 | ecosystem: Environmental > Terrestrial > Soil > Wetlands | place: USA...
ATTCGCGCGAGCGGGTACGTCCGTCCCGCCGCTGGCGACCATCTGATTTCGGAGATGGTCTGGCGGCCGAGCTATGCGATCGAGCGCGCGCGAGAGCGGATCCGAGCGCGCATCCTGGCCGCGTTGCCCGAAGCCCCGTCTGCAGGTGTACTGGTCGCGCTGGCGATCGGCGATCAACAGGCGATCTCACGCGATCAGTGGGTGGTGTTCACTCGTACCGGCGTCAACCACCTGATGAGCATCTCCGGTTTGCATATCACGATGCTCTCCGGCATCGCCTTCGCGGCCGTGCTGTGGCTCTGGCGCCGGAGCGCGCGTCTGAGTGTGCGCGTGGCGGCGGTCAAGTCGGCGGCTGTGGCCGGGTTCGCGGTGGCGTGCGGTTACGCATTGCTGACCGGGTTCGCCGTACCGGCACAGCGAACCGTGTACATGCTGGCCGCCGTGGCCGCGGGGCTCCTGTTGGGGTTGGAGGCGCAACCGGCGGTGGTGCTGGCGTTCGCGCTGTTCGTGGCCGTGGCGCTCGATCCGCTGTGCGTGCTCGCCCCCGGTTTCTGGCTCTCGTTCGGCGCCGTCGCGGTCATCATGTATGTCACGTTGGGTCGTATCGCGCAGCCAGGCTGGCTGGTGAGCTGGGTGCGCGTGCAGTGGGCCGTGACGGTCGGGCTGACGCCTGTGCTCGTGGCTCTGTTCCAGCAGGTGTCGGTGGTGTCGCCGCTCGCCAATGCCATCGCGATTCCTGTGGTGAGCTTGGCGGTGGTGCCGGCAACCCTGATCGGAGTCGTGCTGCCGGTCGATTGGGGGTTGCAGTTGGCCGCCGGACTGATGTCGTTGTGCACTCAGGGGTTGGCGTGGCTCAGCGCGCTGCCGGCGGCGGTATGGCAGCAGCATGCGCCTCCCGCCTGGTCGGTCTCCCTGGCATCGGCCGGGGTCGCGTGGCTCCTCGCGCCGCGCGGGTTGCCGGCCCGGTGGTTGGGGCTCGCAGCCTTCTTGCCCCTGGTCCTGGTGCAGGGCGAGGCGCCGGGCCCCGGAGAATTGTGGGTGGATGTCCTGGACGTGGGGCAGGGATTGAGTGCGGTCGTGCGCACCCAACACCATACGCTCTTATACGACGCGGGGCCGGCGTTTTCCCGCGATGCCGACGCCGGGAGCCAAGTGGTGGTGCCGTTCTTGCGCGCACAGGGGGTGCGCCGCCTGGACGGGATGGTCATCACCCACGACGACAGCGATCATAGCGGCGGCGCGCGCTCCGTCCTCGAGGCTATGCCCGTGTCCTGGGTGCAAAGCTCGCTGCCCGCGCAGTCGCCGGCGCTGTCCGCCGCCCGCCGCGCCGAGCGGTGCTACGCCGGCCGTACTTGGCAGTGGGATCAGGTGCGTTTCACGGTCCTGCATCCGGGGTGGGAGAGCTATAATTCCGTCGGGTTGAGTGACAACGCCCGTGGTTGTGTTCTGAAGGTCGAGGCGGCCTTCGGCAGCGTGCTGCTTCCCGCCGATATCGAGCGGGACTCGGAGCAGGAGCTGGTGGAGGTTTACCCCGGCGCGCTGCGGGCCGAGGTCCTGCTCGCGCCCCATCATGGCAGCGCGACGTCGTCGTCCAGCGCATTCCTTGCCGCAGTGGCTCCGCGCGTGGTCGTCATCCCGGTCGGCTATCGCAACCGCTTCGGCCACCCCAAGGCCGAGGTGCTGGAGCGCTACCAGGAATTGGCCAGCCGCGTGCTGCGTACGGACCTGGACGGGGCCATCGCGCTGCGGTTCAGCGCGCAAGGGCTCGCTGCCGCCGGACACAGAGGCATCGAGACCCGCTATTGGCAGAGGCGCTAGCGCCGCGCATGAAAGCAGCATCGGAATGACAGTTCAGGTCAGAGCAGCCGTCGCCGAAACCGACCCCGCCCAGTGGCTATCGACTCTGAGCCCGCGCCTGAGCGCGGTGGACCAGGGTCTGGTCTCGCGCGCCCTGGGCTTGGCGATCGCGGCCTATGGGGGAAAATTGACTCCGCTCGGAGAGCCGCTGCTTACGCATTGCCGGGAGGTGGCCAGCATCCTGTCCGGACTGAGGCTGGACGGTGAATCGCTTGCCGCGGCCCTGCTGTCCGGCTGGCCCTCGGTCGAGCCGGGTTGGCAGCAGAAGCTGCAGGCCGACATCGGAATGCCGGTGGCCGCACTGGTGGACGGCTTCATCGGGATGGGACAGATGCAGGCGCTGCGGGCGCAGGCGCAGGAAGTGAAGAAAGCCGCGGAGCGCACGGCACAGCTCGAAGCGCTGCGCAAGATGCTGCTGGCAATGGTGCAGGACGTGCGGGTGGTCCTGCTGAAGCTTGCGGACCAGACGCAGACGCTGCGTTACATCGCAGGCCGCGGTGATGAGCGGGACCGTGAGAGGGCCGCGCGCGACACGTTCGACCTGTTCGCCCCGCTCGCGAATCGCCTCGGGGTGTGGCAGCTCAAATGGGAGCTGGAGGATCTAGCATTCCGGTCCAGCAACCCTGAGGCCTACAGGGGCATCGCGCGCGAGCTGGACGAAAAGCGCGCGGATCGCGAGCGCTTCATCGCGGAGATCATCCGCGTTCTGCGCGGCGAGCTCACCCGGGCGGGGATCGCGGCCGAGGTCAGCGGGCGGCCAAAGCACATCTACAGCATTTACACCAAGCTCGCACGCAAGCACCGCCCGCTCAAGGAGTTGTCCGATGTGCGAGCCGTGCGGGTTTTGGTTGACGACGTCAAGGATTGCTACGCGGCGCTGGGCTTGGTTCACAACCTGTGGACGCCGCTGCCAAAGGAATTCGACGACTATATCGCCAAGCCCAAGCCCAACGGCTATCGCTCACTGCACACTGCAGTGGTGGGCCCGGATCAGAAGGTGCTGGAAGTCCAGATTCGGACGCACGAAATGCACCGGCTCTGCGAGCACGGCGTCGCGGCTCACTGGCGCTACAAGGAGGGCGCACGCGCAGACCAGGCCTCCGACGAGAGGATTGCATGGCTGCGCCAGATCCTCGAATGGAAGGATGACCTGGCCGACGTCGCGGACCTGGCCGAGTATTTCCGCGCTGGATCGGCCGAGGAAAGCATCTATGTGTTGACGCCCCAGGGCCGCGTGGTGGCCCTGCCCAAAGGCTCCACGCCGGTGGATTTCGCCTATCACGTGCACTCCGAGCTGGGGCACCGCTGCCGGGGAGCGCGCGTGGACGGCGAGATGGTTCCTCTCAACTCCAGCCTGGCCAACGGGCAGACGGTAGAGATCGTCGCGGCCAAGAGCGGCGGACCGAGCCGCGACTGGCTCAATCCCGACCTGGGCTTTATCCACAGCTCCCGGGCCCGGGCCAAGGTGCGCCAGTGGTTCAACAGCCAGAATCTCGAGTCCGCAATCGGACAGGGGCGCGAGCTGGTCGAGAGGCTACTGCAGCGTGAAGGACGAACTGCGTTGCGCCTGGATGTCCTGGCCGAGCGCATGGGCTACAAGAAGGCCGACGAGCTTCTGGTCAACGTCGGCCGCGGAGAGTTCAACCTGCGCCAGTTGGAAAGCGCTGTACGCGGGGAACCGCCGGTGGCGAACGGCGACGAGCCGATTGCGCTCCAACCGGGCGCTAGGGAATTGGCGCAGACCGAGCAGCTACGCCGGTCCGGGGATGTCCTGGTGGTCGGCGTGGACAAGCTGCTGACCGTGCTTGCGAAGTGCTGCAAGCCGGCGCCGCCCGACCCTATTCTTGGCTTCGTCACTCGTGGCCGCGGAGTCACGGTGCACCGCCGGCGGTGCCCGAACGTGGCCCGCTTGCCGGCCGAGCGCGTGATGCCGGCACAGTGGAGCAGCCATGCGGACCAAGGCCGCTTCCCGGTCGAGCTGGAGGTGGAAGGCGCCGGTGATGCCGCTCTCATGCGCGACATCCTGGATATTTTTTCCCGCGAGAAAGTGCACGTGGCTGCCGCGACTTCGCACGCCCGGAATCTCGAGACGCGGATGTGCTTCACCGTCGAAGTCAACGGCTTACCTCAAATTCGAGCCCTGCTCACCGCGATCGGCGCGTTGCCGGGCGTCGCATCGGCGTGGCGCCGCTGATCGTACCAAGAGCTAAAGCCCTCGCTCGCGCCGTCGATAAGCAACCGGTGGGGCGCACCGGTCGCCCGGGAAGGCGCCCATGCCAGTCCGGAAGCGGAGGGGTCCATGTCAGTGAGCCACAGTGCCGGGTCGCACGCCTGCTGCACGGAAGAGCTGTACCAGCTTGCCAGAGAGATCGAATCGGCCTCCCGGGACACCGGTCTGCTGGCGCTCAACGTTGCGTTGGAGGCCAGCTTCTCCGGCGGCCAAGCGCGTAGCGCGGCTCGGGTCGCCGGGGTAGTCGGGGACCTGTCGATCCGTGCCACGCAGCTCAGCTACCACCTGCGTTCCCGCCTCACGGCGCAAGCGGAAGGCGCGGACGCAGCCCAGCTATTGGATCTGCGCAGCGTCAGCCGAGGGATTGCGGAACTCGCCGGCGATGTGGCGGGGCTGGCAAGCGAGCTGGTCAACGACACACCCGGCGACGCGGACCGGGCCCTGCGCCTGCAGGAGATCGCCGAACGGGTCGTGGGACAAGCGCGCAGCCGCTCGTTGGAGCTCGACCAGATCCTGGCGCGGTTGGCTCCGCCGAGCAACGCGGCGGCGTGAGCCGCGGCCACGAGCGGAATGCACCGTCCATGGCACTGGCATCCAGGGTGGAATCCGTGAGGAGCTGAAGCATGCGTACCACGGTCGAGCAGCGCGACGGCAAACTCAGCATCCGCTTGGATGGCCGCTTCGATTTCAACGCACATCGCATCTTTCGTGAGTCCTATGCGGCCGGATTGACCGCTCACGACGTCCGCGAGCTCGAGATCGACCTCGCCCTGGTGGACTACGTCGACAGCTCCGCACTGGGCATGCTGCTGATGCTGCGCGAGAAGGCCCACGCAGCAAACAAGCTGGTCGCATTGACCAACTGCAGCGGCGCAGTGAAGCAGATCCTGGACGTGGCCAACTTCGGCCGACTCTTCCCCATTCGCTGATCGTATCCGCTCGGGCCGGCGAATTTGAGCCGTCCAGCCGTTTCGGCTAGAATCAGCCGCCACAGGCGCGTAGCTCAGCTGGTTAGAGCATCACCTTGACATGGTGGGGGTCGTTGGTTCGAGTCCAATCGCGCCTACCACTTCAGGCATCAGGAGTCAGGGGACCGGGGTCAGGGAGACTTCCAAGCCCTGACTCTTGTCGTTTCTGGGGACTCGTCACTTTGCTTGGTTGACCCATGCCCGTAGTCAGTTTGCCCGACGGGGCGCAGATGCGCTTCGACGCGCCCGTCACCGTGGCCGACGTGGCAGCCGCCATCGGCCCGGGGTTGGCACGCGCGGCCTTGGCAGGCAAGGTGGATGGACATCTCGTCGACACAAGCGCGGTCCTGGACCGCGACGGCCGGGTTGCCATCGTCACCGACAAGGATCCCGAGGGGCTCGAGATCCTGCGCCACTCCACCGCGCATCTGCTTGCCCATGCCGTCAAGGAGCTGTATCCCGAGGCGCAAGTGACGATCGGCCCGGTCATCGAGGACGGTTTCTACTACGACTTCTCCTTCGGTCGGCCTTTCACGCCCGAAGATCTCGCCGCCATCGAGAAGCGCATGGGCGAGATCGCCAAGCGCGACATCAAGGTGCAGCGCGAGGTCTGGGACCGCTCGGCGGCAATCAACTTCTTCAAGCAACAGGGCGAGCATTACAAGGCCCAGATCATCGAAGCCATCCCGGAAAGCGAGCCGATCACCCTGTATCGCCAAGACAACTTCACTGACTTGTGCCGCGGCCCGCACGTGCCCTCCACCGGGAAGCTGAAAGCATTCAAGCTCACCAAAGTGGCGGGAGCCTACTGGCGCGGTGATTCGCGCAACGAGATGCTGCAGCGGATCTACGGGACGGCCTGGGGCCGCAAGGAGGATCTGGACGCCTACCTGCACCGCCTCGAGGAGGCCGAGAAGCGTGACCACCGCAAGCTCGGCCGTCAGCTCGACTTGTTCCATCTCCAGGAAGAAGCCCCCGGCATGGTGTTCTGGCACGCGAAAGGGTGGACGGTGTGGCAGCAGGTGGAGCAGTACCTACGCGCGGTGCTCAACGCCGCCGGCTACCAGGAAGTGCGCACACCGCTCGTCATGGATCGCTCGCTCTGGGAGCGCTCCGGGCACTGGGAAAACTACCGCGAGCACATGTTCGTCACGAGTTCGGAGAACCGGGACTACGCGGTGAAACCCATGAACTGCCCCGGCCACATCCAGATCTTCAACCAGGGTGTCCGCAGCTATCGCGACCTGCCGCTGCGGATCGCGGAGTTCGGATCCTGCCACCGCAACGAGCCCTCCGGCGCGCTGCACGGGATCATGCGCGTGCGCGCGTTCGTCCAGGACGATGCGCATATCTTCTGCACCAACCAGCAGATCCAGTCCGAGGCCGCAGCCTTTATCGATCTGCTGCGACGGGTTTACCGCGACTTCGGATTCGAAGAGGTCCTGATCAAGCTCGCCACTCGGCCGGCGAAGCGTATCGGCGTCGACCAGGCCTGGGACCAAGCCGAGTCGGCGCTCGCCCAGGCGTTGGAGTCCAAGGGACTGAAGTTCGACCTCTCGCCCGGAGACGGCGCCTTCTACGGACCCAAGATCGAGTTCTCGCTCAAGGACAGCATCGGGCGCGTCTGGCAGTGCGGTACGCTGCAGCTCGATTTTTCCCTCCCGGGCCTGCTGGGTGCCGAGTATGCGGCAGAGGACAATACGCGGAAGGTCCCGGTGATGCTGCATCGGGCCATCCTCGGCTCGATGGAGCGCTTCATGGGCATCCTGATCGAGCACTACGCCGGCGCGTTTCCGCTTTGGCTGGCGCCGGTCCAGGTCGTGGTCATGAACATCTCCGAGCACCAGTCCGCCTATGCCGCCGAGGTTGCCGAAATCCTTGTGCGCAGCCGCATCCGCGCCGAGGCGGACTTGAGGAACGAGAAAATAACTTATAAAATTCGTGAACATAGTCTTCAGAAGCTGCCCTACCAGGCGATCGTCGGGGACAAAGAGGTAGCTTCTAGAACCGTTGCCGTGCGCACACGGGGTGGCGTCGACCTGGGTCAGATGGCCCTCGATGCCTTCATCGCCCGCCTCCAGGCGGAAGCGACTCCCGCAGCGACGGCTTAATTTTTCGGAGGTACGGCTTATCGCTCAGGACAGAGACACGCGGATCAACGAAGAGATCACGGCGCCCGAGGTCCGTCTGATCGGGGCTGCAGGCGAGCAGGTCGGGATCGTGAGTTTGGCCACCGCCAACAAGATGGCGGAAGAAGCGGGCGTGGATCTGGTGGAGATTGCACCGACGGCAAAACCTCCCGTCTGCCGCCTCATGGACTTCGGCAAGTACAAGTACCATGAGGCGAAGAAGCGGCACGAGGCCAAGCTCAAGCAGAGGCAAATCCAGGTCAAGGAGATCAAGTTTCGCCCTGGCACTGACGAGGGCGATTACCAGATCAAGCTCCGGAATCTGATCCGTTTCCTCGAGGAAGGTGATAAGACGAAAGTCACTTTGCGGTTCAGGGGCCGGGAGATGGCCCATCAAGAGTTCGGCGTGAAGCTGCTCGAGCGCGTCCGGGCGGACCTGGATCCGTACGGGGTCGTGGAGCAGTTTCCCAAGCTGGAAGGCCGGCAGATGGTGATGGTGCTGTCACCGAAGAAGAAGCCGGTGCATTGAGCCTTGCCCGGCGCGTGCCGGGTGTTGAAAACAAGTGATGCCGAGGTCGCAAGCGCCGCCTCAGTGCGGTCACCCGGCGTCAATCTAGAGGAAGGAGTTGTACCTATGCCCAAGCTCAAGACCAAGAGCGGTGCGGCCAAGCGGTTTCGCGTGCAGGGTAGCGGTGGCATCAAGCGCACCCAAGCCAACCTGCGCCACATCCTCACCAAGAAGAGCACCAAGCGCAAGCGGCACCTGCGCGGGACGACGGGGCTGAATGGCTCCGATGCGCGTGCCGTCAAGACCATGCTCCCGTACGCATAAGGAGACCGACCATGCCGCGAGTCAAGCGTGGGGTGACCGCACGCGCCAGCCACAAGCAGGTCCTCGAACAGTCGAAAGGGTTCCGCGGCCGCCGCCGGAACGTCTTCCGTGTCGCCACTCAGGCGGTGATGAAAGCGGGACAGTACGCGTACCGCGATCGGCGCGTACGCAAGCGTGAGTTCCGCGCGCTGTGGATCGCGCGCATCAACGCCGCGGCTCGAGAGTGCGGAATGACCTATTCGGCGTTCATGAACGGACTGAAGAAGGCCTCCATCGACCTGGATCGCAAGGTGCTCGCCGACCTGGCGGTCTTCGACAAGGCAGCGTTCGCCAAGATCGCGAGCCAGGCGAAGGCCGGCCTCGGCGCCTGAGCTCGGTAGCAACGGCAAGAAGGAGGCTGGCCTAGCCTCCTTTTTTGTTTCTCGACAACTCCCAGTCAAGCACGAGCCAACCACATGAACGAGCTAGAGAGGCTGGTCACGGAAGCCACCCAGGCCTTCGAGCGTGCCTCGTCCGCCGCCGAGCTGGAGCAGGTCAAGGCGCGCTATCTCGGGAAGTCGGGCGCGCTGAACGAGCTGCTCAAGGGCCTCGGAAAGCTGCCGCCGGAGCAACGACCCGGCGCGGGAAGCCGCATCAACGAGGCCAAGATGCGCGTTGAAGCTGCGCTGACGGCCTGTCGTCAGGCGCTCGCACAGTCCGAGCTCGATGCCCGCCTGGCCGAGGAGGCGCTCGACGTCACGATGCCGGCACGTGGGCGCGGGCGCGGCAGCGTGCATCCCATCATCCGTACCTGGCAACGCGTCGAGGCGATCTTCGCCTCGATCGGGTTCGAGGTTGCGGACGGACCCGAGATTGAAACCGATTGGTACAACTTCACCGCGCTGAACCAACCCGAGAACCATCCAGCGCGCTCCATGCACGACACGTTCTACGTCGAAGGCGGCTTGTTGTTGCGCACCCATACCAGCCCGATCCAAGTGCGCTACGCGCAGCAGCATGAGCCTCCCTTGAGAGCCATCGCACCGGGTCGTACCTACCGCATCGACAGCGACGCAACGCACTCGCCGATGTTCCATCAGGTCGAGGGGCTGTGGATCGACGAAGACATCAGCTTCGCCGACCTGAAGGGCGTGTACACCGATTTCCTGCGCCGTTTCTTCGAAACGGACGACCTGGAAGTGCGATTCCGCCCCTCGTTCTTTCCGTTCACCGAGCCCTCGGCCGAGATCGACATGGCGTTCCAGAGCGGGCCACACAAGGGACGCTGGCTGGAGATCTCCGGTTGCGGGCAAGTGCATCCGGCGGTGGTACGCAACTTCGGGCTCGATCCCGAGCGGTGGATCGGGTTCGCGTTCGGGAGCGGCCTGGAGCGGCTCACCATGTTGCGGTATGGAATCGATGACCTGCGGCTGTTCTTCGACGGCGATCTGCGCTTCCTAGAACAATTCGCCTGAGGGCGGTCACGATTGCTCGGGCTACGAGACGCGAATGCAGTTCTCCGAATTCTGGTTGCGCTCGATGGTGGATCCGCCGCTCACCACGGCGGAACTCACGCATCTGCTCACGATGTCCGGGCTGGAGGTGGAAGCCTGCAGCCCGGTCGCACCGCCGTTCGCCCGCGTAGTGGTAGGGGAGGTCCGCTCGGCGGAAAAGCATCCCAGTGCCGACCGCCTGACGGTGTGCCGCGTCGACGTCGGCACGGGCTCGCTACTTCGCATCGTATGCGGCGCCCCCAACGTGACGGCGGGCATGAAGGCGCCCTGCGCGTTGGTCGGGGCGCGATTGCCGGGAGAATCGCCGGAGCGTCCGGTCGAGATCAAGGCCAGCACAGTGCGTGGGGTGCAAAGCGAGGGCATGCTGTGCTCCGCACGTGAATTGGGGCTGTCCGACGATCACACCGGGCTGCTGGCGTTGGACCCCGACGCTCCGGTGGGGCAGGACATCCGCAAGGTTCTCGAGCTCGATGATCACGTCATTACGGTGAAGCTCACGCCCAACCGCGCCGATTGCCTCTCGCTGCTCGGCATGGCGCGCGAGGTCGCGGCACTCACCGGCGCGCGTCTCAGCCCTCCGCGCATTCACGCCGTGCCGAAGACCTGCGATGCCACGTTTCCGGTGCGCATCTCCGACTCGGCGGGATGTGGTCGCTTTACGGGGCGAGTGATCCGGGACGTCAACGCGAGGGCGGCAACGCCGGAATGGATGCGTCTGCGTCTGGAGCGCGCAGGGCAGCGTTGCATCTCTCCGTTGGTCGACGTCACCAACTACGTGATGCTGGAGCAGGGGCGGCCGTTGCATGTGTATGACCTGGACAAACTCTCAGGAGCCATCGACGTGCGCTTCGCCCGCGACGGGGAGCGGCTCAAGCTCCTGAACGAGGAGACCGTGGACCTGGATCCAGGAGTGCTGGTAATCGCCGACGCTTCGGGTCCGATCGGCTTGGCCGGCATCATGGGCGGTGACAGCACCAAGGCCGGCCTCGAAACCTGCAATGTGGTCCTGGAGGCCGCCTTCTTCTTTCCAGACGCCATCGCCGGCCGAGCACGTCGCTACAACTTCGCGAGCGACGCCTCGCACCGCTTCGAGCGCGGCGTGGATTTCGAGAACAACATCGCGGGGATCGAGCGCGCCACCGAGCTGATCGTACAGATCTGTGGGGGGCAGCCCGGGCCTGTCGTGGACAACATCGCACGGCTCCCCGAGCGCAGAGCGGTGCGCATGCGCGTGAACCGAGCGCGGCGCGTCCTCGGACTGCCGCTGCCGGCCGCGGCGATGGGTGAGGTGTTCTTGCGCCTCGGCTTCAAGCCCGAGCGCGAGAGCACGGGCGACGAGGACGTGTTCGTCGTCCACCCCCCCTCTTATCGTTTCGACATCCAGATCGAGGAGGATCTGATCGAGGAGGTGGCGCGAGTCCATGGGTTCGAGAGGATCCCGGCGCATACGCCGCGAGCCGGTGTGGTGATGCGCGCCGAACCCGAGACCCGGCGCTCGCTGCACGCACTGCGCGAGCGTCTGGTGGCGGCGGACTACCAGGAGACGATCAACTTCAGCTTCGTGGAGCGCGAATGGGAGGCCGACTTCTGCGGCAACGACCACCCCATCCGCCTGGTGAACCCCATTGCGAGCCAGCTGTCGGTGATGCGCACCAGCCTCATCGGGAGTCTGATCGCCAACGTGCGCTACAACCTCCATCGACGTGCCAGGCGCGTGCGCGTGTTCGAGGTGGGGAGGGTATTCCTGCGTCAACCCTCGGCGCCGGAGGCGCCGCTGGAGGTCGCCGGGATCCGTCAGCCGATGCGCGTCGCAGCGGCCGCGTACGGGCCCGCGATGGAGGACCAGTGGGGCGTCGCCGCGCGTGGCGTCGACTACTTCGACGTGAAAGCGGACCTCCAGGCGCTTCTTGCGCCGGCGCAGGCCCGGTTCGAGCCGTCGCCGCATCCAGCTCTGCATCCGGGGCGCTCGGCACAGGTGCTGCTTGCTGGCAGCCGAGCGGGTTGGTTGGGGGAGCTACATCCACGATGGCAGCAGAAATACGAGATCCCGGGGCCGGTGGTGCTGTTCGAGTTAGACGCGTCGGCGCTCCAGGAAGTGGCGTTGCCCGGCTATCGCCCGGTGTCCAAGTACCCCGGCGTGAGCCGGGACCTGGCGATGATCTTCCCGGAAGAGGTTCCGGCGCAAGCCATCCTGGAGCATATTGCGTCGCACAAACCGCGTTACCTGGAGAGCATCCGGGTCTTCGATTTATACCGCGGAGCGGGGGTCGAGCCGGGGAAAAAAAGTCTTGCTTTCCGCATGTTATTGCAAGATACTGAAAAAACGCTGACTGATCCTGAGGTTGAAGCCGCTGTGGCCGAGGTCGTAGACCGGATGACCCGGCGGTTCGGCGGAAAACTGCGCGATTGAGGTTGAGATGACGCTCACCAAAGCAGACTTGGCCGATCTCCTCTTCGAGAAAGTGGGTTTGAACAAGCGCGAGGCCAAAGACATGGTCGAGTGCTTCTTTGAGGAAGTGCGCAAGGCCCTGGAAACAGGCGAGGGGGTCAAGCTATCGGGTTTCGGCAATTTTCAACTCCGGGACAAACCGCAGCGTCCCGGCCGAAATCCGAAGACCGGCGAAGAGATTCCGATCACCGCCCGCAGGGTCGTCACATTCCACGCCAGCCAGAAGTTGAAGGCGACGGTGGACAAGAACTACCATGGACGAGAGCCCGAACAGCACCAGCAGCAACAAGAAGCCTAGCCTTCCGGCGATCCCGGCGAAGCGCTACTTCACCATCGGTGAGGTGAGTGAGCTGTGCGGAGTCAAGCCGCACGTGCTGCGCTACTGGGAGCAGGAGTTCACTCAGCTCAAACCGGTGAAGCGGCGCGGCAACCGTCGCTATTACCAGCATCACGAAGTGCTGCTGATCCGCCGCATTCGGCAGTTGCTGTATGACGAGGGGTTCACCATCAGCGGCGCCCGCCATCGGCTCGACCAACCCCCAGGACAGACGCCTCCCGCTGCTTCCGATGTGCCCAAGAGCAACGGGTTGGCGCTGCGCAAAGAGCTGTTGAGCATCCTCGAGTCGTTGCGCTAGAGCAGAGTCTAGCGCGTGATAGCGTTTTGCTATAATCGATTCCGAGTCGGGGCGTAGCGCAGCCTGGTAGCGTACTTGCATGGGGTGCAAGTGGTCGCTGGTTCGAATCCAGTCGCCCCGACCAGAATTCCCGAAAGCCCAGAGGGTCCCTCTGGGCTTCGTTGTTTCTGGCGTCATCGAGTTCTGTCCGGACGCCGTGAAGTCGCAACCCACCACGACAGTTGCTACCGGCGTGCGGCGTATCGGCGGAATGCGCACGCCCAGACGGAGGGCGCGATCGATCTCCGTTATAATCGATCGAAGCGTATGCGATCCAGCTATATGAGGCGTCGGCAAAATCAGGATCCCAGTCATCCGCGGTGAGCCAAGCTGTTGCGCGGTCCCGCGAACTCATGCTCACCGCACCACGGCTGGCGACCCGATCGATGGCATCCTGGCCCCAAGCGCGTCATCCCATTAGCAGAGTACGCCGGCAGCCGACCGCATCCCATGCGCATCCTGCTCAGTAACGACGACGGTTATTTCGCCCCAGGGCTTGCGACGCTCGCCGAGGCTTTGGCTGCGCTGGGCGATGTGGTCGTCGTAGCGCCCGAGCGGGACCGCAGCGGGGCGAGCAACTCTCTCACACTGGACCGGCCTCTCGCGGTGCGTACATCGCATCTCGGATTCCGTTATGTGAACGGCACCCCGACCGACTGCGTGCATCTGGCGGTGACGGGGCTGCTCGATCACCTGCCGGACATGGTCGTCTCCGGCATCAATCACGGCGCCAACATGGGCGACGACACCATCTATTCCGGAACCGTCGCCGCAGCTACGGAAGGCTTTCTGCTCGGGATCCCGTCGATCGCGATGTCCCTCGCGAGCAAGGCCGGCGGCAACTACCCGGCTGCGGCTCAGGTTGCGGTCGACCTGGTGACCAAATTCCGCGAGCGTCCTG
>Ga0335081_10012883_pt1 | contig 13533 bp, 14 predicted proteins | sample Lox_Sample_35_FD_206713 | JGI IMG/M metagenome (GOLD analysis project Ga0335081, IMG submission 206713) | Soil microbial communities from Loxahatchee National Wildlife Refuge, Florida, United States - Lox_Sample_3.5 | ecosystem: Environmental > Terrestrial > Soil > Wetlands | place: USA...
CTACGCCGAGCTGCATTGCCTGACCAACTTCACCTTCCTGCGCGGGGCGTCGCACCCGGAAGAGCTGGTGGAACATGCCGCTCGCCTCGGCTACTCGGCGCTCGCCATCACCGACGAGTGCTCGCTCACCGGTGTGGTGCGCGCCCATGCGGCGGCCAAAGAGGTCGGGCTCAAGATCGTGGTCGGAGCCGAGATCGCGTTCCAAAAAGAGCGTACCCGCCTTCTACCGAGCACGGCGCTGCGCGTCGTGCTGCTCGCCATGGACCGCGAGGGCTACGGCAATCTTTCGGAGTTGATCACCCGCGGCCGGCGCCGGGCAAGCAAAGGCGAGTATCGCCTCGGCCGTGCCGATCTCGAACAGGGGCTCCCTGGCTGTCTCGCTCTGCTTCTGCCGAAGGCCGAGCCGGACCTCGACGACGCCCGCTGGCTGGCAGAGCGCTTCGCCGGCGATGCGTGGATCGCTGCCGAGCTGCTGCGCGGGGCCGACGACCGCGCGCGGCTCGAGCAGCTCGAGCGCCTGTCGAAAGACAGCGGCCTGCCGCTGGTGGCGGCAGGCGACGTGCACATGCACTTGCGCGCGCGCCGGCCGCTGCAGGACACGCTCACCGCGGTCCGTCTCAAGCACCCGGTAGCGCAATGCGGCCGTGCATTGTTTCCCAACGGCGAGAGGCATCTGCGCCGGCGCGAGCGCCTGGCGCGCATCTATCCGTCCGAGCTGCTGATCGAAACCTTGAACGTGGCCGAGCGCTGCCGCTTTTCCCTCGACAGCCTGCGCTACGAATATCCCGAGGAAATCGTGCCCGCCGGTGAGACGCCCGCAGGCTGGCTGCGGAAACTGGCCGAAGAGGGTTTTCGATGGAGATTCGGATGCGAGCTACGCCGTGAGGAGCCAGGAGCAAGCGAGGAAAAGCGCCGCACCCCCTCCTCGCTTGCTCCGCCACAGACGGCACGGGGCTGGGGTTCGCATTTCGCCGCCAGCCGTCAGGTCGACATCGACAAGGCCCGCGCGCTGGTGGAGCACGAGCTCCGGCTCATCGCCGAGCTACGGTACGAGCCTTACTTCCTCACCGTCTACGATATCGTCCGCTTCGCGCGCAGCCAGGCAATCCTGTGCCAGGGGCGCGGCTCGGCCGCCAACTCCGCGGTGTGCTACTGCCTCGGCATCACGGAGGTCGATCCAGCGCGCATGGACATGTTGTTCGAGCGCTTCGTCTCCAGGGAACGCAACGAGCCGCCCGACATCGACGTGGATTTCGAGCACGAGCGGCGCGAGGAGGTGATTCAGTACATCTACCGCAAGTACGGCCGCGACCGCGCCGCGCTCGCCGCCACCGTCATCACCTATCGACCCAAGAGCGCGCTGCGCGACGTGGGCAAAGCGCTGGGGCTCGATCTCACCCAGGTGGATCGCCTGGCGAAGAGCCTGGCATGGTGGGACGGACGGCGCGTGCGGCCGGAAAGATTGCGCGAGGTCGGCTTCGACCCCGACAGCCGCGTGATCCAGCAGCTCATCGCGCTGGTCAACGTTCTGGTCGGCTTCCCGCGCCACCTGTCGCAGCACGTGGGCGGTTTCGTCATCTCGCGCGGCCCGTTATCGCGCCTGGTGCCGATCGAGAACGCGGCGATGCTAGAGCGCACCGTCATCCAATGGGACAAGGACGACCTCGATGCGCTGGGGCTGCTCAAGGTGGACGTGCTGGCGCTGGGCATGCTCACCGCCATCCGCCGCGCGCTGGACTTGGTGAGCGCTCGGAGCGGGCGGCCGTTCACCATGTCCGATGTGCCGCCCGAGGATCCGGGCGTGTACGAGATGGTGGACCATGCCGATACCATCGGCGTGTTTCAGATCGAGTCGCGCGCCCAGCAGGCGATGCTGCCGCGCATGCGGCCGACCTGCTTCTACGATCTCGTCGTCGAAGTCGCGATCGTGCGCCCCGGGCCCATTCAAGGCGGGATGGTGCATCCCTATCTGCGCCGCCGGCAGGGCATCGAGCCGGTCACCTATCCTTCCGAAGCCGTCAAGAAAGTGCTGGAGCGCACGCTGGGCGTGCCCATCTTCCAGGAGCAGGTCATGCAGCTCGCGGTGGTTGCCGCCGGCTTCACGCCCGGCGAGGCGGACCGGCTGCGCCGCGCCATGGCCGCTTGGAGAAGAAGGGGCGGGCTCGAACCCTTCGAGAAGCGGCTCAAGGACGGCATGCACGAGCGCGGCTACAGCGACAAGTTCTCCGATCAGATCTATCGCCAGATCCTCGGCTTCGGCGAGTACGGCTTTCCCGAGTCGCACTCGGCCAGCTTCGCGCTGCTGGTGTACGTGTCGTGCTGGCTCAAGCGCTATGAGCCAGCGGCATTCACCTGCGCGCTGCTCAACAGCCAGCCGATGGGCTTCTATGCGCCTTCGCAGCTGGTGCAGGATGCGCAGCGCCACGGCGTCGAGATCCGCCCGCCGGATGTGCTCGTGAGCGAATGGGATTGCACGCTCGAGCCGGCGGCGCCGAGTGAGCAGCAGAGAACCTCTCCCCTCCCCGCCGTGGTTGCTGACACCAGGTCCCGGCTGCTTATGTCCTGCTCCTCACCCGCGATGCGGCTGGGTTTGCGCATGGTAAAAGGCCTGGCGGAGGAAAGCGCCAAGCGGCTGGTAGAGGCACGACGGGGGGCTCACTGCTCACCGTCTTTCGAACAGCTCGCGCACGCTGCGCAGCTCAACCGCCACGATATGAATGCCCTGGCGGCCGCTGGCGCGCTCGCGACCATCGCCGGCCATCGCCGTCAGGCCGTATGGGAGGTGACCGGCGTCGAGCCTCGTCCGCCTCTACTGCACAGCGCGCCGATCCAGGAGATCTCGCCGGTTCTGGCTGCACCCACCGAGAGTGAAGACCTGGTGGCGGACTACGCCAGCCTGGGTCTGACGCTCGGACGGCATCCTGTGGCGCTGCTGCGTCCGCACCTTACCCGGCTGCGCATGGCCAGCGCGGCCCAGCTCAAGGCCATGCCCCACGGCGAGCTCACTTGCGCCGCCGGCATCGTCATCGGCCGCCAGCGGCCGGATACGGTGAGCGGTGTGATCTTCGTCACGCTGGAAGACGAGACCGGCATGATCAACGTGGTGGTCTGGCGCGACGTGGCCGAGCGGCAGCGCCGCGCCCTGCTCGGCTCACAGCTTCTGGCCGTGCACGGCACGCTCGAGCGGCAGGGAGAGGTGGTGCACCTCATCGCCGGCCGGCTCGTCGATCACAGCCCCCTCCTCGGCCGGCTCGTCGCGCGCTCGCGGGATTTTCATTGACTGCTGTTCCAAGCGGCCTGATCCTTAGACCGCAGACCGGCTTCAACACCTCAGTCGGCGGGCCCGCTGGTCCCGCGCTGGCGCAAGTGCCCAGGTGTGCCTCGAGATCACCGAGCTTGGCGCACGAGTGGGCCGAGCAAACCAAGAAAACGGGAAGTTCTTCAGGTCCAACTCACGCGGTTGATCGCCCAATGGCACCGCGCTAGAGTGTCCTTCGAGGAAAAGCAGCGTTTCGATTTTCCATGCGCTGCGCAACAGTTCATCAAACTTGCCGTCTCTGGTCCTGTGCGGCGAGCCACGCTCGTGTCTCACTCAGGATCTCGTCCGACAGCTCTGAATCATCACTCATACGCGCCAGGATCAAGGCGCCCACCATGGCAGCCCAGCTGCCGATCGCGGCGCGGCGCTTGCGCGCTTTATTCGCACCGGGTGCAACTCGACTTAGGAATTCGATCTGGGCCTTGAGACCCGCTGTCATCTCAGCGCGCGCGCCACCAGGTTGACGGACGGTCTCCGACGCGAGCGCGGCCATCGGACAGCCCTCCGCGAAATTGTCTCGATGGGCAGCCGACAGATATTGATTTGCGAGGACCGCCAGATCGCCGGGTGGCGTCTCGGGAAGCCCCAGTGCCTCGACCAACGCTTGGGCGATCAGATCATCCTTGGACTTGAAATAGCCGTAGAACCCGCCATGCGTGAGCCCGGCTGCCTTCATGACGTCCGTGACGGTGACGGACTCGAACCCACGCTCCCGGAACAGCTGGCTGGCAGCCTTCAAAATCGTCCGCTTGTTCTCCAAAACTTGCTCCCGGCTCACTCTCATCGCAGTCTCCTCAGATTCCCCTTGACATTTATACATGATGACTATCATAATTGCAACATATGATGATCATCATGAATAAGGAGCTACTTCCATGAGCACGAAACCCACCGTTCTGTCCCATGATTCGCCCATCAATTCGGAATTGAAAGGAACCACGATGAACAAGATACGCGTCGTACTCGGTGCGCTGACCGTCGCGCTCGGCGTCGCGGCATGGGGTCAGGCGGACGCGCAGTCGGCTCCTCCGGCCTACACCCTCCAGCGAGATCCCGCCATCCCCAGCACGACGACCCAGCAACAGCAGGACGAAGTGATGCGGCTGGTGGGTGCGCATCTCGGGATGTGGCTGGCCGCCGATCGCAGCCGCTACCCGTATGAGCAGCTCGTCTCCGAAGATGCGGTGTTCGAATATCCATACTCGGACGACGCGTCGCTTCGCCGTATCGAAGGCCGCGAAGCGGTTGCGGCGGCCGTACGCCGGCTACCGCTGGAAGCGACCGACTGGACGTTCAGCGACATGAAGCTGTTCGAAACGCTGCACCCGAACATCTTCTTCGTTGCGTACAGAGCCACAGCATATGTGCCTGGAACCCGGCGCACCTACGAGCAGGTCTTTCTTGCCCGCATCACGGTGAGAGATGGGAAGATCGCCAACTATTACGAGCTCTGGGACCGGGACGTCAAGAGCGTCGCATTCGGGACCGCACCCCAGAAGAAGCCGTCCTGACACGAACCGCCAGTTCGCCGCAGGGGCACGTCATCGCGCGTGCCCCCGTTTCGCTTCTCCGCATCCCGCTGGACCCTCGATCTCAGAGCTCCCACAGCTGGCTCATCCCGCACTTTCTTAAACCTTGCTGCGACCTCCGCATTGGCTGTGTAACAGTCAATTACCTCGAAGGTTCCGTCTTCTCACCGGCGTAGCGGCGACAAGATAGCCGGTCGCGGGCGCTCAAGTAGTAGTCGAGTCGGATGGCTTTATTGCACGTATATCCTTGGGATACTCGATGCACCTTGTCACCACGGATCTTTGTCATATCCCCGTTTTCAGGCACGACGACGATGCCGCAATCGGCATAGCAGAGGTTGCAAGCGGTGGGTTGAAGCTCGTTTGACGGCATGACGGGAACCTACTTCTGGAGGCTCCCAGTTGCCTACCACACCTCGTGAAAGGGGCGCACCTCAGCATAGAATGACCAAGACGACCGATCCTGGCCAACGAGATGAAAAACCTCGTCTGCGATGGCGCTGGGCTTGATGAAGAAGGCATCCGGTTTGTCCGCATACCGCTCACGTGCCCAGGGGACATCGATCACCGCATCGATGACGAGATAGGCGACATGAACACCCTTGGGGCCAAGGTCGCGAGCCATGCTCTCGGCCAGAATCCGCTGAGCGGCCTTCGTTGGCGCAAAGCCGGCGAAACGCGCTCTGCCCCGAAGGGCCGACGTGTTGCCGGTGACAATCAACGAACCGTGTCCCGCTGCCACCATCGATGGCGTCGTCAGGCGTGCCAGGTGCAGCAACGCCATGACATTGACTTGAAAGTTGGCCTCGAGGACCGTCGGATCAATTTCGGTGAATGAACCCCAGGCACCCCCGACCGCGTTGTGGACGACAACCTCGGCATGCCCGGCCTTCCCAACGGCGGCCGCCAGGGCGTCGGCGTCGGTCACATCACACGGAAGGGCGAGGGAATCCGGAAGTTCGCTGGCGAGCGCATCGATCCGCGGCAGGTTGCGCGCGATAAGTGCAGTCCGATAGCCCGCGGCCGCGAAGCGACGGGCCAATGACGTTCCGGTTCCGGGACCAACCCCGGTAATGAGCGCAAGCGGCTTCATGATTCACCTTCCGTGGAATCTGTGGGTTTGCGAAATCGGAGCGTCATCCGGTCGCTCTCACCGATCGCTTTGTACTTCTCCTCGTCACCTGATCGCAGGAAAGGCGGCAGAGACCAGACTCCGCGCGGGTAATCCGTACTGTCTCGGGGATTGGCGTTGACTTCGCTGGAGGCTTCCAAAGCGAACCCGGCGCGCTGTGCGATCTGCTTAACGTAGGCCTCCGTGACATAGCCGGTCGTGTGCATGCTCTTCATATCGGCATCGGGCCTGGCGCGGTGTTCGACAACGCCGAGGACACCGCCTGGCTTCAGCGCTCGGCAGAATGCGGCGAAGTACTCGTGCTCCTGATCCGCCATGATCCAGTTGTGAACGTTGCGAAACGTCAAGGCCAGATCCACCGTGCCGGGCGGTGCAACGGTGACCTCCCTCGGCGGATTGATGTGGCGCACGATGACCCTTCCAAACACCTCGGGCTCGCGAGCAATCCGGTCCTCGAACATCTCGAGCACCTTGGGCATATACGGCATCAACCCGTCGGGGGAGAAGTGAGCGACATACAGGCGCCCGCGTCCCGCCAGGTAAGGGCCAAGTATCTCCGTGTACCAGCCGAGGGCGGGCAGAACTTCAAGCACGGTCATGACAGGTGTCAGGCCGAAAAATTCCAGCGTCTCTACGGGGTGACGCGCATCGTTGCGCGCGACGTTCTGCCGGCTTCTGTGTTTCCCGGTTACAAGGGCCTCAAGCGCCGCGTCTCCCATCAGTCAGTCTCCCGGGTTCGTATGAGCGGTTTGTCCTTGCGCTGCCTCGATGGCATCGCGCAGCTTGTCTTTGCCAAAATAGATTTCGTCACTCACAAAGAACGTAGGAGAACCGAAGGTCCCGCGCCCGACTGAATTCTCCGTGTTCTCGATCAGGCGTTGTTTGATGGCCGGGTCAGCCATTGCGATCATGATCTCTTGAGCGGGCAATTCCGCAGCGGAGAGGGTAGCTTCGATCACATCGTCTTCATCCAGCTTGAGCGCCTGTTCCCACATGCCACGGTACAGCGCATCGATGTAGTCAAAGTAGTAGTCCTTGTCCCGTGCGTACACCGCACCGCGCATTATCTTGAGTGTATTCACCGGAAAATGCGGATTCGGTACCTGCGGCGAGATACCATGGGTCGCGCAGAACCGTCTCGTTTCCACGTTCTGGTACTCCGGCTTGTTCTTGATGCCCTTAAGTGAAACCGCCGGGGACACGTTGTTGGTTGCCTTGAAGACCCCGCCCAGCAAAATGGGCACATACTCGAACTCGATACCCGTCTTCCCGGTGATGGATGGAATGACCTTGTGAACAAGGTACGCGTTGGGACTGCCAAGATCGTAGTGAAACTCTATGTTTGTCATGACGCTTTCCTGGTCTGTCAGTGATTCCACCACGGCCGGTCGGAGAAGGCTCTCAGATCGATCTCGTGCGTCCATGTCGAACGATGCTGGTTTGCGAGGTGAAAGTAGGTTTCGGCAACCTTCTCGGGCAATATCAAGCCGTCATGTTCCAGGCCGCGGGTTTCACGTAGCTGCTGGAATCTTTCCGGACCCAGCATCTTGCCGAGAGTGTCCGGCGCGTCGACACCACCGTCGATCAGGATATGGGCGACGTGAATACCCTTCGGCGCGAACTCCGCATTGAGCGTCTGGCACAGCATCCTGCGCCCGCCCATGGCTGCCGCATGTGAGTGTTGGCCCGCATTGCCGCGTACCGCAGCGGTCGCAGAGGTGACTAACAGGGTGCCGTGGCCCCTTGCTTCCATGTGAGGAAAGACGGCGGATGCCAGACGAAACAGCGCAAAGGTCGCGAGCCGCCAGCCAATCTCGAATGCCTTGTAGCTGGTGTCCGCGAGCGCGCGATCGCCGATCTGGGCGCCGAGGTTGAATACCGCAACCTCGATCGGGCCGACCTCTTTCTCGATTGCGGCAACGCGTTCCTCGATGCTGTTCGCTTCCACGGCGTTGAGGAGGAAGCCCGACGCGGCACCGCCTTCCGCTTCGATCTCTTGCACCAGCCTTTTGAGCCCTCGCTCGTCGCTGCGCCTGCACAACACGGCATGGTAGCCGCCTTTGGCAAATCGCTTACCGACGTTGCCGCCGATGCCGGCGCCGGCACCCATCACTAGGCAGACAGGTTCCATCATTTCACCTCCTCGATGAGTTCAACGGATTAGCCGGCGCCGTCGTGTCGTAAGACATCGCTGATCAGGGGTGCTGCTTGATTTTTGGTCGCAAGCGCAGGTCCAGGCTTTGGCTTGAGATCCTTCGGTTTGAAGTTGTGCCCGTTCGCAGCGTACACGGCCATCGGCTTGATCGGTTTGCCGTCCCGGCGGTCGACGAACGTCACTCGCTTGCCGTCCGGATGCTCAGAAAGCCTCGCGGTCCTCGGTCAAGCGACGATGCGATGCCTGGTGGATTTTGCCCATGCCGTGCTCCCGAGGGGTGTTGATTGAGTCGGCCAACCGGCGTGACGGTCAAGACGTCACCAGAAAAGATTCGACCTGCGCCGCGACCTCGGTGGGGTGCTGTTGGTGAGGCGCGTGACCGGCGAGCGGATACACGGCGACCTGCGCATCCGGGAGCTCTCGATGGAGCAACCAGGTGTTCTTGAGGGGAAAGAAAGGATCTCTATCGCCCGAAACGACGAGAACCGGCTGTTTCAGTTGCCCCAGGCGCGAATAGTGGTCGGTCTTGCCCTCCATGAACGCAGAAGCCAACTCGACCATCGTGCCGATGACCTGCGGTCCCACGACCGGTTCGCGATCCCTGCGAATGACCACTCGGTCCATGTAGGCCTGCGTTTCCCGGTCGCGTCCGTCGGCAAAGAACAGGTAGCGAATGTCTTCGAAGGCGTAGGTTTCGCGCAAGGCGATGCCGAACACGATGTCGGTCGGGGGTGCCGTCTCAGCATTGCCGCCGGGCCCCGTGCCGATCAAGATCACCTTGCGGACGAACTTTGGCTCCTGCATGGCGATGGCCTGGCAAACGAAGCCGCCCATCGAGAATCCCAGGACATCGATCTGCTCGTGGCCAAGTTTGCGAGCGAAGGATGCGGCATTGCGTGCCTTCTCATCGACGTCCTTGGCCGGAGTGCCGGTGGAGGAGCCGACGGCGGCGTCGCTGAACAGAATGACGGGGCGCGTCTTGGCGAGTTCGTCGACGAATGCAGGATCCCAATCGTCCAACGTGCCACGGAAGCGGTGCAGAAACACCACCGGCGTGGGATCCGCCAACTTGGCCGGGCGTAGCTCACGGTACGCGTAGCTCACCTCACCCACCTTGAGGTGCTTGGTCTCCACATTGATCGCGTTAGTCATGGTGTCTCCTTCGTCGTTGATTGATTTCGCGAATGGGTCGCCATCGAATTGGGCCGCGCGAGCGGGGCAGCGTTGAAGATCGACCACGGTTGGCCCGCGCACTGCCGGGACCTCCGGACTCATGATTCGGCTTCTCCTGGATCGGCTACTTCTCGAACACCGGGGTGCGAGGCAGCGACGCCGTCAGCGCGTCGAGCTGCAGATCTTTTCGAATCCCTGCGTCCACCACGCCAGCGGGCGCGAATCTGCGAAGTAATCGCAAGCGGCTCGCGAGCCCACCGGCTGGGTACCGGAGTTTCGGGCGAGCCGCGCTGGCAGCTTCCAGCACGACGTCGGCGACGATGCCGGGCTCGTCTCCAGTCTCGATCACCTCCTTCATCTTTTTGGCCAAGGCCGCACGGACCTCGCGATACTCATCGAGCTTAGAGTCGGGTTCCAGCAGGTTCGCGTCGAACTGCGTCTTCGTGTACGCAGGCTCGATGACCGAGACCCGGATACCCCTCGTGCGTAGCTCATGATCGAGCGATTCCGAATAGCCTTCGATTGCGTGCTTGGTTGCGGCATAGAGCGCTGAGTACGGCATCGGCAAGAAACCAAGCACCGACCCGATGTTGATGATGCGACCACCCCCTTGGTGTCGCATGTGGGGCAGCACGGCGCGCGTCGTCCGGACGATGCCGAAGAAGTTTGTATCGAAGATCGACTGAGCCTGCTCGATCGAGCTCTCTTCCGCTCCAGCTGGCGCGACACCGAAGCCGGCGTTGTTCACGAGCACGTCGATCCGCCCTTCCAAACGCATCAGCTCGTTGACGGCGGCTTCGACTGATTCGTCGCTCGTCACATCGAGGGCCAGCATCGCAAACGATCGCTCGCCCGCTTGGGCTCCCCTTCTGCTAGTGCCATAGACCTTGTAGCCAGCGGACGCGAGGCGCTCCGCCGTGGCTTTGCCGATGCCTGACGAGGCACCCGTAACGAGCGCTGTCTTACTCTTCATAGTGTGCTTCCTTCTCTTCATAGTGTCCTTCCTCGCACTGCAGCTCCTGGGCCGACCGAACCATCGCCCAGGCGACTATGCCGGGCGCCGCGGCACGACGAGATTGCCGACCCAAACCTGCGCCATCGCGTATCTTCAGGCGGACTGTGAGATCAAGGCGCGCTGCGCCAATCCCTGGCCAAACGAGTAGTTCTCCCCCGGACCTTCGACAAGCTGGATCATCAGGTCGTCGGGCGAGATGCCGGCGCCGGCGACGATCCGGGCGTTGAGCTCCCTGAGCAGCGCGAGGCGCGTCTCCTTCGGCCGCCCCGCGATGAACGCCAGCTCGAGCACGATGAGGTCGTCAGAGTATTTCAGCCCGAGAAACGACGGCGTGTGCAGGAAGCGCTTGCGCGGCATCTCGTGAATGATCTGGAAGAAGTCGTCCGGCGGAATCTTAAGGATGGCGATCAGCGCATCCTGCACCGCCTGGGACAACCTGCTGAGGCGACGCTCGTCGTAGCGGCCTTCGAGGACATGAATCTTTGCAAGTGGCATCTCAACTCTCCTTCGCGGCGCGGCTGCACCGCAGCGAACCTCAAGTGGTCAGAACGACATCGGGTTTCGACAGATTCACGGGCTTCAGTGCCTCAAAACCGGTGCATTCTTCCGTTCTCAATACACGCATACAGAAGCCCTTACGCCGCAAATGCCGGCCGCAGCTTCGGCGCTTCCTTGATCGGCATGTGGATGAGCGCCGCGCCGACGGCGAGCATGATGTCGATGTACCAGAGCCAATCGTAGCTCCCGGTGCGTGCAACGACGTAGCCGCCAAGCCAGGCGCCAAGGAATCCGCCAAGTTGGTGCGACAACATTACGATGCCGAAGAGCGTCGCGACGTAGCGCATGCCGTGCAGCTTGCCGACGAGGCCGACGGTGGGCGGCACCGTCGACAGATAGGTGAACCCGAGCACGACGGCAAACACCAAGAACGTGCTCGCCGTCTTGGGCGCAAACACGAAGGCAGTTACCGCGAGCGCTCGCGATGCGTAGAGGAACGAGAGCACGCTCTTCATCCGCCAGCGGCCAATCGCCCAGCCCGAGGCGAAGCTGCCGGCGATGTTGAACAGACCAATCAACGACAGCGCCCACGCGCCGACCGCCGGGGGCAGGCCACAGAGCGCCACAACCCCCGGCAGGTGCGTGGCGATGAAGGCGACGTGGAAGCCGCAAACGAAGAACCCCGCCGTGAGCATGACGAAGCTCGGGTCCTGCCAGGCGTCACGCACCGCGTGGCGCATCGACTTCTCCGCGGCAGCCCCGAGCGGAGAATGCGGATGCTTGCCGCGCAGTATCCACGCGAGCGGCACGATGGCGAGCGAAAGAAGACCCAGCGCGCTCAGCGCGCCGGTCCAGCCGATCGCGCTGATAAGAAGAGCAGCCAGCGGCGCGACGACGAATTGCCCGAGCGAGCCGCCGGCGTTGACCATGCCGCTCGCCAGGCCGCGCTTCTCGGGCGGCAGAGCGCGCCCCACTGCCGACATCAGCACGCCGAGCCCGGCCATACCGCCGCCGCCGGCGGTGACGACGCCGATGAGAAAAACGAGCATCCACGTGCTCGTAGCATGCGGCGTGAGCACCGTGCCGAGCATGACGAGCACGGCACCCGCGGCGACCACGCGCCCCGTGCCGTACTTGTCCGCCACGGCCCCCGCGATCGGCTGCGTGATGCCCCACATGAGCTGCGCACACGCGAACGCGAGACTGATGGCGGCGATGCCCAGGCCTGTCGCTGAGTTGATCGGGCCGATGAACAGCGCCACCGACTGGCGCACCCCGAAGATGAGCGCGAACACGAGGCCCGCTGCGGCGATGATCCAGAGTTGCCGGCGGCTCACTGGCGCCCTCCTTGGGCCAGCCATCGCAGCATCGCGATGGCGAACATGACGGCGGCCGCGATGCTGATGGAAGTTCCAGTCTTCATCTCGCCATCTTTCCAGTGTATGAGAGTCATCATAATTCTATGCCAAAAACGATCAGCCCGCGGAGCTGCGGATGAGCTCTCGCGCCGCCTTGCGGATGCTTTTGGAAAGCTGCGGATCGCCCACCGCGCGCGCGAGCAGCAGCGCGCCGACCAAGCTTGCGACGATCGCCATGGCCTTCTCGTGCGCGGCGTTCCTTCCCCAGTCGGGGAACTGGCGCTCGACGAGCCCGATCAGCTCCTTGATGCGGCGGCTGACGGCGCGCCGCACTTCGTCATTTTGGCGCGGCACTTCGCTGCCGGCAGCGGCGAGCGCGCAGCCCAGCCCCTGCTCGGCGGCCTCGGCATGCCGGTCGCCGAGATACGAGTCGACCAGAGCCATCAGCTCCTCCCCCGGCTTGGCGCTGGCGGCAGCGCGCGACAGGTTCTCGATCGACTCGAGGCCCGCCTGTTCGGCAGCCTGGGCAAGCAGCGCGTCACGCGACGCGAAGTGCGCGTAGAAGCCGCCGTGCGTGAGGCCCGCCTCCTTCATCACATCCGCGACGCCGACGCCCTCGTAGCCGTGCTTGCGGATGGCGCGCGCCGCGGCGCGCAGGATCCGCTCGTGCGTCTGCTCTTTCTTGGAACCCAAATTCGCTCGCCTCATATTACAATAATCATATTCTTGCTCGCAGCTTCTGTCAAGTGAAGGAAATTCCCTAGTGACCAACATCGCTCCGTTCTTCACCGCGACGGCAGCGGCTGTAGGCGGCGAGTGGCTGGAGACCGCCCCGGTCATCGGCATGCTGCCGCTCGATGAGCAGCGCGGGCCCGATATCAGTTGACCTGGATCAAGCAGCGCAGGTTCCTGCCGCTGTTGCCCGAACACCTCGCGCGCATCGCGCTGTTCGACCTGAACACCGGCGTGCGTGACAGTGTGGTGTGCAAGTCGCGGTGGGATTGGGACGTGTGGATCGAGGACCTGCAGCGCCCGGTCTTCATCGTCCCAAGGCAGTATGTGAAGGGGCCAAACGGCAGCGGGTCCGACGCCTTCAAGAACAGTGAGACTGCCGAGGAACTAACCGCCGACGACGCGCGTCATCGAAGGACAGCGGCAAGTTCGGATTCGAGCCGGCGATGTAATCGCGGCGCCGCGCGTTCCGAACGGGGCGCGCGGGTCAAGCGCGGGCAGTCGGATTTGGACTCTGCTCTCTGATCTTGCGCAGCGTATTGCGGTCCGTGTGGTGGAACGGTTCGGGACGGCCGTGCACGAGCAGAATCGTGTCCTGCTCGTAAGACCAGGTCCCGTCAAC
>Ga0335081_10012884_pt1 | contig 13533 bp, 11 predicted proteins | sample Lox_Sample_35_FD_206713 | JGI IMG/M metagenome (GOLD analysis project Ga0335081, IMG submission 206713) | Soil microbial communities from Loxahatchee National Wildlife Refuge, Florida, United States - Lox_Sample_3.5 | ecosystem: Environmental > Terrestrial > Soil > Wetlands | place: USA...
AGGCGCTCAAGCAGTTCGCCGCGTTCGGCGAGGCCGCGCCGGACCTGATCGTCGGCTGCACCGGCGGCGGCTCCAACTTCGCCGGCCTGTTCCTGCCGTTCCTGCGGGAGAAGCTGGCCGGCCGGGGCAACCCGGTCATCCGCGCCGTGGAGCCCACGGCCGCCCCGTCCTTCACCCGCGGTGTGTACGCCTATGACTTCGGCGACACGGCAGGGTTCACCCCGCTGCTGAAGATGCACACGCTCGGCCACGACTTCATCCCGGATCCGGTGCACGCCGGCGGGCTCCGCTACCACGGCATGTCGCCGCTTCTCTCGCACATGTACGAACTCGGCCTGTTCGAGGCGGTCGCCAAGCCGCAGCGGGAATGCTTCGCGGCCGCGGTGACCTTCGCCCGTTCGGAGGGGATCATCCCCGCACCGGAGCCGACGCACGCGCTCGCGGCGGTGATCGAGGAGGCCAAGCGCTGCACCGAATCCGGCGAGCAGAAGGTGATCCTCACCGCGCTGTGCGGCCACGGGCACTTCGACATGGCCGCCTACGAGCGTTACCTGTCCGGCGAGATGGAGGACTTCGAGCTCTCCCAGGAGCGCATCGACCAGGCCCTCACCCGCCTGCCCACGGTGGGCTGAGACGCGGGGCTCCGCAGCCGCGGGGGGTCCGCCCCCGCGACCTCCGGGGTGAGCGAAGGGCCTCGGTGGCGGGGCACGCGCCCACGTCGTTCGGGATAAAGATCTGCGACGGGAGCGGACGGCGGCGGCCAGTTCGGTCAGAACGGCGGCGGTGGTCTCGAAGTCCATGCACGCGTCGGTGACGCTCTGCCCGTAGGTGAGCGTCTCCGGCGGGCCGGGCTGCTGGTTGCCCTCGACCAGGAAGCTCTCCAGCATCACCCCGGTCAGGCCGTCCTCGCCCGCCGCCACCTGCTCCGCGATCGAGGTGGCCACCACCGGCTGGCGGCGGTGGTCCTTGCCGCTGTTGCCGTGGCTCGCGTCCACCATCAGCCGGCGTGGCAGCCCGGCCGCGCCAATCAGGTCGAGCGCCTTGGCGATGTGGCTGGGCTCGTAGTTCGGGCCGGTGCGGCCGCCGCGCAGGATCACGTGCGTGTCCGGGTTGCCCGCCGTGGTCACGACCGCGGCGACGCCGTTGTGGGTGACGCCGAAGAACGTGTGACCGGTGGCCGACGCCCGGCACGCGTCCACCGCCACCTGGACGTCGCCGTCCGTCCCGTTCTTGAACCCGACCGGCATCGACAGGCCGGAGGCGAGCTGGCGGTGGACCTGGCTCTCCGTGGTCCGCGCGCCGATCGCGCCCCAGGTCACCGTGTCCGCGATGTACTGCGGCGTGATCGGGTCGAGCCATTCGCAGCCCACCGGCAGGCCGAGCTCGACGATGTCCAGCAGGAGCTGCCGGGCGGTACGCAGGCCGCGGTGCACGTCGTGGCCGCCGTCCATGCCCGGGTCGTTGATCAGGCCCTTCCAGCCGGTCACCGTCCGCGGCTTCTCGAAGTACACCCGCATGACGATCAGCAGGTCGGCATGGCTGCGCTCGCGGAGGAGGAGCAGACGGCCCGCGTACTCGAGCGCGGCGCCGGTGTCGTGCACCGAGCAGGGGCCGGCGATCACCAGCAGGCGGTCGTCGGAGCCGTCGAGCACCGCGCGGACTTCGGCGCGGCTCTGCTCCACGGTGGCCGTGGCCGCGTCGCCGAGCGACAGCTCATCGAGCAAGGCCGCCGGGGAGAACAGCGGCTCGTACCCGGTGATGCGGGTATCACTAGTGCGCGTCATCGGGGCGCGTCTCCTCCCGGGGCGGGCGGCGGCCCGGACCCGGGAGCCAGCACGCCCCTTAGCGTTGACAGGGCTGTCCTTCGCCTCGCTGGCTCCAGGCGGTGATAAGCGCAGGCGCGAACGCCTGGCCCCGCCGGGAGCCAGGGTAAAGCGCGGATAACGCCAACTCACGCGACCGATGTTACACCCAGGCCCCAGTGGCGTTCCTGAAGGTGCTTTCAGCTTCTACGGGTGCGGGCCAGCGAGTTCTTGACATAGGCACAAATTCCGCAATACCGGTTCCCAGACTGAACTACCACCCTGGTCCCACGCGCTTCAGCACCAGTCCGCTACGTGCGCTGCGTGCGCTGCGTGCGCCGCGTGCGCTGCGTGCGCGGAAAGCGCAACGCCCGGGGCCAAGGCCGGGGCCATCCTTCGCACCAGGGAGGCAGCTGCCTTGGCACGCCAGCTGATCACGCCGGGCTCCGGGGGTGCAGTGGCGATGGCCGCCGCCGTCGACACACGGCCTGCCGCGCGGCGGGCCACCCTGCCGCCGGCCACCCTGCCGCCGGCCATCTTGCCGCCGGCCACCCTGCCGCCGGCCACCCTGCCGCCGGCCACCCTGCCGCAGGTCAGCAGCGCCGGGCCAGACGGCCCGGCGGCGGATCGCTGGGCACCGTCCCGCGCGGGCCGCCGGTGGGTGCTGCTGCTGGCCCTGGGCTGGCCGGTCCAGGCCGGGCTGCGGGTCTGGTTCGGCCGGATGCAGGTCGCTCCGCTGGCCAATCCGGACGAGACCGCATACCTGGTCGCGGCGCGGGTGCTCGCGGGCGGGCCCGCCGCTGACCTGTCCAACTCGACGATGTACCAGGGCGGTTATCCGCTGCTGCTCACGCCGGTGTACTGGTTCACCAGCAACCCGACCACCGTCTATCACGCCGTGCTGGTGATCAACGCGATGATCAGCGCGGCCATCCTGCCGCTCGGCTACCTGGCCTGCCGCAGGCTCGGGCTCGGCCGGCCAGCCGCATACGGCGTGGCCACGGTGGCCGCCCTGGTACCCGCCGGGTTCTTCTACAGCGAGTACGCGATGACCGACGCGGTCTTCCCGGTGATCACGCTGGCCTGGCTGCTGACCACGCATACCTGGCTGAACCTTTCGTCCGCCTCGTCCGCGCGGGGGCGGTACGCCGCGGCGGCGGGTTCGGCGCTGCTGGCCGGCTACGCCTGCGCGGTCCACTCTCGGGGTCTGGTGCTGCTGGCCGGCTACGCCGCCGTGGGCGCGTTCATCTTGTGGCGGCGGCGCGGCGCCCGGCTCAGCGTGGCCGCGGCCGCCCTGACCGCGCTGGTCACCACCGGCGCAGGCTGGCTGCTGAACCGCTACCTCTCCGCGGCCATCTACCCGGAGGGCACCCGAAGCCTGTCCGGCCAGTTGCGGACTTCGCTGGGCAGCTCCATCGGCGCGATCCACGTGTTCGAGATGGCGGCCGGGCAGCTGTGGCGGCTGGTGCTCGACAGCTGGGGCATCGCGGGGATCGGCCTGGTTGCTGCGCTGGCGTTCGTGGTGCGCCGCGACGTTCGGACCGACCTGCGGATCATGGCCGCGCTCTCCGTGGCGGTCACCACGGTCATCGCCTGCACCGCGCCGGCCGCGCTCCCACCGAACACGTCGCAGACCTGGGCGTCCGGGCGCTACCTGGACGGCATGATCGTCTTGTTCTTCCTGGCCGGCGCGGTGGCGCTGCTGCGGGCGCGGCTGCGGCAGATTGTCGCCTGCGCCTGCGGCGCCGCGGCCCTGTTCGTGCTGGCCGCGGTGACGGTGGCCATCTACGCCGGGACGTCGCTGGGCACGTCCGGGTTCGGCGCCGGGTTCAACTTCGCCGAGCCCGCCGTGCTGACCCAGAACTGGCACCAGGCCGACGTGGCCCTGGCCACGGCGGTGACGCTGGGCCTGCTGGCGGTATGGCTCGGCTTCGTGTTCGCGGTGCGCCGCTGGCCGGTCTCGGTGCCGGCCTTCAGGGTCCCGATGCTGGCCTTCAGGGTCCCGGTGCTGGCCTTCAGGGTCCCGGTGCTGGCCTCCAGGGGCGCCGTGCTGGCCTCCAGGGGCGCCGTGCTGGCCTCCAGGGGCGCCGTGCTGGCCTTCGGGGTGTGTGTGGCCGCGGTGAGCCTGGTGGCGCTGACCCAGATGACCAGCCAGGTCTCGCGGGCCGACGGTGCGCGTGAGCTGGCCGTGGAGGTGCCGGCCAACGCGCTCCGGCCAGGCCAGCACGTAGCGCTGGCCGCCGACCTCAACTGGCAGGTGGCGGTGCCGGAGGTGTTCCAGGTGGCCTGGACGGAACTGCAGTTCTTCAACCCGGCAAGCCAGCCGCCCCCGGCCGGGGTGACCGCGGTCGAGACGCCGTGGGCCGGGGCGTCTGCCCAGGCCAGCTGGCCGCACGCCCCGGCGGGCTGGCATGTCGCCGCGTCCAGTCAGGCCGGCGGGTGGGTGCTCTGGCAGAAGGCGTGACCTAGTCCATCTGGCCGTCATGTCCGCGACCTTCGGAGTTCACTGAGCTCTCGAGGCCGATACGGCTGCGGGTCGCCCGGTGCGCCGTTCAGGACACCCGCGGTAACCGGGCGGATCGCCCCGCCGCTACACCTAGCATGAAACAGGACGAAGAGATCGGAGGTTGACCAGCGTGGCCGCTGTCTGTGAGCACGGCGCGGAAAGCCACGACGGGACCCAGCCCGCGATGGCGTCCGCGCCTGAGGCGTCCCGGGCCTGGCTGCTGATCGAGCATCCGGGGCCGTGGCCGCACGAGGCGGCCGATGCCACGCAGCCGACGCCGCTGGGCACGCTGGTGTCTTCGGCGGCGGAACTCGGCATCCGGGTCCAGATGATCCGCAGGCCGGGCCGCCGCCGGGTAGGCGACGCGCGCACGGTGCTGGTCGGCTGGGTGACGGGCGCCGAGCCCTTCCTGCGGCGGGGGGCGGTGTCGGCGTCGTCCCCGGACCTGACCGAGCGTGACCTGAAGGAACTGGCGTCCGGCCTCCCGCCGTCGTTCGGCGCACCGGCGGGCGAGCCGGTGTTCCTGGTCTGCACGCACGCCAAGCGCAGCGCCTGCTGCGCCCGGTTCGGCGCGCCGCTGGCGCAGGCCCTCGCGGTGCGGCATCCCGGGCAGGTCTGGGAGACTACGCACGTCGGCGGACACCGGTTCGCCGCCAACCTGGTGATCTTGCCGCACGGTCTGTACTACGGCCCGGTCGGGGTCGAGGCGGCCGCTGCCGCGATCAGCGCATACCAGCGCGGCGCGGTGGTGCCGGGACGCTTCCGGGGGCGGGCCGGGCAGCCCCGGGCGGTGCAGGAAGCCGAGTACGCGCGGCTGGCCGAGACCGGAACGCTGCCGGTCGCGGCGCTCGCCTGAGGGTGCTACCCGGGCCGTGGCGCGAGGCCGCAAGTAGAGATTTCACCATCTTTGTCGCATTTGCGAGCCGGGAGGCTGTCGCACCGCCGCCCTGGAGGGCGCAGGCAAACGACATCGATGGACCATCGTTGCTGCCCTGGCGACATCGATGTTCCACTGATGTCGTTTTCGGGCGGGCGCCGGCCCGGATCCGGGCCACCTCGGAGATCCGGGTGAGGGTGGCGAGGCGGATGAGGCTGACGGGCATGAAGAAGAACAGATAGCAAGCCGGAGGCGCGTGTCGGGGGGGCGGAGGCGCGTGTCGAGGGGGCGGAGGCGCGTGCTAGCGGTCGGCGGTGAAGCGGGGGTCGGCGGCGGTGAGGATCGCGGTCTGTGGGGTGACGGACCACGCAGCGGCTAGGTCGGCGGCCAGGGTGGCGGTGAGCTCGCCTACGTCGGCGGCGGCCGCCTCGTGCAGCGCCTCGGCCACGATCAGCACCGCGGCGGTGTCGTCGCGGACAGCGGACAGGCCGCTTTGCCGGTTGGTCCAGCGCCGGGCGTGCGCTCGCCCGGCCTGGTCGGCGAAGATCACCTCGCCGGGCACGGGATGCTCGGTATCCCCGCCGAACGTCAGGTATTCCTCGTCGCCGGCCGCGTAGCGCACCTCAAGCGGCCAGGCGACCCGGGCCGCATCGAAGACCGCGACGGGGACGGCAAAGGCCAGGGACGCGGCGTTGCACAGGTCGACCAGCGGGTGCAGCCGCGGCAGGCTGCCCTCCTTGCGGAAGCGGCGCAGCAGCGACTCGGCGGCACAGCGGTACTGGGTCGGCTTCAGGCCCATCTTCGCGAAGGCGCGCCGCCACGCCTGGATCTCCGGCAGTTCGCCCTCCGGGCCGTCCGCCAGCCGCGCCTTGGCGACGGCGGTCAAGACGCCGGTGTCGGCCGTGACGTCGCTGGTGATGCCCTCGGCGTACAGGACGCCCGGGACCAGGGCCGGGAAGTCGCGCCAGACGGCGGCGGAATGCCGAAAGTGCATCAGGTTCTTCCCTTCCGGAAGCCGAGGGTCAGCCCGGCCGCGACGACCGCGAGGCCGGCCCAGACCAGCGGCCGGGGCGCGGGGCCGCCGAGCAGCACCCCGGAGATCGCCGCGGCTACCGGGGCGATCCCAGTGAGCAGGCCGGCCCGGCTGGCGCCCAGCCGGCTGACACTGGAATACCACAAGACGAAGGCCGCCGCGGTGACCGCGACCGCGAGGTAGCCGACGGCGAGCCAGTCCGTCTGGGTCAGCCTGGCGATAGCGGCTGGTCCCTCGTGCATCGCCCCGAGCATGGCGAACATCACCGTGGCGAGCCAGGTGGCGTGCACCGACACCCCCCACGGGCCGTGCCGGCCGAGGACGGGGATGGCCAGCAGGGTGAACGCGGCCTCACAGCCGAAGACCGCCACGGCCCAGGCCACCCCGACGGCGTCGGTCCGGCCGAGACCCTGGACGAGGCCCGCGCCGCAGGTCACGACCAGCGCGGCGGCCACCGCCGCGGTTCGCGGGCGGGTTCCCTCGAGCAGCGGGCCGATCAGGACCAGCACGGCGGGGACGCAGGCCACGGCCACGCCGAGGACGGCGGGTTCGGCGTGCCGGGACCCCTCGACCAGCGCCACATTGAACACCACCAGACCGGCCACGCCGATGCCGGACAGCCACAGCCACTCGGCGCCCCGCGGCCGCCGCAGCCGACGGCCGGTGATCCGGGCCAGCGCGACCAGCAGCAGGCAGGCCACGCCGTACCGGACCGCCTCGGCGGTGTAGACCGGCGCCCCGGCCAGCACGGAGGAGACCGCGACACTGCCGCCCACGCAGATCATGGCTGCGGCCCCGGCGGCCACGCCGATCGCCGCGCCACTGCGCGGCGCGGAGGCCGGGGCGGCGGGGGCGGAGTCCGGGGCGGCGGGGGCGGAGGCCGGGGCGGCGCGGGCGGAGGCCGGGGCGGCGCGGGCGGAGTCCGGGGCGGCGCGGGCGGAGTCCGGGGCGGAGTCCGGGGCGGCGGGGGCGGGAGGGGCAGCGACGGCGGGCAGGTCGGGAGCTGAGGGAGCGCGGAGACCAGGCATGACGCCACGGTATGAGCCCAATGGTCCGGCTAACAGGGCCGACGAAACGCATTTATAGTGGACCAATGACGGGTGCCGATTTCCTGCAGCTGAACGTGGCGGCGGCGCCGGTGCGCGGGCTGACCGGCTGGCTGGCGGACGCCATCCGGGCCGCCGTCATGGACGGGCGCCTGCCGGCCGGCGCGCCGCTGCCCGCGACCCGGTTGCTGGCCGGTGATCTGGGTGTCTCGCGCGGCGTGATCGTCGAGGCGTACCAGCGGCTCGCCGACGAGGGCCTGGTCAGCGCCCGGCCCGGAGCCGGGACGCGGGTCCTCGGCGCCGCCCGGCCGGCGCCGGGCGACGCGGGGCCGCCGCCGCCCGGGCCCCTGCTGGTGCCGCCGCACTGGCGGGAGCGGACGGAGATCGACCTCTCCCCCGGCGTGCCCGACCTGTCCGGTTTCCCGCGCGCCGCCTGGCTGCGCGCCGAACGGCTGGTGCTCGAGCGGGCCAGCGTGGCCGACCTCGGCTACGGCGATCCGCGCGGCACCGAGTCGCTGCGGACCGAACTGGCGGGCTGGCTCGCGCGCACCCGCGGGCTGCGCGCCGCACCCGGCGACATCATCGTCGTCACCGGCGTGGCCCAGGCCCTAGCCCTGCTGGCCCGGGTGCTGCGGGCGCGGGGCCTGGGCGAGATCGCGGTCGAGGACCCCGGCTCGCGCGGGGCCCGCGACGACCTGGCCTACTGGGGGTTGCGGCCGGTGCCTGTGCCGGTGGACGAGCACGGGCTGCGCGTCGGCGAACTGGCCCGCGGCCGGGCGCGGGCGGTCCTGCTCACGCCCGCGCACCAGTTTCCCACCGGAGTCGTGCTGGCCCCGCGGCGACGCCGCGACCTGCTGGACTGGGCCGCCGGGGCGGACGGGCTGATCGTCGAGGACGACTACGACGCCGAGTACCGCTACGACCGGGCGCCGGTCCCGGCGCTGCACGCCTCGGCGCCCGGGCTGGTCGCCTACGCGGGCAGCACGTCCAAGACGCTGGCTCCCGGCATGCGGCTGGGCTGGCTGATCCCGCCCGCCCGGCTGCGCGCCGACCTGGTCGAGGCCAAATACGCCAGCGACCTGGGCAGCCCGGCGCTGCCGCAGCTGGTGCTGGCCAGGCTGATCGCGAGCGGCGAGCTCGAGCAGCACATCAGGCTGGTCCGCAAGCGGCAGCGCGGGCGGCGGGACGCCCTGCTCGGCGCGCTGCGCGCGCACCTGCCGGCCGCCCGGGTGCAGGGCGTCGCGGCGGGACTCCACCTGCTCATCACGTTCCCTGGGCTGGCCGCCTCCGACGCGAACCTGGCCGAGGCGATCCTGCGGACCGGGGTGCTGGTCCATCCGCTGTCCTGGCACCGGCAGCGGCCGGGGGTGCCGGGGTTCGTGCTCGGCTACGCCGCGCACACCCCGGACCGGCTGCAGGAGGCCGCGCGGCGCATCGCGCGGGCTCTGCCCCAGGCGGCCTAGGGAGATCCGCCGGCGGCCTTGACCCGCCTGGCGTCCGCGCGCCGGTGCTTTCTCGCCGTGGCCCGCAGCTGGCTGATCCGGGCGGCGCCCGCCAGCACGACCAGGATTACGCCGCAGACGGCCGAAAGGAGCAGGGCCACGCCGAGCGGCAGACGGCCGTGCGCGCCCATGTAGGACACGCTGACCTCGGTGCCGTTCTGCAGGATGAAGATCAGCAGGAGCAGCAGGACCACGGCGAAGAAGCCCACCGCCACCCAGAGCCCGCTGATCCTGGTGCGCCTGATCTGGTGATGGGGCAGCGCGACCGCGGGCTGCTCGGGCGCGGCCTGCGGCGCGGTGTCCGACGCGGGCTGGTCCGGGGGAGCATTCGTCCGGGCGGACTGCGGCTCGGTGGTCATCTGACCCCCTCGCATTGAGCTCGATTGGTTGTGTTTCCCTGCCCGGCAATCGAGATGTTATGCGTGCCGGTCAGTTGCCCAGGAAGGCGAGGACGGCGAGGACCCGCCGGTTGTCGTCGTCGGAGGGCTGCAGATCCAGCTTGAGGAAGATCGAGGCGGTGTGCTCGGCCACGGCGCGTTCGGTGATCACCAGCCGCTGGGCGATGGCAGCGTTAGACCGGCCCTCGGCCATCAGGGCGAGCACCTCGCGTTCGCGCGGGCTGAGCGCGGCCAGGTTGCCGTCGCCGGTGTTACGGGCGAGCAAGCGCGCGATCACCTCCGGGTCCATGGCGGTGCCGCCGGCCGCGACCCGGCGGACCGCGTCGACGAACTGGCCGCTGTCGAACACCTGGTCCTTGAGCAGGTACCCGATGCCCCCGCTGCCGTCGGCCAGCAGCTCGCGAGCGTACAGCTGCTCGACGTACTGGGACAGGACGAGGACCGGCAGGCCGGGCACCTCGCGCCGGGCGGCCAGCGCGGCCCGGATGCCCTCGTCGGTGAACGTGGGCGGCAGCCGGACGTCCACGATGGCCACGTCCGGCTTATCCGCGGTCACCGCGGCGAGCAGGTCGGCGCCGTTGTCGACGGCCGCGGCGATCTGCAGGCCGTGGGCCTGCAGCATGCGGGTCAGGCCGTCTCTCAGCAGGAAGAGGTCTTCGGCGATGACAACGCGCACGGGATCTCCATGGTGACCGCGGTCGGCCCGCCGGGCGGGCTGCTGATGGCGAGCACGCCATCGAACGCGGCCAGCCGCCGCTCGATGCCGCGCAGCCCGGTGCCGCGGGCCGGATTCTTCAGGACGGCGCCGCCGTGGCCGTTGTCGGTGACGCCGATCCGCAGCATCCCGTCGGTGTGCCGGATGTCGATCCAGGTCTGCCGGGCGTCGGCGTGCTTGGCCACGTTGGCCAGCAGTTCGCTGACCGCGAAGTAGGCGGCCGACTCGACCGGGGCCGACGGACGGCCCTCCAGGTCGCTGGCCAGGTGGATGCGCATCGGGCTGTCCAGGGCCAGCGCCCGGATCGCGTCGGCCAGGCCGTGGTCGGCCAGCACCGGCGGGTGGATGCCGCGGACCAGGTCGCGCAGTTCGGCCAGGGCCTTGACCGAGGCGTCGCGGGCCTCGTACAGCAGCGCCCGGGCCGCCTCGGGGTTGGTGCCGATGACCTGCCCGGCGGCGTCCAGGGTCATGCCCATGGCGACCAGCCTGGCCTGGGCCCCGTCGTGCAGGTCCCGCTCGATGCGGCGGATCTCGGCCGCCCCGGTGTCCAGGGCTTCGGTGCGGGCCTCGGTCAGCTGCCTGACCCGCTGCTCCAGTTCGGCATGCCCGGGCGACCCAAGCACCGCGCCGGCCACCAGGCCGTAGCCGCGGAGCAGTCACGGAGCCGCGAGCGCCCCGGCTGCCATGATCACCACGCCTAGTAGGGCCAGCGTCGGCTTGGTGTTGCCGGGGAAGGCGGGCGGCGGGACCACCCGCGACAGCACCGGCACGATAAACAGCACCAGGCCGAGCGTGATGATCGCGGCACCGGCCGCGGCCAGCATCCACGCGACCAGGTTCACCGCGGTCCACCGCAGGTCCCGCCAGGTCGCCGGGTCCGCCAGCAGCCAGCGCAGCCGCTCGACGAACCCGAGCCTGCCCTGGTGCGGGGGCTCCGGCTGGCGCGGTTCGGCGATCGGCACGCCGCACCACTCGCCGGCCAGCCGCCTGGTCAGGCTGGCCAGCCGCCGCAGGACCAGCAGCGCGCCCGGCGCGAGGAACCGGCCGATGCCGAGCCCGGGGACGAGTGCGACAAGAGCCCCCCTATGCGAAATGCGGGGTTGCCGTTGCCGATGATGACCAGCAGGGCCCCCAGCGCCGTGAGCAGCACCGCGGCCAGGACCACCAGCAGCAGCCCGAGCTCGGCCAGCATGAGGCCGGTGAACGCCAGCCCGCGCGCGGCGGCCACCAGGCCCGCGCCGAGGCCGAGGCGCGGCCTGCCGCGCCTGGCGGGGATGAGAACGGCCATCGGACGCCTCCTTACGTCCCTGCCAGTCTGCCGCGCCGAGGCCGGGACGGTCAGTGACGCTGGACCCCGAACACCGGGTGTACGTAGGTCTACCCAGGGAAAGGCCGCTCAGCCGTATGCCGGGCCCGGACGGCCGGTTCCTGGCGTGGCGAGGGGAGGGCGAGTGAAGGGAAATCGGATGACCGTTACCGGCTGGCGCTGCCGGTAACGCTTCATGCTGCTGGCCCTGGTCGATGGTGATCACTTAGGGTCGGTGGCATGGCACTCGCGCAACGCAAGGTCCTGCTCCTGGCCGCCGGCGACTTCGAGGACATGGAGCTGCTGTACCCGCTGTACCGGCTGGCCGAAGAGAACGTCGAGGTGACCGTGGCCGGGCTGGACGACAAGCCGGTGCGGGGCAAGAAGGGGCACGGGCCGGTGCCCGTGGACACCACCGTGGGCCAGGTGTCAGCGGGCGACTTCGACGCCCTGGTCATCCCGGGCGGTTACGCGCCCGACAAGCTGCGGCGTTCGGAAACCGTGCTGGACCTGGTGCGGGCGTTCGACGACGCGAAGAAGCCGATCGCCTTCATCTGCCACGCCGGCTGGGTCCCGATCTCGGCCCGGATCCTCAAGGGCCGCCGGGCCACCAGCGTGGGCGCCATCCGCGACGACATGGTCAACGCGGGCACGGACTGGGTGGACGAGGCCACCGTGGTCGACGGCAACCTGATCTCGGCCCGCACGCCGGCCGACCTCGGCCCGTGGATGAAGGCCCTGTTGAAGGCGCTGGGTTGAAGGCTCCGGGCGGAAAACTCCCGGAGGAGAGACGAGCGGTGTGGTAGCCCCGACCGGATTCGAACCGGCGTTACCGCCTTGAGAGGGCGGCGTCCTAGGCCTCTAGACGACGGGGCCGTGCGCGGCGCAGACGGGAGGCCCCGTCGCGCCGGTACGCTGGCGTGACCAGCGCTGCTGGGGTACCAGGACTCGAACCTAGACTAACAGGGCCAGAACCTGTCGGGCTGCCAATTACCCCATACCCCAATGGCATTCGGACCCGTCGGCCGGATCCGCCCCCGCAGTCTAGCGGACTCTGGACGCGCCGGCCAACCGGAGGAATCACGGTGTCCGATCACTGGGGACCGGTCTCGGATAGCCCGGCGTCCCGGTCGAGCCTGAGCCACCTGCTCATCCCGGCCGAACGCAGGAACGGCACGTCGTGGCTGGCCACCAGGAGCGCGCCGCGATAGCCCCCGAGCGCCTGGGACAGCTGCCGGACCGACGCCATGTCCAGGTTGTTGGTGGGCTCGTCGAGCAGCAGCAGCTGGGGCGCGGGCTGGGCGAGCAGCAGGGCCGCGAGGACGGCGCGGAACCGCTCGCCGCCGGACAGCAGGCCGGCCAGGCGTTCGGCCCGCTCGCCGCGGAACAAGAACCTGGCCAGGCTGGCCCGGACCTCGTTCACCGACGCGGCCGGAGCCGCCGCGCGAACGTTGTCGACCACGCTCAGCGAGTCGTCGAGGATGTCGAGTCGCTGCGGCAGGTAACCGACCACCGCGCCGCGCCGGACCTGCAGGCCCGGCGGCACGGCCAGGCCGGCGATCGCGCGGAGCAGGGTGGTCTTGCCCGCACCGTTCGGCCCGGTGAGGGCGATCCGCTCCGGGCCGCGCACGATGAGCCCGGCCAGGCCCGCGCCGGCCACGGCGGAAGCCGGATGCCAGGGCACCTCAGCCAGCCCCGTTAGGTTCACCACCGTGCGCCCAGCCGGAACGGCCGTGGCCGGGAGTTCGACCCGGATCTCGGCGTCGTCCCTGACCGCCTCCTCCGCCTCGGCCAGCCGGTCCCTGGCCGCCTGAAGCCGTTCGGAGTGCAGTTCGCGGGACCGGCCCGCGGTCTCCTGCGCGGCGACCTTGCGCGCGTTCGCCACGATCCGCGGCAGGCTGCCCGAGGCGGCGACCTTGCGCCCCTGCCGGTCGCGCCTGGCCTGCTTGACCTGCGCGTCGACCAGGTCGCGCTGCTCCCGGCGGACGTCCGCGGCGGCCGTGGCGACCGCGCGTTCGGCCGCCGCCTGTTCGGCCGCGAGAAGCTCCTCGTAGGCGGCCAGGTTGCCGCCGTACATACGGACCTCCCCGCCGGACAGGTCGGCGATCTGGTCGACGCGGCCGAGCAGCTCGCGGTCATGGCTCACGATCACCATCACCCCGGGCCAGGACGCCACCGCGTCGTACAGCCGGTTGCGCGCGTCCAGGTCCAGGTTGTTGGTCGGCTCGTCGAGCAGCATGATGTCCGGTCGCCGCAGGAACAGCGCGGCCACCGCGACCAGGATGGCCTCGCCGCCGGACAGCCGCGCCACCCGGTCGTCGAGGTCCAGGCTTCCCAGTCCCAGGCGA
>Ga0335081_10012885_pt1 | contig 13532 bp, 7 predicted proteins | sample Lox_Sample_35_FD_206713 | JGI IMG/M metagenome (GOLD analysis project Ga0335081, IMG submission 206713) | Soil microbial communities from Loxahatchee National Wildlife Refuge, Florida, United States - Lox_Sample_3.5 | ecosystem: Environmental > Terrestrial > Soil > Wetlands | place: USA: Florida...
CACGGCAGGGCTGATCAGCGCGATGGTGCGCTCGGCGAAGCACGTGAGCGACCTGATTTTTTCTCCCGGGCGTCCGCCGCAGATGGAAGTGGACGGGCAACTGGTGGGAGTGAAGATTCAGGGACTGCCGGTGCTGCTGCCGGAGCACACGGCGACGATCGCGGGGGACCTGATGGGGTCGAACCTGCAGGCGTCAAAGAAACTGCGGGACGAGGGATCGGCGGACCTGTCGTACAGCCTGCCGAAAGTGGCGCGGTTCCGGGTGAACGTGTTCACGCAGCGGGGGAGCTGCGCGATCGTGATGCGGGTAATCCCGGACGTGATTCCGGACTTCGCATCGCTGCGGCTGCCCGAGCAGCTCGCGGAGGCGGCGGGATTGAAGAACGGGATCGTGCTGGTGACGGGGCCGACGGGCTCGGGGAAATCGTCGACGCTGGCGGCGATCCTGGACCGGATCAACGCGGAACGAGCGTGCCACATCATCACGATTGAAGACCCCATCGAATTCCTGCACCGGCACAAAAAGGCGACCATCCACCAGAGGGAATTGCACAGCGACACGCCGAGCTTCGCGCTGGCGCTGCGGGCGGCCCTGCGGCAGGCGCCGAAGGTGATTCTGGTGGGAGAGATGCGGGACCGGGAGACGATGGAAATCGCGCTGGAGGCGGCGGAGACGGGCCACCTGGTGCTTTCGACGCTGCACACCATCGACGCGTCGAAGACGGTGGAACGCATCATCGGCGCGTTCGCCCTGGGGGACCAGCACGCGGTGAGGAACCGGCTGGCGAAATCGTTCCGTGTGTTCGTGGCGCAGCGGCTGGTGCCGAGGAAAGACGGGCAGGGGCGCGTGGCCGCGTTCGAAATCATGAAGACGAGCATGCGCACGCGGGAGTACATCGAAAAGGGCGAGGGAGAAGGAAAAAGCCTGGTGGACGCGATGCGGGACGGGAGCGCGGACGGGATGCAGTGCTTCGACGGAGAACTGGAGCGCATGGCGCGTGAGGGGATCATCGACGTGGAAACGGCGCTGGCCTACGCGACGAATGCGGGGAATCTGCGGCTGGTGATTTCCGACCTGATGGAGGAGCCGAAACCAGCCGGGCCAGCGGCACCGGAGGCGGGGGAGAAAAAACCGGGCGCGGAGGCGGAGATTGTGAGGTTTTGAAGGCGAAGAGAGGATCACGCGGAGAACACGGAGTCACGGAGAGCACGGAGAAGAATCCACGGTCAGGACGGCACTGACTGTGGCTACCGCCAGAGGTTACTGGCCGGGGGCGGCGCGGGTCTGCAATTCCGCGCGCAGGCCACGAGGCACGAAGGTCGGATTCACTTCCTTCCGCTTGGACCAATCGTGATAGGCGTGGCATTCGAAGCAGCGCGCCTCAACGTGCTGCGGGCCGGGGGCGTGGCAATCCTTGCAGGTGGAGAGCCTGGGCTGGAGGATGTCCGCCGTATCCTTGCTGGTGAGCGCGCCGGGATGGCAGCTCGCACAGGCGAAGCCGCGATGGGCATCGTGGTCGAAGCGGGCGAGGGGCATCCAGTGCAGGGTGTAATTGGTATCGGCGACCTTGGGGAGGGGCTGGCTTTCGGTGATGGTGATCTCGTGGCACTGGCGGCAGGTCTTGCCCCAGAGCAGGGACTCGGCTTCCTTGGTGCGCTCGGCAACCCACTGAGCGGGAGTGACGACGCGGGGAGCAGGAGGCGCGGAGCGGGTGGGGATGCGGCGCTCCATTTCCGGCTGCTCGTGAAGTTCGGCGGGATGCGCGGCGATGTAGGCCTCGAACTTCTTGACCACGAAGGCGTGGACGACGTCCGGCTTGTCGTGCGGGACCTGCTCGGCGAAGCGCTTGTCGAACTGGAGCAGGTGGCAGGCGGAGCAGGCCTCTGCAAATTTGGGCATGGACATACGGGCCAGATTCGGGTCGGGAGCGTAGAGATCCGACTTCATCGCCGGGGGCGCCGGAGCGGGCGCGGAAACGGGCAGCGCTTCCACGGAGCCGAAGCGCCAGGCCTCGCGGGCGGCGGGCTGGCGATGGCAGTCCTTGCACTCGAGCTGAACGGAACCGTGAGGCCCGAGCAGGTTCTTCTTCATGTGCACGTAGTGGTTCAGCTTGATGGTGCAGGGATCCTTGCGGTGCTCGCGGAAAATGGCGATTTCGGGGTGATCGGTATTCAGGGTTTCAATGTGACGAACGTAATTCGTGGAGGTGCCGGGAGCGGTCTGGAGATTGGCGTGGCACTGGGCGCAGCTCTGATTGCTGGTGGCAATCAGGCGGGCGCCGCCGCGATGCTCGATGTGGCAGGAGCCGCAATCGGGTTCGCGGGTCTGCTTGACCTGGTGGATGGGGCCGTCGTGACAGGCCTTGCAGGCCTGATTGTTGGCATGCACGACGAAGGAGGCGTTCTTTTCGCCGACGTGGCAGGTGGCACAGTCGGTGGTGAGCAGCACATGGCCGGAGGAGAGCGGCCCGCTGGAATAGGGCTGGAAGTCGCGCGCGGCGAGTTTCCAGCCGATCCAGACGAAGGAGACGAGCGGAAGCAGGAGGCAGAGCCACCAGCGCCAGCGGCGCAAGGGGATGGGCCGCTTGAAATAGTCCAGGTCAATGCGCTGCGCGAGAGCCTTGGTTGTGCGAACACGCGGCACGACTTTGGTCCTCCAAACTGGAGCCGCCTGCTTTTCCAAACCCCGGTACGCCGTTCCCTACGAACCCACGGTCAGAAAAACAGCGACCGTGGCCACGCGCACGCCGGCATCAGTACCGCAAAGCGATGACGGCGTGAAACAAACTGAGCAACAACAAAGCCAGGGAGAGCGGGATGTGCACGAGCAGCCAGATGTGCAGCACCTTGTGCAGGCGCGCCTGGCGCGTCAATTGCCGCTCCTCCTCACAAAGATTTTCGAGATTGGCCACCACCGAATGGGCGGCAGGCGGGACGAGCATGCGCAGCTTGGTGAAGGCGGCGGTGGCGCGCGTATCGTCCGACAGCCGGGAGGCGGAAGCCGTGGGGGACATCAGGAAGGGAAGCAGTTCCGTCTCGTAGAAGGAGCGGACGGGCTCAACCTCGGCTTCGGTGAGGCCGTACTGGCCGCCACTCCCGCCGCGGGGACGCATGGCGGTGAACCCGCCGGCGCGGATGCCGCCTTCGGGGACGAGCTCAAGGGCCTCCGCTTCCGGAACGCCGGCGCCGCAGAGGTCGGCGACGAAGGCATCCGCCTCCGCGCGGAGCTGGGTGCGGACGCGGTCGATCTCGTCGTAGATGGTTTCCATGGGCACGCGTTCGAAGATGATCTTGGGGAGATAGTGCTGGAGGATGGCGCCGAAGACGCCGCTAATCACCGTAATGATGAGCAGCCAGAGGAGAATGGAGGTGAGCAGGCCGCCGAAATGGAACCCGCCATGGAACAGAATGAGCGGCAACGCCAGGAAGCCGAGCCACAGGTGGCCGCGCATCCAGGCCTGCGCGCGGCCGAGACGCCACACGGGAACCTTTTTGCGCGCGCCGAGCAGGCCGGCATAAATCATGAAGCCGAAGCCGGTGAAGCCGAAGACCAGGCCGATGGGGGAACCGCCGCGAGGGCCGTGGGGAGCGGAGAGGGCGTAGAGGATGTAGACGGCGGTGGCGGCGCCAAAAATCAGGATGGAGATGATCAGCCAGCCGCGATGTGTCTCGTCGATGCGCATGGGTCGCCTAGAGTTTCATCCCCAGCAGCTCGGAGAAGAATTTCCTGGGGTCCACGCGATGGGCCGCGTCGTGCGGGCAGGCGTAAACGCAACTGGGCTCGGCATGCTCGGTACAGAGGTCGCAGGAGGTGGCCTTCTGCTTGACCATGGCCACGCGGCGGCCGGCGTGCTCGGGGTCGTCGGCCATGACCTCGAAGGGATGGAGGTTGATGTTGCCGTAGGGGCAATTGCGTGCGCAGAGGCCGCAGCCGATGCACCAGTCCTCGATGATGACTTCGAGCGAATTGCGGCGGCGGATGGAGCCGACCGGGCAGCCGACCATGCAGAGCGGGTCCTTGCAATGGCGGCAAGAGGTGGCGACGAGATACTGGTCGAAGCGCTGGCCTTCGCGGACGAGGCGGGTAACGCCGTCGTGGGCGTCGGCGCAGGCGCGAACGCAGGCGTCGCAACGGGTGCAGCGGACGAGATCGAGGACGAGCAGGCTCTGGGCCTCCATGAGGCCCTGGCCGAGGAACTGGTCGAGGGAGATGGTGCCGAGGGCGGCCATGCGTTCGGCGTTCTGGCGCTGGCGCTCATCGGCCATGGCCTGCAGGCCGCGGCGGACGCCGGGGAACTGATTGACCATGGCGTTGAAATCGTCGGCAGAGATTTTGACGAGCTCGACGTGGTCGAGCGCGGTGCAGGTGGCGGTGCGGGCGCCGGCGCCGAGCAGGCCGATTTCGCCGAAGGAGTCGCCGCGGGAGAGATAGGCGATGACCAGCTCGCCGCCGGGATAGGATTCGGTGACCTTCACGAAGCCGATGCGGACGAGATAGAAGCTGTCCGCCGGCTCGCCCTGCTTGCAAATAACCTGGCCTGGGGAGAGGCGGATGAGCTTGACGTTGTCCATCAGGCGCTCGATGAAATCGGGGGAGAGCTCGGAGAACATGGAGACGCCGCGGAGATGCGTCTCCAGGGCGCGGCGCTTGTACTCCTTGCCGAGGCGAGCGCGGAAGGATTTGTTCTTGAGCAGGATGTCGAGCACGTTGCGCAACATCTCGTACATGGTGCAATCGGTGAGCGCTTTGACCGTGGCGGAACGGGGATAGAAGCTCATGCAGGTCATTTCGCCGAAGAGGTCGCCGGGGCCGAGTTCGGCGACGGGGTTGCCGTAGGCGAGGTCCACGGAGGCGTCAATGGGGATGTAGGTCTGGGTGGTCTCTTCCTCGCGCGTGTCGGCATCGCGGCCGGTGAGGCTGGAGGTGAGGCGGCTGAGGAAGCCGCGAGCGCCACCGTGAGTCTTGACGTGGGCCATGGGGGTGGAGATGGAGACGGCGGCCTTGCCATCGGCGATGTAAAAGGCGGTGGAACCGAACTCGCCTTCGCGGCAGATGACTTCTCCGGCGCGGAACTGGCGTTTGACGATGGCGCCCTTGTTCAGCTCGAGGAAGGTGCCGGAAACGCCCTTGAAGACGGGGAGTTCGAGAAGATCCTCGGGCTCGGCGGGAACGGCGCCGGCGGGAATGGGGAGCTCGGTGCCGGCGATCCGCTTGTTGGTAAGCGCGCCGGTGGGGCAACTGACCATGCACTCGCCGCAGGAGACGCAGGAAGATTCTCCCATGGGGTTGTTGAGGTCGAAGGCGACGCCTGCGTTGGCACCCTTGCCCATGCGGCCGAGGACCAGGTTCTGGCGGATTTCGTTGCAGCCGCGGATGCAGCGGTCGCAGAGGATGCAGGCCTCGTGGTCGACGGCGATGGCGAGCGAGGAATCGTCCTTGGGGCGGGTGAAAAAGCGCTTGGGATAACGGGATTCGGTGAGGCCGTGGTTGCGCGCCTGCATTTCCAGCTCGCAGTCGCCGGAGTGGCGCTGGCGTGCGCAGGGAGAAGGATGGTCGGCCATGAGGATTTCGAGCAGGGTGCGGCGGGCGGCCAGCACCCTGTCGGAATTGGTGACCACCTTCATGCCGTTTTCGACCTGGCGGACACAGGAAGCGGTGAGCACGCGGCCACCGGCCTCGACGACGCAGAGGCGGCAAACGCCGACGGGAGTCTCGTTCTGCTGGTGGCAGAGGGTGGGGATGGTGATGCCGCAAACGCGCGCGGCGTCGAACACGGTGGCGCTGGCGGGTGCGGAGACTTCCTTGCCATCGATGGTGAGCTGCACCATCGGGCCGACGAAAGTGCCGAAGAGTGTGCTCATGGATTGATCCCCACGCGCTGACCGGGAGCGCGCTTGGCCGAGGCACCAGGTGCGTGGCAGATGCCCGAGGGGCAGGTGCCATTGAGGGCGTGCGCGCGCACCTCTTCATCCCAATACTTGAGGACGGAGGAGATGGGGGCGGGAACGATCTGGCCGAGGCCGCAGATGGAAGCGAGGCCCATGGCGTTCGAGAGCTCGTCAATGAGGACGCGATCGGCGTCGTATTGGCGCTGGGAGAGGCCGCCCTGGGTCCAGCGCTGGAGCAGCGAGGTCATCTTCTGGGAGCCGACGCGGCAGGGCACGCATTTGCCGCAGGATTCGTTTCTGAAAAAGGCGACGGCGTTGAGAGCCATGTCCAGCATGCAGGTGTCTTCGTCGCAGATGACCATGGCGCCGGAGCCGAGCATGGTGCCGGCGTCAGCCAGGGTTTTGAAATCGAGACGGATGTCGGCCATGGAGGCGGGGATATATCCGGAGGAGGGGCCGGAGGGAGCGAAGCCCTTCATCTTCTTACCGCCGCGAATTCCGCCGGCGAGACGGAAAATGACTTCGGAGGCGGGAGTGCCCATGGGAATTTCGTAGACGCCGGGCTTTACGACGTGACCCGAGATGCCGACGAATTTGAGGCCGCTGGTGCCGGCGAGGCCGGCGGACTTGAACCAGTCCACGCCGCGGACGAGGATTTGGGGGACATTGGCGAAGGTTTCGACGTTGTTGACGACGGTGGGCTTCTGCCACAGGCCGGCCTGTCCGGGGAAGGGCGGCTTGTTGCGGGGCTCGGAGCGATGTCCTTCGATGGCTTCAATCAAGGCGCTTTCTTCACCGCAGATGTAGCCGCCGGGGCTGACGAAGACCTCGAGGTCGAAATCAACGCCGGAGCCGAGGATATTTTTGCCGAGCAGGCCCTGATGGTAGGCGCGCTCGACCTCCTCCTTCATGATGTGTTCCTGATGGCCGTATTCGTGGCGGATGTAGAAGATGCCCTTCTTGGCGTTGGTGCAGACGCCGGCGATGGCCATGCCCTCGGCGACGAGATGGGCGAGATGCTCGATGATGAAGCGGTCCTTGATGGTGCCGGGCTCGCTCTCGTCGGCGTTGCAAACGATGTATTTTTCGGGGACGTCCATTTTGCGGACGATCTGCCACTTCAATTCCGTGGGGAACCCGGCGCCGCCCATGCCCTTGAGCGCGGAAGCTTTGAGTGAGGCCAGGACGCCGTCGATGTCTTTGGACTTGAGCAGCCAGCGCAGTGCGCCGTAGCGCTTGTCGGGAGGATAGGGGTCGGACTTGCATTCCACTTGAGTGTGGGGTGGATGCGGCTCCTGAAGCGACTCCCCGCCGAGCGCGCGAGTGATGAGCAGGTCCGCCGCGGCTTCCGTGACCCCGGGAAAAATCTGGTCGTTGACGGTGATGGCGGGAGCCTGGTCGCAACGGCCGAGGCAGGAAACCTCGCGAACGGTGACTTCCGAAGGGCCCATGCCGGAGTAGCGGCGCTCGAGGGTGTGGCGCAATTCGCATGCGCCATTGAGATTGCAGGACATGTCCATGCAGACGCGAACGTCTGCCTTCGGAGGGGGGGTGAGACGGAAGTGCGGGTAAAAACTGGCGACGCTGTGGATCTGATACAGGGGTGTGCCGGTGTGCTGCGAGAGCGCGTGCAATTCCTCGGCGGGGAGGTAGCCGTGCCTTCCCTGGATGGCGCGAAGGTCGTCCCAGATCACCGTGGCACTCTTTCGGGCCTGGAAATCAGCCCGTGTTGCGGCCACCGTTGAAGCGACCGAGCCCGGTGGCCCTGCTGGGCGAGGATACTAACCAGACAAACCGCGAAAGTCCATAGCTGTAGATGAGAATTTAGGGGCGGATGTCCCGGAGGCGGGGGGGCCGGAGAATCGGCAACCTTAATGCTATCCACCATTGACACATGCGCGGGTTGGGGGGTATAAGCACAACGACCTGATGCCAGTGGTGCGAGCAGCCCGGTGGCCGGTTCCGGGCGCTTGGGCTTCAGGCAGCGGATGAAAACGCGTGCGCCCTCTGCGTCCCGCGACCATAGCAGCGATGATACTTCTAGTTCCGGCGGTCTCGCTCTGCGGGGCCGGTCCGGAGGCGACTCCTCCGAAGCCTGCTCCTGCAGCGGGGGGAGAAGTGGGCCAGTATTCCGGGCCGGGGTCGTGCAGCGCGACGAGCTGCCACGGAGCCATCCGGCCGCGCGAAGGCAGCCGGATCCTGCAAACCGAATACAGCACCTGGGTGGTGAAGGACAGACACAGCCGCGCTTACCTGGCACTCACCGGCGAGGTGGGCGAGCGGATGGCGCACCTGCTGAAATTGAACACGAAAGCGGAAGAGGCCCCGAAGTGCCTGGTGTGCCACTCGCTCTATGTGCCGCCCGATAAGAGAGCGCGGACATTCGAATTGAGCGAGGGAGTCTCCTGCGAAAATTGCCACGGGCCGGCGGGAGGCTGGCTGGGCGGACACACGACGCGGGGATGGACCCACGAACAATCGGTGAAGGCGGGGATGATTGAAACGCGCGACATCATCCATCGCACGGACCAGTGCATGACCTGCCATCTGGGAACCCCGACGCAGTATGTGGACCACGAGATGATCGGCGCGGGCCATCCGGACCTGTATTTCGAGCTGGATTCGTTTGAAGCCACGATGCCGCGGCACTGGCGGGTTCCCCGATTGAACGAGGACCTGAAACCGGCCGAAGATGCGGCATGGCTGGGAATGCGGGAATGGAGCACGGGCCAGGCGGAACAGTTGAAGGATGAACTGGAACGGGTTTCGTGGCGTGCGAAGGGCAAATACTGGCCCGAGTATTCCGAGCTGGACTGCTTCACGTGCCACCACGCGCTGGGCCCCGCGGCGCAGAGCTGGCGGCTGAAGACCGAGTACGACATCCGGCGGGAGAGCGATCCGGGCTGGCGCGCAGGGGATCCGCCGTGGCAACCGTCACGGTACATCGTGTTCCTGCACCTGGCGAAGGCCGTGGATCCGGCAGCGGGTGCAGACCTTTCGACCAAGGTGTTGAAGGTTCAGTCGGAGATGAGCAAGCTGAATCCGGACCCCAACGCGGTGGTGGGGGATGCGGCGGCGGCCATTCCCGTGGCGCAGCAGTTTGCCCAGAGGCTGGCGACGGCCACGTATGACGCGGGACTGGCGAAGCGGGTGATGATTTCCATTACCGGCGACGCGGAGAATATCTCCTATTCCGGGGAGCGGTGCGCGGAGCAGGCGGCCATGGCGCTCGATTCGCTGTACATCGCGTATAGCAAGGAAGCCAATCCTAGTGACGCGGCGGGAGTGCGCGCGGCCATCAACGGGCTGTTCCCGTTGCTGGAGAATCAGTCGTACTACGAGCCGGGAGCCTTTGCCAGCCAGATGAAGAAGGTTGGCGCGCTGATCCGTTAGCCGAGCGGAGTATTTCTTCCCACCTGATTTCATTCTTGCGGAGTGGTGTCTTGAAACGATCGGGGGCAGCACCGCGGATGCGTCCGAGGGCGGGGACGGGCCCACGGTCCGGAAAACGCTGACCGTCACTACCCGAGGCCGAATCATGCCCGGGCGAGGAAATGTTTATGACACCCGAAGAATTCCGACGCAGGGGACACGCGCTGGTGGACTGGATCGCGGAGTACCGCGAAGGGATGGAGCGGCTGCCGGTGATGAGCCCGGTCGCGCCGGGAGCGATTCGTGCGCAGATTCCGGCAGCGCCGCCGGCGCGAGGCGGCGATCTGGACGCGGCACTCCGGGAACTGGACCGCGTGATCCTGCCGGGAATCACGCACTGGAACCACCCGGGATTCTTCGCCTATTTCCCGTCGAACACGAGCCTGGCGTCCGTGCTGGCGGATTTGACCGCGGCGGGGCTGGGGGCGCAGTGCATGAGCTGGCAGACGAGCCCGGCGGCCACAGAACTGGAAGAAGTGGTGATGGACTGGTTGAGGCAGATGGTGGGGCTTTCCGCGCAGTTCACCGGAGTGATCCAGGAGTTCGCGTCCACCTCGACGCTGGTGGCGCTGCTGTGCGCGCGCGAACGGAGCACCAACTTCAGCCAGAACCGCGCGGGACTGCAGGCGGAGGAAAAACCGCTGGTGGTGTATGCCTCGGAGGAAAGCCACAGCTCGGTGTGGAAAGCGGCGATGCTGGCGGGATTCGGAAAGGAGAACTTGCGGCTGATTCCGACCGACGAGAATCACGCGCTGCTGCCGAAAAAGCTGGAAATCGCCATGCAAGAGGATGACGAGAGCGGAAAGCGGCCGTGCGCGGTGGTGGCCACGACCGGAACGACGAACAGCACGGGGCTTGATCCCGTGGCGGATATGACCGTGCTGGCGCGGCTATGGGGCGCGTGGGTGCACGTGGATGCTGCCCTGGCGGGCGACGCAATGATCCTGCCGGAGTGCCGCTGGATGTGGCAGGGGATTGAGGGAGTGGATTCGATGGTGCTGAATCCGCACAAATGGCTGGGGGTGGGACCGGACTTCAGCGCGTATTTTGTGCGCGATCCGCAGCACCTGGTGAGGACCATGTCCACGAATCCCGCGTACCTGCGAACGGAGCACGATTCGGCGGTGAAGAACTTCCGCGACTGGGGGATATCGATGGGCCGGCGCTTTCGCGCGCTGAAGCTGTGGTTCCTGCTGCGCGAGCAGGGAGTGGAGGGATTACAGGCGAGGCTGCGGCGGGATCTGGCGAATGCGCAGTGGCTGAAGGAGGCGGTGGACGCGGCGCCGGAGTGGGAACGAGTGGCGCCGGTGCATCTGCAGACGCTGTGCATCCGGCACGTGCCGGCAGGAGCCGGGCAGGTCGCCGCAGTGGATGCGCACAACCTGCGAATCGCGGAGGCGGTGAACCGGGCGGGCCGCGCCTACCTGACGCCCTCCATCCTGAAAGGGAAGCAGATCATTCGCGTGTCGATCGGTGCGGAGACAACGGAGCGGCGGCACGTGGAAGCGCTGTGGGGGGAATTGCAGGCAGCGGCGCGGGCGGCGTTGTGAGCCGGCCGGGACGGGGACGGGCGGGTTCCGGCGCGGACGGGGCGGGTCGTTTGAATTTCGCGCGCTGATGCGGCATGCTGCACGGCAGAGACTACCGCGGCGGCACCCCGCGGTGACGGGATTGCGCCCTGCGTTGCCAGCATCCTGAAAGGGTGGCTATCGCCCGGAGGTAACACAGCCGTGGACGCCCGAATTCTCCAGGAATTCCGCTCGATAACCGGCGAGCGCGGAATGATCACTTCCGCGGAACAACTGCATACCTACGAGTGCGACGGCCTGACGAACTTCCGCGTGATGCCGGAGGCGGTGCTGCTGCCGGAAACGGCGGAACAGGTGCAGGCCATCGTGCGGGTGTGCCACCGGGAGCGGATTCCGTTTGTGGCGCGCGGTTCGGGAACAGGGTTGAGCGGCGGAGCGCTGCCGGTGGAGAACGGAATCGTGATCAGCACGGCGCGGATGAACCGCATCGTGGAAGTGGACGTGCCGAACGCGCGCGTGGTGGTGGAGCCGGGAGTGATCAACCTGGATGTGACCGGACGGGTGGCGCAGCAGGGATTTTTCTACGCGCCGGACCCCTCGTCGCAATCGGTGTGCAGCATCGGGGGAAACGTGGCGGAGAATTCGGGCGGCGCGCACTGCCTGAAGTATGGATTCACGACCACGCACGTACTGGGAATCGAGGTGGTGCTGCCGGACGGATCGCTGGTGCACCTGGGCGGGAAGACGCTGGACGCGCCGGGGTACGACCTGCCGGGAGTGTTCGTGGGGTCGGAAGGAACGCTCGGCGTAACGACGAAGGTGATCCTGCGAATCGTGAAGCGGCCGGAGTGCATCCAGACGCTGCTGGCGGCGTTTGGGACGACGGGCGAGGCGGGAGCAGCGGTGAGCGGGATCATCGCGGCGGGGATGGTGCCGGCGGCCATCGAGATGATGGACAACCTCTCGATCCAGGCTGCGGAGGCGGCGGTGCACGCGCATTATCCGGACTGCGGCGGGCTGTTGCTGGTGGAACTGGACGGGCCGACGGCGGAAGTGGACGCGCTGATGGAGAAGGTCAATGAGATTTGCAACGGCTGCGGAGCCACGGAAATCCGCGTGGCCCAGAGCGAGGCGGAACGCGCGGTGTTCTGGAAGGGACGGAAGGCGGCCTTCGCGGCGGTGGGACGGATTTCGCCGAATTATATCGTGCAGGACGGGGTGATCCCGCGCACGGCGCTGGGGCGCGTGATGACGGAGATCGAGCGGTTGAGCGCTGCGGCGGGGATCAAGGTGGCCAACGTGTTCCACGCCGGCGACGGAAATCTTCACCCGCTGGTGCTCTACGACCGGCGGATTGCCGGGCAGGAGCACGCGGCGGAAGAGCTGGCCATGAGGATTCTGGAGCTGTGCATCGAGGCGGGCGGGTCGATTACCGGGGAGCACGGAGTGGGCGAAGAAAAAAAGCTGATGATGGGGAAAATGTACAGCGAGCCGGACCTGGAGACCATGCAACTGGTGCGATGCGCGTTCGATCCGCTGCAACTATCCAATCCTTCGAAGGTGTTTCCGCGGCCGCGGCTGTGCGGAGAAAAGCCGGGGAAATACGAGCCGCATCCGCTGGAGATAGCGGGAATCGCGGAACGATTCTGATGGCGAGTGCGGGATCATCATCGGGCGGAGGCGCAGAGGCGACTGTGACGGGTATCGCCTGGGACGAGCTGCGCGCGATTGTGGTCGCGGAGCACGTACGCGCAGCGGGCTCGAGAGACGCGGTGGCCGGAGTCGCGCCGCAAATGGTGGCGGAGCCGGCCGACGAGACGCAGCTCGCCGCGACGCTGCGCTGGGCCAATGACGTGGGAGCGGCCGTGGTACCGCGCGGCGGCGGGAGCAAAACCGGGTGGGGAAATCCTCCGTCGCGGGTAGACCTGATTCTGTCCACGGCGCGGCTGAATGCCATTGTGGAGCACGCCTGGGCGGACCTGACGGTGGTGGTGCAGGCGGGCGCGCGCGTGGGCGAAGTGCAGCGGGAGCTGGCCAAACACGGACAGCACATCGCCGTGGACCCGCTGTGGCCGGAGAGGGCGACGATCGGCGGAATTCTTTCGACAAACGACAGCGGGACGCTGCGCCTGCGCTTCGGTGCGCTGCGCGACCTGATTATCGGCGTGACGCTGGCACTGCCGGACGGAACGCTGGCGCGGAGCGGCGGAAAAGTGGTGAAAAATGTGGCGGGCTACGACCTGCCCAAACTGGCGACGGGAGCGCTGGGGACGCTGGGTGTGATTACGCAGGCGGCGTTCCGGCTGCATCCTCTTCCCGCAGCGGGGAACGGGAAGACGCTGACGTTCCGTGCCGGGAGCGTGGAGGAGGCGAACCGTCTGATCATGGAGTTTCAATCGTCGGCGCTGGCGCACACGGGCCTCGAGGCGCGCATGCGGCACGACGCGCAGGCGGAAGTGGATATCCGATTCGAAGGGACGGCTGCCGGCGTGGAGGCGCAGTGCTCCATGGCCAGAAAGATTGCGGCGACCGCGGTGGAGGCAGGCAATTCGGCGGAGGTGTGGCAGGCGCGGGAGGATCTGTGGACGCAGGCGGGCGCGGCGGCGCTCATGAAATTCAGCGTGTTGCCGACGCGCATCGCAGCGGCGTGCGAGGCCGTACGGCGTACGGCGGACAAAGCCA
>Ga0335081_10012886_pt1 | contig 13532 bp, 12 predicted proteins | sample Lox_Sample_35_FD_206713 | JGI IMG/M metagenome (GOLD analysis project Ga0335081, IMG submission 206713) | Soil microbial communities from Loxahatchee National Wildlife Refuge, Florida, United States - Lox_Sample_3.5 | ecosystem: Environmental > Terrestrial > Soil > Wetlands | place: USA...
ACCGTTTCGAGCAGCTTGTAATCCATGTTCTGGACCTCGAACAGGAACTCGCGCAGGAACGCCTGGTGGTCGGCCTTGCGCAGGGTCTTGTCGCCCTGCGGAAAGTCGGGGCCTTCCTTCATTTCCATGCCTTCGAGCGCGTCGATCAGCTTCTGCGTGTCTTCGCGGCTGTTGAACTTCGACGCCTCCATGGCCTGCTTCAAGGCGTTGAGCGCCTCGTAGTTCGACTGCACGTAGCGATCGGGCAGCGGGCCGGAAGGATCGACCTTGAGGAGCCGCGCCTTGGCTTCGTCGAAGAAGGCGTGGAGGTAGGGCGTATTGAGCGGGCCCTGGAAGACTGGAATGTAGCGGTTGATGCCGATGAAGCCGTTAATCTTTTGTCCCAGCGCCGGCATGTTGGTCGATTCGCAAATGGCGCCGTCGCCGGCAAATTTGTATTTCTTGGTCAGGCCGAGATCGTAGGCCTGGTTGGCGATGGTGACACCGTCCTTGCCGAAAAAGATGCCGAACAATCCGTCGAAATTGCCGGTGATCTTCGACAGGAACGGCGTCATGTCGGCGGTGCCGAGCGGAATGCCGGTGGTGCCGACCACCTCGCCGCCATGCGCCTTGATCGCTCCCGCATAGGCGTCGCGCGTCGACTGGCCCCACGAATAGTCGGCATAGGCGATGTGCCACTTCTTGCCCATCTTGGCCAGCATCGGGCCGAACGCGACGGCTTGCGCGGGCGCGTAATCGTGGACGCGGAAGCTCACGCGGTTGCAGGCGGACGTGGTCAGCGTCGTGTCGAGGCACACGCTGATCATGTTGACGATCTTGGCGTGTTCCCACACCGGCATGCAGGCGAGGCAGATGTTCGACAGGAAGCCGCCGACATGGGCGTCGATAGCGTCCTCCTGCACCATCTTCTCGGTCTTTTGCCGGGCGACGGCGGGCGAACTGCCGTCGTCCACAATGTCGAGTTCGACCGGACGGCCGTTGATGCCGCCGTTCTTGTTGATCCGGTCGGCCGCCATCTGCAGACCGACTACGGCCGTCTTGCCGCCGATGGCGGCGACGCCCGACAGCGGCTGTTCAGAGCCGATCCGGAAGGGCTTGGCGGCGCCGAAGGCCGCGCGCCATGGCGCCGGCACCAGCATCGCCGCCCCGATCGCGCCAGCGCCCCAACCGACGATCCGGCGGCGCGTGGTCTTGCCGCGATACCAGATGTCTTCAGCCCATTTCTCTTCTTTCCACTTTTCGCTCATCGCGAGTCTCCCTCTTGGATTCATACTGAACCGATAGCTCGCGCATGCGCGGAATGGCGGGCGCCGGCTGCGGCCCTTGGCAGGCTCTTGGCGAGCGACGAATGGGTTAGCAAACGCGATCTTGAGATCAGTTTCAACCAGATTCGCATCGTTTGCGGTCCAAGCGCCGCGGTCGCGCCGCGCGTAACATCGTCGCGGCAGCGGTATTTTTCCTGAGGCAATTGCTGATAAAATGGGCACCATCGAACCGGACGGGAGCGCGCGATGGCCACTGCGATTTTACGACGAGAAGAGCCTCAAGAGCAGGCGGCCCCGAAGACCGGGCTGGCGGCGCGGCTGAAAATCCGTCGCGGCGAACATTCCGGGCCGACTTCAGGCTTGGCGCCGGGCAATGTGCAGGCAAACCTCGCCATCCTGCCCAAGGCGCTCGCCGAGGATTTCTTGCGCTTCTGCCGGCTCAATCCCAAGCCCTGTCCGCTCATCGGCGTTTCGGCGCCAGGCGATTGGCGCATCCCGGAATTGGGCGAAGATCTCGATATCCGGACTGACCTGCCGCGCTATCGGGTATGGTGCAACGGCACGGCCGTCGAAGAGCCGACCGATCTCATGCGCTGGTGGCGCGACGATCTTGTCACCTTCGCGATCGGCTGTTCGTTCTCATTCGAGCAGGCCTTGATCGACGACGGCATCGAGCTACGCCACTTTACCTGCAATTGCACCGTGCCGATGTACCGCACCTCGATTGAAACGGCGCCGGCGGGTCCGTTCCATGGACCGCTCGTTGTTTCTATGCGGCCGATGACGCCTAAGGACGCTATCCGCGCCGTGCAGATCACCACGCGATTTCCGTCGGTACACGGGGCACCCGTTCATCTCGCCAAGCCGGAAGCGATCGGGATCAAGGACATCGCGAGGCCCGATTGGGGCGACGCAGTGCCGATTTACGAGGATGAGATTCCGGTGTTCTGGGCCTGTGGCGTGACCCCTCAGTCGGTGGTCATGTCGGTGAAACCGGAATTTTGCATCACCCACTATCCGGGTGCCATGCTGGTGACCGATCGGCGCAACTCCGAATTTGCCATCATGTGAGTGCGCACCGCCATTCCGGGGCAGCGCGTAGCGCGGAGTCGCGAATCCATATTCACAGTGCTCGCAGAATTGCCCGTGGACAGACCATCTTGAAATGATAGCGCTTATGGATTCCGACTCTCGCCGCTTCGCGGTTCGGCCGGAATGACGTATTGAGGTCTCAATGCTCATCGATTTTCAGCAACATTACACGCCGCCTGAGCTGCTCAAGGGCGATGCCGACAAAGTCACGGTCGACGTCGATCGCGAGGGCAATCCGCATTATCTGCTCAACCCGCTGCTTGCCGATCTTGCCGCGCACGTGCGCGTGATGGATGCCGCCGGCATCGACGCCGGCGTGCTCTCCTGCGGATCGGGCTTCGATCAGCCCGATCTCGCCATCTGCCGCACCATCAACGACCGGATGCGCGAGGCGGAAAAGGCGCATCCCGGTCGCTTCATCGGCTTGGCTCACGTACCGGCGCTAAAACCTGTGGAGGCAGCGGCGGAACTCAAACGCTGCGCCGTCGATCTCGGCTTTCCCGGCGTGGTCATCGCCTCGGAGCTACAGGACCAAGGCCTCGATGCCGAGGCGCTGCGCCCGTTCTGGAAAGCGTGCGCCGACCTTAACCTCTATGTGTTTATCCATCCGCTGCCGCGCGTGATCCGCTGGAATCGCATGGACGCCGACGATCTCGGCCGCATGCTGGGCTGGGAATTTTCGCTGATGACGGCGACAGTGCGCGTCATCAACAGCGGCTTGCTGGACGAATTGCCAGACCTCAAAATTCAGTTCTCGCATTTCTCCGGCGGCATCGGCCGCTATCTCGGGCGCATCCGCGCATTCCAGCAGCGCGAAAAATGGGGCACGGCCGGCATCGTGCGGCATGCCCGCCGGCCGGCGCGGCCGCTGGACTACTACCTGGACCACCGGTTGTTCTACGACATCGCCGGCTGGGCCGGCCCCGACCATGCCGCCGAATGGGGCGCCGATTGGGTCAAATTCGGTCTGCAGGAGCTGGCATTCTCGCAGCTCGTGTTTGCCACCGATTACCCGCAAGCGGTGCGCGACGCGAGCGAGGTCACCGCTTACGTCAAGGCGTTGCGGGCGCTCGACGCCAACAGCCGGGCACTGTGTGCGGGCGCCAACGCCGAGAAGCTCATTCCTGACTTGGCAAAGCGCGTCGGCGCCAGGGCCATGACGGTGGCCGGAGCCGGCGCATGAACGACGTGGCTGCGGCACAGACACCGGCTTTCGACCCGGCCATGCACGGCTGGGAGGAGATCGTCAATCATACGCCGTTCGGCGATCTGGTCGGACCGATCTGGCGGCGCGAGGAGAACGGACAGCCGCGCTTCGCCTTCGTGGTCGCGCCGAAGCACCTCAATCGTGCCGGCAATCTGCATGGCGGCATGCTGATGACGGTCGCCGACCAGTCCATGGCGATGACCGCGCGGGTAGCGACCGGCGGCAAGCGTCACGCCACCATCGAGCTGAACATTCAGTTTGTCGGCGGGGTGAAAGTCGGCGAGTTCGTCGAGTCGCAGCCGGAAGTGGTGCGGGCAACGCGTTCGCTCGTCTTTATGCAGGCTAAAATGTTTGTCGGTCCGCGGCTGGTCGTGACGACCAACGGCATTTGGAAGATTTTGGAAGAGGGCTGACTGTCATGCCCGCGAAGGCGGGCATCCAGTAATCACAATCGTCAGCGTTTTCGCGATAACATCGAAAGCCGGCGTTTACGGGATCATCCGCCTTCGCGGGTGATGACACATTAAGTTCGATACTTCGCCAGCGTGCCGCCCTTCATCACCGAGCCGGGCAGCGGGTGGCCGACGACGTCCTCGGCGAGCCTTGCGCACTCAATCATGGCGTCAAGATCGATGCCGGTTTCGATGCCCATTTCGTGGCACATGAACACGAGGTCTTCGGTGCAGACGTTGCCGGCGGCGCCCTTGTGGCCGGCGAACGGACAGCCGCCAAGTCCGGCGACGGAGGCATCGAACCGCGTCACGCCCATTTCCAGCCCCGCATAGGCATTGGCGATCGCCATGCCGCGCGTGTCGTGCAGGTGCAGCGCGATGTCGAGATCGGGCCAGCGCTTGCGGAGCGCCCCGACGACGCGCTTGATGGAGAGCGGCGTTGCCCAGGCCATCGTGTCGGCGAGGCTGACGTAATGCAGCGCGACGCCGTGTGCGGCCGCGACATCGAGAATCTGCCCGACCAGCGACACCACCCGCTCAACCGGAATATCGCCCTCGAAATTGCAGCCGAACGCTGCCATCAGGCTGCCGCGCTCGACCGGCACGCCATGCGCCTTGTACATCTCGACGATGGTGTGCTGCGCGTTAAGCTGCTGCTCCATCGTGCGGTTCTGGTTGCGTTTTAAGAATTTTTCCGACGTGCAGAGTTGGATCGAGCCGGCGAGCGCCAGCCGGTTATCGTGCGTCAGCGCGCGCTCGAACCCCTTTTCATTGAGCCACAACGCCGTGCAGGCGACGCTCGGCCGCGGCGTTATTCCTTCCACCACTTCATCAGCGTCGGCCATGCCCGGCACAAGCTTGGGATTCACGAAAGACACGATCTGGATGTGATCGAGCCCGGTTTGCGACAGCGCGTCGATCAGCGCGATCTTGCGCGCGGTGGGAATAAAGCCCTTCTCGAACTGGAATCCCTCGCGCGGTCCTTCCTCGCTGATGTGCACGGATGCGGGCAAATCGCTCATTTTGAATCTCTATCTCTGCAGTGCCTTGAGTTGGATGACCCTGCGCCCGTTCAGCGCGTCGATCTCGGCCCTGCCGAGCCCAAGCTCCGCCAAAATCTCGGCGGTGTGCTCGCCGATGGTCGGCGGCTGCCGGCGCAGCCCGACGTCGTGCTCGCCGATCTCGACCGGTAGCCGCGGCAGTTTGGCGTGCACGCCGTTGAAAAGGTCGACGTCGAGCATGCGTCCGTTGGCGTTGAGCTGCGGATCGTCGAATAGGTCGCCCGGCTTGGCGACCGGCGCAAACGGAATATCGATACGGTCGAATAATTCGGCAAGCTCGGCGCATGAGTGCTGGGCCACGATGGCGGCGACGATCGGCAGCAAGGTTGGGCGCTCACGCACGCGATCCTCGTTGGTCTTGTAGGCCGGATTCTGCAGAAGATCCGCCCGGCCGAAATGCTCGCAGAAGCGCTGCCATTGCGCGTTGCTGGTGATGCCGACAAAAATCTGCTGCTTGTCAGCAGTTTCGAACGGATCGTAGATCGCCCAGGCGCCTTCGCGGGCCGGCATCGGCGGCGGCGCGCGGCCGGTTAACACCTGGCCGGCCATATGCTGCGCCACCAGAAAAGCAGTCGATTCGAACAGCGCGGATTTGATGAATTGTCCGCGCCCGGTGCGCTCGCGTTCGCGCAACGCCGCCTGGACCGCAATGACCGCAAACGCACCGCCCATGATGTCGATTACCGAAGTGCCGGCGCGCAGCGGCTGGCCGGGCGGCCCGGTCATGTAGGCGAGACCGCCCATGAACTGTACGACTTCGTCGAGGGCGGGGCGATGCTCGTAGGGGCCGCTCAAAAAGCCTTTGAGCGCACAGTAAACCAGGCGCGGGTTGGTCTTGGCGAAATCGGTATAGCCGCAGCCGAGCCGGTCCATGGTGCCGGGCGCGTAGTTTTCGATCGCCACGTCGGCGGTTGCCACGAGGCGGTGGAGCAGGGCGCGGCCATCGTCGGCCTTGAGATCGAGCGCGAGGCTGCGCTTGTTGCGGTTAAAGGTACCGAAGAAGCCAGCGGCGAAGCCGGACAGGCGGCGTGTGGAATCGCCGCCGACCGGCTCCACCTTGATCACGTCGGCGCCGAGATCGGCGAGGATCAGGCCCGCGCTCGGCCCCATAATAGCGTGGCAAAATTCCAGTACGCGGATGCCGGCGAGGGGGAGGGCGTCGGTTGTGTCCGGGTTGCTTGTCACCATACTCGTCAATGTACGCCGTCACGCCCGCGCTTGTCGCGGACATCCACGTCTTTAGGATGCTGCGACATAGCGCAGACGCGGATGGCCGGATCAAGCTTGCACTCGGACCGGCCGGAGGCCGGACCCGTGTGGCCGGCCATGAGGAAGGGAAGGGAGACCTAGAACATGCAAAAATCGTTCATCCGCGGCACCTATCAGGAGACGCGCGCCTATTCGCCCGCGGTGATCACCGAGGGCGGCAAGAGCATCTGGGTCGCTGGCCATACCGGCGCGGTGGACGACGCCGGCAAATCGCTCGCCGGCGATTTCGACGCGCAGGTCCACCAGTGCTTTCGCAACATCGAGAAGACGCTGGCCCAGGCCGGAGCCAAGCTCAGCGATCTCGTCACCATGACGGTGTTTCTGATCGACGCGCGCTACACCACGCGAATGACCGAGCTGCGCCGTGAAATCCTGGGCAAGGATTTTCCCGCGAGCGCCGCCATCACGGTTGCCGGCTTCGCCCAGCCGCAGATGATGCTCGAGATTCAATGCGTCGCGGTCGTCGCCTGAACCATGCCGCGAGATTCCCGTCCGGGATATTGGTTGCCGCACTGCTTGTTGCCAGTGGTGTCCTTTGGGCGGTGATGTTCTTTGGTACGCTGCCGCATCTGTCGCGCCTCGCCGGCGGAGCGCCGCCCTTCGACATTAGGCCGATGGGCTACAGCTATGACGAGGCGCGGACATTTCTGGCGGTGATCGGCGAACAAGGCCGCAAGTACTACGCCTATCCGCAACTCACGCTCGACATGTTTTACCCGCCGCTTTACCTGGTCTCGCGCGGCCTCGCATTGTGGTGGCTGACCTTGCCGGGGCGGTTCGGCGCAGCGGCGCTACCGCTGCGCACGCGATGCGCGCTGATCGCGCTTCCTCTGATGACGGCGAGTCTCGACCTGATCGAGAACAGCTGCATCGCTATGATGCTCTGGGCGTGGCCCGACTTGGCGAGAAGCGTGGTCCAGATCTCAAGCCTGGCGACACGGGTTAAGATTATCGCCGGAGCTCTGACCGAGTTCTCGATGGCCGTGCTTGCAGCGGTTTGGCTTACGCGAGCATTCCGGCTCTCGCGATCCTAGTTGAGCGGATTTGACATTCGCTAACTATTGCGTGCCCGCCAGGTTGGCATCCTTGATGACCTTGGCCCAACGCACGGTTTCTGACTTTACATAATCGTCGAGCTGGTCGAGCGACTTGTCGCCGAGCGCGATCATGCCGAGCTTTTCCAGGGGCGCGTTCATGTCCGGCGAGTGCACCGCGGCGTTCACGTCCTTGTTCAGCTTTTCGAGGATCGGCTTCGGCGTGCCGCCGGGCGCCAGCAGCATCTGCCAGGCGACTGTGTTCGGCCAAGACGGCAAGCCGACCTCGGCCAGCGGTTTGATGTCCGGCGCCGTCGGGAACGGCTTGTCGCTGGTGATCCCGAGGACGCGAGCCTTGCCGGCCCGGATTTGCGGCAGCATCGGCCCGAGGTCGACGAACAGCACGTCGATCTGGCCTGAGATCAGCGCCAGGGTGGCCGGCGCGCTGCCCCGATAGGGAACATGGGTCATCTGGATGCCGGTCAGGCTGCTGAACAGCGCGGCGCACAGATGATGGAACGCGCCGACGCCGCCGGAACCGTAGGTCAGCGGCTTGCCCTCGGCGTCCCTTTTTTTGGCGAGCGCGACTAAGTCCGCCACGCTGTGCACCGGCAGTGCCGGATTGACGGTCAGCACGAACGGCACGCCGGCCACTACCGCCACCGGCACCAGTGTCTTCAAGGGTTGATAATTCAGATGTTTGAAGATCGTGGGATTCATCGCCATGGTACCGCTGGTGCCCTGCATCAGCGTGTAGCCATCCGGCTTCGCATCGGCTGTCACCGTCGCGGCGAGCGTCGTGCCGCCGCCGGGGCGGTTCTCGATGATGAACGACTTGCCGTACTTCTCCTCAAGGATTTGCGCATATGCGCGCGCCAAGAGGTCGGTGCCGCCGCCGGGCGCGAACGGCACCAGGATAGTGACGTTTCGCGTTGGATAATCTTGCGCCTGCACTACGACTGGCATTGCCATCAGCGCCGCCAGCGTCGCCACAATCATCCGCCATCGGTTCATGACCCTCTCTCCCTCAGCTGCGCGCCTGCGGTTCTGCTGCCGCGCCCGGCCCTGGCAAGCTTAGCGGAGGAACGGACGGGTGCTAAGCGCCATAAGACCGCAGGCGGCCCGACATGCTCGCGGCTGCGAAATTAGGTCCGGTGCCGCCCGCCATTGCGGGGCGGCAATGTTGCCCAGATGCCGCTACGGCGGCCATCGGCACGTTATCGGTTTGGACGATCAGCTATTTCACCGGCTTGCAATATTTGGTCGCGACCGTCGGCGATGTCGGCGTCTCGGCGGCATAGCAATAAAAAAGGGCGTTGCCTTTCTGCAGGAAAATGCTCGCTCCCCCAGCCAGCGAGGTCGTGATGCCGGCAATCGTGTAACCGCTGTCTATTAGCGATTGCACGCTCACGCTCTGCGTCTGTGCCGATGCAGCCGTTGGCGCAGCGGCCAATGCCAATGCTGTCAGAAACGCAATTTTTCGCATTGTGGGACCTCCTTTGTACGGCCAGTAGCGGCCGGATCGGCACGATTGGCGCGCGCGCTGTGCTTGGGTCGCGCAATCCGCTGTTCCGGTTCGATTGGCTCCGAGGCGCAGCCACGCTCAACCCCCATCGAAAGTCGCCTCAGTCGGCGGCCTCTTTGCTTACTGTAGCGCATGAGTCCAGATTAGGCGCTTAGCGGTTGGGTTTTTATTGTGGGGCTTGCGTGGAGGCGTCTGCGAGCTCTTCGTATATACTGAGTGTCTGAGAAAAAAGACATTCACGGGCTGATTGCGGCCTTACAAAGTGAGTCGCGGATGGATCGCACGTCGGATTTGCTCGCGCGATTTCCAGGACCAATCGTGCTGCGGGTTTCGAAATGGAAATGGCTCGGATTAGCCGCAGCGGCCGGATTGTTTACCGCAGGGGGCGCCGGCGAAGCCATGAACTCCGCCAGCATTTCGAGTTGGATCGGAGTCGCCTTCTTCGGCCTTTGCACGCTCGCATTCGCTTGGATGGCCCTGTTTGCCAATTTCAGGATGATTCTTGACAAGGACGGATTCGGTTGGCGTGGCGGCCGATTGTCCGAACGATGGCGCTGGACCGACGTGAGCGATTTCGCCGTGGTCGAATACGCGCCCCACATGCGCGGCGCCTCCTTGCGCAAACGAATAGGGTTCAACGACAAAAGGTCTTCCAGAAATCTGTCTCAGACGATGGGTGAGGGTATATCCAGGGCGATGACCGGACGTGATTGCTTTATTCCCGACACCTATGGCTCGTCTTCCTTCGGTCTGCCAATGGAGGACTTGGTGCGTTTGCTATCGCAGTGGCGACAGCGCGTCATGGCGTTACCCAAGACAACGGGCAGACAATAATTTATAGGTCGTCGGCGCCGATAAAGCGCGCCGCGAGCACGAGAATCTTATTGGCTCACCTCCCCCCTCTAAGGCGAGGTGTAAAGCAACGCGACGGTGGCGCTATGGCCTTTTCGCGCGCGTCTCGTGGATAGCCTTCCACAGCACTTCCGGCGTCGCCGGCATGTCGATGTGCTTGATGCCGAGCACGGAGAGCGCGTCGACTAGCGCATTGGCGACGGCCGGCATGGCGCCGACGCAACCGGCTTCACCTGCGCCTTTGACGCCGAGCGGGTTGGTCTTGGTGGGCACCGGATTAGAATCGACATGATACGACGGAAGGTCGCTCGCCCGCGGCATGGCGTAGTCCATGAACGAGCCGGTGAGGATTTGGCCCTGCTCGTCGAACTTGATGTCTTCCATCAGGATCTGTCCCACCCCCATGGCGACGCCGCCATCGACCTGACCATGCAGGAGCAGTGGATTGATCACGGTGCCGACGTCGTCGACCACGTTGTAGCGGAGAATCTCGACGACGCCGGTGTCCTCGTCGATTTCCAGTTCGCAGACATGACAGCCGTTCGGATAGCTCGCGGTTTTGCCTTGGTAGATCGCCGTGGAAATCAGGCCGACTTCCATGCCTTCCGGCAGGTTCTTCGGGTCGATCGAAGCCTTGGCGACTTCCTTGATGGTCATCGTCTGGTTGGTCTTGTGGCTCGAAAATACGCCCTCGTTAAAGTTGACGTCGGCAGGGTCGATCTTGAGCATCTTCGCCACGATCGCCTTGGCCTTGGTCTCGATCTTCTGCGCGGCGAGCGTGAAGGCCGAGCCGGAGAACGCGGCCGAGCGCGAGCCGCCGGTGCCTTCGGCGAAAAACACCTGATCGGTGTCGCCCTGGATGTAGGTCACTTCGTTCGGATCGAGGCCGAGCTTGTCGCAGACGACTTGCTTGAACGCAGTCTCGTGGCCCTGGCCCTGATTGATGCTGCCGGAAAAGATCGACACCGAGCCGGTCCTGTCGAACCGGATCTCGGCGCCTTCAAGGCCTGCGGCGGCCGAACGCTCGATGGTGTTGGAAAAGCCCAAGCCCCGCAGTTTGCCGTTCTTGCGCGAGGCGGCGCGGCGTGTTTCGAAGCCCTTCTTGTCGGCGGCGCCAAGCGCCATGTCCATGTTCTTTTCGAACTCGCCGCAATCGTAGGTGAAGGTCACGCTGGTCTTGAACGGCAGCGCGCTCGACGGGATGGTGTTGCGGCGGCGCAGTTCCGCCGGATCGATGCCGAGCTGATCGGCGGCGAGGTCGACCATTCGCTCGATGACGTAGCCGGCTTCCGGCCGGCCGTTGCCGCGATACGGGCGCACCGGCTGGGTGTGGGTGAACACCGCGGTGACATCGATATGGGATGCCGGCGTTTTGTAGACGCCGGCGAGCGTGCCGAGATTGCCGGTAAACGCCGGCATGCCGGTCTGCAGATAGGCGCCGATGGCGGCAATGATCCTGGCGCGGAAGCCGAGGAAATTTCCATCCTTGTCGAGCGCCAACTCGGCGTCGGTGACGTTGTCGCGCGCCTGCGCGTCGCACAGGAATGATTCCGAACGAGTCGCTATCCATTTGACCGGCCGGCCGGTCACCTTGGCGCCGAGCAGCACCAGCGCGCATTCATTATAGACCGCGGACTTCATGCCAAAGCTGCCGCCAATGTCGCCGCACACCACGCGAATCTTGCTGTCGGGCACTTTGAGCACGTTGTTCGACAGTTCGGTCTGGAACACGTTCGTGCGCTGCAAGGTGGTGTAGATGGTGTAGCGACCCTCGGTCGGCTCATAGAGGCCAATGCAGCCGCGCGGCTCCATGGTGGCGGCGGTCACGCGGTTGACGACGAAATGATGTTTGACGACGTGCGCGGCCTTGGCAAAGGCGGCATCGGTCGCCTCTTTGTTGCCCTCGATCTGGATGAAGCCGATGTTGTTCGGGCAATCCTCCCACACGAGCGGCGCATCGGGTGTCACCGCATCTCTGGTCGAAACAATCGCCGGCAGCGGTTCGTAGTCGATCTCGATGAGTTCGGCGGCATCGACCGCCTGATAATAGGTCTCGGCGATGACGAAGGCGACGTAGTCGCCGATCATGCGGACGCGGTCTTCGACCAGCGCGGGATAGCGCGGCTTGTAGCCGGGCGCGCCGTCGCGGCGCTTCAATCCGCCGGGCACCGGAAGATCGCCGAAGCCTGCTGTTTTGTAGTCGGCGCCGGTCAGCACGGCGAGAACGCCGGGAGCGGCCTTCGCCTTCGACGTGTCGATCGAGCGGATGCGGGCATGGGCGTGCGGCGAACGCAGCACGTAGCCGAACGCCATGCCGGGAAACACCATGTCGGCGACGTAGCGGCCGCCGCCCTTGACGAGTCGGGGATCCTCGAACCGCGGAACCGGTTGACCGATGGCGAACTCACCCATTGCATCCTCGCATTTAGGGACGTGACCGGCGATCGACGGCCGCCGGTCGGCGGCGCGCCGGACGCACATTCCGTTGGATGCGTCCGGGCGCCAAAGGAAGGCCGTGCGGTCTTACATCGTGTCCGCGGGGCCTTCAATCGGGGCCGAGTCGGCAGTATCTTCCGCCTTGGCGTATCGGACTGGAGCCGCGCCCGTGCCTGAGACATTTGAGCAAGCCCTGCAAGCCCGCGTCGACAGCATGGTCGACGCCTGCACCCGCTGCGGCAAGTGTGTGGAAGCCTGTCCCGTCACCAGTCCAGCCGGCCTTGCAGCGCAGGCGCGCGACAATCCGGCAGGCGTGATCACCGGCATTCTGGATATTCTCCGCCATGGCCAAGGCACCGAGGCGGCGCGCAACTGGGCCACCGGCTGCGTATTCAGCGGCGAATGCATCAAGGCCTGTGACTACGGCGTCAATCCGCGCTTCCTGGTCTACATGGCGAAAGTGGAAATGGCGCGCGCCGCCAACGATGCGACGACACAACGCCGCAAAGGCGTCGACGGCTTCCGCCTGGTCGCACGCGACGTCGGGCATCTGTCCAAGCTGCAGCTCGACGAGGCGCTGCTGGCGCGACTAGGGCAGGGCGGCACGCGGCCGGCCGCCGGCGAACTACCCGATTTCGTGTTCTATACCGGCTGCAACGTACTCAAGACCCCACACATCGCTCTGCTCGCGCTGGACATCATGGACGCAATTGGCGCGAGCTATGAGGTGATGGGCGGGCCCAGCCATTGCTGCGGCGTGGTGCAAATGCGCACTGGTGACGTCGCGACTTCTGGCCGCTTCGGAGAGAACAGCATCGACAAGCTCGCGCACAGCAAGAGCAAGCAGGTCGTGTCCTGGTGTCCGTCGTGCCAGGTGCAATTCTCCGACACCACGCTGCCGACACTGGAAAAGATGCGCGGCGCGAAGCTGTTCGATATGACGCCTTTCACCATCTATCTGCGCAAGCATCTTGACCGGCTGCGGCCGCTGCTGCGCGAACCCGTGCCGCTGCGCATCGCCCTGCACCGGCATCCTGGCATTCACGGCGTCGTCGAAGCCGCAGAAGACATTTTGAATGCCGTGCCGGGCATCGAAATCGTCGATCTGCATCAGCCGGCCGTCGGGCTGCAAAGCAACAATCTCAAGGCGCTACCGGCCTATCGCCGCGAGCTAGATCTGGCGGAGCTCAAGGCGGCCGAGGCGGCGCGCATAGATGCGCTGGTCGCCGTCTATCATTCCGACCATCGCGCGCTTTGTGCGCATGAGCGTGACTGGCCGTTCCAGATCATGAATATTTACGAAATCGTCGGCACCAGCATGGGCGTGCATTATGACGAC